>UPTG01000137.1_pt1 | contig 63077 bp, 63 predicted proteins | sample 2160121 | NCBI WGS metagenome assembly UPTG01 (sample SAMN06266255, study PRJEB28933) | marine metagenome | isolation source: Columbia River Estuary | place: USA:Columbia River Estuary, USA | collected 2014-07-27 | reverse complement strand
CAACATGCGTGTGGGTAGGTCTAACATTTTGTAATGGCTGAGTACGTCAATTACCATTTGGTGGTGATGCATACCTGCGCAGATGAGCAAGGAGCAACCACAGAGTAGGGCGCTGGCAATTTGCAATGTTATAGACATCGCCGGGTCTTCATCTCTAATGATTAATATCATTACGCCTCGGCCATGGAGACTTAGTTGGTTGCTTTCGCCAGTTGGACCGGGCAGATAAAGGGGGTGGGATAATTTATCTTTAACCAACGTTTCTAAAGAGGTTTCTGTGAAGACCGCGCGCACTTTGAGCACCATATTTACGCGCTCTTGAATTGATGTATGTGTCCATTTGGCCATCGCTGTTTTTGCCCTTTGTACTGAGTCAGATAATTCAGGAGAAAGGGGCTTGCAGTCATGATTAAAAGTAAAGTTAGTACTGGATTGATCGCCTATAGTACCTGCGTTAGAGAACCGGTATAAATAGTTAGGGCCGCCGGCCTTGGGGCCAGTGCCTGAAAGACCGCGACCACCAAAAGGATTAACGCCCACAACTGCGCCGACAGTATTTCTATTGATGTAAGTGTTGCCGGCGATGGTGTTACGGAATACTGTTTCTGCGAAAGCTTCAATACGGCTATGAACGCCTAGCGTAAGGCCATAGCCAGTTTCGTTGATTTGATGAATGACTTCGCCAAGGTTTTTTGCTGAATATCGAATGACATGTAGTATCGGACCAAATACCTCATCATCTAATTGGTTGATAGACTGTAGTTCAAAAACATGGGGTGCGACAAAACTACCATTTTTGCAGTTAGGACCAAGTTCGACTTTGGCGATTAGCGTGGCTTCTTTGGTCATACGCTCTATATGCTCATGAAGTTCTGTTGCAGCACCAGAGTCGATGACGGGCCCCAAATCACTGCTCAATAGGCGAGGGTCACCGGCGTGCATTGAGGCCATCGCACCTTTGAGCATCATGAGTACATTGTCGGCAATATTATCTTGAATGTAGAGCACGCGTAACGCAGAGCAGCGTTGCCCTGCACTTAAGAATGCAGAGGTAATAACATCGTCAACTACTTGCTCGGGCAGAGCGGTAGAATCTACGACCATACAATTTTGACCGCCTGTTTCAGCGATAAATGGCACGGGGCCACCCGCGCGTTGTGCTAGTTGATAGTTGATTCTTAGTGCGGTTGCTGTTGATCCAGTGAAAGCAATACCGGAAATTCGAGTGTCCTCAATTAAGAGGTTGCCAATTTTAGATCCGCTACCAAGTAACAAATGCAGCACATTACTCGGAACGCCAGCTCTATGAAAAAGCTTCACAGCATAGTTCGCAATTATTGGAGTTTGCATGGCTGGCTTGGCAATAACGCTATTACCTGCGGCCAGCGCAGCAGCAATTTGACCGGTAAAAATCGCTAGAGGGAAGTTCCAGGGACTAATGCATAAAAATACACCTCGGCCAGTATAGTTAGCCTCTTGTTCTTGAGATATTTGACGAGATTGTAGAGCGTAATATCGGCAGAAGTCGATAGCTTCGCGCACTTCAGAGAGGCCATCGTTTAGCGTTCGACCTGCCTCAGAAGCGATAATGGCAATCATCTCGGCAGTTTTCTGTTCCATAGAGTTCGCCACGGTGTCCAAGATGTCAGCACGATTAAGGTGGCCCAGAAGGTCCCAGTGAGGCTGAGCACTATAGGCAGATTCAACTGCTTGCAGAATATCTTCTTCTTCCACCGTGCTGTATTGACCCAATAAGTGATTGTTGTCAGCCGGATTGAAGTGGTCCTGAAGAGCAATGCCAGAGCTAATGCCATTAATTAGGGAATGGACAGTAAAGAGATCACTAGATTTTTTTTGTACTACCGCTAACAGATCTTCTGTCTCTAGAGGTGAATCAAGATCAATACCCTTTGAATTTTTGCGGGGCTCATTTGCACTTTCAAATAAGAGCTCAGGCACTGGTATCATTTTGTGCTCATAGGGGAAGGTTTCCATAACTTCTTTTCGAGTATCGGACAGCAATTCTTCCACAGGGGTTTTTTTGTCTAAAAATCGGTTTACAAACGAGCTATTAGCGCCATTCTCAAGCAAACGGCGGACAAGATAAGGCAGAAGATCTTTGTGGTTGCCGATTGGTGCGTACACGCGAACAGGTATGGTTGTGTCAGGATATTGTTTAATTAGCTGTCTATACAGGCTATGACCCATGCCGTGGAGCCGCTGAAATTCAAAATCCTGGTTGCCGGCAAGTTCAAGAATGATTAACGTTGTGTAGGCGTTATGCGTAGCAAATTGGGGGAATATTGCTTCAGGTGCAGCTAATAATAATTCCGCGCAGTGCTGGTAACACAGGTCGGTGTTGGATTTTCGGGTAAAGACGGGATAGCTTTTCAGGCCAAGCTCTTGAGCATGTTTAATTTCAGCGTCCCAGTAGGCACCTTTAACGAGACGCACCATCAAACGTCTTTTTGTATTTTGGGCCAGTTTAATCAACCATTTTGCGGTATCTGGCGCTCGTTTTTGATAGGCCTGCAAAACAAATCCCAGACCTTGCCAGCCATCTAAATCTAGGTCAGAAGCTAGTGCTTCGAAAATGCTGAGAGAAATATCTAAGCGATAAGATTCCTCTGCATCAATGGACAGCCCGATATTGTGTTTTTTAGCTTGCAAGCAGAGCGCCTTGATACGAGGTAATAGCTCTTCCATTACTCGTTGATATTGCGCAAAATAATAACGTGAATGTAACGCTGATAATTTTACGGAAATGCCATCAGCATCGTTTACGCTGTCTGTGCTCCCTGCATTAGAGATTCCAATTTGCTCAATAGCGCTGCTGTAGGCCTGAAAGTAAGCCTCAGCATCAGCTTCAGTTCTGGCACCCTCACCAAGCATATCAAACGAAAACTTAGCCTTTGGTCCATTATGTTTAATGCCTTGTTTGATTCCTTCTTGAATTGATCGCCCAAGCACATACTGCCCCCCCATAATGCGCATGGCCTGCATAACGGCCGAACGAATAACTGGCTCGCCCATGCGAGCTGTTAGGCGCTTTAACCAGGTGTCTGTTTCGGTGGTAATATTTGAATCCAAACTAACCATGTGTCCGGTTAACATTAATCCCCACGTAGAGGCATTAACAAACAAGGATTCGGATTGGCCGCGGTGGTCGGACCATTTACCCCCTTGAATTTTTTCGGCAATCAACCTGTCGGCGGTGAGATCATCGGGAACGCGCAGCAATGCTTCCGCTAGACACATCAGTGCTACGCCTTCATCATTGGCTAATCCAAACTCGAGTAAGAATGCATCAAGAGTTCCACCACTATTTTTTTCGTTTCGACATTCAGTCACTAACCGCTGCGACGCTTTCAAAACTCTTTCTCTGGCTTCAGTAGATAAAGGATTCCCGTGCAATAACTGAGCAACAGACTCATGTTCGCCTTGATGCTCTTTTTGTCTGATTTGTTGGCGGAGCTCGCTAAGCTTCATTTAAATACCTTAAACTTAAGTGAACGAAAATACTATATTTTGTCCTAAATAGCTTAGTATAACCCTCCAATTTTGGTAGTTTTGCAGGGTTTAATATTACTAAATACAAATTTATGAGATATTATGCTGATTAAAATTCTGGGATTTTGGGGCATAGAGTTTGATATTCTCTCAGCCGAGGGTTCAGAGTGAATAAACCGAAAGGGTAGCCAATGAAAACTATTACTGAACTTGATCGAATTGATAGGCGTATTTTGAATGTACTGCAGAAAGATGGTCGTATCGCTAATGTTGAATTAGCTCGTCGAGTTAATCTGACCCCTACACCCTGTTTGGAGAGAGTAAAGCGTTTGGAAAAAGATGGCTTTATCACCGAATATGTGGCCCTGATTGACCCAGTAAAAGCCAATGCTGCTCTTTGTGCTTACATCGAGATTCAATTAACAAACTCAACCACTGAGGCATTTAAACGTTTTAACCAACAGATGTTGGATTTACCTGAGGTGCAAGAGTGCCAGATGGTAGCGGGTGGTTTTGATTACCTGATCAAGATAAGAGTCACTGACATGCAACATTATCAGCGTTTTTTGGGTGAGAAACTTGCTTCAATCAGCGATATCAGCCAGACCCACACCTATGTTGTTATTCAGGACGTTAAGTCCGAGACAGCGATCGAGATAAACGTTTAGTTGATATAAAGCCTCGGGACTCGAGCTGGCATACGCGTTAGTAACTCATAACCAATAGTGTCGCAGAAAGCGGCAACTTCATTGACTGATAGTTGTGGCCCCCAAAGTGTGGCTTTGTCACCAATATTGACGCTATCTAGGTCTGTAACATCCACAGTAATCATATCCATAGATACTCGGCCGACGAGTGGGCAGCGAACACCATTTATCAGGACTGGAGTGCCATTAGGTGCCTGCCGAGGATAGCCGTCACCGTAGCCTACGGTGATCGTTGCGATGGAAGATGCTCTCTGAGCTGTCCAGTTAGCTGTATAGCCAACGGACTCTCCTGCGGCAATGTGACGCACTGAAATAATAGCTGACTCAAAGGTCATTACAGGCTTGAGCTGATCGGCGTTCTCTTGATTGACCGAGAAGGGGGAGTTGCCATAGAGCATGTAGCCTGGACGTTGCCAGTTTCTGTAACTTTTTGGCCAGGCTAGAATCCCAGCGGAGTTGGCCAGAGAAAAAGCATGCCCGGAGCTCAGGTCTAGTGAGCTGACAGATTGATCAAAACACTCTAGCTGCTCGTCAGTTGCTTTGCTCTGTAGATCATCGGCACAGGCAAAGTGCGATGCTATTACCATCGTTTCTGCGACATTGTTGCTTGTTTTAAGTTCGTTGAAGTGAGTGTTAATTTCACCAGGTTGAAAACCTAGGCGGTGCATGCCGGTATCGACACCAAGCCACACAATGACTGGTCGATCTATGGAGGCGGTTAACACGGCTTCTTTTTGGTCGGTGTTTTCAACCATTAGCCAAAAATCATTTTGAGCGGCAATAGCGACTTCATCTTTGGAAAAGGTGCCCTCTAATAACAAAATCGGCTGTTTTACCCCGGCTTCACGCAGTGCAATCGCCTCTTCTATGCAGGCAACTCCAAATGCAGGAGCCATATCAGCGAGTGCACCGCAGACCTCCAGAGCTCCATGACCGTAGGCATTGGCTTTTACCATTGGCATAGACTGGGAATCAGGAGCTAAAGATTGAGCCAACATGAAGTTATCACGCAGTGCTTGGCGATCAATAATTGCTACCGTGGGTCTAGCCATGATGCATATCTATCCTAGTAATCATATTTGTGGTTGGAGAATAGAGTTTGAGCCTTTATCCAGGTATCACCTATGTCACCAGTGCCCACTGGATTACCGTCGATTGTTGTAACCGCCCCAACTTCTTTAGTGGAACTAGTAATCCAAATCTCGTCAGCTGCATGGACTTCATTCATGCTGACCACACGTTCTTCTACGGGTATGGAGCCGTCTTTTCGCAATATATCGATTAACATATTACGCGTTATTCCTGGGAGTAACTGATTATCGAGAGGCGGAGTAATTACCACGCCATCTTTCACGATAAAGGCGTTACATGAGCTGGCTTCGGTCAGTTCGTTATTAGCATTATAGAGTAATGCCTCGTCATTGCCTTGCTCATGCCCCTGTTGAAAATGCAACACGTTCCCCAGCAACGCAGTTGATTTTATGTGGCAACGTTGCCACCTGAGATCTTGAGTTGTTATAACGCTATAACGTTTGGCTGCGGTTCTGTCAGCAATGGGGGAGGAGGGAATAGCGAAGGTAAAACCAAATATTGTAGGCGCAACTGCTTCTGGGAATGCATGATATCGCTTGTTATCAGCCCCGCGACTGACTTGTAGGTAGATCCCAAGATTGCCGTTTCCGTTCTGAGTGAGTAATTCTTGGCACAGAGACTTCCATTGATCGTGGGTCCAGTCTAAGACTAAACCGATGCCCGCTAAACCATCTAGCATGCGGTCAATATGGCCGGTAAAGCCAAGTAGCTTGCCCTCGTAGGAGGGTATGACTTCATAGATTCCGTCGCCGAATAAAAACCCTCTATCTAGCGGTGAAATTTTAGCCTCTGCTATGGGCATGTATGAATCATTTAAAAAAGCGATACTCATAAATTTAACTGTCCTCTGAATTTTTAGGTTATGTCTTTGAGTGCCAGTACTGTACGGCTCTGCAAATAAAACCGGACTCAAAATAGTATCAGTAGAGGTACTGTTAGACAAAGGAAATCGGATTTAAACCTTAACTAAACGAAACAAACCATAAAACAGATAAACAGGGTTACCTTATAAATCGACGCCTTGGCTTGTGGTTTTCGACAGATATTAAAATCCTGACAAGGTCTGGAGATCTTTGACTAATCGCTGACTAACTGAAGAGGCAACGCTGTCCTCTGTCAGAGTATTCTCACCGGTTACTCCGTCCACACTGCCTCCGTCGGATAAAAATGTTAAGACTGCATCATTGTCCCAATCCGATAACAGGTCTTCTTCTGCTAGAACTGAGACCAAGGCTAAGAGGCCGTGGGCAGCCCAATTAGAGATGTCTGCTAGCAAAAGCTCATCACAGGTGGTGGTAGATGGCTGAATGTCGAGTTTAGCGAGAGCATCGCCAATATTCCCCATGCCGATTTCATTTCCACCATCGCCAATGGCGATAGTTGGACAGGTCGCAAGAGACATAAAGCGATCAAAGTTAGCGCAATGTTTCGAGATATCTACGCCTCGCATATTGTAATAACGCCCATCGGCTGCTTGGCCAGGGCGCTCAATAGAAATAATTAATGAAGGATTATGACGCTCAAGAATTGATTGGGTCTCATCTAGATCAAAATGTATCTCTTGGGTAGTAAATGATTTTTCGAATAGCTTTGCCAGAGGCGCATCACAAACCATTATGGGGTTTCCACCCATGCGTTTTATGGCGTGGTAAAGCGCGATAGCGCCAACGGGGCCATCGGTCTCAAAAGTACCCTTCACGGGGAATCCTGTTCCAATAAAAACAGTTTCCTTACAAGCAACAATAGTCTCTGCAGCGCGCTTATATGAGCCAGACTGAACGGCATTGCTTACTGTTTGCATGCCACGAGGATTTGAAGCAACCATTAGTTGCTCTATCTGCTCAGAAAGCAGATTGATATCAACGATAGGCCTGGTTCGTTGTTGTCGAGCTTTAGCCAGATGAAGCAGGTTATGCGCTTCTTCTATACTAATTGATTCAAACTTGACCAGACTTTGTGTTGGTAGCTGCGTTAATTTATCTAGGTCTAGTGACAAAACGGACCCTATTTTTGGATAGCCTCCTATGGTTTGACGGTCATGCAAGAGAACTATTGGTTGACCGTCAGCAGGAATCTGGATTGCCCCAAGACAAATGCCTTCAGACAAGAGGCCTCCTGCAGAGGGCTTTATAGAAGGTCCGATAAGACGAGATCCCATACGGTCATTACGCTCCGAAACTGCGTATTCAGAGCTGAAAAACAGTCTTTTTTGCTGTTCAGTGAAATAATTTTGCTGGTAGCCAAGAATGACCCTCAGTACTGTAATGGATTGCGCGGTTTCCACATGAACGGGCCTTTGCTCCTTGGGCAGGCACCAAGGTGCGGCAAGTAGGCCTGAAGAGCAGGGTAGGAAATCGCCTGCTTCAATTGCTCGGCCATCACCATGCAGCCCGCCAATAGATTCTCTGGTGACGGTCGAGCAACTTCCAAATACTGGGGCGATATCGAAACCACCGGCCACAGATAAATAGCAGCGACTGCCCACGGTTGCAAAACCGATCTCTATCCGATCTCCTATATTTACCTTATGAAGCGTCCAGGTGCTGTGGGGTACTTTGTTAATACTCAAGGGAATAGACGCGCCTGTTACAGCAAAGTAGGTTTCTACAGATGACTCTAAAACTAATCCACCGACAGTAATTTCTATAATTGCGCTGTTTTCAGAGTTGGAGCAAAGACGATTCGCCCACTTAAATGAATCTCGATCTGAGGGCCCACCAACCGTTAATCCAATGTGGTGCTGCCCGAATCTTCCAGCATCTTGAATTAAGCTCAAAAGTCCGGGCTGGATAACCTTAAATCCTATCATTTAAGATCTCCAAAGCTGCTAAGATCTCCACCAAGTTTTATGAACGCCTGTTCGTCAATCGATTCGAACTGAACCCTATCACCTGTTTTGACTGGCATGGTGGGCTTAGCATTAGGATCGAACATTAATGTGGGGCACAGCCCAATAAGATTCCAGCCTCCGGGAGAAATCGATGGATATACTGCTGTTTGGCGATCGGCAATGGCTACTGCTCCCCGCGGCACTCGTTGACGTGGAGTGGATAAGCGCGGTGCAGCTATGCGCTCATCGACCTCTCCAAGATAGGCAAATCCGGGAGCAAAACCAATGGCATAGACGCGATACTCGATGCTTTGGTGGATATTGATAACTTCCTCAACTGAGAGTCTTGCATTGGAGGCTAAATTCTCGAGGTCTGGTCCTGCGTCAGTTCCATAGTAGACAGGCAGCTTAACGAGTTTACTGTCCACCTTTGATGCTGATCTACCTCTGCTGTTCGCATGGATAGTCATTGCTTTTTGAATTTCTTTAGAGACTGCAAAGTGATCGGTTAGGTGTGGGTCATAGATGATTAAAATGGAAGCATAAGAGGGGATAATATCTATGAGCATGGGTCCCAAACTTTCCGTAATTAAAGCGGTGACACTTTGAATTTGCGCGGCAACCTTTGAATCTGCGTTATCTGCGAGATAAAGAATAAGAGAGTTCTCTCCTGCCACCGAAATATTAATTGTTGGGTTCATCATGACTTATTATCGGTTGAGTAACTGTCGGATGTCTTGGATTGCAGAGACTCCCTCAGCATTATCACCATGCACACAAATTGAATGTGCATCTAGGGGTAAGTGATGGCCACTGACTGTTGTAATCGAACCATCTTCATGTAGTTGTTTTACCTGCTCAAGCATCTTTTCCCGAGTGTGGACTGCGCCGGGAAGGCTGCGGCTGAGTAGGGCTCCGTTATCTGCATAACAACGGTCAGCAAAGACTTCAAAGATTAAATCTAATCCAAAGACATTAGCCTCTTGCCGATGTAAATCGCTCTCTTGAGTGGCCTGTAGCATAAAAGCTAAGTTCTCAGGATGTTCACTAACGGCTTGCATTACTGCACTGCGAATATGGCCATTAGCCATCATGTCATTGTAGAGCGCCCCGTGTGGCTTTACGTAAGAGACCTCAGCTCCGAGGGATTTGCCTATATTAACTAGGGCTGATATCTGCTCTTTAATCATATCGATAAGTTGTTGGTGGGGCAGATCCATTGAAAGTCGACCAAAATTCTCTCGATCAGGATAGCTTGGATGAGCACCAATCTGAACCTTGTTTTCTAGAGCGTAGGTTAGTGTTTGTGCCATGACATCCGGGTCTCCAGCGTGGAAACCGCAGGCGATGCTGGCTTGATCAATGAACGGCATGACGCTGGCATCGACATTTTCGCTGTCAATATTGGCACTTTCGCCTAAATCACAATTAAGAAGTAGAGTCATAATATTATCCTAACTAAAAAACAGAACAGTGCAACTAAGCTTTTTCTAAGGAGCTATTTAATAGATCTGTGACTAACATACACCCTGGGCTGTGAGTTATACAGACTGGGGGCTTAGCTTGCTCCAAAGCAACCTGGGGCGTTACACCGCAGGCCCAAAACAGTGGAGCCTCACCGTCATTAATGGTGACGGGGTCACCGTAGTCTGGTTGGTTAATATCCGAGATGCCAATCGCACTAGCGTCGCCGTAATGGATAGGAGCGCCATGCACATCGGGGAAACGTCCGCTTATCTTTGAAGCCGCCGCCGCATTATCTTTGTTAAAAGGCCGCATGCTGACTACCATCTTGCCGCTAAATGGGCCCGCAGGAGTGCAATCGATATTAGTTCTGTACATGGGGACATTTACCCCTTCGCTAATATTGCGAACTTCAAGGCTCTCGGCAATTAGTGCCTCTTCAAATGAAAATGAGCAGCCGAGTAAAAAGGCGACGAAATCATCTTGCCAGAGAGAAGATATATTATTCACCTCTGAAGTGAGAGAGCCATCTTCAAAAATACGATAGCTTGAAATATCTTGACGAATGTCAACATCCTGACCTAGTTCTGGGAGAAGAGGGTTACCTATCTTGGAGATTGCAATCAGCGGGCAGGGTTTTGGATTGGCGTGACAAAAGTTAGCAAAGTCTTCAGCCCAGGTCTGAGGTAGTATAACCAAATTGCATTGCACGTAACCCTGACAATAGCCTGACGTCATCCCTTTAAATTGATTGGATCTTATTTTGAGGCGCAAGGCATGAGGATTAAGTTGGCTGGTCATTGTTTCCCCCGACAAATTAGAGTTCTTGCTCGCGGTTTTGTTGCAGAAAACTGACAATCTCTTCATGCTTTACATGCTGATTTTCTGAGTCTTTTCTGTGACGATATTCCACCGTTCCATCGTCTAAACCGCGCTCCCCAATAACAACTCGATGAGGAATGCCAATCAATTCGATGTCTGCCAACATACCACCGAGTCGCGCTTTAGGCTGATCCATAAAGAGCACTTCATAACCCAGAGCGGTGAGTTGTGTGTACATATCCTCACAGGCAGTTTTAACGCGATCAGATTTATGCATATTGATAGGCACAATTGCGATCTGGAAGGGGGCAATTGCTTCAGGCCAAATAATACCGTTTTCATCATGATTTTGTTCAATAGCGGCAGCAACAATTCTACTTACACCGATGCCATAGCATCCCATGCTCATAAATTGTTCTTTTCCATTTTCATCCAGCACCGTTGCCTTCATGGATTCGCTATATTTAGTACCCAATTGGAAAATATGACCTACCTCAATACCTCTTTTTATTTCTAAAATTCCTTTTCCGTCAGGACTGACATCTCCAGCAACAACATTTCTTATGTCGGCCACTTTGTAACTGCCACAATCTCGCTCCCAATTGACTCCAGTTAAGTGAAAACCATCGCGGTTGGCGCCACAAGCAAAGTCAGTTAGGTTCGCTGCACTGGGATCGACTATCATGTCTAAACCGAGATTTACGGGCCCAATAGAACCTGGCGAGCAATGAAGAGCAGCTTTTATCTGCTCTTCCGACGCAAAGGTAACTTCGGAACCTAATCCTAAAGCTTGCTTAGCTTTGACCTCATTAAGGTCGTGGTCGCCTCTTAGCATTAGGCCGAATAGTTGAGTTTCACCAGATTCGGTTTCTACGCTGACTATTAATGATTTCAGGGTTTGCTCCGGCTTGACCTTTAGAAAGGTACATAGATCAGCAATGGTGTGCACTCCAGGGGTGGCAAGATCTGCCATTTTGGCAATGCCTTTAGATGTCGTTTTCTTTGGCGCCATAGCTTCCGCTTTTTCAATATTGGCGGCGTAATCCCCCTCAGACGCAAAGACAATAGCGTCTTCTCCAGAGTCAGCTAAAACATGGAACTCGTGAGAGTGGCTGCCGCCAATACTTCCGGTGTCTGCAATAACGGCACGAAATATCAGTCCAGTTCTTTCAAATATCGTCGAATAGGTTTGATACATTAAATCGTAGGTTTCTTGCAGTGAAACTGGGTTGCTATGAAAAGAATATGCGTCTTTCATACAAAACTCTCTGGTGCGCATTACACCAAAACGGGGCCTGCGCTCATCACGGAATTTAGTCTGTATCTGATAAAAATTTGCTGGTAGCTGTTTGTAGCTATTAATTTCATTGCGAATAATGTCAGTTATAACTTCCTCGTGGGTTGGGCCAAGGCAGAAATCTCTTTCATGACGATCTTTAATGCGCAATAGTTCAGGTCCAAATTGGCTCCAACGTCCAGACTCTACCCAAAGGTCAGCAGGCTGAACTACTGGCATCATTAACTCTAGTGCGCCGGCTTTATCCATTTCTTCCCGCACAATCGCCTCAACCTTCCTAAACACTTTCAAGCCCAATGGAAGCCAGGAGTAGAGACCAGATGCAGCTTTGCGAATCATCCCGGCACGCAACATTAATTGGTGGCTGACAACCTCAGCATCAGCCGGGGAATCCTTTTTTGTCGTAATTAAATATTGGCTAGCGCGCATGACTTCTCTTAAGCTCTGGTTAATAATGAATGATACCATTTTACTGGGCAGAGTTGCCGGGGTATACAGTAAACCAGCCTGAGGATTAAAAATGTTTGAATTACATCCAATGCTTGCGGCAGATACGGTAAATATTGGTGATTTACCTCTGAGCTCTGTGCTATTAAATAAGGATGCAAATTATCCTTGGGTTATATTAGTTCCACGTAGAGAGGGTGTTACAGAAGTAGTTCAGTTAGATAACGGTGATCGGAGGCAATTGCTCGATGAGTCTTGCATTATTGCTAACAGTCTGACTGAGCTTTTTTCCCCGGATAAGCTAAATATTGCAACCATAGGGAATATGGTCCCTCAGCTTCATATGCACCATGTGTGCAGGTTTAAAACCGATGCCTGTTGGCCTGCTCCTGTGTGGGGGCAGGTGCCAGCTTTAGGCTATGATGATGAGGCGCTATCCAAGCTTTTATGGGTTATGCGCAATAATCTTGAAGATCATATTAGTTAATCTACGCATCAGTACAAACGAAATCAATAATCTGCACGCTTCCTTAGTATGCCATATCTTTTAAGCCTTTAAGGGGATGTATCTTGACTGAAGTTCTAGCAGGTTTTGCGGAGAACTTAATAGATTTCCCAGTAAATGGGTTAATGCCAGTATGAGCGTCTGTGGCTTCTTTTTTAACAGTTGTAACTTTAAAAAGTCCAGCAAGGATAAATTCGCCCACAGAACCATCGATAACATGCCGCTCTATCACTACGGCTAGTTCATCTAGAACATCAATAACCTGTTTCCGATTGAGACTAGTTGTATCTGCAAGTTCGTTAATAATGTCTGTTTTATGGAAGCGCTCGGTGATTGGAGACATATCTCGTGCCGACGAAGAGGTAGTGAAATCCATTCTTTAGTCCTTTGGAATTAGTTAGTTGTTGTTGCTGAATTTCCATTTCATGGTAAATCCGTACTTACATTTTTATATATAGACCTAGTTTGGGAGCCGCGCCACTCGAATTTCGTTGATTTTAGTAAAAATGTATTTGTCGGGTGAATCTGAGACGTTTCTGCCATTCTCAGAAGGCAGGTGCTCATGTATACTGCGACGCCTTGAAATAGCACTCTTTGATTGAGCTGCTACATTAAACTTGTTTGAGCTAGGGAATGCAGGTATGCCAATTTATGAATACCGCTGTGAGTCATGCGGGTATGAGATGGATAAGTTACAGAAAATGAGCGATGCTCCATTATTGGAATGCCCTTCTTGTAATGAGAGTGCGCTTAAAAAACTCATATCAGCGGCGGGATTCCGGCTGAGCGGCAGCGGTTGGTATGAGACAGACTTTAAGAGTGGTAAGAAGAAGAATGTGATTGGTGATGAATCTTCTAAATCAAACTCTTCAAAGGGTGCTTCAAATAGTAAAAATGCAGACAGTAAGGCGAATGGATCGGGCTCAGACACTAGCGCCTCATCCAGTTCGCAATAATTTTTAAAGTAGGAATAAAATACTAATGGATCGATCAGTTTATTGCGGGTTAGTCAGAAGTTCTGACAACGACAAAGAGATTACTCTAATGGGGTGGGTGGATCGTCGGCGTGATCATGGCGGCGTTATCTTTCTAGACCTACGGGATCGCGAGGGAATAGTACAGGTGGTATTTGACTCTGATGCGGGGGAATTCTTTAACCTAGCTGATAGCGTTCGATCCGAGTACGTCCTAAAGGTAACTGGAAAAGTGCGCGCGCGCAGTGAAGCAACTATTAACCCAAATATGGGAACTGGTGAGATCGAAGTTTATGGAACTGAACTTGAGATTCTTAATACAGCTCAAACTCCTCCATTCCAGTTGGACGAGTTCGTTACTGTTGGTGAGGATGTGCGACTTAAGTATCGCTATATGGATTTACGCCGTAACGAGATGCAAAATAGCTTGAGATTTCGTTCCAAAATTACCTCATCGATACGTAACTACCTAGTTGATGACGGATTCTTGGATATTGAAACACCGATTATGACCCGAGCAACGCCTGAAGGGGCTAGAGACTACTTGATTCCTTCGCGCACTCATCCCGGGCAATTTTTTGCAATGCCCCAGTCACCTCAACTCTTTAAACAGATGCTGATGGTCGCGGGCTTTGATCGCTATTATCAAATTGCAAAATGTTTTAGAGATGAGGATCTCAGAGCTGATCGACAGCCCGAATTCACTCAAATTGATATCGAAGCTTCTTTTGTAGATGAAGAAGACATTATGTCAACAACTGAAGCGATGGTGAGTGGCTTATTTGCCGAGCATATGGATGTGGAGTTTTCTTCTTTCCCCAGAATGACCTATGCGGAAGCAATGCAACGCTATGGATCAGATAAACCCGACCTTCGAATTCCGCTTGAATTGGTAGAGATCAAAGATTTGCTCAAGGATATAGAGTTTAAAGTATTTGCCGGGCCAGCTAATGATCCGTCGTGCAGAGTTACAGCACTTAAAGTCCCTGGGGGAGCTGAAATATCTCGCAAACAAATTGATGATTACACCAAGTTCGTCAGTATCTATGGGGCTAAGGGGCTAGCTTGGATTAAAGTCAATGCTCTGGAAGAAGGTATTGATGGTCTTCAATCTCCAATAATTAAATTCCTTGGTGATGAAGTTACCCTAGCAATTATGGATCGACTTGAAGCTGCCAATGGCGATATTGTTTTCTTTGGAGCCGATAAGTTTTCGATAGTGTCTGAGGCTCTTGGTGCACTGCGGTGCAAAGTCGGTGAGGATTTAAGTCTTTATACTTGTGATTGGGCTCCTCTGTGGGTAATAGAATTCCCAATGTTTGAAACTACCGATTCTGGCGCTCTGACACCGTTACACCATCCCTTTACTGCGCCATCATGCTCTGTTGAAGAGCTAAAAAATGACCCTGCTAATGCTCTCTCTAGAGCCTATGACATGGTACTTAATGGAGTGGAACTTGGGGGTGGATCTATTCGTATCCACGATCAAGACATGCAAGCAGTGGTTTTTGAAGTGTTAGGCATTGAGCCGGCGGAACAACGTGAAAAGTTTGGTTTCTTGTTAGATGCACTGAAGTTTGGTGCTCCACCTCATGGGGGTGTGGCATTTGGACTGGATCGTCTGATTATGTTGATGGTTGGAGCGGACTCGATTCGAGATGTTATCGCATTTCCCAAGACTCAATCTGCAGCGTGCTTGCTGACAGATGCGCCGGGAGATGTGGACTCAGAGCAGTTGCGAGAGCTAAACATTCGCCTGCGTAAGAAAGACGATTAAGGCGACTAAAAAGTAATGGCAGGGCACAGTAAATGGGCCAATATCAAGCATCGCAAGGCAGCTCAGGATGCCAAGCGAGGTAAGGTATTTACTAAGCTCATCAGAGAGCTGGTTGTTGCGGCTAAGGCTGGAGGTCCCAATGTAGAGGATAATCCTCGCCTTAGAACGGCAGTGGATAAAGCGCTCGGTTCGAATATGAAGCGCGATACTGTTGATAAGGCAATTGCCAGAGGGGTCGGTGCTGGAGAGGGCGATAATTACGACGAAATAACTTATGAAGGTTATGCTCCTGGCGGTGTTGCGGTCTTAGTTGAGTGCATGACCGATAATCGTAATCGTACCGTAAGTGACGTCAGGCATGGGCTGACCAAGCGTGGCGGAAACCTAGGGACAGATGGTTCCGTTGCTTACTTATTTCGGCGTATTGGACAATTTAGCTATGAGCCAGGGGTTGATGAGGATGGCTTAATGGATGCGGCGTTGGAGGCAGGTGCTGAAGATATAAAATTCAACGGTGATGGTTCTGTTGATGTAGAGGTGAACTGGGAAGAGTTTTTAAGCATAAAGGATGCGCTGACAGCATCGGGCTTTAAGCCAATACATGCAGAAATTGTTATGACAGCTGATATTGCTGTTACGCTTGATAAGAGCAGTGCAGAAAAGCTTCTTGGACTTGTTGATGCATTAGAAGATCTGGACGATGTGCAAAATGTTTACACTAATGCAGACATTCCTGAAGATGTGTTGATGCAGATTGGAGATTGATTAATAGTTCAAAAAATTTAAAGGTAAGTAACAAATGTAATAAAAACGTCGTTTTATACAAGCGGCAATAAATACTCAAACGAGTAATCATTAAAAGAGGTGGTACCGATGAAAGTTATAAAAAAGACTAAGGATTATGTTGTATATCAGAAAGGCTCTGGCCGTTACGCGGTAAAAGACGCCGAAAGAAATTGGGTAAATGCTGATGAAAAGATTAAAATTTTGTTAGCTGAAGGTTTGATTAAAGCGGTGATGCCGGCTGCCCCGGTTGTTGAAGAGGAACCAGTAGAAGAGGTTGCCGCAGTTGAAGAAGCTCCTGCTGAAGAAGCTCCTGCTGAAGAAGCTCCTGCTGAAGAAGCTCCTGCTGAAGAGGCTCCTGCTGAAGAAGAATCTGTAAAGACAGATTCTTCAGATGATGAAAGTAAATAAATTAGATAGTAATCTAATTTGTGTTGGTTCTATCGGTAAATCTAGGGGGTTAGTTGGAGAGTTTTTCTTAAACTCTTTTTGCGACCCTCAAGACAACATTCTCAATTACACTTCGATTTCTATTGAAGGTCATGAAGACCTTCAAATAGCTTACATAAAAAAATTTAATAACAAATTCTTATCGAAAATATCGTCTATAGATAACGTTGATATTTTAAAGAGCTATACAAATTTAAAACTATTTATAAATAAATCTGAACTCCCCAGCTTGGAGAAAGATGAATTTTATTGGCATGATCTCATTGGTATGCACGTTTTAGATTGCAATAACAATGATGAGCTTGGCGATGTTATAGAAATTTCAAACTATGGTTCAAATGATTTATTAGAAATATCACCATCAGACTCCTCAGTAGATTCAAAGAAAAGGCAAATACCATTTGTTAAAAAAATTTTTATAATTGAAATTGATTTAAAGAATAGAAAAATTTTGGTCGATTGGCCAAAAGATTTTTAATACCATGAATATTAATATATTAACTATTTTTCCTGAAATATTTTCTTTTTTTGATCATGGTCTTGTTGGTCAATCAATCTCAACTGGTAATGTGAATTTGAATTGCCTAGATATAAGAAAAAATTCAATTAACAAGCATAGACAAATCGATGCCAAGCCATACGGAGGAGGTGAAGGTATGTTAATGATGGCAGGGCCGCTAGCAAAAACTCTTAAAGAAATACCGAAGAAAAATAGAGGCCGTATAATTAATTTCTCACCACAAGGATCTAAGCTTAATCAAGAAAAAGTTGAAAATTTAGCCAAGGAAGAAAATATTACATTTATATGCGGAAGATATGAGGGTATTGATCAAAGATTTATCGATAAATATGTAGACGAAGAAATTTCTTTGGGTGATTTTATTCTTAATGGAGGAGAGGCAGCAGCTTTATGCGCTATAGATGCAATTATAAGAGTTATTCCTGGAACGGTTGGTAATAAAAATTCATTAACTAAAGATACATTTTCAAATGGTTTGTTGAAAGGGCATTCATACACAAGACCCGAGGTATTTGAAGACATGACTGTACCAGATGTTCTTTTATCTGGAAATCATAATGAAATTAAAGAGTGGAGGGCAAAAAACTCTTTAATTCAAACTTATTTAAGAAGACCCGAACTATTAAATGATGTAAAATTGACAAATAAACAAAAAAAACTCTTGGAAGAATTGTTAACAAAGGATATCCTATAGCACTTTTTAAGGTGAATTAAAAATGACAGACAAAGATAATATAATAAACGAAGATACCTCTACTACTGAAATCAGTGAGGGCGCTGGCCAAGCAACTGATGAAGCTGCTTTAGAATCATCCGATGCAGCAACTGAAGAGCTTGAACAGGCACCAACTGTATCATTGGAAGAAAAATCACCTGCTCAAATAGTACAACAGTTTGAAAAAAAGCAGTTAAAAACAGACATCCCATCTTTTAGACCTGGAGATACAGTTGTTGTTTCTGTCAAAGTTAAAGAAGGAGAGCGATCAAGGCTTCAAGCATTTGAAGGCGTTGTAATGGGCTATAAAAAAGGTGGTCTTAACTCTTCTTTTATTGTAAGAAAAATTTCTAGCGGTATTGGTGTTGAAAGAACCTTTCAAACACATAGCCCGATGATAGATTCAATTGAAGTTAAGAGAAAAGGTGATGTAAGGCAAGCTAAACTTTTCTATCTAAGAGATCGTTCTGGTAAGTCAGCAAGAATCAAAGAAAGATTAGACTAATTAATGAGAAGGTATCTTTTAAAGGATCCCATTACTAGGTCCTTTATAGACTACCTGTTTATTGAAAAAGGCCTATCTCAAAATTCAGTTAAATCCTATCAATCTGACTTACTCCATTTTATGGAATGGTCGATACAGGCTTTAAAAATACCAGCTAAATTAACTACCTCCCAAGACATAAATAAATATATTAAATATTTATTTGATCAAGATTTTAAAAGCTCATCGGTGAATAGAAAAATATCATCAATTAAAGCCTATTTTATATTTCTTAAAAAAAAGAAATATATAGATGTCATTCCCACTGAAGATATGCCAATTCCAAAGCAGAATAAAAATCTTCCAAATTCCATGTCAGAAAAAGACGTTGAGACTCTCTTATCTTCTATAAATGCAAAAAGAGATATTGAGATAAGAGATAAGGCAATGGTTGAACTTCTTTATGCAACTGGAGTAAGAGTATCAGAGCTAATAAATATAAAATTTAGTAATATCGACATGAATAGGAATGTTATACGAGTATTGGGGAAGGGCTCTAAAGAACGCTTGATCCCTTTTGGTGATCAAGCTCATGACGCCATTACTAAATACCTATTAATTAGAGGTAAGAGCCAATCAAAAGAGTTGTTTTTAAGTAACAGAGGGAAAATTTTAAGTAGAGTTAGCTTTTGGAATAGAATTAAGGTTTATTTAACAAGATGCAATCTCAAATCAAATATTTCACCTCATACTTTAAGGCATGCATTTGCAACGCATTTGTTGAATAGAGGTGCTGACTTAAGATCTGTTCAAATGTTGCTTGGTCATAGTGACTTATCCACAACTCAAATATATACTCATATCGCAAAACAAAGATTAAGTGATATTTTAAAAAAACATCATCCACGGGGCTAAAATGAATAAATACATTCTTATTTCTACCTTCTTCTTTTCATCCTTTACTTTCTCAAATACCATAGAGGAAAAAGTTTCAGCTGTTCTTCCTCCTGAGTCAAAAATAGAATCAATAGAAGAATCTGTAATTGATGGTCTTTATAAGGTTTATTTTGGTGATTTGCAGCCATTATATGTTTCTAAAAACGGTAACTATTTTATATATGGCGATCTATATCAAATTGAGCAAGGTAGTGTTATAAATTTAAGTACATTGGATCTAGATAAAAGAAGAAAAAATCTATTAGATACTATTCCAGCTGAAGACCTAATCCAATTCAAATCTGATAATGAAAAACATAATATATTCGTATTTACTGATGTAGATTGCGGTTATTGTAGAAAATTCCACAGCCAAATTAGTGACTATAACGACCTTGGTATATCTGTAAATTATGTTGCTTTTCCAAGATCAGGCATTGATGGTGAAACCTACCAAAAAATGGTGAGCGTATGGTGCTCAAGTGATAAAAAAAAATTACTATCATCTCTTAAGGATGATAAAGAAATTGAATCACTTTTTTGCACGAACCAACCAATTACTGAACAATACAACCTCGGCAAAACACTTGGAGTGACCGGAACTCCTGCAATATTTACAAGTAATGGCTCGCAGATAAAGGGTTATATCCCTCCTTTAGAACTTGCACAAAGACTATCAGAGTAGATTATGCCAGACCTAAGATTTGTAAACGCAGATAAACTACCTCCTTATATTTTTTCTGAAATAAATGCTTTAAAAAGCAAGGCTAGATCTGATGGCGAAGATATTATTGATCTTGGTATGGGAAACCCTGACCAACCAACTCCTCAAGCTATTGTAGATAAGCTCACAGAAACAGTAAAGAATCCTTTAACGCATAGATATTCTCAATCCGCAGGAATTCCAAAATTAAGACTTGCTATTGCAAATTGGTATAAAAGAAAGCATAAAGTGGACTTATGTATAGATAAAGAAGTAGTTACTTGCATGGGTTCTAAAGAGGGTATTGCACATCTTTCTTTAGCTACATTATCTCAAAATGACTCCGTGATTGTTCAGTCTCCAACTTATCCAATACATTCTTACGGAGTGGTTATTGCTGGCGCTAACCTAAAATCAGTTCCGTTAAAAGATGATTTAAATAATTTTATTGATGATATAGAAGCTAGTATTTTGCAGTCAGTAAAAAAACCAAAAATGATTATCATTAACTTTCCATCTAATCCAACAACTCAAATAGCAGATAAAGATTTCTTTGAAAAAATTATAGCTATTGGAAAAAAATATGATATTTGGATCATTCATGATTTAGCATATTCAGATATTTCATTTGATGGTTACAAAGCACCATCAATTTTAGAAATTAAAGGAGCAAAAGATATCGCAGTTGAATTTTTTACTATGTCAAAATCTTACAATATGCCAGGTTGGAGAGTGGGCTTTTGTTGTGGAAATCAAGATCTCATAGAGGCCTTGAAGAAAATGAAATCTTATTTAGATTATGGGACTTTTACGCCTATACAAGTTGCTGCCATAAAAGCATTAAATGAGTGTGATGAAGAGGTGGACAAAATTTGTAATTTATATAAATCTAGAAGAGATGAATTATGTGATGGATTGAATAGGGTTGGATGGAGTATTGAAAAACCGCTTGCAACTATGTTTGTTTGGGCAAAAATACCTAAAAAGTTTGAATATCTAGGGTCTCTTGAGTTTAGTAAAATGTTAATATCTGAAGCAAAGGTAGCAGTATCTCCTGGTGCAGGTTTTGGAGTTGAGGGTGATGGTTATGTTCGATTTTCATTAATTGAGAATGAACAAAGAATTAGGCAAGCAATCAGAGGAATAAAAAATATTTTAGGTAATTAAATGAAAATATTGAAAGTAGGAATATGTGGTTGGGGTAATGTTGCCACTGGAATGTTTAATGCAATAGAGTCCAATAATAAATTTATTAAACAATCGGGAGTTAATATAGCTATTAGTTGTATTGGAGCTAGAAGAGATAACCCAAAATGTAATCCAGGAAACGTTCCTGTATTTAGAGATATTTTTGAAATACCTGATCAAGATATAGATGTTGTAATAGAGTTAATTGGTGGGGTAGAGGTCGCAAGGGAGCTAATTTTAAAATCAATACGTGCTGGCAAGCATGTCATTACAGCCAATAAAGCAGTAATCTTCAACCACGGCGATGAAATTTTTGCAGAAGCTAATAACTATAATGTAAAAGTTTTATTTGAAGCTGCTGTTTGCGCAGGAACTCCAATAGTAAAGATGTTAAAGGAAGAGCTTGCTTCAAATAAGATAAAAAAGATATCAGGAATGCTTAATGGTACGTCCAATTTTATTTTATCTAATATGGAAGAAGGGAATGAATTTAAATCAACATTGGAACTGGCACAGCAAGAGGGTTATGCAGAACCAGATCCATCATTTGACATTGATGGGGTGGATGCTGCTCACAAAATTGGTTTACTTTCATACATAGCATATGGGCTATCACTTCCTCCAAAAGAGTTTTATATTGAAGGCATAACTAAGATTGATAAAAAAGATTTTATTTATGCTGAAATGCTCGGTTATACGATCAAGCACCTTGCTGTTTCTATGGATAATGATGAAAGTATTGAGCTTAGAGCTCATCCAGCATTAGTTTCTAAGGATTCTTATCTAGCTAATTTAAAAGGTGTAAGAAATGGAATAGAAGTTGATACTGACCTTGTTGGTAAAATTCATATTGCGGGATCTGGTGCTGGCCAAGAATCAACCGCTTCTGGATTGATATCTGATATTATTCATTTAGCAAATTCAAACAATAATATGCTTAATTTTGTTAGCTCGAGCGATGAAAAACCAATTAAAGAGTTTAAAGATTTTTCATTTCAATACTACTTTTATATTGAAGTAGAAGACAACCCTGGAGTTATGGCATCAATTACTACAGCCCTTGCTGAATCGAATATTGGTATAGAGTCTATGGTTCAAAAAGAAGACCTTGGTAATAATTTAGTCCCCATTATTCTTATTTCTGACATTTTTAAAGAAAATAAGCTTGAGGGAATAAAAGATAAGATTCTCTCACTCAGTTCTGTTACAAATCTTAGAACTATTAGAATAGAAAGCACAGATTAATGCTTTTTCATAGCACAAGAGGCGCGGATAAAAATAAATCATTTGAAGAGATCCTTATGCAAGGCCTTGCATCAGATGGAGGTCTGTTCATGCCCGATGAATGGCCTCAGGTTGACCTTAATTTGCTTAAAAAACAAAAAACATTCATAGACGTAGCCAAACATATCGTACCGCTTTATACCTCATCCTCATTTATGGAAAGTGAGGTAGTAGAGCTTTTAGACGATACTTGGCATGATTTTTCAAATGAAAGTTTTGCTCCAATCTATAAATTGGATGAGGAAAAGTCAGTTCTTGAGTTATTTCATGGACCAACTGGAGCATTTAAGGATTTTGGGTTACAGCTCGCAGCAGCTTTTTTTAATAAAACACTTCAGAAAAATAAAAAAACCGCAGTAGTTCTTGGGGCAACTTCTGGAGATACTGGCTCTGCAGCAATTGATGCATGCAAAAAGTTTAGCTCTATTAAAAGTTTTATATTATTGCCCGATAGGAATATGTCAGATATACAAAGAAGGCAAATGACAACAGTTAATAGTGATAATGTTTTTACCATTCTTGTAGATGGTAGCTTTGATGACTGCCAAGACATTGTCAAGCAAGGGTTTCAAGAAAGATCATTTCTTAAAGACGATCAATATTTATTAGCAGTAAACTCAATTAATTGGGTAAGGATTATTGGCCAAATTTGTTACTATTTTTATGCCTCATTGGTAGTTAATAATTTTTCAAAGAGTCTTAATTTTTCTGTACCTACAGGCAATTTTGGTAATGTTTTTGCATGTTATGCTGCCAATAAGATGGGTATGCCATTAGAAAAGATAATCGTTGCTGTAAATGATAATAATATTTTAGATAGGTTTTTTAGAAGCAATGATTATTCTAAGAAAGCTGTTTCCGAAACACTTTCACCAAGCATGGATATAAGTGTTGCAAGCAATTTTGAAAGACTAGTTTATGATCTATATGCGGAGAGAGATTCAAAAATATGCGCAAAACTATATACAGCTTTTCCAAATGCTCCGATAGAGTTAGATGAAAAAATTTGGATGAAGAGTAAAGGCATTTTTTTAAGCCACACAGTTAGAAATGATGACACGATTGCCAATATGAGATATGTAAAGGATACATATAACTATCTTGTTGATCCTCATACGGCTGTTGGAACTTCTTCTGTTGACTCTCTTAGTAAAAAACTTACAGGACATACTCTGATTCTTTCAACAGCGCATCCAGCCAAGTTTCCTGATGTTGTTAAAAAGGCTGGCCTGGAGCTATCTGAGGTTCCTAGGAGCCTATCTGATGCCATGCAAGGCAAGGAGTATGGAGTAAAGATGCCAGCTTCAAAAGATGATATATTCAAATTTATAATTAAAAATAATTAAGTGGACCAAGCTGAGCTCAATTCGTCATTGAACGATTTAAACCAAAGACTAGAAGAAATTGCTAATGGGCCATTTGCGCTTATTGATAAACAGAAAAGATTAAAATCTATCGAAGATAGTCTTTCTACTGAATCCGTATGGTCAAATTTAGAGTTGTCACAAAGCCTTAATAAAGAAAAATCTTCTCTTGAAAAAGCACTTGAAAACTACAACCATATAAAAGAAAAAGTTTCTGATAACTTAATGCTTTTTGAGATGGCGAGCGAAGAGTCTGACGACGAGGCAATAAACGAGATTTTGCAAGAATATAGTTTAATGGAGCAAGGAGTAATCGATCTTGAATTTAGAAGAATGTTTACTAACAAAATGGATCCTTCATCAGCCTATGTTGACATCCAATCTGGATCTGGAGGAACTGAGGCGCAAGATTGGGCAGAAATGCTATTAAGAATGTACTCTAAGTGGGCGGAAAGTAGAGGTTTTAAAATATCAGTTACTGAAATTTCACATGGCGAGGTTGCTGGTATTAAATCAGCCTCACTGCATGTAGAAGGTGATCATGCATATGGTTGGTTAAGAACAGAAACTGGGATTCACAGGCTTGTTCGTAAGTCACCGTTTGATTCAGGAAATAGAAGACATACATCGTTTGCTTCTGTCTTCATCTCACCAGAAGTTGACGATTCAATAGAGATTGAAATAAATCCGTCTGATATAAGAATTGATACATATAGAGCATCTGGTGCAGGAGGTCAGCATGTAAACAAAACAGATTCTGCTGTTAGGCTTACTCATGAACCTTCAGGTGTTGTTGCCCAATGCCAAAGTGATAGATCTCAACATAAAAATAAAGAAAATGCTTTCAAACAACTTAAATCAAAGCTTTACGAGTTAGAATTACAAAAACAAAATGAAGAGAGGCAGGTATTAGAAGAAAGTAAATCTGATATTGGCTGGGGTAGTCAAATTAGATCTTATGTCTTAGACCAGTCTCGAATTAAAGATTTAAGAACCGGTTATGAAACTGGAAATACCTCAGCAGTTTTAAACGGAGAAATAGATGAATTTATTAAATGCAGCCTTAACGAGGGGGTTTAGATGTCAGAAGATAATATTGGCGGAGAAGAAGGGATAATTGAAGAACGAAGAAAAAAACTTGATACCTTAAGATTAAGTAACAAGGCATATATAAATGATTTTTATAAAGAGCATTACGCAAAAAACTTATCATTAGACTTTTCATCCAACACTAAAGAAGAGCTTGAATCAAAAAATATTGTTGGTATATCAGTTGCCGGTCGAGTCGTTCTCCGAAGAATCATGGGCAATGCTAGTTTCGCTACCATAAGAGATGCAAGTGGGGATATTCAAATTTATGTGAGTAAAAATACCGTTTCGAAAGAGCTATATGACGATTTTAAGACATGGGATCTTGGCGATATCATAGGTGTAGAGGGTAAGCTATTTAAAACAAGGACAGATGAACTCACCATAGAAGCTTCAAATATAGTTTTGATAACAAAATCAATTAGGCCTATGCCTGATAAATTTAAAGGACTTGCAGATATTGAAACTAGATACAGGCAAAGATATCTAGATCTTATGAGCAATGAAGAGTCCAAAAAAGTGTTCCTAGATAGAACTAAAATTATTGAATCAATGAGAGGCTCGCTTAAGAGTAGAGATTTTATAGAAGTCGAAACCCCAATGATGCATCCGATTCCAGGTGGGGCTGTAGCAAGGCCATTTATTACAAAGCATAATGCTTTAGATAGAGATTTATATTTAAGAATAGCACCTGAACTTTATTTAAAAAGACTTCTTGTGGGCGGCTTTGAAAGAGTTTTCGAAATAAATAGAAGCTTCAGGAATGAGGGTCTTTCTACTAGGCACAACCCTGAATTTACTATGTTAGAGTATTACGAAGCCTACTCTTCATTGGATAGAACCATAGAATTTACTGAGAACATGATTAAAACTGCTGCAAGTGCTATTTGTGGGTCCTTGAATGTTGAATGGGGAGAAGATCAAATAGACCTGTCACATTTTAAAAAAGAAACTCTCTCAAACCTTGTGCTTGAAAAGAACAAGAACCTTACTCAAAGTGACTTAGATAAACTAAGCGGCAAAGATTTATTAGATTTATTTGAAGAGACTGTTGAGAGTCAGCTAATTCAGCCAACTTTTGTATTGGGCTATCCCATAGAAGTTTCGCCTTTATCTAGAAGGAATAATGAAAACCCAGACATTGCAGATAGGTTTGAATTATTCATTGGTGGAAAAGAAATAGCTAATGGATTTTGTGAGTTAAATGATCCAGACGATCAAGCTCAAAGATTTAAGGATCAAGTTGAAGCCAAAAATGCAGGAGATAAAGAGGCAATGTCGTATGACGAAGACTACATATTATCCCTTGAACATGGAATGCCTCCGGCTGTTGGAGTTGGAATAGGTATTGATAGATTGGTTATGATGATCACCAACCAAAGTTCTATCAGGGATGTGTTGTTATTTCCACAGCTGAAATCTTAATTAAACTTATATTTGATTTCCAATACATTGAGGGAATAGTTTTTCTTTTTTAATGGATCATAAGAATAACTATTTTTAAAAGTCAAAACATCTATAGTATATTTGTTTTCTTCTTCTAATAGCTGAATGCCGCTTTGAAAAGGGCTTTTATCAATATTATTTATATAGCTATCAGCAGCGCTGCCTGAGGATGCTGCTAAGCCAATAACGATTGCAGCTCCGATATAAGGAGCCATTTCTTTAAGTGCAGCATCTCCAACATCTTTTGCTCTTTCTAAAACAGGACATTCTCCACTTCCACAGGACGTTGCATCAGCATAAATGTTTGAACTTAAAGAAAATGTGAGGATTATTACAATAATTTTAAGTGATTTCATACTATCAACTTACACTATAAATTAATTTACGGATAAATTTTTATGTCTTATTTTTAGATATATTTACCATCTAAACTTATCAAAATTTTCAGGGTTAGCCCAACCATCTGCATTATTCCAGGATCTTTTGTTGTTATAGGTTTCTAGATTGTATGAATAACATCTGCATCCAATTTTTTCATTAATGATTTCTCTTTGTAATCCCATTTTCATCATCGTGTCATCCATTAGATTTAGAGAGGATGTAAATACTATTATTTTTGAGCTAATTAAATTTTTTATTGTGCCAATATCAGTTTCATTAATATCTATGTCATCCAATGCAATAAACATATCAAAATATTGGTTGCCAACACTGGCAATATTTGGGACAACTGAAATATTTTCTACAGAGCCTGCTTCTAATTTTTTAACTAACGAAGAGAGATCTTTCTTCGTGGATATAAGTAATTTACTGCAGCCCTCATTTGAAAGGATATTTAAGATTATTCTCTCTATATCCTTTTGCATATTTATTTGAGTAGGTGTTTTACCGCTTCTCTCTCAGAATTCAATTCATCAATAGAAACTTGAAATTTTGCTTTAGCAAAATCACTAAGCACAACATCTCTTTTAATTTCAACCGATCCATCTTCAAGTGTGACTAGGGGATAACCGCATATTAATCCCTCTGGAACATCGTAAGAGCCGTCACTTGCTATTGCTGCACTAAAGCAATTGCCTTGCTCAGTTGGATTTTCACATGCTATTACAGTATCTAGAGCGGCTTTTGCAGCAGATGTTGCTGAAGATGCGCCTCTAGCATCAATTACCGCTTTACCCCTTTGTTGAACTAAAGGTAAGAAAGAATCCTCAATCCATTTACTATCATCAATTACTGCATTACCCTTTTGGCTTCCAATGATTGAATTTTCAATATCAGGATACATGGTTGGACTATGGTTGCCCCATATGATCATGTGTTTTACATCACTTACATCATTATTCGTTTTTTTAGCAATAACAGATTTTGCTCTGCTGGAATCAAGCATAGTCATTGCCATCCATAACTGTGAATCATTATTGGCAGAGTTTTTACCAATTAATGCATTAGTATTAGCTGGATTACCCACCACAAGAACTTTTGCATTCTTCTTACCAAATTTTCCAATCGCCTCGCCTTGTTTTACGAAAATACCACCATTAATTTTGAGAAGGTCTGACCTTTCCTCAATTTTTTTGCCTTCATAAACAATTCCTCTAGGTATACTTCCAACCAACAAAAACCAATCAGCTTCCAACGAAGCTTTTTCAAAGTCATCTGTATAAGTAACTTCCCCCATGTGCGGAAAATAAGAATCTTCAAGCTCCATCACTAAACCTTCAAGCTTATCTACTACCTGAGGTATCTCAACTAAACATAGATCAACTTTCTTATTGCCAAAGGTCTTCCCATCAACAAGTCTAGGTATTAAAGAGTATGCTATTTGACCTGCAGCACCCGTTACAACTACTTTTACTCTCTCATTCATTTTTAAATTCCGTATAATATTTTAATTAGTTAGGAGATTATATTCCTAAAAGTTAAATTTACTCTAGGTAAAACTATTTTTTTTTCTTTCTTTATTTCGTGCTTCCAATATTTCTGTGTTTCACCACTCATAACCAGAACTGCTCCATGGTTTTGATTGATATTAAAGTTAATTTTTTTGAACTTGTGCTTAAAAAATATTTTTCTTGGAGCCCCCAATGATAATGATGCTATTACTGGAAATTCTCCTAATTCCTTTTCATCATCTGAATGAAGCCCCATAGAATCATTCCCATTTCTATATAAATTCATCAATACTGAATTAAAATTCTTATCTGATAGCTCCTCTATCGCATTTTTAATTTCACTGAGAGTATTATTCCAATCATTTCGCTTCAAGCTTTTGCCTGAGTAGGAATATTGAATTCCTTTATCTGCATACCAGGACTGAAGTCTGGGGATTTTATGAATTTTGCCGAATAACTTTATATGCCCCTCAACCCAATGAGTTTCTTCTGTGCAAGATTGCAACCATTTATCAAGATCGTAATCTTTAGATTCAAGTTGAAACTCTTTTAATTCAAGATTCGGGAACTTTGGCATATAACAATAATAAACCCTGAGTAAATTATTTTCATATACAAATCCAATAATTTAAAAATAGTATCAATTGCATTTTTTAATATAAAATACTTTGTATTAACGAAGTTAATTTTTTAACTGCATATTTAGGAGAGTTTAAATGTCTATAAGATTTGATGATCAAGTTGCAATAGTAACAGGTGCTGGAGGCGGTATTGGCAAACAACACGCTTTAGAGTTAGCAAGAAGAGGGGCTAAGGTTGTTGTTAATGATCTTGGGGGAAGCGTTGATGGAAGTGGTACCAGTGATGCTGCAAACTCAGTTGTTGAGCAAATTATTTCTGAAGGCGGTGAGGCTATAGCAAATGGAGCTAGCGTTACAGATTTAGCAGCAATTCAATCTATGGTTAAAGATGTAATGGCTAAGTGGGGAAGGATTGATGTTTTAGTTAATAATGCTGGAATTCTTCGAGATAAAAGTTTTCATAATGTTACCTTGGATGACTTTAATCTAGTTATGGATGTTCACTTTCAAGGTACTTTAAATTGCACCCATACTATTTATCCAATCATGAGAGAGCAGGGCTATGGAAGAATTATATTTACTAGCTCTTCAAGTGGTGTTTTTGGTAATTTTGGTCAAGCAAACTACGGCGCAGCAAAAATGGCTATGGTTGGCTTAATGAATACATTAAAAATTGAAGGGCAAAAATATAATGTCTTTTCAAATTCAATAACACCTGTTGCATACACAAGAATGACCGAGGGTTTAATTCCTGAAGACTTTGGTAAAAATTTACAACCAGAATATGTGACACCTGCGGTTCTGTATCTTGCTAGTGATCAGGCTCCAAACGGTGCAGTAATGTCAGCTGGGGCAGGGGTATTCTCTCGAATATATATCCATGAAACTATGGGAGTTTCTCTTGGAACTGGGGATGATATGACTCCTGAAAATATTGCAGCAAGTTGGGATAATATTTCAGATATGAACGATGCTAGAGCTCTGCAAAATGGTGGTGAGCAAACACTAAAAATATTTGAGCTTTTAAACAAAGAATAATTTAAACAGAGAAGCTTGGTCGACTAGATACTTCTCCTACATAATCATTAAGATTTCCATATTCTTCTATGGAAATCTTATTTAAACGAACCAGGAATTGAAGCGAAGTAACCATTTGGAGGTCAGCATAGGTAAATTTCTCTCCAGCTATAAACTGTCGCGTGGATATTATATCGTCATATGTCTCTAAAGCTTTGATACCAATTTTTCTTTGCGCTAACCCATAAGCTTCATTTTGGTCTTCCATTTTCTTCATATGGGGGTGTGTGTGCCTGAAGCCATGCATTAGTGGCATCATCAATTCAAATGAAAGCCTGGAATACCACATTTCTATAGATGCTATCTCAATAGGACTCTCTCCAAACATATTTGGTTCCGGATATAGGCATTCTAGATATCTACATATCGCAGTAGTTTCTAATATTATTGTTCCATCATCAAGCATGAGTGCAGGAACCTTGGAGTTTGGTGCAATTGCTTTATATTCAGCTGTTTTGTGCTCTAATTGTGCAAGATCTAAATTAATTAGCTCTATATCCAATATATTTTTTTCTTTTAAAAAGATAAGAACTTTTCTGGGGCTCGGTGCAAAAACACTAGAGTATAACTTCATAACTTATGAGCCAACTATTGAGTAGATGACTATAAAGTGCAAGATAGCCGCTATGCAGACTAGTAAATGAAAAAATTCATGGAAACCAAAATATTTTGGACTAATGTCTGGAAATTTAAAACCATAACTAATAGCTCCAACTGAGTATATTGTGCCACCAGCAACTGTCAGAGCAAAATTGGTATAACCCATAAAAGAAGACATAACCGACATATATGGAATTGCTAAATACCCTGCACCAAGATAGAAACTTGCTCTTAATAGACGAGGCATATTTGTAAAAATTATTGACTGAAGAATTCCTAGGCCTGCAATGACCCAGATTATTATCAATAGATTCTTGCCTGTAGCCATAGGTAGCACCAGGAGGCATATTGGTGTAAAAGTGCCAGCTATCATCATAAATATAGATGAATGATCAAGCCTTCTCATTAAACCTAAAACTTTTGGTTTCCAGTTCACTCTGTGATAAAGAGCACTGAAACCAAACATCATAAAGATTCCGATTGAGTAAATAATTGTGGCCATGAGCTCTATTGAGCTTGAGCTTTTTATTATTAGTGGTATGCAGGCACCGATTGAAACAAAAAACATCCACTCATGAAAAAAGCCTCTTAAAAGAGGCTTTTTATTTCGTTGGTTGGTTACTCCCAATTGAGGGCACCACCCGTTTGATACTCAATTACTCTAGTTTCAAAGAAATTCTTTTCTTTTCTAAGATCCATTATTTCTGACATCCATGGGAAAGGGTTTGTAATGCCTTTAAACTCTTCCTCGAGACCAATTTGCGTAAGTCTTCTATTGGCAATGAATTTTAAATAATCTTCCATCATTGATGCGTTCATACCCAAGACACCTCTTGGCATAGTATCTCTCGCGTATTGTATCTCTAGTTCTGTTCCTTCTAGGATCATTTGAGCTGCTTCACTCTTCATTTGCTCGTCCCAAAGGTGAGGGTTTTCAATTTTTATTTGATTTATTACATCAATACCAAAATTAACATGCATTGACTCGTCTCTTAAAATATATTGAAATTGTTCAGAGGTGCCTGTCATTTTATTTCTTCTTCCCATAGATAAGATTTGTGTAAAACCACAATAGAAGAATATTCCTTCAAGAACACAATAAAAAGCTATCAAGTTTCGAAGAAGCTGTTTGTCGGTTTCAACTGTTCCAGTTTGGAAGTTCGGGTCAGAAATTTCTTTTGTATACTTCAAGCCCCATGATGCTTTCTTAGCAACACAAGGTATCTCTCTGTACATATTAAATATTTCACCTTCATCCATACCTAAAGATTCAATACAGTATTGATACGCATGTGTATGTATTGCCTCTTCTAAACTTTGTCTTAGAATATATTGTCTACATTCTGGATTAGTAATTAGTCTGTATATAGCTAACACTAGGTTGTTAGCAACCAACGAGTCAGCAGTTGAAAAGAAACCAAGATTTCTTTTCACAATTGTTCTTTCGTCGTCTGAAAGACCATCTTCTGACTTCCACAATGCAATGTCATTCGTCATATTTATTTCTTGTGGCATCCAGTGATTTGCGCTTCCATCAAGATATTTTTGCCATGCCCAGTCATATTTGAAAGGCACTAGTTGATTTAGATCAGCCTTGCAATTAATCATTGCTTTTTGATCAACCTCAACTCTTCCACCCTTCATCGCATCAAGCTCCTTAATGCCTTCTTCGACATCAAGTTCATCAAGAGCCACTCTTGCTTTTTCTGCTCTGTTTCCTTCTACTGACGTTGATTCAAAAGAGGGCGACTCATCAAGCTTTACTACAACTTCTTTTTCTTCTTTTACTTGTGAAGGTGCAGGTGCTTGCTGCGCAGCTTGATTTGTTTCTTCTGTATTATATTCATCCCAATTTAACATTCTATTCTCCTATTATTATTGACAAGCATCACAATCTGGATCATCCAGAGAGCAAGCAGTAGGAACTGGAGCTGGTGCTCCTAGTTCTTGTTGTGGTGTTTCTTTTACCTCAGAGCTAACAGCATTTAGGTTTCCTTGTTTCACTGTTGATTTTTCTGTTGTTGTTGCGGCAAGTGACCTTAGGTAGTAAGTCGTTTTTAATCCTGAGTACCAAGCCATCCTATATGTGATGTCTAGTTTTTTCCCATCCGCATTATTTATATAAAGATTTAGAGACTGTGCTTGATCAATCCATTTCTGCCTTCTACTTGCCGCCTCAACTATGTATTTAGGCTCAACTTCAAAAGCAGTTGAGAATAATTTTTTTACATCATCTGGTATTCTTGAGATTTGTGACAAACTACCTTCAAAGTATTTGAGATCATTTATCATCACGTCATCCCAAAGATTTAGGCTCTTTAGTTTATCAACAAGATGTGGGTTAACAATTGTAAATTCTCCTGATAGATTAGATTTCACATAAAGATTTTGATACGTTGGCTCTATAGACTGGGTTACTCCTGTAATATTTGAAATCGTAGCGGTAGGTGCAATTGCCATTACATTTGAGTTTCTCATTCCATCATTCTTTACTTTTTCTCTTAGCGTTGCCCAATCTAAGGTTTCGGATTCATCAACGTTTATATACTGGCTTCCTCTGTTTTCTATGAGAATCTTAAGGGAGTCTTTTGGAAGTATTCCTTGACTCCAAAGAGAGCCATCAAAGGTTTGATATGCCCCGCGTTCTTTTGCAAGTTCTGTTGATGCATGGATTGCATGATAGCTAATAAGCTCCATGCTTTTGTCAGCAAATTCCACAGCTTCATTGCTACAATATGGTATATTTTGTTTGTATAGTGCATCTTGAAAGCCCATTAATCCCAAACCAATAGGTCTATGTTTCATATTTGAGTTTTTTGCTGTATCTACCGAGTAGTAATTAATATCGATAACGTTATCAAGCATTCTTATAGCTGTTGCCACTGTCTGCTTTACCTTTTCTTCATTAAGCTTTCCATCTTTCATATGTCTTGATAAGTTAACAGAACCAAGGTTGCAAACAGCAATTTCGTCAGCTGAAGTGTTTAGTGTAATTTCTGTGCAAAGGTTAGAAGAGTGAATTACACCAGCATGTTGTTGAGGTGATCTAAGGTTGCATGCATCTTTGAATGTTATCCACGGGTGTCCTGTTTCAAATAACATTGTAAGCATTTTTCTCCATAGTTCTTTTGCTGGTATAGATTTAGCTTGATCCATTTCACCAGAAGCAGCCTTTGCTTCGTACTCAGCATATTTTTCTTCAAATGCTTTGCCTGTTAGGTCATGCAATTCCGGTGTCTCTCCTGGAGAAAATAAAGTCCAATTTGCTCCTTCTTCTACTCTTTTCATAAATAAGTCAGGAACCCAGTTTGCTGTGTTCATATCATGTGTTCTTCTTCTGTCATCGCCAGTATTCTTTCTGAGATCAAGAAATTCTTCTATGTCTAGATGCCATGTTTCAAGGTATGCACACATAGCCCCTTTTCTTTTTCCACCTTGGTTTACGGCAACTGCTGTATCATTAGCAACTTTTAAAAAAGGAACGACACCTTGGCTTTTTCCATTTGTTCCTTTGATGTATGAGTTCATAGCTCTTACTGGCGTCCAGTCATTACCTAGACCTCCTGCCCATTTTGATAAAAGAGCATCATCTTTGATTGCACCAAATATACCATCAAGATCATCAGGTACTGTTGTTAGGTAGCAAGAAGACAGTTGCGGTCTCCTTGTTCCTGAATTGAAGAGGGTGGGTGTTGAGCTCATATAATCAAAGCTCGAAAGTAGCCTGTAAAATTCTATTGTTCTTTCTTCTCTATTTTCCTCTTCTATCGCCAAACCCATTGCCACTCTCATAAAAAATACTTGTGGCAGTTCATACCTAACTTCGTCGCAATGAATAAAGTATCTATCGTATAAGGTTTGCAGTCCTAGATATGTAAATTGATTATCTCTTGTATGATCTATTGCATCACCAAGCTTTACGAGATCATAATTTCTGAGCTCCTCATCGAGGATATCCAACTCAATACCTTTGTCTATGTATGCACTAAGTGCTTTTGGATAATATGCTTCCATTTGCTCGTATGTTGCATCTTCTGCTATTCCTAAAAACCCCAATGCTTCATTTCTTATTTGATCCATTAATATTCTGGCGGTAACAAAAGAATAATTTGGCTCTTTTTCTACTTTTGTTCTTGCAGACATTATTAAGCTTGATCTCATATCAGAAATAGAAACACCGTCATACAAATTCTTGAGTGCTTCTTCTAATACTTCGTTTATTGATACATCTTTCAGTCCTTCACATGCATCAGCTATTAATGACGCAAGTCTTTCAGCATCAAGGGGCACTTTAGTTCCATCACTTTTTGTTATGTTAATTTTAGGAACATCAGGTATATCTATAATTGGGGCAACTTTTTTTCTTTCTTGCGTTCTACCAGCTCTGTATAAAATATAGCTTCTTGCGACCTCAAGCTCTTCAGATCTCATTAGCTGAAGCTCTACTTGGTCTTGTATTTCTTCTATATGAAGCGTACCTCCTGAAGGCATTCTTCTTTCAAAGACCTCAATCACACTTTCTGTAATTTGATTAACTTTCTTGTGTATTCTGTCGCTTGCTGCAGCATTGCCGGACTCTATTGCGAGAAATGCTTTCGTTACAGCTACTTTTATTTTATCTTCTTCGAATGCAACAACTTTACCATTTCTTTTTATTACTCTCAGTCTGCCTGGAGCAGTAAGCTCAATTTCATTTACACCTGTTTCTTGATTAAGGTTTGTGGTTGTTTCTGTTTGTGTTGTTATTTCCATGTTTACTAAATTTTTTCCCTAATTTTTTCTCAAAAAATATACTACCCTTTCAAGAGTTTTAAATGTATTTTTGGAAGAAGTTTATGTGCCTGCATTTACATTAACTTTTTTTCCTTCTTGTAGCTAATATTACAAGTTGTGGATAAAGAATCAAGTAAAAAAACACTATATATTGTGACAATTTACTTTTTTTTCACTATATAGTGTATATAAGCTGTTTTTTTTCTGTTGGTAATCAGTTAATAAATTGTGGATAATTATTGAATTTGGAGGTTTAAATGAAGCATTATTTATCGATAGATCAAGGTACAACTAGCTCAAGAGTTGTTATCTTTGATAGTAATTTACAAAGCGTGTTGAGCTCACAAGAAGAATATGACTTAACGTACCCTGAAAGTGGCTGGGTTGAGGTTGACCCAAAAAATATTTTAGATACTGTAAAGAGATCAATAGAAAATCTAGATATTAACAAAGAAATAGTCTTAGAAAGTTGCGGGATTACAAATCAGCGTGAAACAACCATACTCTGGGAAAAAGAAACAGGATTACCTATATATCCAGGGATAGTATGGCAAGACAGAAGGACTATTGATTTGTGTACTGATTTAAAAAATCTTGGTCATGAACCTTTAATAAGAAAAAAAACCGGCTTAGTTCTAGATCCATACTTTTCTGCAACAAAAATAAAGTGGATTTTAGATAATGTTCCTGGCTCCAGAGAAAAAGCAGTTAAGGGTGAGATTATGTTTGGTACTGTTGATACATACCTGATTTATAATTTGACTAAAGAAAGAAATCATTTGACAGACATAACCAACGCGTCAAGAACATCACTTTACAATATTAAAGAAGAAGCATGGGATGAAGAGTTGCTAGAATTATTTAATATACCCAAGCAAATACTGCCAACTGTTTGTGATTGTGACGCAAACTTTGGAACAATCAACATAGGATCGCAGATGATTGCAATTACTGGAGTGATAGGAGATCAACAGAGCGCCTTAGTGGGTCAAAGATGCTTTGAATCAGGGCAGATGAAATCAACCTTCGGAACAGGTTGTTTCCTAATGGTTAATACAAAGAACAAAATTCTTGATGTCGAAGAAGGATTGCTCTCAACAATTGCATATAAGATAAGAGGAGAAACTGCATATGCAATAGAAGGCAGCATTTATTCATGCGGTAATATTGTTAAGTGGATGAGAGACAAAATGCATTTCTTTAATAAATCATCAGAAAGTGAAGAAATGATAAATTTGGATTCAAAAACAAGCAAAACTCTTTTTCTTCCTGCTTTTAATGGCTTGGGTGCGCCATACTGGGATTCAAATGTAAGGGGTGGTTATTATGGAATTACTCAAGATACATCAAAGGAAGATTTAGTTACTGCCGCATTTGAATCAATATGTTTTCAAGTGCAAGATATAACAAGGATACTTAATAGGTATGACATATTATCCGTAGAGCTAAATGTTGATGGCGGTATGATTGCAAATAATACTTTTTGCCAACTTTTAGCAAACACGCTTGATAAGAAAATAATATCACCAAAAAACATCGAATCTACAGCTTTAGGTGCTTGCATAGTTGCGATGATCGGTTCCGGTGATGAAAGGGACTTTAATAATGCTGAAACGGAAAAAACATTTATTGCAAGCGAGGCGGGAGTCGCTCAATTGCATGAAAAATATCAAATTTGGAAAGATTATATAAACAAATCCTTGGTATAAATTTTTTTTATTGAATTTTGCCTAACTATAAAAAATCTTTTGTATATAATTTAGACTTTATAAACAAAACATATAGAAATGTACAAATACAAAATATTTAATAATATTGCACAAGATGGAATAGATATCCTTAATCAAAATATGCAGGAGGATAATAACAATCCTGATGCGCTTCTATTAAGGAGTCAGCAATTAACTTCAGAAGATTTCAATAGCAACCTTAAGTGCGTTGGCAGAGCTGGTGCTGGGACAAACAATATACCTTTAGACGAGGCATCAAAAAAAGGAGTGGTCGTATTTAATACTCCTGGAGCGAACGCCAATGCAGTAAAAGAACTCGTTGTTTGCGGTATGCTTTTATCCTCCAGAGGTATTCTTCAAGGAAGCTCTTTTGCAATGACTCTAAAGGGTCTCGATGGTTCTCAGCTTAATAAGTCCATGGAGTCTGAAAAGAAAAACTTTAAAGGCTCAGAACTAAAAGGAAAAACACTTGGGATTGTAGGCTTGGGTGCTATAGGCTCACTGTTAGCGCAAACTGCAAGTATTATGGGTATGAAGATTATTGGATTTGACCCATATATATCTGTTGATGCAGCCTGGAGATTGCCAAAAGAAGTTGAAAAGGCTGACACTCTTGAAGCACTTTTATCAAGTTCTGATTACATATCTCTTCACGTACCTTTGCTAGACTCAACAAAAGACTTGATATCATCAAAAACTTTAGCTGTAATGAAAAAAGGAGCAAAAATAATTAACCTATCAAGGGGAGGGATTGTTAACAACAATGATGTGATTTCATCACTTGAATCTCAACACATTTCTAGGTACGTTACTGATTTCCCAACTCCAGAACTCATTGAAAGAGCTTCAATGCAAGGTGACATAATTTTAATGCCACACTTGGGTGCTAGCACAAAAGAGGCTGAAGTAAACTGTGCTTTAATGGCGGCAGAACAAGTATCAAATTTCTTAGTAAATGGCACCATTGTAAACTCTGTTAATTTCCCCTCAATAAAGCTTGGAAGAACAGATAATTTCAGAGTAGTAATTATCAATAAAAATGAACCTGGAATGATAGGAAAGATTGCTGATAAAATTGCGTCTTCTAAGCTAAATATAATGGATATGACAAACAAAAGTAGAGACGACCTCGCCATTAACCTAATTGATCTAGACCAAAGACCATCTGAGGAAATCATCAAAGATATTGAATCTATCGAGCATGTTCTAAGCGTTAGGCTTTGTGCTAAGTAGCATTTAATTATTATCAAAATCTATACTTTTTTTAATAAATCATAACAATGCCGCTCGGTGTAATTAATTTACAATCTGTAAAACTTGTCAACAGTGAAAATTAATGGTAACAGTACGTTTCATCGTTTTGATTTTTATTGATGCCTTAATTGCCAAAATTTTTATAAGTACTTGATATAAGGTATTTTATAATAAATTTGTACAAAAATTGATCAACTTGACTTAAAGCCTTATAAATAAGGGCTTAGTGTGTTATAAATAAAGTTATCCATAACTTTATCCACAGATTCTGTGGATAAGATTTTAATTAAAAAATGAGTGATTTAGATAAACTAGCAATCGACAAAAATTGGTTAAACTCTCTCTCAAAATACCTTGATCCCTATAGTATTTTGAGCGCTGTTGAAGAAGTAGAGGCGCTAAGAAGAAAAGGTAAAACTATCTATCCTCCAAATCATTTACTATTCAATGCATATAATAAATGCTCACTAAGCAATATAAAAATTGTAATTTTTGGACAAGATCCTTACCCAAAAAAAGATCAGGCAAATGGACTATCATTTTCATCAAACGAAGACCATAAAATACCCAAATCATTGTGTAATATTTTTAATGAAATTTCATCAGATATTGGTATAGAAAACCATAATCCAGATCTAACATCATGGGCCAACCAAGGAGTGCTGCTTTTAAACACATGCCTTAGTGTTGAAGAGGGTATTCCTCTTTCCCACTCGTCAATAGGCTGGTCTGTAATTATTGATGGAACACTCAAGCTATTAGCTGCTGAAAAGAAAAATATTGTTTTTATTTTATGGGGCAATAATTCTCAAAAATTACAAACAAAGATTAACGACAAAGAAAATTTAATATTGAAGTCATCTCATCCGTCTCCCTTATCATTTTATAGGGGGTTTGATGGGTGTAAGCATTTTTCAAAGGCAAATAGTTATCTCAAAAAAAATAACTTAACAGAGATAGATTGGGCTACTTAATAAAGTAAATACTATTTTCTTTTTCCAAGGTTTCTAACGTAACTTTATTAATAATACACATGTATATAAATTCATCCTTAGAATGGATCTCTCTTAAAACCTTTACTTTCTTCGTATTATGCAATTTATCAATTTTTTCTTTAGAAACAAAAATCTTAAATACTGATTTCTCTTTGCCGAGATATTTCATTCTAGCCACTATCTCTTGACCCCTGAAACACCCTTTTTCAAAAGAAGTCCTTAGGTGGTCATAGTTAATATCTGACGGTCTATAAATCCCTAGCTCATGTTTTTCTAGCATTAGATTTCCCATCATGATATTTGCAGCCTCCCAATCTTCTAAAGAAATAGTATTCTTATCAATACTTTCATCTATCCCTATAGATAAAACATAATCATCGTTACTTACAAAACTCATAGATTTTTTTGATCTCATATTAATAAAACCAACTGCCTTGCTGTTTGATGGCTCAAATAAAACACCAAAAAATTTAGCATAAGGCTCCAAATCATTTACAAATAATCTTGCAGATTCCTTGCTAACTAGAATTTTTAAACCATCCTCTTGACTTGAGATAATAAAATCAGAGACTATTTGACCTTTTTGGTTGCAAACGCTGGAGAGGGCGCAAGAATTAAGCTTAAGCTTATTAATATCAGAAGTTATTTGGCCTTGAAGAAATTGTATTACTTTATCGGCCTCACCTTTAATATTTATTACACATAAATTTTCTAGGTCAACGCACCCATTTGTTTTTAATTTCTGTACTTCTAATAATTTCAAGTAAAATATGTATAGTAAAAAATATATTTTAACTAATGAATGCAGAAATAAACAGAATCAAATGGAAATGCAGAAGAGGAATGAGAGAGCTCGATCTTCTTCTGAGAGAATTTTCATCAAATAATTTAAATAATTTAGGCTCAGAGGACATTAAAGTTCTGGATGAAATTTTAGATTATGATGATCAAACACTTTTTGATTTTGTCTTTAAAGATATAAGCTTGGGCAATCCATTACATGAAAAATTTATAGTAAAAAACTTAAAAAGTTTTTCTATTTTAGGAAACTTTTAAATTAAAAGCCTGTCATATAGAAATAGGAATCAATGCAAATGAAAAATAATCATACAGAAGATTCACAATTAATTGACAAAGCGAAAGCAGGAAATGAGGAGGCACTCAATTTTTTAATGACTAAATATTATCCTAGAGTATATTCATCACTTTATGCATATACCAAGTCAAAAGAAGACTCAGAAGACCTTGCTCAAGCAACTTTTATAAAAGCTTGGAAGGCTCTTGAATCTTTTCGTGGCGATTCTGCTTTCTTCACCTGGCTCTATAGAATAGCTATAAATTTAGCAAAAAATCATTTTCAAAGCTCTGCATACAAAAAGCAAAAATTAAATATATCTGAAGACGATCGATTGTATGAAGCAGAAGACCCCCTAAATATTGAAGATGAATTACTTCAACAAGATGCCCTTAAAATGATCAACAAATTTATACAAACTCTTCCAGAAAGTCTAAGAACTTCATTTGTGCTTAGAGAGGTTGAGGGAAAAAGCTATGAGGATATATCGAAAATTACTGAAACACCTATAGGAACAGTTAGATCTAGAATCTTTAGAGCTAGAGAAACAATTTTGAATTTTATTAATGGAGAAATATTAAATGGATAATTATGACGAGGTTATTTCATCTCTATACGACGGTGAGCTTGATGTCGATCAAACCGCCAAGGCTATTGAGCAGTTCAGCAAAAACAAGAATGTTTCAAAAAAGATTGCTCTCTATGGAGTGATTTCAGCAGCCATGCAGCAAGAACAGGCAAATGTTGTACCTTTCACAAATACCAAAATTTACAGAAATAAAACTTTATGGTTATCTAATGGCATAACAGCCGCAGCATCCATACTTCTTACAGTATTTTTTATTAATCAACCAGATTTCTCAAGACTCGGTATTGATAAGGATGCACAAGATATTATTAATTTAGCAGTCAATAGCCCTGAAGCTCAAGAAATTGCTAGCCTAAAAGAAGATACTTTGATCAGTCATGTCCTTGACCTTGTGAATAATAGCTCCAATGTGGCTGATTTACAGCCTGTAGAATTAAGAAATGTTAGTTTCAATCTTTCAGAAAAACCCAAAAGAGTTTACTCGAATGGTAAGCATAATTTTATAATGCAAGTTGAAAAAAAGAAATTTAACCTTAAGAAGGTAAGGTATTGGAAACACGGCAAAAAAGATATTTATTTAGTTCCACTTAAAGATGGAAGAACCTTAACTCTTTATGGAAATTTAGATCAAAAAACCGTCCAAGAAATATTAAAAAATATAAAGTAAAAAAAGGAAAAAATGATTAAATTATTTCAGCATCTATTTATTGTAGTTTTGTTCACATTATCAGCTGCCTTGAATGCAGCAGGTCTTCCCGACGACATATCATCTTTAGTTGAAAACTCAGCGCCGGCTGTTGTTAATATTACATCTAAAAAAGAAGTGACACAGAGGCAAGCCGGTGGTTATGGTGGAATCCCTGATGAAATACTTGAAAGATTTGGAATGCCTCGTCAATACGGCGAAATGCCTCAGCAAAAAAGGGAATCTCTATCATACGGTTCAGGTTTTATTTTAAAGGAAAACTTTATTCTTACTAACTTCCACGTTGTAGAGGATGCCACAGAAGTTATAGTTTCACTTTCTGATAGGCGTGAATTCACTGCAGAGATTATAGGTGTTGATCCTCTTTCAGATCTTGCAGTTTTAAAGGTAGATGGCAAGAATCTTCCTAAGGTTGATGTTGGAAATAGTTCCTCTCTCAAAGTTGGAGATTGGGTTGTCGCAATTGGCTCACCTTTTAGTTTTGATTTCTCTGTAACTGCAGGAATAGTAAGTGCAAAAGGTAGAAGTATTCAAAATAACAATATAGGTAACTATGTTCCTTTTCTTCAAACAGATGTTGCTATTAATCCTGGAAATTCTGGAGGCCCATTATTTGATCTTGATGGAAGAGTTGTAGGCATCAATTCGCAGATTTATTCAAGGAGTGGAGGCTACCAAGGTCTTGCATTCGCTATACCTATAAATGTAGCGGTAGATGTTGCTGACCAAATTATAGATAACGGTTTTGTTTCAAGGGGCTACCTTGGAGTAAGAATGAGCGAAGTTGATAATGATTTAGCTGAAGCCTTAGGGATGAAGAAACCATATGGAGCTTTAATTAATGATGTTGAGTCTGGACAATCTGCAGCCTTAGCAGGCCTAATGCCTGGTGATGTAATTATAGAGTTTAATAATGAAGAAATTAAATTTAGCTCTGACCTTCCTCATGTCGTAGGTCAACTTAGACCAAAAACAGAAGCAATAGCAAAAGTAATAAGAGATGGAGATGAGATCTCTATGGACTTTATTCTTGGCGAGCTTCCTTCTGATAAAGATTCTTTTGTTCCTGCTAAATCAAATAAATCAAAAGACCCAATTGGGCTCAAAGTTGCAGAAATTGATCGAGAAAATCCTAGAATGGAAAAACTTCCTGACGGGGTTATTGTTTCAAGGGTCAGCCCAAACTCTCCTGCATCCGGCAGAGTTTATAGAGGCGATGTAATAACAATGCTTCAATATCGTGGTGAAAAATACGAAATTTTTGAAGTTGAAGACTTTACAGATGCTTTGAAAAGCTTTGAAACTGGAAAAAGGGTAGCAATACATTTAAATAGAAATGGCTCTAAATTTATCACTTCTGTAAAAATAAATTAATTTTTAGTCACATACTTGGCTTGAATCCACCATCCAAAGCCTGTTTGGCTGTAAAATATGTTTAATCTATGAAGAACATAAGAAACTTTTCAGTAATTGCCCATATTGATCATGGAAAATCTACCCTATCTGACAGATTGATAGAGCATTGTGGCGGGCTAACAGCAAGAGAGATGTCTGAGCAAATCCTTGATTCAATGGATATAGAAAGGGAAAGAGGCATTACAATCAAAGCTCAAGCTGTTACATTGGACTACGAGAAGGATGGCGAAAAATATCAACTTAATTTTATTGACACACCAGGGCATGTGGACTTTTCCTATGAAGTATCAAGATCACTTTCAGCATGTGAAGGTGCCTTGCTGGTGGTGGATGGATCACAAGGTGTTGAGGCGCAAACTTTAGCAAATTGTTACACAGCGGTAGATCAAGGCCTCGAAGTAGTACCTGTAATTAACAAAATTGACCTGCCGCAGGCCGAACCAGAAAGAGTTGAAAAAGAAATTGAAGATATGATAGGTATTAATGCAACCAATGCACCTCATGTTAGTGCAAAGACGGGTGTTGGAATAGAGTCTTTGTTAGACATGCTAATTGCTGATATTCCATCGCCTGAGGGTGACTTGCATGGCTCCTTAAAAGCTTTAATTATAGATTCTTGGTTTGATCCTTATTTAGGCGTAGTTTCTTTAATAAGAATAAAGGATGGCTCAATCAAGACAGGTCAGAAATTTAAAATTCACTCAACAGGGCAGACTCATATAGTAGATGAGATAGGTACATTCTCTCCAAAGAAAGTTAAGAAAAATACTTTATCTGCCGGCGAAGTGGGTTACTTGGTTGCTGGCATTAAAAACATTAAAGGCGCCCCAGTAGGAGATACTCTGCTCGAATGGAATGACGAAACCACAAAAGCTCTTCCTGGTTTTAAGAAAGTAAATCCAAAAGTATTTGCTTCAATGTTTACAGTTAATTCAGAGGATTATGAAAAATTTAGAGACGCTCTCTCTAAGTTAGTTCTTAATGACTCTTCACTTGTATACGAGCCTGAAGTTTCAGATGCTCTTGGGTTTGGCTTTAGATGTGGGTTTCTTGGAACCTTGCACATGGAGGTAATCAGAGAGAGACTTGAGCGTGAATACGACCTCGAATTGATATCAACAGCCCCGTCTGTTGAATATGAAGTATTAAAAACAGATGGGGCAATTTTGAAGCTGGATAACCCTTCGCAGCTACCTACTTCTAATGATATAGAGGAAATCAGGGAGCCAATAGTCAACGTAAATATACTTACCCCCAATGATTATGTTGGTAATGTTATAACTCTTTGCACTAATAAAAGAGGCATACAAAAAAATATGACTTACTTTGGTAACCAAGTTTCAATTATATTTGAAATGCCACTATCTAGCGTCATCATAGATTTTTTTGATCAAATCAAATCATGCACTAAGGGTTTTGCATCAATAGAATACTCTTTGATCGGGTTTGTTAAATCAGATCTTACAAAAATTGATATACTGATAAATAACCAAAAAGTAGATGCTTTATCTATGATCGTTCACAAATCATTCTCAACCGGCAAGGCTAGGGAGATAGCAAAAAATCTTCAAAAATTAATACCAAGACAGATGTTTGACGTGCCTATTCAAGTTGCACTTGGCGCAAAGATCATTTCAAGAGAGACTGTGAAAGCTCTTAGAAAAAACGTCACAGCCAAATGTTATGGTGGAGATATCTCAAGAAAAAAGAAACTTCTTGAGAAGCAGAAAGAGGGTAAAAAGAAAATGAAACAAATTGGAAAAGTATCAATACCGCAAGATGCCTTCCTGAATTACTTTAGCTCACAGGACTAATATGTTTACCGATCCACTATTTCTATTTTCCCTAGTTGGCATTCTTGGCTGTCTATTTATATGGATCAAATCAAATGTCACAGATGCGACTTTCAATCCATATATAGAAGACAACCTTTCATCAATTAGTACCTTCTTTTTTATTGCAATGGTAATGAGTATTTTTTATAAATCAGGCGATCTTGGCGTGATTTTATTTATTGCTGTCATAATTTGTTTTGCCGTCTTCTTTATAGGCTTGTTCTTTAAGAATAAAGAAATAACTAAGGCAACCCGAGGAACATTAATACCACTTTTTATAATATTTGTTCTTAGATCATTTGTGTATGAACCATATCAGATCCCTTCATCTTCCATGCTGCCTGGTTTAAAAATTGGCGATTTCATTTTGGTTAATAAATACGATTATGGGCTTAAGATCGATAGACTCAGCAAACCAATTGTAGAGTTTAATAATCCGGATTACGGAGATGTTGTTGTCTTTGTCCCGCCTCATAACCCAGTGCCATATATAAAAAGACTTATAGGTAAGCCAGGTGATTCGATAAAATATATTAATAAAAAGATTTATGTTAACGATGAGCTAGTTATTAAGGATTATGAGTTCACTAACGAAGAATCAATTACTAGGCGATATAAATACCCCTCAGGACAGATTCAAGAAGTTGAAGAAATTGAGTCAATAAAATTTTATTCTGAAAAGTTGGGCAATACGACATATATGACAAGAAATAGCATGGATAGAAACAAAAACTATCCACAACAATGGACAGTACCCGCTGATCATTATTTTGTAGTGGGAGATAATAGAGATAACTCTAATGATAGTAGACAAGACGTTGGTTTTGTTCCAAGAAATCATTTTTTTGGTAAGGCTGAATATATCTGGATGAGCTGGGAGTGCTGGACATGCCTTCCTAATTTCGAGAGAGCAGGTAAGATTAATTAATGCTTGAGGTAATTGAAAAAAATATTGGCTATTCATTTGTTAATACCCAGTTATTAGAATTAGCCATTGTTCATAAAAGCCACAATAATAAATTGAATAACGAGAGGTTGGAGTTTCTTGGAGACACCATCTTAAATTCTATTATTTCTCAATATCTTTTTTTAAAGTATCCTGAGGCAAGCGAAGGGCATTTAAGCCGAATAAGATCAATGCTTGTTCAATCTCAATCGCTCGCAAATAAAGCTAAATCAATAAAGTTAAATAAAGCGGTGAAGTTATCTAAAGGAACTGCTAATTTAAAAGAGGATAATAAGAAATCTATATATGAGGGGTGCTTTGAATCGTTAATAGGAGCCATTTTTCTTGATGGTGGTTGGGATCAAGCAACTATAGTAGCTATTAATCTTTTTTCAAAAGAGCTTGATGAAATTTCACTCGATAATTCTTTCAAGGATCCAAAAACTCAATTACAAGAAGTATTTCAATCAAGAGGCATGAGTCCACCAAGATATAGTCACTTTGAAAATAGCTCAGGCTTTGTGTGTTCGTTAGCTTTTCAAGAAAAGGATTACTCATCTGTGTCGAAGTCCAAGCAGGGCGCTGAAATAAAAGTTGCTGAAAAGGTTTTAAAAGATATTGGTGCTATTCATGACTAATCAGCTTTGTGGGTACGTCTCAATTATTGGCAAACCCAATGTTGGAAAGTCCACAATTCTGAATCATATTTTAGGTAAAAAAATATCTATCACTTCTAGGAAATCACAAACAACTAGGAATAATATTTTAGGTATAAAAAACGTTGATAATGCTCAGTTGATATTTGCAGATACTCCAGGAATGCATATCAAATCACCTAAAATTATGAATAAGGTCCTTAATAAATCAGCAGAAGGACTAATTGAGTATTCTGATATCATTTTGTTTGTTACTCAAAGACTTAAGCTTGATGAGCAGGATATATCTGTACTTAATAAGCTCAAGGAAGCAAATGCTAAGGTTATTTGTGTTGTAAATAAGATTGATCAAATAGATGACAAGCAAAAGCTTCTACCTCTAATGGAAAGGTTAAGTGAGCTTTATAATTTTTTAGAAATTATTCCAATCTCAGCTTTATATGACGAGGGCATAACGCAGCTTCAAGGTTTAATTATTAACCATTTGCCAGAAGGTGAGCATATTTATGGCGATGAGATGTCAACAAGCAATCAAAAAGACATGTTTATGATTTCTGAACTTGTTAGAGAAAAAATAATCAGAATGCTTGGCGACGAGCTGCCCCATGACACTTTTGTTCAGGTTGAGCTCTTCGAGGATGAAGAAAAAATTATAAAAATTCATGTTGTAATATTTGTTGTACGCGACAGTCAAAAGCAGATAGTTATAGGTAATAAAGGCGCAACTCTTAAAAAAATAGGGCAGCAGGCTCGTTTGGATCTCGAAGAGTATTTTGAAAAAAAAGTTTTTCTTAAAACATGGGTTAAAGTTAAAAAAAATTGGAATACAGATTCAGATTATATTCAAAGCCTCGGAGTGGGTGCGAGCTATGAATCCTAGCGACTGGGATGATTGCTTCCTTCTACATCAGAGATCTTATGGCGAAACTTCTGTAATAGCTGATGTTTTCACCAAATCATTTGGTAAAATTTCAATAATTGCTAGAGGCGCAAAAAAGCCTAAATCAAAGTTTTTTGGTTATTTGTCACCTTTTTGTAAATTGAAGATTACCTGTTCTGGAAGATCAGAGCTTAAAACCCTAACTAACATTGATAGAGATTTTTCACTATCAGTTGATAACCTTTCAAAAACTAGCTACAGCCTTTTGTACATTAATGAATTGTTAAGTAAGTTGCTTCCAAAAAATGCAATCCATGAGGAGCTTTTCGATTTATATGAGGAATTTTTAGAAAAAGTTAAACATGATGATCTTGAGCTTTCACTGAGGTCATTTGAATTAGACATGCTTGAAATGCTTGGGTATGGAATAGATTTTGAATCTGATATTGATAATGCTGATCCAATAAGAAAAGAATCACAATATAGATTTATTTCAGAAAGAGGTTTTAGAAAATCTGATAAAGGCGAGCTCTCAGGTAAAGAAATTTTTGATATAAGAGACAGAAATCTTGATCAAGTCCCAAGAGGCTCGCTGAAGAGAATTACAAAAGAAGCTATTCTGCTTTGTCTTGATGGAAGGGAGCTGGCAAGCAGGGATATATTTAGGAGACTGGCTCAGTGATTTTTGGGATAGGAACGGATATTGTAAAAATTTCAAGATTTGATGAGATGCGATCCTTAGAATCTTTTGCAAAAAAGTGTCTAAGTGTTGATGAGCTTGTTTTATTTGGAGAGCTTGAGGGATTAAAAAAACCTAGATACTTAGCAAAACAATTTTGTATGAAAGAGGCGATATCAAAAGCACTTGGTACCGGAGTAAGGAATGAGGTTACTTTACCTAATATGACAATTCTAAGAGATGATTTAGGGAAGCCTATCTTCATTGCAAATAATGACCTAGAGATCAAGATGAATAATTTGGGTATTTCGAAAACCCATGTTAGTCTTGCAGACGAAAAAAATTATGTAGTAGCATTTGCTATATTAGAAACATGAAAAATATAATTCTATTAGGCCCTCCAGGGGCTGGTAAGGGGACGCAAGCAGATTTAGTATGCGACCTCTATAAAATTCCTAAGTTAAGTACTGGTGACATGCTCAGGGAGGCAGTTGCTTCAGGATCAGATTTAGGCAAACAGGTTTCAAGCATCTTAGATTCGGGCGGCCTTGTCTCTGATGATATCATCGGCTCTTTAATTGAAGACAGGCTGAAAATGCCAGACTGCGCTAATGGGTCTCTCTTTGATGGCGTTCCAAGGACCTTGGGTCAGGCACAAATACTTGATGAGATGGGAGTGAGCTTTTCACATGTTATAGAAATCCTTGTTAAAGACGAAGTGATTGTTGAAAGGATGTCTGGTAGGAGAGTGCACCCAGCATCTGGCAGAAATTATCATGTAAGTTTTAATCCACCCATTAAAGATGGCCTTGATGATATTTCAGGCGAGGAACTTATCCAAAGAGAAGACGATAAGCCTGAAACAGTTTTAAAAAGGTTAAGTGTTTATCATGAACAAACTAAACCGTTAACAAATTTCTATTCAGACATTGCTAATAAAACGGCTCTCAACTATTTTTCAGTAGACGGAACAAAAGGCGTCCAAGAGGTTTTTGAGGATATAAAAGAAAGCATATAGATGAATATCCTTGCAATTGATTCAACTGGAAATAAAACTTCGGTAGCATCTAAAATAGGGGATGATCTTTTGTCGCTAAGCATTCACCATAACCGGAAGGACAGGCCAGATTGGCAGAGTCTTTTAGAAAAAATTAGTATTTCTAGCGATGACTTGCAAAATTTTGATCTATTCACTTTTGGGCAAGGGCCGGGTTCATATACCTCAATAAGAAGTGTTGCAACTTTTCTAAAAGCTATCGCACTCGTTCATCAAAAGCCACTAATGCCTCTTTCAAACTTAGAGTGTATAGCTTACGGACATTCTCTTTTTCATAAAAATGACTCTATTATTCATAGCGCAATATCATCTGATATTGATTCTGAAATATATTATTGCCCCTATGAATTAAAAAATAGCCTGTTAATACCTTTAAAAAACGAGGCTATTTTGGCTCGAAATGATCTCGATTCAATTTTTACAAGCAAGCAGGGCGATACTTTTGTCGGTAATGGTTGGGCAAACCTATCTGATATCGAACAAAAAACCTCTGATGCTTCAACGATAATAGAACTAGCGATGGCTAGATACTCAGAAAAAGAAGAGTACAACCCTGATGATGCAAATCCAGTGTACTTAAAAGATACAAGCTACAAGAAATTAAATGATCAGTGAGATAGTCCTAGTTGTTTTTTTAAGCCTTATTCAGGGCCTTACTGAATTCCTTCCTATATCAAGTTCAGCACATTTGCTATTACCAAATTTACTATTTGGAACAAAAGATTTGGGTCTTAGTTTTGATATAGCCACGCACGCAGGAACACTTGTTGCAGTGATTATTTATTTTAAAGATGAACTAATGCGAATGATCAAATCATTTTTTACTTTGAGCAGCGACTATGCTGCTGACAGAAGCTTGGCAGTACTTTTAATTGTAGCCACACTGCCAATTGTAGTTGCTGGTTTAGCTTCATCAGATATCATTCAGCAAAGACTTTTTACTCTGAATAGCATTGCTGCTATGAATATAATTTTTGCATTCATTCTTTATTTTGCATACAAAATTAGCCCAAAGAACAAAAGCATCATGCAATTAACAATAGTAGCTGCAGTTTTTATTGGTCTCTTTCAAATATTTGCACTCATCCCAGGCGCATCAAGGTCTGGAACTGCAATGACTGCAGGATTGTTGATTGGTTTAAGTATGAAAGAGGCATCAAAATTTTCTTTTCTACTTGGCATCCCAACAATACTGGGCGCCTTAGTTTTTTTAACTATTGATATTGCCTCAACATCTCTAAGTATTAATCTGCTGCATCTGATTTTAGGTTTTATTATTTCTTCTATTTTTGCTTTTCTTACCATTAAATACTTCTTATTATTTGTTGAGAAAATAGGCGTTGCACCATTTGTCATATATAGATTGGCCCTTGGCTTGATTCTTGTGATTATTTAATGGATTGCCCCGTCCTTGCATGTGATGAAAACTTGCCGGAAGCAGGAGCAATTTCTAAATTTCTTAATTCATTTACCATAAAAAATATGCCTAAAACAAATAGCTACCTGCATTTGAATAAAAATGGGCTGTCTTTTAATTCCCACACCTCAGAAGGCAAAAGAGAGCTAAGAGTTGATTTTTTAAAGGGCGCAATGGGCTGGAGGCTTAAAAGACCGGAGCATGAGAACCAGTTAAAAAAAGCTATAGGGAAAACTTCAGATAGCTTAACAATCTTTGATGGTACTGCAGGAATGTTAGGCGACTCAATGATTTTTTTATCTCTCGGACACAAAGTTATAGCATGCGAACAAAGTAAAATTATTTACTTATTAATTAAAGACGCATGTAAGAGAGCAGAAAATGAACTACCGTTTTTAAAAAACCTTAAGTTAGTTCATGGAAATTCAGCAGAAATTTATAAATCTCATACCAAATCTGATTTGGTCTATCTAGATCCTCTTTATCCTCAAACCTCGAAGTCATCAAAAAGATCTGGTGATGTTGCTCTTCTAAGGGCGGCAATAGAGCTTGAATCTATAAAAGATATTGGTGATCAAATATTTCATGAGTTTAGAGCAAGTACACATAAGAAGATAATTTTAAAGAGGCCTGTAAAAGCACCTCTAATTTGTAATAAAATAAACTATCAGATTAAGGGCAAATCAACTAGATTTGATATATATATTTAAAGGAGATAAGTATGAATCCATTTGGAATGATGAAAGACATGAAGAATATGGAAAAAATGATGAAACCTGCATTAGAAAAGTTCATGAAAGAATCAGGTTTTGTTAAAAAAGAAGATATTGAACCTCTTAAAAGAAGAGTTGCGGAGCTAGAGGCTGAGGTTAAAAAACTCAAATAGTTTATGAAACAAGATCTTACCGAGGTAGATATTTCAAGAATAATTGAAATGGCATGGGAAGACAGAACCCCTTTTGATGCAATAGAGGCATCTTATGGCTTGAATCAAAATCAAGTTGAGGATCTCATGAGGGATAATTTAAAAAAAAATAGTTATACACTTTGGAGAAAGAGGGCTAGGGGAAGAAAAACAAAGCATGTTGGCCTTAGAACATTTGGCGTTGAGGGCAGACATCACTCTTATGATCAACACAAGTATAAAAAGTAATCATATGGCCATTGAAAACCTTTTCAAATCTATATTTGCAGAGGTTCCAAATACATTCATAGATTTAACTGAGAATTCAGTTCATATAAAACACAATGACGAAACTAATTCAGATGCTGCCTCTATAGACTTGATAGAGGAAGATGGACAGTACAGTATTATTTACTGGGATGGATATTCACTTGCAGAAAATGAAACTGAAAAAGACATAAAAAAAGCTTTAAAAATCTTCAAAAGATTTTCAAAAAAAATGGCAAAAAATCTATTAAGGTTTGGAAGTTAAAAAAGCTACCTGCTTGGCGATGTCCCCATATGCTTTGAAATAATGCCAAGCATAATTTCATCAGCACCTCCCCCAATAGAGGTAAGTCTTCCATCTCTGAAAGCCCTTGAAACAGGAGTATCCCACATATAACCCATTCCTCCCCAGTATTGAAGACAGCTATCAGTCACCTCTCTACCGAGTCTTCCTGCTTTTAGTTTCATCATGGAGGCTTTCATGGTCACGTCCTCACCATTTATGTACTCTTCTGTTGCTGTATAAACTAATGCCCTCAGCAGTTCTACCTCTGTTTGCAGTTCAGCAAGCCTAAAATGAACCACCTGATTATCAAGAATTGATTTCCCAAATGCCTTCCTTTGGCTTGTGTATTCGATAGTGTCCTTAATAACTTGCTCTAGCATTTTTAGAGCTCCCGCTGCACCAAATATTCTTTCTTCCTGAAACTGCTCCATCTGATATCTAAAACCTTTTCCTTCTGCACCGATTAGATTTCTCTGAGGCACTCTCACATCATCAAAAAATATCTGAGCAGTATCAGATGACCTCATTCCAAGTTTATCAAACCTCTCAGATAGAGATATTCCTGGCAGGTCCATAGGGACAACAATTAATGATTTATTGCTATGCGGACTTTCGTCAGATGTGTTTGCCAATAGGCAAATGAAGTCTGCTTGGGTCGAATTGGTAATCCACATTTTTGTACCATTAATAATATAGTCATCACCATCCTTTACAGCAGTTGTTTTTATAGCAGAAACATCAGATCCTGCACTGGGCTCACTTACAGCAATTGAGCAAACCATGTCGCCTGATATTGCAGGTGCTAAAAATTCTTGTCTGAGTTCATCGCTCCCATACTTTGCTAATGCAGGAGTTGCCATGTCTGTTTGAACTCCAATAGCCATAGAGACGCCACCACTACTGATTAATCCAAGCTCCTCAGAAAAAACAACCTGATAGCTGTAGTCCAGACCCATTCCCCCAAACTCTGTTGGTTTTGAAATACCCAGCAAGCCTAAATCACCCATTTTTTTAAAGAGCTCATGAGCTGGAAATATTCCTTCTTTCTCCCACTCATTGGTATGCGGGTTTATTTCTTTTTCTATGAATGCTTTAACAGTATCGCGAATTGCAAGGTGCTCTTTATTTAAAATCATTAATTACTCAGTCTTTTATTTTTAATTATTGTCTTATATTACGATAATATTTATTGTTATCAAAATAACTATTTTTATAGTTACTGTTTTAATATAAGTATTATGAATCTGAAATACATCCGTGCCTCAATCGTTTTTTTAGTAATTTCTTCCTGTGGAGGTGGTGGAGGGGGCTCATCTAGTAGTTCTGAAATACCTTCAGTACCCCAAGCCCCAAATCTCTCAATTTCAATATCAGAACTTCCCAGCAGAGTTTCTTCTTATGATAGATTGGAGCTAAGTATTACCTCTAATTATTTGGATTGTAGTTTTTCTATATCAGGCTCAGATATTCACTGGCCTAGCTCAAGCGGAAGTTTGTACTCATTCAATGCACCAATCACTTTGCTAGAGCAAGAGTTATTTAACTTTTCAGTAAGCTCCATACCGACATCCACTTGCCCATCAGGACAAAAGGATATTGAGCTTCTTGTAAGTCACTCAGACTCAAAATATTTAGCCATACCAGATAACAATAGCCAGCTAAAGACCTCATATTATCATTCTGCAGATCTGGGGTTTGGTGGCCTAATCATCAACGAAAGATACTCTGCTACTATCTGCTACCCAACACCAGATGACTGTACTACTTATGTTAATCAGCTTTTTGGTCAGGACGCACATAATATGGCAGTTGGAGATTTTAATGGAGATGGGTACGAGGACCTAGTTGTTATGTGGGCAATATTTCCTCATACAATCGAAGAGTCTCAGAAAGTCCTTGCCCCACTTCACATTTACTTAAATGATGGGAAAGGCGGGCTTTATGAGGATATGAATATTTTTGAAAATAATTCCTATCCCATACAACCATTTGCTTATAGATTGGCTGTAAGGGATTTTAATTCAGATGGGATAGATGATATTTTTGCAGGCTCAATGGGTAAGCAAGTTAGATTCGAAGATTCAACCCAGGATTACATTGCACCTTCTCCTCATTTATTAATGTTGAGTAATCAAAATGGGAGGCTGGTGGATAGTAGCCAGAATATTGATGATCAGAACAATGGTCAGGGTCAAAAATGTGGTTTTGCTCATGATGCCAGTTCCGGTGATTTTGATGGTGACGGTGATTTTGATATTTATGCCTGCAACCTCCTGCATGTGAATAATGGATTTGGAGAATTCTCAATCCATCCTTACCTAGGCTATGAGTGGCATACAAATCACATGAGCCCAATGAGTAGCTTGGTTACAGATTTAAATAACGACAGCTTTGATGATATTCTTTTTTGGAATTTTGATAACAGGCCCTTGTTCGATTCTCAGCCTGAAGAGGGAACCATCTTACTTAGCAATGACACTGCCAATATTGAAGAATGGTTGGAGTTAGAACTTCCAAAAGGCCCTTTTGATATTAATAGGAATAAGTATAACCATGCGGCATCAGGAGACCTCAACGGAGATGGTTTCAATGATGTTGTTGTTTCAATAACTAGAGATGATCCCTACTACGATGGGGCTTACATACAAATACTAATAAACGATCAAACAGGCGAACTAGTTGACCAAACGGCATCAAATTTTATTAATCAGTCCCGTTTCAGCGGTCATCATGGTGAGGGTAATATATATTTACGCGACATCGATGGTGATGGTGATATAGATATCATCCATTCAACAAGAGATTTTGAAAACTCATTATCAGGAGCACACATCGCAATTAATGATGGCCAAGGTAACTTTGCTTCCAATGAGTATTTGCTACCTGATCGCCCAATGCCTAATTCTCAATGGAACCCGTCCTCAGGATTGATGAAGGGTGTTCCAATTGATTTAGATGGCAAAGGTTGTATTGATATTGTGTCTACCTCTGATTCATGGAGTGATGAAAATACAGTAAGAAACTACTTATTCTCAATGATCAATGTTGACTGCTCATTTTGATATGGTGCCCCATGCCTGAGTCGAACAGGCACTCCCGAAGGAACGCGATTTTGAATCGCGCGCGTCTACCAATTCCGCCAATAGGGCACGGTAGGCATTGTAGCTAACTATTATCTCTTTTAAAATCACCTTCTTATGAAAACAATCGATTTTGACTATCATCTTCCTGAAGAGCTCATTGCTAACTATCCTATGCATGAGAGAAGCTCAAGCAGGTTGCTTGTAAGTAAGGGGTGTCTGTCTCATAGAAAGTTTAAAGATATCATTGAATTTATTGATGAGGGAGACTTATTAATTCTTAACAATACCTCTGTTATACCAGCAAGAATTTTCGGAAAGAAGGAGTCAGGTGGCTCCATTGAAGTTATGCTTGAGAGATTTATGGAAAACAATGAGGCGCTTGTTCAAATTAGGTCAGGCAGAAGCCCAAAAGTAGGCTCAGTTCTAATTGTTGATAAATACAAAACAGAGGTGATTGATAGAAAAGACAACTTTTTTATTATCAAATTTAATGATGATCCTCTTATGGTTTTTAATGAAATAGGTCATGTTCCACTTCCTCCCTATATTAAAAGAACAGACGAGGAGATAGATCAAGAAAGGTATGCGACTGTTTATGAGGATAAGAAGTTACAGGAATCGGTTGCTGCACCAACTGCGGGCCTTCACTTTGATAAAAAATTACTTAATGAGTTAAAAAACAAAGGAGTGCAAATTGGGAAGGTTAATCTTAGTGTGGGGGCAGGAACTTTTCAGCCTGTTAAGGTGGACAATATAGAAGACCATGATATTCACAGTGAATACCTAGAAGTAAAGCCTGAAATAATAGACCTAATTGAATCCACAAAGGCAGCCGGCAAGAAGGTTATAGCTGTTGGAACCACTGCAACTAGAGCAGTTGAAACAGCATACTTAGACACATCTTACAAAGGCTACAAGGGGTACACCAAACTTTTCATTACCCCTGGCTACAAGTACAAAGCTATAGATAAATTAATTACTAACTTCCACCTTCCTCAATCATCGTTGTTAATGTTAGTTGCAGCCTTTATAGGATATGAAAAGATGAAAGAAATCTATAAGATAGCGGTTGATGAAAAATATCGCTTCCTGTCATACGGGGACGCAATGCTATTAGAAAAAAATGAAATTTAAAGTTACCAATAAATCAGAGTTCGCAAGAAGAGCGGAGCTCACATTTTCAAGAGGAAAAATTCAAACACCAGCCTTTATGCCAGTAGGAACTAATGGAACCGTAAAGGGTATGACTGTTGATGACCTAAAGTCCACTGGAGCTGAAATTATTTTAGGCAATACCTATCATCTTATGCTTAGACCAGGGGATGAGGCGATAAGAGATCTTGGCGGTCTTCATAAATTCTCTAATTGGGACAGACCAATACTCACAGATTCAGGAGGCTTCCAAGTATGGAGCCTTGGAGATTTAGTAAAAATTACAGAAGAGGGCGTTAAATTTAGCTCACCCTATGATGGAAGAAAAATCTTTATGACACCCGAGGATTCAATTCAGATTCAAGAGAATCTTGGGTCAGATATAGTTATGGCTTTTGATGAATGTACCGACTATCCATCAACTCACGATGATGCAAAGCAGTCCATGGAGCTGTCTATGCGATGGGCAAAGAGATGTAAGGATGCACACAAATCCTCATCTGCACTTTTTGGGATTGTTCAAGGTGGCATGCATGAGGATTTAAGAGAGGAGTCCCTTAATAAGATTATTGATATAGGCTTTGATGGAATTGCATTGGGCGGCCTAAGTGTTGGTGAATCAAAAGAAGAGAAAACAAGAATACTTGATTTTATGTCAGATAAACTTCCCTCAGACAAGCCTCACTATCTGATGGGGGTTGGAAAACCAGAGGATATAGTTGAGGCAGTAAGGTATGGTATAGACATGTTTGATTGTGTTCTTCCGACAAGAAATGCAAGAAATGGTCAGCTCATAACCTCTACAGGTGTAGTAAATATAAGAAATGCACCATACAAGATGGATGAGGGCCCTGTGGATGAGAATTGTGACTGCAAGGTCTGCAAGAACTATAGCCGTGCCTATCTGAATCATTTAGATAGGACCAATGAGATGCTTGGAAGCATATTGTCGAGCTACCATAATATTTATTACTACCAATCACTAATGAGAGGTATAAGGGAGTCATTGGACAATAATGTATTCGCGAAATTTGTAAAAGACTTCTATAATATGCGGAATTTAGAAATGCCCGATGGGCCACTATAGGAGCTAATATGAATTATACAAAATACTTACTTGCTTTCAGTTTGATGCCTAATGTTGTTTTAGCTCAATCTCAGCAGCCACCTTCAGCCTATGGTCCTCTTATTATGTTCCTTGGCTTCTTTATATTGATCTACTTTTTAATGATCAGACCGCAGAATAAGCGACAAAAGGAGCTTCTCAATATGGTTTCTGCTTTAGAGAAGGGCGATGAAATTATTACAGCCAGTGGACTAATTGGAAAAGTTAAAGAAATCAAAGGTGCTTATGTCACTCTAGAAGTTGGCGAAAACCTTGTATTAAAATTTCAAAAATCTGCAGTCTCAAGTGTTCTTCCTAAAGGAACAGTAGATTCAATTAAGTAATTAAAGATAGTGAATAAAAACTCAGCCTTAAGAATTATTACAATATCACTAGTTCTTCTAGTGGGCTGCCTTTATGCACTTCCAAATCTCTATCCCACACAGCCTGCAATTCAGATTGCGTATACTGACTCAGGGAAGTCAGCTGATCAATTCTTATTAGATAAAGCTGAATCAATACTTGATAACGAGACATCAGGTTATGAAGAAATATTTTTAAGAGACAATAAGATTGTTATTAAATTTAATACCCTAGATCAGCAACTTGAATCAAAAACAGCCCTCCAAAACAAGTTATTAGATCAAGCTATAATTGCTCTTAACTTGGAACCAACCACACCGGCTTGGTTAAAGGATATCGGTGGCAAGCCCGTGAAGCTTGGTTTAGATCTTTCTGGGGGAGTTCATTTCTTGCTGGAAGTTGATATTGATTCTGCGTTACAAGCTAGACTTGAGGTTCTTCTAGATAACTATAGAAAGAGTTTCAGAGAAGATAAGCTTAAGGTTGCAAACTCATCAGTTAATGATCTTGCTCTTTCGTTTGAATTCAGAGATACAGAAAGCTACAACGAAGCACTAAGAGCTTATAGAAATGATAGCATCGGGATAAATGGTGGTATCCAGTACATTATTACAGAGAGACCAAGCAGAAAAACATTACTGCTGAAGTTCTCTGATGTCGCTATTAAAGAGATTCGCGACTACGCAGTGGGACAAAACCTCACAACACTCAGAAACAGAGTTAACGAGCTTGGTGTCTCAGAGCCAGTTGTTCAGAGACAAGGAGCAAACAGGATTGTGGTCCAGCTCCCTGGTGTGCAGGACCCAACAGCGGCTAAAAAAATTATTGGTAAAACTGCTAATTTAGAGTTTAGGCTAGAGGCAAACTCAAGAACGTCTCCCCTTAGAAAAGAAGAATTTAACTTTAAAGACAACGACTACAGAACAGCATTCCTTGAAAGAGCAGTTGTTGTAAGTGGTGACCGAGTCACGAATGCAAGTACAGGCTTTGATGAGAGCGGGTTCTCTCAAGTAAATATTACTCTCGATATGCAGGGCGGAAGAGCTATGCAGAAAGCGACATCTGGAAATATAGGTAGAGGCCTGGGTGTTTTATTTGTTGAGCAAAAATCCAAATCGGAGTTAGTTGTTGATGAGCTTGGCAATAAAGTGATTGAGCAAACTTCATACATAGAAAAAAATATTATAAGCCTGGCAACCATTCAGGCTGTTCTTGGAACAGGTTTTAGAATAACTGGAGTTGGTTCTCCACAAGAGGCAAGTGAATTGGCGTTGCTATTGAGAGCAGGAGCGCTTGCGGCACCAATGAAGTTCGTTGAAGAAAGAACTGTAGGGCCAAGCCTTGGTAAAGAAAATATAGAGCTTGGAATGACATCTATTCTAATTGGCTTCTCTCTTGTTATCTTATTTATGGCTCTTTACTACAAGGTATTTGGTCTAGCTGCAAACGTGTCATTGGTAATAAATTTAGTACTAATTACAGGAATCATGTCCTTGCTTGGCGCCAGTTTAACGCTACCCGGAATAGCAGGTATCGTTTTAACTGTTGGTATGGCCGTTGATGCAAATGTGCTTATCTTTTCAAGAATTCGAGAGGAGCTTAAAGAAAAGGATCCTCAATCAGCTATACATGACGGGTTCTCAAGAGCCTTTGTAACTATCTTTGATGCCAATGTTACGACTCTTATAGCAGCACTAATCTTATATGTCATTGGAACTGGGCCTGTTAAGGGCTTTGCAATTACTTTATCAATAGGCATTATCACCTCAATGTTTACTGCGATCATGTGCACAAGAGCCATGGTTAATTTGATCTATGGTAATAAGAACATTAAGGAATTAAAAATATAATGAACAACAATATTCCATTCATGAAGTTCAGGAAGGTTGCTGCGATTGCATCTATTGTATTATTTTCATTATCGGTTCTTTCCCTTTCTTTCAAAGGCTTAAGCTTAGGCTTGGACTTTAGTGGTGGCACCTTAATAGAAGTTAGTTATGAAGAGGCAGTCGAACTTGAAGAAATAAGAAATATTCTTATAGAAAATGATTTCGATGACTCTCAAGTTGTTAACTTTGGATCAAACCTAGATGTCCTCATCAAGGTAGCTGATCAAAATGGTAACAGCAGTATTGGTGAAAGCATCTTTAATTTATTAGAAGATAATGGCTTTAAAGGTGAACTTAAAAGGGTCGAGTTTGTTGGGCCTCAAGTCGGTTCTGAGTTAAGAGACCAGGGTGGTCTTGGTATGCTAGTGGCTTTGTTCATGATCCTTATGTATGTTGCATTTAGATTCCAGTACAAGTTTGCTCTTGGTGCCGTAACTGCTCTTGGTCATGACGTCGTCATTATCTTAGGGTTCTTTTCATTATTCTCATGGGACTTCGATCTAACGGTTTTAGCAGCTCTTCTTGCTGTTATAGGTTACTCGCTCAATGACACCATCGTTGTATCCGACAGAATTAGAGAGAACTTCAGATCTGAAAGGGTTTTAGGTCCGCAGGACCTTATAGATCTTTCCTTAAATCAAACGCTTGGAAGAACCATAGTCACATCATTAACTACATTGCTTGTTTTATTTGCTTTATTTATTTTTGGTGGAGAACTAATTAAGGGATTCAGCTTAGCTCTAATACTTGGTGTTATGGTTGGTACCTATTCTTCAATTTATGTTGTTGCGAACATGCTTATGTCGCTATCAATAACTCAAGAGGATTTAGCGGTACCTGAGCCTGAAGGCGCAGATTTCGACGAGCTTCCTTAGTATTTTTCGAAGTAGGGCTTAACTGATTTAAGTATAGCTTTATAGCACTTCGGAGTAGCACATATAAAATGATCGCCATCTAAGTATTTTGGGTCACCATTAAAATCACTTATCAGCGCCCCAGACTCCCTTGCAATCAGTAAGCCGGCTGCAACATCCCAAAGCTCAACACCATGAGCCCAGTAGCCATCTAGCCTTCCTGTTGCTAAATAGCAAAGATCAAGCGCAATCGATCCAGAGTTTCTCATCTCAAGGTCTTGATTGAAGAGCTCTTTGTAGCTTTTACTAAATTCATAACCATAGCCAGGTGAGCTCACACTCGAGGTTGCAAAGCTTAACATTGAACCAACAATGCCTTGCTGCTTGCTTACTCTAATTTTTCCATTGTCCAGAGTTGCTCCAGCACCTTTTTGGGCTGAAAACTCTTCTCTTCTGATAGGGTCAATAACAACAGCTGTAACGGGCTTTTCATCCATTAGGCAAGATAGAGATAAACAAAAATGCGGATAGCCATTCATGAAATTCTCTTCACCGTCTATAGCCTTTAGTACCCATGTAATATTGGAGTTGTTAATCTCCGAGCCCGTCTCGGCTCCAAGAAAATTATCCTCTGGGTAGAATCTTTTAATCTCTTCTAGAACTATTCCCTCAACTCTTCTGTTAATAGCCTGAAGGTATCCATCTGGAGAACCTTTGGAGGCATCCAAGCTATGAACTTTCTTCACAGCAAATTCCAGTTCAGCCGCACCTTTTCGAGCTGCAAGTTGAGTAACATTAAATAAAGCTTGTATTGACATGTCGCTATTGTAATGGAAAGTGGGATAATAGTGCCATGAGTTTAAAAAGTAATTTAATAAACGTAGTTTTAGTAGAAACATCACATCCAGGAAATATTGGTTCGGTTGCAAGAGCAATGAAGACTATGGGCCTTTCAAGGTTGTCTTTGGTTAACCCAAGGAAGTTTCCCTCTGGTGATGCCAATGCACTGGCAGGTAATGCCTTGGATGTATTAGAGAGCGCAACTGTCTATGACTCCATAGAGGAAGCCATAGCAGATAGCACCTTTGTCTATGCAACGTCATCAAGAAATAGAACCATCCAGTGGCCCACAGTAAACTCAGAGGAGGGCGCAAATAAAATAGTTGATCAGTCCAATTCCAAAAAAGAAGTCTCTATACTTTTTGGTAGAGAGGACAGGGGTCTTACCAATGAGGAGCTTCAATTAGCTAATACCCACATAGAGATTCCCGCGAATCCCGAATACCCAGTACTCAATGTTGCTATGTCCGCTCAGGTGCTTTCATATGAAATCTTTAAAGCGTCACATCAAACAGATTCAAGGGACTGGCACGACTACCCAGAGGTAGACTCTAAAAATTTACAAATGCTCATCGATCACTTCATCGATACGGCAGTCGCAATAGATGTTATCAATCCAGAGAATCCTAAGAAAATTATTTCGAGGATTAAGCGCATGTTTAGCCGCCTTCATCCAGATGAAATGGAAGCAAGCTTTATGAGAGGATTTCTTGCAGCTATAAATAAAAAGATAAAATAGTCATTTAGACTTTGATAATTATCATACTTTCAATATAATACGTTTCGCATCTAGTCCCGTTCGTCTAGAGGCCTAGGACACCGGGTTTTCATCTCGGCAACAGGGGTTCGACTCCCCTACGGGATGCCAATTTACTAAGAAGCCTACAACTGTAGGCTTTTTTTATGGGTGATGTGTCCATGGTGTGTCCACGACCATTACCTATAGATAAGCCATTCCTAAAATTTTATGTGTCCACCAATGTGTCCACAGGTATTTACTTTGTGTCCATGGGGGCAGGAGTACCAGCCGGGTGGGGTGGGTATATATCTAGTGGTCGAATATTTTGAGAAGTTTTTGGGTGTTAACTAGATTTCAACCACTACCGGAACATGGTCACTTAATTTAACCCAATCATCATAAGAGCCTATCTCAATACTTTTAGGATTCAAGCCTTTCAAAAATACATAATCAATATGATAGGTCTTATCTCCAAAGTAAGTATTTTTTATACATTCTCTCAATTTAATCGCTAGCAGTAATAACGGTATGAATGGCATAATTTAATGATGTCAAAAAACAATACAGATTTTAAACAAACTCTCTGGAAAACAGCAGACTCTCTTCGTGCACAGATGGATGCGGCAGAATATAAGCACATCGTTTTAGGTCTTATCTTTCTAAAATATATTTCTGATTCTTTTACAGAACAAAAAGACTCTTGCAATTCAAAATTACGAAGAAGAATATAAGCGAAAAGAAAGAAGGTGAGAGCGGCAACTCAGACAGCTTCTCAGAGGATGATGGAGACCTCTTCGCTGATAACTAGATGCCCGATGAAGAACTTGACAAGACATAGCAAGCGGCAGTTAAGTGCAAGCACGTTGCGCTCAGTGAAATTTAAGAGTCTCACAAAAATTTCGTCGCTGATATTCAGTTTATTCCTAACAAGGTCACCGTTGATAGGAAGAACCCTACCATGGGCAAAGCTCAGCATTTTATTTCCATCTCTGAGGATGGCAAGGTATGCATTTGGGATTGCCGTGACTCTGATAAAGAGAAGATCAAAGA
>UPTG01000133.1_pt1 | contig 64280 bp, 60 predicted proteins | sample 2160121 | NCBI WGS metagenome assembly UPTG01 (sample SAMN06266255, study PRJEB28933) | marine metagenome | isolation source: Columbia River Estuary | place: USA:Columbia River Estuary, USA | collected 2014-07-27 | reverse complement strand
TGATACGCATAGTGTCACTTATTGTGTCACTTTTCATATCACGAGATATTTTACAGAGAGGTAATCATCTGTTTTACAGACGATAGAGCCATTGACTCTCTATACTGACCCCGTGTCTGTTAATCAGAGGGTCCTTGGTTCGAGCCCAAGAGGAGGAGCACTGAAAAGCACTTGTTAGCAATAGCAGGTGCTTTTTTTGTTCTGTACGGTTTAGCACCCGCGAGGCCAGAAAATTGGCTTGCGTTTTACCGCCTCTCTTTCATCACTTAAGCTTGAAAGACAATCCCGCACGTAAAATTGGTCCGCTACTCAACTGTTCTCCTAAAGAATAGCCAGCTGTTTTGTAGCCCGCTTGTATTGTTGCTCCGAGCAGTGAATACGATCCGTAATCCGTTAAAAAATCATAATTCGCAGTAACGTTAAATAAGCCTCCAAACCCGCTGTTTCTAACCAAAGCTTCGTCAGAGTAAAAGTCAATTTGCGGTTGATCCCAAAACTCTGTTACAACGTTCAAAGACAATCGGTCTGTTGGCTTGAGGTTCCAAGAGCGGGCGCCTATCCTCCACGAAGAATCAAATGTTCCATCACCGTGACTAAAGGAGGTTTGGTATAACTGTTTTCCTTTTTTGAAATAGCTCTGGTATACCAGTTCAGGCCCATAGGGGGTGTATTCAAATCTGAACCGAGGAAGAAGGCCAACCTCTTCAGTGATTGGAATGAATTTTATGTTCGTCGAGCTTTTCCCATAGAATAAGTAGTCATAAAAGAGTGACTTAAACGCATAAAAATTTATGGGATCCGTCAGTAATGCAAACAATGAGATTGTCCGCATACGAGATTGTGTTAGACTTTCTCGCTGAAAATAAAATTCGTTAATGTTGCGACGATAAGTATTCGGGTCGCTGAAAATGCTATTAACAAATGCTGTATATCCTGGCATATCATTACTCCCATATAAGTAGGCCACTGCAAAATTATAATTGAGTCTCCCGTCGAGTAAGAAATTCTTGCGCATGATGTCTGACACGACCATATTTGCCTCCGAACCTCCCAAGGTCATAAGGAGTCGCTCTTGATTCGTAGCGTCCTCCAGCCCTTCAAAGCGTATAAACGAAAATCCATTATTGGAAAAAGGCGGGGGTGGGTTATAGGTGATTCCTATTATATTTCCTCCTGCTTGAAGCGCACGGTATCCATGACCAAACCGTTCGTGATTCATCGTCATAATGTAATCTGACAACCTATAGTTTATCAGTAGTAGTTTCGAAAATCGGTACGCTGTATTTATCAGTTGACTACCGCTTCCCTCTTTCTTTATTTTTGTTGGAAACAAGAGTGTGTCTACGAATTCGATGGCATGAAAACATGCGTTGATGTTTTCGCCAGAATAAAATTGACCTTTTTGAGACTCACAAGTGCAGGTATAACGGGACTGGGCCTTGCATAGGAAAGAACTGAAAATGATCATCAAAAATGCCGCTCTTATTTTATTCATCTTCAGGTTTTTAGAATACATTCGAAGATATGACTATTAAACTATTGTTAGCGGCCCTCCTTTTCGCATTCACCTTAACCAATTGTACCCGTGAAGATTGTCAAGATTGGTATGAAGGTGACGATTGTAGTATTCAGGAAAGAGATAAATTTTACGGTGTCTATGTGGGTGTCTTAAAGACTTACGACCTCCAGGGAAATCTTGTTTCGGAAGGACGTAGTGCTCTAGCGATTGAACAAGGCTCCGAGATTAATGAACTGCGCTTAACGAATCAACCGGATTGCGTTTTTGTTTTGATGAACCCCGGGGAAACGGAGTTTTCTATACCCGATTATAATGGAGGCACGAGTGGCACTGTTAATGGAGAAGGCGGTTTTAATGGTAAAACGATTTTCTTTCTCCTTGAAAATGCAGTCGGCTTTTCGGAATTTTTTGGGTCGAAATAGTCGCGAACGTTTGGCTTTAGCATACGCTTAAAATGATAAGAAATAATCTAAACACGAGATTATGTAAGCTTCTTCGATTCATCACCAAAAGGTATCTTAGCCTCAAATGCGTATCCCCTATTCTTTCATAACCCTTCTGTTTCCAGCTATCTTAGTAGCTCAGGTTTTCGCGCATCCGGAAAACAACGAAGCCTTCTTACAAACAGAGGTGGCAGAAATACACATTACGGTATCACCGAACCACCTGAACACTTTGTTGGGCGACAGCCTCTTTAGTAACCACCACTTCCCTGGTGTGTTCCGCTATGAAAGCTCCTCCTTTTCAGATACCCTTCAAAATGTAGGTTTTCGTGTCAGGGGCAACACCTCTCGCAATGCTAAAAAGAAAGGCTTTAAAATCTCTTTTAATGAATATACCGCCGGCCTGAAATTTAAAGGACTCGAAAAGATGAACCTGATCGGGCAACACAACGACCCTTCTTTATTGCGGTATTGGAGCAGCCTTTACTTGCTCAACAGACACGGTCTTGTCGCCTCTAGAACCAGCTTTGTCAAACTCTTTATTAATGGTGACTACCGCGGTGTTTACCTTAACGTCGAACACATTGATGATGAATTTCTTCAAAAACGATTCGTCGACGATGATAACGGTAATTTATATAAAGCGAGCTGGGGCGCCGATCTAAATTACTGGGGAACGAATCCAAATAATTACTCAGGCGTTTACGAACTGAAAACCAACAAAGATTCAAACGATTACGGTGCATTCATCTCGTTTTTAGACTCCCTCAACAACCTCAGCGATGACGATTTCCCGTGTTACATGGAGCGCAATTTTGAGGTCAATCATTACCTCAAGACATTAGCTGTTGAATTGATCATAGGGCATTGGGACGGCCACGCGTACAATAAAAACAACTTCTATCTCTACCGGCAGCCTTCCAATGGCAAATTCGTCTTTATCGAATATGATCTGGACAATACTTTCGGAATAGATTGGTTTGGCATAGATTGGGCCAATAGAGACCTTAACGAATGGCACGAGACGAACCGTCCACTGGTTGAACGGCTTCTAGAAATCCCTTATTACAAAGATGTGTTTAACGCGCATTTGGACACCGTCCTCACCGATCTGGATACCTCAAATTGGTATTCAATTTTAGAATCAAAACAGAACTTGATCAAAAGCGCCGTGCAGTCCGACACCTATTACCGCAAAGACTATGGATTTCAATATTCCGATTTCTTAGATGCTCTTGACGATAATTACGGAGCTCATGTAAAGAAAGGGGTTGCCGAATACCTAGGCGACCGAATCACTAGCGGGCTGAGCCAGGTAGACTGGATAGGGACCCTAGAACCTCCATGCGATGAATTGCCTATTGAACCGGAGCGTAAAATCATTAAGATTGTAGACTTTATTGGCCGTGAAACTCACTTTAGAACAGACATTCCATTGATCATAATGTACGATGACGGAACCGTCGAAAAAGTGATGGTTTGGGGAAGCTAAATTTAAGCCTGCCGTTTTCAGGCAAGTACTTGGTATAAAAAGCGTAAAAAAGACGGGTTGGCATTATCGAACCATGTATTAACATACTAAATATGAGTTAGTTGTTCTTCTTGATGAGAAATTAGTCTATATTAGAATTACTAAACAACGCCATCTTGAAAACAAAAACCATTATTACCCTTATTGGGGCGCTCAACGTGCTCCAAGGTATCGGCTTCATTCTAGGAGGCGAAACATTAACAAAACAATCTTTTCCGGAAGATATGCTCACTGGGGGCGCTGTGGAGGTGGGTACCGCAATGCACTGGCCGTTAGGCGTTGCATGTATCGTTATTGGAATCATTCTGTTTTCGACACGTAGTCTTCCTCTAAAGGAAGCAAAAAAGGTATTGCTCTATACCGGATTGGCATATACCTTCTTCTTAATCAACGGGTTGCTGCAGCATTTTACTACACCCGTAAATGTACCTATGCAGGCATTAGGGCTTATAGCGTTTCTCGCTGCATTAGCTTTCTATTCTTCTAAATCAGCTAAATCTTAATAGTAATTTAAACTTTCAAAACCCTGGAAATTTTAATTGTCGCAATTGTAATCTCTGCCATAAGTATTTATGGTGCGGTAATGCTAAAACGCTTGTACTTCTTACTGGGGTACTTCTTATTCTCGATTCTCGCATTAACGTCACTCATCCCTACCTATAATGATGATAAAATGCTTGCGCTTACCTCCATTGCGCTTTTTCTAGTGATGGGTATCATCTCGTTCCCTGCAAAAAAGAATATCTCAGACTACAAAATGAACGAGGAAGCAAAACCTTTGGTAAAATCGTTTATGCTCAAAACCCTACTCTCTTTGAGTGCTGTCAACCTCATTGCTATTTTCCTTGTAAAGTTTGATCCTAATATGCCTGAAGGTATCACAGAATCTATGCGTATCTACCCAATGATTATGCATGCGGTCCTAGGAATACTTCCGCTATTTGTCCTTTTTAGAATGTCTCAATCAGCTAAACTTAAATAACACTACCATGAACAAACAATTTTTCATTTCATTATTATTCGGACTAATAACCTTCGTCATACTGGGCGGAGTATTTGGCAGCTTAGTTTTTCTGCCAGAAATGGCGGGCTGGTACGAAGCATATCCTGAGGCCGTAAGAGAAACACCTGATTTTGTGTCCGGATTGGTTGTCGGGCTCCTACAGTTAATCGCGCTCATCATTCTGCTACCAAAACTTCAAATCACTACCGTATCCGGTGGCGCGATCTTTGGTGCGATCTATAGCGTTGTTCTCTGGTTAATGGTCGACCTTCAAATGGTCTCTGTAACCAATATCGTATCGTACGACTACGTTCTAAAAGACGCATTATTGTCTGCAGTAATGGGTGCGATCTTAGGATTAGTCATTACTTGGTCGCAAAAAAGGTTCGCTTAGTAAACAAATCGCCGCCAAAAAATAATTACGCCCGGTACATCTGTATCGGGCGTTTTACTTTAACATTATTTAAGGCAATCCTCGTCACAAAGAGTAACGAGACAGTTTGATAATCTGGGTTTCATATTGACCATTCTATAATTCTTTTGAACAGTGCCGAGTGTTACGATGGGTCCATAAAACTGTGATATCAATTGATTTTCACACTTCGCGGCAGCAAATAAATCCGCTATATTGTTTGTTGAATTTTTATACTATGTGGGGAGCAAATAAGTGGACCGATTCCATGTTTAAGAAATACTGGTGGGTAGCTCTGCTCTTGGTACTTGCGTTCTTCGTTGCACGCGCCGCACTCTAACATCAACTTCTTATAAAAAATACCCGTCTGCTACTGCCATTGCCAGGAACGCGGCAAAGAGACCATAATTATCCGAAAAGGAGACGTGCTTAAATACGACGCTATAACGGCCCAATTGAAGCCAAAATAATTAGCCCCAAGCATCCAAAGTTGGTGTACATTCGCCCCGTTTTAAAATTCACAAACATGTATTCGGTTATCGCGCTTCAAGTCGCTAAAAGTCTAAATATCAGACGTTGTAAACAGCAGCTCGCCCTGCCCATTTGCTATTCAGATTCTGACGAACTTTTCCTTTCCAACGGACCAAAAAAGTACTTGTACCTCTTTCAATATGGCGTCATCGCGTTCTTCAACCATACGCCCAGCGAAATCAATACAATTCTCGCCGCATTAGAAATAGGCACTTCTTATTCCGTTGACGCCGATCTGCTTGAAACCATTACCGTGGAAATAAAAGCCGGTGCGCAACAAGTCACCTTCGATCGCGTCATCTTGCCCGATTTCGAAGAAGAAGCCCTCCGCCTCGTGTTGCTCAACACCTCACAATCCGTCGCCCTAGATCGCTACCTGGAAATTACGGACGGCTTGTTAGAGGAAACCAACATCTACACCCAGTCCCTTGAAACTACCGGCCGATTAAACATTTCTGGGAAAAACCTCAAAAAGTTCATAGGACGCGTACTCAACATCAAAAACCAGATTTCCGAAAACCTCTACATTTTTGACTCGCCGGAGGTCACTTGGGAAAATGAGTCATTAAACAAACTCAATGTCGCGCTAAAGCAAACGTTTGACCTCAAAGACCGCTACCGCTACATCTATGAGCGCACCGCCATCATCAAAGAAGACCTCGAACTCTTCAAAGATATCATGGACCACCGCGAAAGCAGTAAACTGGAATGGATCATCATCGCACTCATCCTCCTTGAGGTGGTCGATTTATTCGTATTCCGACTATTCTAACTTTCCCTCTAAAGACTCTAGTCTTACATTATTTGCATCCCGTACGCCTCTCTATTGTTACCAGTAGGCGATCTTCTTCCTAATAGAAATGTCAACATTTACATTGACAGAATAGCCATCGTTAAGATTATCCGTACATTTTCACCATGAAACACTGGATCTCTCTCGCACTAAGCCTTGCTATCGCACCCCTTTACAGCCAATCACTTGTTGTTTTAGGCACGCTTCAAGATGCCGGTTCCCCTCAGCTGCTGTGCGAAAAATCCTGCTGTGCTACGCCCAAAGCAAACGACTATGTCGCATGCCTAGGCGTCTACGATTCCACACTAGCCGTACTATTTGATGCCACACCAGATATTGTGCCGCAGCTCGGAGAACTCCTAGAAAGGTCCGGATCAAAAAAGTACGCCGTCTTTTTAACCCATGCCCACATGGGACACTATACGGGACTCGCCCACTTTGGTCGCGAAGCTGCAAACACGAGCAAAGTCCCGGTCTATGCGATGCCAAAAATGATTGATTTCCTCGCAAAGAACGGCCCCTGGAACCAACTCTTAAAGCTCCAAAACATAACCCTCAATGGCTTAGAAGACAGAGTACCACGAACACTCAAGAACGGCCTGATTATAGAACCTTTTTTAGTTCCCCACCGCGATGAATTTTCCGAAACGGTAGGCTACTATATCAAACGCAAAGGAGGAAAGGTTGCCCTTTATATTCCTGACATTGACAAATGGGAAGAGTGGGAGGAGAACATCATCGCCGTCATCCCGAACGTAGACTATGCTTTTCTAGATGGCACCTTTTTCGCCGACGGTGAAGTGCCAAGACCTATGGCGGAAGTTCCTCACCCGTTTATAACGGAATCGGCCAAGCTTTTCTCTTATCTACCCAGGGAGGAGCGTGAGAAGATTTACTTCATTCACCTGAATCACTCAAACCCTGCACGTAATGCGGGATTTGAAGGGCGCAAAGCGCTAGAAGCCGAAGGGATGCATTTCGCTGAATTTGGCCAGGAATTCTCTTTGTAACTGCCTGATAATTCACTTTGAGCTTCCTTAAACGCTATAGGTAGCTAAGCCACCAATGGTGTTTATGTGTAGCCTTGTAAGTGCCGTACCGCTTAGAGACTGGGTATAATACAGCAACGGTCACCACCCAAACTATATAGACGCCTAAAAGCGATGTTCCGTATCCTTTCAATGAATCTGACATGGTGACCCAGTTATCTAGGACAAAGACACGCCAGCCGTGACCAGTCACATATGCGTAAGCCATAGCGAGTAGGTGAATCAAAAATATGTGCGCTAGGTAATACGCAAACGGCACCTTGCCAAAGACCCGACAAAACTCTTTTACACGATTCATGGAACCCTCAAGCTTCGAGAGTATAATGAAAGCAGGGCCTAGCGTCATACATACGTAGGCAAAAGAGGGTGGATATTTTAAAGGATTGAAAAACGATATTAACGTCCCTGAAATATCGTCATAGTATTCCCATGGGTTTGCGTTTCCATAGCCGTTGTTGAATCGGATTATAAAAAATAACACACTCAATATAATACCGGCGCGAAAGAGCACTTTTTTCCGGAGTTCGCTATCAAAAGTGGTGTTATAAAGACTTCCAAGAGCTACCCCTAAGAACATGACACCAACCCAGGGTAAAAGGGGATAACCCAATAAAAATCTATGGCCTTCATAAACTGCAACGTCAAAAGATCGGTGAAGTATTGCCCACCAAAACTCTTGAATAGCTATGCCGTCTAACATGTTGTGGAACGCAATAATAACTAAACCTAAAAGCGCTTGATAAATGGGCTTAACGCTCAATATTAATGGAACAACAAGCATACTGAGTCCGATCGCCCAAACCACGCCTAAAAGCATGAATGACAGCGCGGGATTAAACGTCCAACAAAGATTAACTAATACGACATCAGCAAACATCAACCACAAGCCTCGCTTTATAAGAAATCCCCTAGTAAAGGCTGTACCTTTCTTAACGTGAACCAAAGCAATAGAAGCACCTGAAAGTAAAACAAAGATGGGTGCGCAATAATGGGTGATAAATCGTGTAAAGAAAATAGCACCGTTACTCTGTAGCGGATCGCCTGGATCAAACAGAAAGGCGTCTGCGTGAAAATAGTCGCGGACGTGATCTAGGGCCATTATAATCATAATAGCTCCCTTTAAAACATCTAAAGAATGTATTCTGTGTGTTTGATCGGTACTCATTTGTAGCGGTTTATTGCCGCAAAATAGCTCTTCTAGGGTAACTTAGAGCCTTTCACTCTATATGGATATGCTTAGCTACTGGGAAAAATCTTCTTTCATTCACCACGGTCTAATAGTCGTTGGTGGCGGTATTGTTGGGTTAAGTACAGCGTTGCACTATCAATTAGCTCACCCAAAAAAGAAAGTTGTAGTTATCGAACGCGGGCTATTCCCGAGCGGCGCCAGTACAAAAAATGCCGGATTCGTTTGCTTTGGATCCATATCAGAATTGGCCGAAAATGCACGAACCGATTCCCAAGACGAACTGCTTTCCCTTGTTGAAAAACGTTACAAAGGCGGCCTTGAATTACGGCAATTACTAGGCGATAAGCGCATCGACTACCGCCTCGTGGGCGGCTACGAACTGGATTTCCAAGGGGACCTGCACGAACGTATTTTCACATTCAACGACTGGCTCAGACCACTGTTTAAACGCCCCGTATTCTCTGATGCACGCGACAATATTCCGGCCTTTAGCTTCGAACAAACCATAGTAAAAGGACTGGTTAAAAACCAATTTGAAGGTAGCATCGACACCGGAAAAATGATGGATGCATTTGCCCGAAAAGCGCGAGAAGCTGGGGTACAGTTCTATACCCAAACAGACGTTCTTCATTACGTGGAACAAGCGAATGGTGTTGAAGTCGCGGTCTCAACTGCCGAAGGTACGCTCCAACTTATGGCGGACCAATTGGCCTTGTGCACGAATGCATTCACAAAAGCACTCCTACCAGAAGCAGACCTTGTGCCCGGTAGAGGCATGGTTATCGTCACAAAACCGCTGAAGTGGGCGCCGCCGCGCGGAACCTTTCACTACCACAGCGGGTACAATTATTTCCGAAACGCGGGCAACCGCATCCTCCTCGGCGGCGCCCGCCACCTTGATCTTAAAGGGGAAGCCACGACACAAGAAGGAATAAACAGCCGCCTGGAAAGCCAGCTTAAAGAAGATCTCAAAAGCTTCATTGCTCCTGAGCGTCCACTTGAGGTCGACTATGCTTGGTCTGGAATAATGGCCTTTGGGGAAGGAAAATCACCCCTGCTTTTGCACCCGTCGCCGCGCGTGCATGCCGCTGTTCGTTTGGGTGGAATGGGTGTTGCCTTAGGTACAGGTCTGGGTAAAGAATTGGCCCTGCACCTCGGCGCTACAATGTCTTAAGAAAATCAATAATCCCGTTAAAGTAGGTGTCCGCATCATCGTACATCGTCATGTGACCTCCCTCTGAGCAATATAAAAAGGTTCCGTTTTGAACCGAATCTGCAATGGCACGCATTGCTTCTGGATCCATGGTGTCGTACTGCGCGCCTATACTGAGCGTAGGTACTTCAATACTATGTAGATCGGCGGTTCTGTCCCAGTTTTTAAGGGTCGCGTCGCCAACCATACCAAACTCACTAGGGCCTTGAAGTTTTAAATACAAGGGGTAATTCAACTTTGAAAAACTGCGGTTTACCGGTTCCGGCCACTCCCCTAAGGGGCGACGTAAAACATGCTCCGGGTAGTAGTGTTCTTCAATCAGTCCTAAGTAACGAGGGTTGGTGTAATCTCCAGCAGCCTCAAAGGCCTGAAGCTCTTCGAGTACTTCCGCGGGCAATTGTGGCCCTAAGACCTCTTGTGCGTATTTCATGTATTCGGGTGCAGAGGCAACCATGTTCGAAATCACCAAGCCTTTTAAGTTTTCTTGGTACTTCAACGCGTATTCCATTCCTAAAATTCCACCCCAGGAGTGCCCCAACAACACAAAGTTTGACGCATCCAAACCTAAAGCTAAACGAACCTGCTCAACTTCGTCAACGAACCGGTCAAGGTCCCAAAGACGCTCGTCTTCAGGGTTATCGCTATTACCCGATCCTAACTGATCATAGTAATAATATTCAACCTCAGAGTTTGGAAAGTAACTGTCTGCCGATTCAAAATATTCGTGTGTTGCACCCGGCCCTCCGTGCAGCAACAACACTTTCAAATCAGGGTTATTCCCTACTCTTTTCGTCCAAACTTTAAAGGTGCCGAGCTCCGTTTCGACGGGAATCACCTTAACTCCTCCAGTCCATTTATCATCGCGCTGGGAGTAGTTCAAATAGTTGGATTCTTCGACGTTTACCGGTGCTTCAGGCGCCGAACAGGCGGCTAAAATCAATCCTACGGCTACTGCTGTTAATCTTCTCATGTTTCGTTGTTGTATAAGTTGTCCATTAAAGTACTAACTTTCTGGGATTCAACGCAATCGCCATGGAAACAAAACGCAACCGGTACGGAGCACTCGATGTTTTTCGGGGCATGGCTATCGTTTTTATGATCATTGTGAATTCCCCTGGCAGCTGGTCGTACGTATTCCGCCCACTCCAACACGCTGCGTGGCACGGCTTCACACCGACAGATTTGGTTTTTCCTTCCTTTCTTTTTGCTGTTGGCGCCGCTTTAAGTTTTTCCATGAATAAATGGGCAAATTGGTCCAATACTGAGGTCTTAGCGAAAATTCTCAAACGCACAGTCCTGCTCTTTTTGATAGGCTACTTGATGTATTGGTTCCCTTTTTTCCGGCTTGGGCAAGATTGGAGCATTAGCGCATTCCCTATCGCGGAGACCCGCATATTCGGTGTACTTCAACGCATAGCGCTGGCCTATGGTCTTACCGCTGTTTTACTGCATTTCTTAGGCGCTAAGCAGACCTATCTGGTTGGCGCTATGCTTCTCGTGGTATATTGGGCGGTACTGATGCATTTCGGCGCTGACGGGTCGAATTACCTATCCCTCGAGGGCAACGCCGTTCGCGCTTTAGACCTCCATCTTTTTGGGGCCGCGCACCTCTACTCTGGAGAGGGGATCCCCTTTGATCCTGAGGGGCTGTTGAGCACTTTGACCTGCATTGCAAATGTGGCGGCCGGTCACGCCACTGGTGTTTATCTGCAGCGGGATAAAAATGAAAAAAACAAACGCATCGATCTTATGCTTCTGGGCGCTACGTTATTTTTCGTGGCGTGCGTATGGAGCCTCGCTTTTCCCGTCAACAAAAAACTATGGACCTCGTCATTCGCCCTACTAACCATAAGTTTCGACCTTATGATTCTGGGTATATTACTGGCATTCCTTCCTAAAGGAAAACGCCTTCCGTGGTGGGGCCGATTCTTCGCAACCGCAGGGAAAAATCCTTTGGCAATCTACTTACTCAGTCAGCTTCTATTGACTGCTTTATTCATCCTTCCAGTAGGCAATACCAGCGTATGGGAAATCATTTACAATAGTGCTTTTGTTTGGATGGGAGCACACCTAGGGTCCTTAACAATGGCGCTAGTATATGCGCTATTCTGTTGGAGCGTAGGCTACTTAATGGAGAGAAAAAAAGTGTACTGGAACGTCTAGAACCTTATCCCGGACTGCAAAACATGAGCATGCAAACCGGCATTGGTCAGGTCGCGTTGGAAGAAATAACCGAAGGATAGTTTCTTACCTGCAATCTTATCTCCTGTGCTTACGCCCAATCGCAAGGATCGGTCAAAATCTGGATCGCCAGAAGCTAAATATTCCACACCAAAGGTTGGGTCCCAAGAAAAGTTTTTGATGGGGAGATCGAACTCACCGCGAATACGCGCAGTAAATTTATTGTTTCCAGACCCTGTGAGCACCTGGCGTTGTTGGACTGCATAGCGAATATGTGCTTTCCCCACGGGAAGGTTAATGTGTTGTTCGGCGCTGAACTGGACGCGCGCACGCTGAAAGTTGCCTTGTATACCGCCTTTTCTATCAAAGACCACATAGTGACGTAGTTCTGTCCCGATATCCCATTTCTTGTTGACCGATTTCTTGAAATCCAACTCTGTCAACCATTGGTCGTTGCTCATACCAAAACCCGATCTGTATTGGCCACTTGTCGATAGAGACCACGCCTCACTTAGCGACGATTTATGACCCAGTTTTAACCAGGCATTTGTCTCTATTGTACTCTGACCAAAAGCGAATTGGGCAACAAGCAGTGCCAAACAAATCCAGCTATTTTTCATAGTACACTTGAATTTGTGCAGTACCCAAAGCATAATCAACCTTAGAAATATGTACGCGAACAACCTGCACTTGCATTTGCGCCGCAAGCGTTGCAATTCTGGCGTCAAAAACCGCCTGATCCAGCTCCGAAACTGGCAGTGTTACGTTTACTTTTTGCAGTGCCGGCTCTTCCTTTTCTTCTGTAAGTAAAAAGCGTTCAAGCAAGTATATGAACGCTAGTACCAGCGTGTTCACAACTACCAATTCCAACCAGCCTTCCGTACCCGAGGACAGCGCATTGATCACTGCAATCCCAATAGCGGCAAATAAATACGTCATTTCTTGAGGACGCAAAGCCTCTGTACGGTAGCGCACAATGCCAAAAACGGCAAACATACCTATGGCCATTCCAATTTGCATATTAAAGCTTCCTAGGGCATTGGCCAAAAAGAAGACGACCACAGAGATTATGAAAAAGCTGTATACATTTTTACGTGATTCGGGAGCGTGCTTACTAACAATCCGCATCTGAACAATATTAAATAGTAACGTAAGCGCGAAGCGAGTAAGTAGCTCCAGCAGAGCATTATCAGAAAATCCGGTCATTTTTCTTGAATTAGGTCAGTAAATATAGCTTTTTGCGCTTTACCGATGTACGTCCTGCGGTTCGTTACATAGAATTAATGATTCGGCTTAATTTCGAAGAATCGGCAATTTTAGCTGTAATTTGCACCAGTAAATTCACACCTATTATGAACGCACCTTTTCTCTACATCGGCCCAGGTTTAGGCGTTGGCGCTGGCATCCTTATTGTCCTGGTACTAGTATTGATTGTCGCCGCTTTTGGCTACCGCATTTGGTATACTATTAAAAAAGCCCGCAAGAAGTAAATGTGGACCGTCCTCTTCATAGCCTTCCCCGCCTTCTCAGGCATCCTTCTGAGCATTGGGGTATTGCGCATGAAAAGGCCTTTTTTCACACTCGCCCTCCACAGTGTAGCACTTCTTGATGTGCTCATTTCCGAGCAAGACGACGACGAAAAGTTTGAGGCGGTTAATGCCCAAACCTCAAAGACCGTCAAATCCCTCCTGCTGAATCTCACGCTCTTATCTGCGCTCATCGCGCTGACTTTTTACACCTATTACTACCTCCCCGGTCACTTTTGGGCAGACGTCTTGCCCGAACAGCAAAAGCTTTTTGCCTTCGGTGTAGGTACGCTGCTCCCCTTCTTGTATCCCAAAAAGAAACAGAGCGCCTACAGCCCCATGGCCCAATTATTCCACCGCCTCATTCTCAACCACTACCATCTAGGAAAGGCACTGCTCAAAAGACAAATCAAAGGCATCGAACATCCTGTTCAAGCCGATCAAACTACTGCTGTTTTGATTACGGGTTTGGCGCGAGCAGGGACGACCGCGCTCACGCGCGCACTCACGGATCGTGGACCCTTTGCCTCGCTTGACTACAGCAACATGCCTGTCCTGCTCGCGCCTCGACTCTGGAGCAAATTCTATAAGCCTAAGAAAAAAGAGGACAAAGAGCGTGCGCACGGCGATGGGATAAAAGTCGGACTCGCTAGTGTAGAAGCGCTCGAGGAATATTTCTTCAAGGTTACAACCAACGACAGATTCATCTCCGATACTGGGCTCCATTTGCACGAGATCAGTGCGGAGGAGAATGACCTGTACCGCCGCTACACGAAAAGTCTTTGTGGCAACGGTCAAATCTATCTTGCAAAAAACAACAATGCCGTTTTGCGTCTGAAGTCGATGCTGCCACTGAATCCGGACATGACCGTTTTTGTTCTCGTACGCGATCCGCTGCAGCATGCCTTTAGTTTAATGAAGCAGCACCAGAAATTTGAAAAAGAGCAAACGGCAGATCCGTTCATTTTAGAATATATGAATTGGTTGGGGCACCACGAGTTTGGGCTGGGCCAATTGCCTTTTAATCTATCCGGATCGGCCCCACAACATACCGATCGCGGGCAACTCAACTACTGGCTCGAACGTTGGATTGACTATTACAATTACGCGAAAACCATCAGCAACATTCAGTTCATCGCCTACGAAGATTTCGTTGCCCGGCCGAAGGAGGTGCTTGAACGCATCAGCACTGCAACGGGCATAACATTGAAAACTGAAGGGGTGGAACTTTTCGAAAAAACGGCCCTTAATGTGCCTGTGCATGATGCGGGGCTCGCCGCGCATGCGTTGGAGATTTATCAGGAAGTTGTGCCGGCGAGCCCTGCCTGAATCGGATAGATTTCCTTAAATTAAGACCACAAAGACTATACTGCCATGGATATCGATTCTACCTTAAAGAACATCGCACCGGAGCTGTCGCCAGAGCTGCGCAAATACTTGATTGAAGTTGGTGAAATAGAACATTTCGAAAAGGGTGGCCTCATTTTAGATTACGGAATTCAGGCCTGTTTCCTTCCTATTATTATAGACGGTAACGCTCGCGTCATGCGCGGTGACGAAGACGATCCTTCTAAAGAATTGCTTCTTTACATACTAACGCCAGGTGAAATTTGTCCATGCGCGGCTTTTTCAACCTTGCCTAAAGGAGAAATGCCCATCACAGTTGAAGCTGAGACACCGGCTGTAATTCTTAATGTACCTATAGGCGAGCTAAATACCCTTGCCGCAGATTTTCCGGAATGGCGGATGTATGAATTGGGCAATTTCCGCAAACGCTTTGAAGAGCTCCTGAGTTTGGTCGATAACGCTATTTTCAAACAATTGGGCGCACGATTACGCGCTTACATAGAGATGCGCTGTAGAGTAAGCGGACAAAAAGGAGTGGCACTCTCGAAGGTGAAAATGGCATCTGAACTGGGTACCTCGAGGGAGGTGGTCAGCAGGTTGTTAAAAGCGCTCGAACACGAGGGCGTTATTACTCAAGATAAAGACGGTGTTCACCTCTTACAATAATCAAAAAAGCCCGGCGATGCCGGGCTTTTTGTTGCGGTTTAGTTCAGTAGCAAGCGCTCAGCATACACTTCAGCAGGCGTTTGCAGTTGCAGAATATACGCTCCTTTGGGCAGCGCAGCGAAATCAAGGCCGGTGATTTGTGGGCCGTCAGTAACAAGGCTGCCTTGCGCAGCTACCTTCCCTCGAACATCACGAAGCGACCATGCCACAGCGGTACCTTGCGGGAAGTCAAGTAAAATATCGACTACGCCAGCACTCGGGTTTGGGTAAACCATGAAGGGCTTCAAATTGGTCAAACCAGCCTCGGTAATATCCATAAACGCGGCGTCCGTGAGTTTCACATCCGTATAGATGTGCCATTCTCCAGGGGCGAAGGAGATTGGCGCCGAAGCGTTTGTCACGGTGATGCTGTCTCCGCTGAAGTAGTCGTACCAAATGCCTGTTTGTTGAAAGTTTGGGTACACGTCCTTTTGCACTACATCAAAATTGCCCACCACCGTGGCGTTCATCGAGCTGCTGTTCAAATTGATGCGTTTCGAGGCCCCGTTTAAAGCGTACGTGAAGTTCGATGTGTTGAACACATCATACTTTTTACGCATGTCCATCATAGAGGCCATATAGAAGTAAATTTTCTGGCGGTGTTGGTCGTTGTAATAATTCCAAAGAATGGGTTTTTCACATACACGACACGGATTGTCTATAGAAATATCATAGCCCAATTCCTCAAACATATAGATCATCTTCGGCCCAGGAATGGTATAAAAGAAGGCGCTGGCTTGAATGATGCGGTCCGCACGAGTGGCCAAGGTCTTGGTATCGTACCCGCCGCTCGAATTCCCGTAGGTTTTGATCTTATACGAAGCGCGTTCTTCGTCGTGACTTTCCATGTAAGAAATAAGGTGCTTGTCGTTCCATCCCCGCTCTTTGTAGATGCCCCATTTAAAATCGCTATCGGGGGTATATCCCATGGCTGCTTCGTAGTACTGATGTGCGGCATTACCCCACAACAACATGCCGTAATCGCTCAATTCCTTTTCCTCCTGATTGGGTCCCCAATGCTCTAAAATGACATAGAAGTCCTGATCCACATTCCAGCATTCATCCGCCATTCTTTTTAGCGCAGCAATTCGCGTGGATTGGTAACTGTCTGCATTAGAACTGTTCGTGAATCCCTTTGTAAAGTCAAATCGGATACCGTCGATATTGAAGTTTTCTATCCAATACGTGTTGATGCGGTCCATATAATCGCGCGTGGGTTGTACGTAATGATCGAAGTCGTTCCCCCAGCAGTTGGGCGGGTGTGGACAGTTCTGATTCATATACGGATTGTTTGCCGCTGGTCGGTTGTTGCCGCTGTCCCACCACATCTGTGCAATAGGGTTCTGGCCAAACGCGTGGTTGAAGACTTGATCCATAATCACCGCTATACCGCGGCTGTGGCAACTGTCTACAAACTCTCTGAATTTATCTGGCGTACCGTAGTATTTGTCCAACGCCATGTGGAAAGACGGGTTGTACCCCCAGCTGGAATTGCCCTCAAATTCTGAATTCGGCATGAGCTCAATGGCGTTAACGCCGAGGCGCTCAATGTAGTCTAGCGTATCAATCAAGGATTGGTAATTACGGGTGCTGACAAAATCCCGTATGAGTAATTCATAGATCAACAACTCCTCCTTATCCGGCGCATTAAACGTACTGTTTTTCCACTGATACGCAGGCTTCGCTGTCTCATACAAAGAGACAATTCCCGTGGTTTTTCCCAATGGATAGTCGGGCATGTTTGGATACGTCGCATTCGAAATGTAGCCGTCGTTCCAGGGGTCTAATACTTGCTCTGAATACGGATCCGCAACACGCAAATCCCCGTCAATCATGTACTGGTAGGTAAAGGGCTGACCAGCGGGCACGTTCATTTCCAAGAACCACCAAGCGCCACCTGGCGTGCGCGTCATCGCGTTTATGGTATCCGGTAAAAAATCATTAAGTGACGTCAAACAATACACACGGTTCTTGAACGGCGCATAGAGCTTGAAGAATACGGTCGTGTCGTTTAATTCATTAATCCCCTGCTCCCTCCCGCTCGGCATCACGCCGACATTCAAGGGACCTTGTACCGCATAATACGCTGTATCGTACACCGTTGTTGTACCATAATCTGCTTGGAGTACCACCGTGTGGATTCCCCCAACGGTACTCCCGAGGTAAAAATTATCTTGTTTCGTCGAATCTTGGTAAACCAACGTACCGTTATCGTATATCTTAAAATCAGATTTTTGTGTTGCGGCAATTACAAATTCTAGGGAATCGCCACTGCTAATAAGCTGCGTCGTTTCTGGCGCCAAGAACTGGGCGATCAATCCCGCATTTGCCGGATATACATCATAGTAGATATCGTTGCCATTAGGATCTCGGCCTACAATAGTGCCATTGCCGTTACGGAATACAAAGGCCATTTTCTGCACGATAACACTGCTGCCAAAGCCATAAAAAGTTGGCATGTGGTATTCAATCTTGTGCAAGTTGTTCCCCAAATTAGTCATCAGCACCGACGCATCTGTGGTCCCCCAATTCCCTTGAACGTGCTTCCAATCTGTCGCAGAGGTGCTTTGGTTCGTAATCAATCCGGCATGCGCATAAACAGGAACTACTCCAGTCAGCGCGCCGTTTCCTTCCGTGGCATCATAAATGATCGTTACCGTATCATTTTGTGACGGAAACGCCGGTGTTACAGATAAAATCTGGGCCAACGCGTTCAATGGAAGCAGTGCGGAAGCTAAAAGCAGCGTAGTTATTCCTCGTTTCATAAGGTTGCATTTAAGTCTTTGGTGTAGGGACCCCTAAGTTACGCCACAGAGAAATTGGTTTTTGACCAGTTTGTGTCCAATTCTTAACCGCATTCGGCACTACTCCTAGAAAACCAATAAGCTGATAAGACGAATCTATCCAACCTTTGGTTTTTGATAGGATACGTCTCTTAACTTTGTTCGTGTAAAAGAACAACCCTATGAAAATCCCAATCATTAAACACCTCGTTAATTTTGTTGAAGCAAACGACGAAGACTACATCCATGAAACCATTGAGGTGCTTGAATCGTTGGCAGATGTGCCCACGCTTAAGGACGAAGAGCTTGAGGTGATTGGCGAACTCATCTCAAACCTCTACGGTGCCATTGAAGTCAACAAAGAAATCACAGACGGCACGCCTAAAAAAGAGGCATTGAATGGCTTTATGAAGCGTGTTTTAGGTTCAATTAATTAACTTAGAACATCTAAATAAACCACTATGATCACCACAACAACAGCCAGCATCCCCGGAAAAGAAGTTTCAGAAATCCTAGGCATCTCGCGCGGCAGCACGGTCCGTGCGCGCAACATTGGTCGTGATATTTTTGCCGGTTTGAAAAACATCGTCGGTGGAGAAATCAGCGAATACACGCGCTTGCAGGCGCAGAGCCGTGAACAAGCGTTTCAACGTATGGTCAAAGATGCTCAGGCGATGGGCGCTGATGCAGTCATCAATGTTCGCTTTACCACGTCAATGGTAATGCAGGGCGCTGCTGAAATGCTCGCCTACGGTACTGCTGTAAAACTGAAATAATGATCTTCGGCGTTTTATACTTCGGCTTCTGGGCCGCTGTCCTTTTAGGAGTCGTGTACTTTGGTATACGCGCCTACCAACGAAGAAAAACCGAAGATTTTGAAGACCGTAGTAACTAATCTAAAGGATTAAGTTCCATTATCCGGTCGCACATATACCTAATGACATCGGGGTCGTGAGAGATGAAAATCATACTCAGTCCCCGATTTTTTTTGATGCCATTCAACACATTCAATACTTGGGACTGTACACTAACATCCAGGGCACTTACACTTTCATCACAAATCAGAACCTCTGGCGCTGCAGCCAATGCGCGTGCAATACCTATACGTTGGCGCTGGCCGCCTGAAAATGCTTTTGGACGCTTGTTTAAATCCGCAGCCGTTAACCCTACTTCCTCTAAAAGCGCTTGTGCCTCCTTCGAACGCTCTAGGGGTGAAAGTTCGGGTTGGTGGCGCTTCAGTACACTGTCCAGCATCCAGCCGATCCGTTTGCTCCCGTTTAAGGCGCTGAAGGGATCCTGAAAAATGAATTGAATTTTACTCGCGTCGCCTGTGTAGGAAAAGGCGGTTGATTCAAAGCTGTTTAATCCCACAATGGCACGACCTATGGAACTTTTTCCGCTCCCGGAAGGTCCTATGAGTCCTAGCGTTTCACCTCTATTTAGATGCACGTCGATGCCGTTTATGACCCATTGTTTGGTCTTTCGAAACCCAGACCTTCTTTCAAATCCAATGCGTAATCCCGTAATGGTCATCACTTCTTCAGCAGCTGTGGGGGCCACTAAGTCGGCCTGTTTTGAAGGAACGGTATCGTTCAGAAAATCGTCCAGCACCGGCAATGGAAATGGACGCCCCTCCTTCGGGGGTCGACATCCCAAAAGCCCCTTCGTGTAGGGGTGTTTTGGCGCCGTAAAAACCTGCTTTGCTGGACCGGTTTCCACCGTTTCACCGCGGAACAACACGACCACTTCATCAGCCACCTCAGCAACCACTTCTAGATCGTGCGAAATGAGCCAAAGTGCAGCGCCACTTTCGCGAACAAGCTTATTCAGCAGGGCTAAAATTGTTCCTTCTACCGCCTTATCTAAAGCCGTAGTAGGCTCATCTGCGATAATCAATTTGGGCTTCATCAACATCGCCATGGCAATAACCACACGTTGTCGCTGTCCACCACTCATTTCATGCGGATACTTTTTTGAACTGGATTCTGGGTCAGAAATTTCTACTTCACGCAATGCCTCGATTACTGCTTGCTCGCGATCCGCGCGATTTAGGTCGGTATGCCGTTCGAGCACCTCCTCCATCTGTCGGCCAATACGAATGGAAGGGTGTAGCGCCGTCATAGGGTCTTGAAAAACCATGGCCACCTCGTTACCACGAAGGTCAGACCACTTTTCGCTTGAAAAAGAAAGAAGGTCTTCACTAAAAAGCTGGGCCGCACCTGCTTTAATTTCAGCGCGCTTATCCAGCAATCCCATAGCCATGAGTGCCGCAACAGATTTACCAGAACCGCTTTCCCCGACCACCGCAATGGTCTGGCCTGGGTTTAGAGTAAAGGTGAAATCACGCAATACCTGGTGGCCGCCGAAGGCGATGGAGAGCTGGTCAATATGTACGACCGGAGCGGGCATTAGTTGTTGTCCCAACGGTCCATTTGCTCCAACAACGCCAATTCTACTCGGTTGAAATCGCGGGTAAATTTCCCGCCGCTTCGCTGTCCTACACGCACGATAACGCGGTTGTGCGCACGGTCAATAATAATGTCTTGACCCAACATTCCTCTAAAAGCGAAAACGTTTTGATGCGGCTCAGGATAAATCCAGAAACCGTGTCCGTATTCTGGACTTCGGTAGCCTGTGCTGGCCATGGCTAAAAACGAAGAATCTACCACGGACTGGCCGTCTATGTTTCCGTGATGCAAGACCAATTGGCCCAATTTTGCATAATCACGAACACTGGCATTCACGCAACAAAAACCTAATTCCAAACCGCCTTCCTGGTCCAGATGCCATGTGGCTGTAGACTCAAAGCCGGCCTTTGCAAAAAGTTCGCGGTTCGCAAAGCTCGCAATGCTTTCCCCAACGGCGCGACTCAATGCGATGGTTAAAATTTGTGTTTGTGCACTTTGGTATTCGAACACCTCGCCCGCTGCGTGCTTCCCCACGGGAATGGACAATGCCGTCTCTACAACATTGTCTCCATAATACAGCTTTGCAGTCTTCGAAAGCGGTGCCTTATAATTTTCCTTGATTTGCATCCCTGCCGTCATCGTACTAAAATGACGCAGCGTTGGCTCTATGGCACCTTCCGGAATCTCGTATTCCGGGATGTACTTCGTTATGGGGTCGTCCCATGAATCGATATACCCGTCTTGAACGGCAATCTGAACCAACATTGTGATGATACTTTTCGCCATAGAGAAACTGTTGCTCATCGTCGACGGGGTATGTTCGTCCCAGTACTCTTCCAAAACGACTTGGTCTTGCTCCACCACCAACAAACCGGTCGTTTCATAAGCCTCCACCTGCGCACGAGCTTCCGGATCCAAAACGCGCTCAGCAACGGCAGAGGACACGAGCGGAACCGAATTCAAAACGGGCATTTCGCGCTGGTCAAAATGTTTTCGGTCGTAAATATGTGCAGAAGTATGTCCATCAAAATATGCGCCTTTCACCCCTTTGATTAAATAACCATAAGGGGAAAATTTTAGCGCCAAAAAAAGAACGATGAGTACGGCAAGTACGCGCTTAGCTGTTTTCATGTGTATAAGGGGTTGTGGTTGGCACTAGGGCGCAACCGAATTGGTCTATGAAATGCTTCTTTAGATGGTTCTTGACCTCTTCTAGATCGACCTCGCGGCCCAATTCCAGATGGAGCGACGTCACCGGCTTATCGCTGATTCCGCAAGGCACAATCAGGCCAAAATGCTTCAACGAAGTGTTAATGTTCAATGCAAAACCGTGCATGGTTGTCCAACGCGAAGCCTTAACGCCCATCGCACAAATTTTTCGTGCAAGCGGCGTGCCCGCGTCCAGCCAGACCCCAGTCTCCCCGTCGGATCTTCCAGCGGTCAATCCGTATTCTGCAAGTGTATTAATGACCACATCCTCAAGGTAACGCAAGTATTTATGAATGTCCGTGAAGTAATGATCAAGATCTAAAATAGGGTACCCTACAATCTGGCCAGGACCGTGGTAAGTAATATCACCACCGCGATTTACGGGATGGTAGTCAATCCCTTCCTGTTGCAAGCGTGCTTGATCCACCAGCAGGTGCGCTTCCTTCCCGCTTTTACCCAGCGTGAACACGGGAGGGTGCTCAACGAAAATCAGATGGTCGGTCGTTTCTTGGGCTAGTTCCGGAGTTTTGCGGTTGACCAATTTTTGATCGACCGTCCGCTCAAACAACTTCGTTTGAAAGTCCCAAGCTGCGCCGTAACGCACGGTTCCGATATCTTGAAATTCTACTTTTCTCATGTTTACTTGTGCCAGTGCCATTGAATGCCAATGGGAAGGTCAAACTGCCAGCCCCACAATCCGCTTGGGCCACCGTTGGTTTGCGACCACTGCGGCCAGAGGTACACCCCGACGCCTTGGCTAATCCACCACGTATATTGCAATCCAGCACCCATCTTAACGTCGTTGGAAGAAAAACTTGTGCCCATAATTGTTTGGCTGGTGTGGTAGCCTACACCGCTATGAACATCCGCCAACAAACTGTGGGATACATCACTTCGTCCAAACAAAAGGTACTGAGCGCGTAACGTCGTATTCACGCTTTGTGTCAACGGGTCCCAACTTGCGCTTACTTCAGTTCCTAGGGCCCATTTAGGCGTAAAAAACCTACTTCCTCCCAAGTCTAAATCCATATGTGCATTGACGACCTGCTCGCCTTGCCCTTGCACCGTTGCAAAGCCACCAAAATAGCCTAATCGGTCCCCGTTTTGCCAATACGGCTGGGCAGCACAAAACGCAGTTGTGAACAACGCGAGCAGGAAAGGGTAAAATCGGCTAAATCGCATACTGCTAAGCTACAAAAGGCAATTATCTTTGTAGCCTTAATATACGCATTGCATCATGGCAAGACTATTATCAGAACAGGAACAGCTACGACGTGCCGCTTTGGCAAAATTAAGAGGTCTAGGTATAGACCCTTATCCCGCCGCGGAATACACCGTTACGCACCACGCTAAAGAACTCGCTTCCAGCTACAAAGAAGGCGCAGAGGGCTTTGAGCACGTGCGGATCGCAGGCCGCTTGATGACGAAACGCATCATGGGTAAGGCCTCTTTTGCCGTTCTTTCTGATGCTACTGGCGAGATGCAGATCTACGTGAATCGCGACGAAATTTGCCCTGAAGAGGACAAAACCATGTACAACGACGTGTTCAAAAAGCTCCTCGATATCGGTGATTTTATCGGTGTAGAAGGACACATGTTCACGACGCAGACCGGCGAAATGAGCTTGCACGTGAAGGAATTGGTCGTGCTTTCAAAGAGCTTGCGTCCGCTTCCGGTGGTGAAGAAAGATGCCGATGGAAACGTATACGATCAACTCACCGATCCGGAAATTCGCTACCGCCAACGTTATGTGGATCTCGTAGTGAACCCAGGAGTTAAGGAGATTTTCCGCAAGAGAAATAGAATCATGAGCACCATGCGCCGCATTTTTGACGATGCCGGATACATGGAGGTGGAAACGCCCATTCTTCAGCCCATCCCTGGTGGCGCAGCTGCTCGACCATTCATCACGCACCACAATGCCTTAGATACACCTCTGTACCTGCGTATTGCCAACGAACTCTACCTCAAACGCCTCATCGTAGGTGGCTTTGAAGGGGTGTATGAATTTGCCAAAGACTTCCGCAATGAAGGGATGGATAAAACGCACAACCCAGAGTTCACTGTGATGGAAATCTATGTAGCGTACAAAGACTACCACTGGATGATGCGCTTTGTCGAGAACATGCTTGAGGAAGTCGCCATGGCTGTAAACGGTACTACAGATGCAACTATTGGTGAGAATACCGTTAGCTTCAAAGCGCCGTACGCTCGAGTACCTATCCTAGAAGCCATCAAGGAGCACACTGGTTTAGATCTAAACGGCAAGACAGAAAACGAAGTACGCGAAGCGGCGAAATCTATCGGTCTTGAAGTGGACGAAACCATGGGTAAAGGAAAGCTTATCGATGAGATCTTCGGCGAGAAGTGTGAGAAGCACTACATCCAGCCAACCTACATCACCGACTACCCTGTTGAGATGTCGCCGCTGTGTAAGAAGCACCGCGATAATCCAGAACTCACAGAGCGTTTTGAGCTTATGGTTAACGGTAAGGAGGTCGCGAACGCCTATTCGGAACTCAATGATCCTATTGATCAGCTCGAGCGTTTCGAGGACCAATTGAAACTGTCAGAAAAGGGAGACGACGAAGCCATGTTTATCGACCAAGACTTCATTCGTGCCCTTGAATACGGCATGCCGCCAACCTCCGGTTTGGGTATCGGTATCGACCGCCTCACCATGATGTTGACCAATCAAGACAGCATCCAGGAAGTACTCTTCTTCCCACAGATGCGTCCTGAGAAATTTGATACGGTCGCTAGCCCGGCAGATTTCCAAGCCATCGGCGTCCCAGCGGATTGGTCGGAGCACATCGTACAAGCAGGCTACCACACCATCGAAGCGTTGCGCAACAATAAACCTGCTGCCTTGCACCAAAAGCTCAACGGTTACCGTAAAAAGAATAAATTAGACGTAGCCGCGCTCTCCCTAGATGTGGTAGAAAGCTGGTTCAACTAATAACTGACCGCCATGAATAAATTCCTTTACGCCCTCCGCTCTATCGGCATCACCATCGTTGGAGTTGTCATTGCTGTGCTCGTCACTTCGGGCCTTCACCTGCTGTTTGCGCTCTTCCTGGATGACCTTCCTGTAGAGGACCTTTTAGCTGCCGATTGGGCCGGTAGAACTAACGTCATGGAAAGCTACATGGCTGCCAATCCCTTTGCCATCTACAGCATGCTTATCGCCCATTCCTTTGGGTCTGCCCTCGCTGTATATTGGTACGTGCGCGCCACCAAAATACCTTCGTGGAGAACCGAAAAAGGAATCAAGCCCTACACGGGAGCCGTTGTATTGCTCGCGCTTTGGATTTGGGGCGATGTGCAAAACGATCTTTATGACGTGCCTGTAGGTGTACTTTGGACCACTATCGATGTGGTCGTCACTGTTGCATTGACCGCACTTGCCTTTGTAATTGCTGGCGGATTGCGTAAACATGAGGGCACGGAACGTGTTAGTACCGAAGATGGCGTGTACCGCGGATAAAATCGGTCGACCGTAAGTTTTGAAAACGTATCCAGAAGATTTATTTGAAAGTATAGAGTTTGATTTGGTCAAGCAGGCCGTCTCAAAACGTGCCGTAACGGAACGTGCCCGCGAGCGAATTCAAAGCCTCAAACCCAGTAGTGATTTTGTTATTGCCACTAATGACCTTCAAGAAGTCCATGAAATCTTAGGGCTTTATCAAAGTGATTTTGCCGTACCGGCACTCGCTGCTGAAGACATTAAGCCTTTTCTGCTGCGGCTAAAGATTCAAGGCGCCACACTCGAAGGCGAAGACTTTCTCATCATCAAAAGCATGATAGAGAGTTTCAACCGGGTACACTACTTCTTTAAACAACACGCCATGCGCACGCCCTCCATTCAGGATAAGTTTGCGCATCTTTCGCCAAATAAAGCAGTTCCAGACGAGATTGATCGGGTGCTTGACCGTAGGGGTGTCGTAAAGACATCGGCTTCCTCCGAATTGGGAAAAATTCGTGGAAACCTAACCAAAAAACGTGCGGCAGCAGACCGCATTTTTTACCGCGCCGTTAAGAAATACCATGGTGCTGGGGTCCTTGCCGATACGCAGGAAAGTGTCCACGACAATAAACGCGTTTTAGCCATCGAAGGAGCGTTTAAAGGACAGGTGAACGGTGTGTTTCATGGATCTTCTGCGAAGGCCAGCATCTTCTTTGTCGAACCATCGGAAACGCTTGAAATCAATAACGAAATCACCCTTTTAGAGGAAGAAGAAAAGAGGGAAGTAACGCGCATTCTTCGTTTATTAACCGCCTTTGTCGCTGGTTACAGAGAGGTGCTTCGGGATTTTTCTACTGCGCTCTACCAGATTGACTTTGTGAATGCAAAAGCGCTGTATGCGTTAGACGAAGAAGCGTGTTTGCCGCAATTGGTGGATAAACCCCACATTGAATTAATCAAGGCCATTAATCCCGTACTCCGCGACTTTCATAAAGCAAAGAAGAAGCCGGTTGTACCGCTGGATATACGGCTCGACGCACAAACACGTATCCTCGTGATTTCAGGGCCCAATGCTGGAGGGAAATCCATCACCCTTAAAACGGTAGGGCTCCTTCAATTAATGCTTCAAAGTGGGTTGCTTGTTACCGTTCATCCGGACAGCACTATGGGCTGGTTCAACGGCATCATGGCAGATATTGGAGACGCGCAGAGCATAGAAAACGAACTCTCCACGTACAGCTCCAAGCTGAACAAGATGAAATATTTCCTCGATGCTGCTTACGGCAAAACGCTGGTCCTCATCGATGAGTTTGGCTCGGGTTCAGACCCTGACCTGGGTTCTTCCATGGCGCAAGTTTTCCTCCGGGCGCTCAATGAAAGTAAAACCTATGGGGTGATGACCACCCACTACAACAGCATCAAAGCATTGGCCAGCGACCTGCCGCGCGTAGAAAATGGATCGATGCAGTTCAATTCTACGGACCTTACACCCGAATTCGTGCTCAATCAGGGCGTTCCAGGTTCGTCGTACACCTATGAGGTCGCGCAGCAGGTTGGCGTAGATAAACGACTGATTGATGAGGCGCGCAATGTGCTCGATGAAAGTACCGTCGCGATGGACCGATTGCTGGTGGGGATTCAAAAGGAAAAAAACCAATTGGCCCATCAACGGGTCCAACTCGCTTCTCGCCTTGAAGAACTAGAGCAACTCAAGGAAAAACAAGACCGTAAAATTGCGCAGCTTGAAGACAAGGTCCGACGCCAAAGCGCCATGAATGAACAGCAGAATGCCATGATCACTTGGGGTAAAAAGTTCCAAGGACTTGTCAACGAATACGCGGAGCAGCGCAACAAGAAAGGCAAAGATGAAGTGGTTGGCCGTTTTAAGGTGTATGCTGGCGAACGTGCCAGTCAAACCCAAGACGAGCGCACTGTTAAGAAGACGCGCTACGAAAAACAACAAGAAAAGAAGATTAAAAAACTCACTTCATCACCCGCGAAAGTGGGTGATCGCGTAAAACTTATCGGTTCGCGGCAGCCGGGTGAAATTATTGAAATCAAAAAGGACCAATTTCTCCTGGCCATTGGCGCTTTAACCACCTGGACCACTCGCGACAAATTTATACCTGCCGAAAGCCTTCACGGAGATCAAGGTACGCCGAAGGGCAAAGCCCGAGGCGGCGTCAAAGAACCGGACATTCCTAAAGAGACCGCCCCGGATACGCCAAAGTCAAAACAAGACAGCGCCGCCGAAAAGAAAAAGGCGAAGAAATCGGTCAAAATTGACCCGAAATTGGCCGAATCGGCTCAAAAAAAGACCAAAAAGCCTCAAAATTCGCTAAAAACAGAGGAAAAGCTAACAAAAACGAGGAAAGCCAAAGCGCGTAAAAGCGCGCCAAAAACACCGGTAAAATCGCCTGCGGAAAAGGTTGAAGAAGTGGTCGCGTCAAAACCTCTAAAAACCGTCCCGCCAAAAAAAATGACCGGGAAGAAGAAGGACAAGGAACTTACGCCTGAACAGCGTGCTCAACTAGAGCAACCGCTCAGAAAAGTGGCCTCACCCGCAACCAAAGAAGCTCAAGAGCCACGAGACACTACGGACGCTGATCTAGAAAAATTGAAAGCTTTTTTCGGAAAAGTTAAATAACGGTTCGGCTACTTCTTTTTAGAAAGTGCATCCTTTATTTGATCCTCGAGTTCTGTGATTTTCGACTCGAGTGAGCCTATAGTGCCCTCCATTGAAGCGACGTCTAACTTCATCTGATCAATGACATGGCCTTTTTCACGTAACTCTAGTTCCGTTTCCGCAAGTTCCGTTTTTGTTTTCTCAAGCTCTACAAAAAGAGCTTTTGCCTTCGATCTAGTCGTGGATAGAGAAGATTTTAGGTTTTTTGAGTTTGTAAATGCATAGGTTACAAAAATCAAAAATGCTACCCCAAGAACAACATTAGTAACACGATATGCATTCCATTCGGTGCCAAAAATTAAATACGTTGAAACAATCACTGTTACAATTCCAGTGAACATTGCAAGCCACTCAAGACTAATATTTTTAGCCTCTTTTGGATCCTCTAAATAAGACATTACGTAGGTTTTAGTTTCGGTAAAAGTACGTAAATTCTTCTAGTCTACTCGGATTCCAGCTTCTTGCGAAGTCGCTCCACTTCCTTTTCGCGAGATGTAGCAACCTCTTCAGCGCTGATCAAATCTGCTTTTACCGTTTGCAAATCCGCTTGCGCCTCTACGAGCGATTGCTTTGTTCCCTTTAGCTCTTGCGTAACCTCCGCATTGCGATCGCTCAACTCACCCACCTCGCCCTTTAAACTGCGTACATTGATGAAGTTGTATGCTACAAAGACTAGGAAAGCCAATGAAATGATCCAATTGGTCAATCGATATGCAGCGCCATCGGTCATAAAAATAAAATAGGCAGATGCGGCAATGGCCAATACTCCTATAATGATGGCTGCTGTTTCTAGTGGCTTTGAGCGGTTTTCGGTAGACATGGTAATGTGTTTTGTTGTAGGTGTAAATCTAATCTTCAGCCACACATGGCTCAAAATCAATTTGTTTCCTTTCTAAATCTACATTTTTTACAGTGATTTTCATAGGATCTCCCAATTGAAATATTCGACCGGTCCGTTCCCCTTCAATACAGAAGTTCTTACTGTCGAACGTATAGTAGTCGTCGCGGAACGCACTAATGCGAATCATTCCCTCGCAATAGTTGTCCGTCAACTCCACATAAACGCCCCATTCGGTCACCCCGGAGATGACGCCCATGAAGCTTTCGCCCACGTGCTTTTCTAAGAATACTGCTTGCATGTATTTAATGCTTGCGCGTTCCGCGTCAGACGCCGCCTTCTCACGTTCCGAACTGTGCTCACAAAGGGCTTCATACTGCGCGTAGTCTGGACTCTTTCCTCCTTCGAGATAGTGCTGCAACAAGCGGTGTACCATAACATCTGGGTAGCGTCGAATGGGCGAGGTAAAGTGCGAATAGTAGTCAAAGGCCAGCCCGTAATGCCCAATGTTCTGCGTCGTATACTTCGCTTTGCTCATCGTTCGGATGGTCAAGGTCTCAATCATATTTGCTGCCGGAGTATTTCGCACTTCCGTCAACATTTTGTTCAAGCTTCGCGTAATGGCCGATTTATTCGTCATCCTTACTTCGTGTCCAAACTGCTTTACAAAAACACTCAAATCCTGCAGTTTCTGAGGATCTGGATCGTCGTGTATCCTGTAAACAAATGTTTGTCCTGACGGCTGTCCGCTTTTAGCTCGACCGATAAACGTCGCAACAGAGCGGTTTGCCAACAACATGAATTCTTCAATCAAATGATTGGCATCTTTACCCACCTTAAAATAGACGCCTGTCGGCGCATTATTTTCATCCAATTGAAACTTAACTTCCTTCTTATCAAAACTCAATGCGCCTTTCGCCATGCGCGCTTCACGCATGATCTTTGCCATTTTGTCTAAGGTTCGAATCTCCTCATAGAAATCTGCATCTTTCCCTTTTGGGTGTGCGTCTTCGATAACCTGTTGCGCCTCTTCGTAAGCAAACCTGCGGTCACTATGGATGGCTGTGCGGCCAAACCACTGGTTGTGGATCTTCGCCTCGTCGTCCATTTCAAACACGGCAGAGAACGTGTATTTATCCTCGTTTGGCCGCAGTGAACACGCTCCGTTTGAGAGTACTTCTGGTAGCATCGGAACAACCCGGTCCACTAAATAAACACTTGTAGCTCGCGTAACCGCCTCATCTTCTAAGATGGAATCTGGCTTTACATAATGGCTCACATCCGCGATATGAACACCCACTTCCCAATGACCGTTTTCCAGTCGTTGTAAAGACAATGCATCGTCAAAATCCTTGGCATCCGCCGGATCAATAGTGAACGTCGGCACCTTGCGGAAGTCGCGACGATTTTTCGCAATTTCCTCTTCTTTAATCGCAGTGTCCAATTCATCAGCGGCACGTTCCACCTCTTCTGGGAATTGGTTCGGCAATCCAAATTCAGCTAAAACGGCGTGGATCTCCGTATTGTGTTCTCCAGCGTTTCCTAATACTTCAATAATCTCACCAAAGGGCGAGCTCGCTTTCTCTGGCCAATCCGTAATGCGGGCAATGGCCTTTTGACCGTGCTCCGCGCCACCAAGCTTATCCTTCGGGATGTAGATGTCAATCAACATCTTTCTACTCGAAGGCACCAGGAACCCGTAACTCTTGCCGATCTCAATGGTGCCTACAAAATCGGTCTGCTTGCGCTCAACGATCTCAACAATCTCTCCTTCCAGCCTTTTGCCGCCGCGACGTGCGAATAAACTCACCCTAACACGGTCCCCGTGCAAAGCGTGCTTAAGATTCGGTGAACGCACCATGATGTCCGATTCCGTATCCGGACTCACTACATATGCATTGCCGTTAGAGGCCATGTCAACAACACCCTCGGTTAAAGTTGAGGTGTATTTCAGTTTGTATTTGAATCGATCGACCATCAAAATGGTACCGCTACGCTCCATATCGGAGAGTGCCATTTCAATTTTAGCCTTCACCATCTCGGGCTTGTATCCCAGTTGCGAGGCCAGTTGTTTGTAGTTGAATTTTCGAGCGGGGTATTTGCGAAAAACACCCTCGAGTTGTTGTGCGTAGGCTTTGATGTCTACGCTTTGCGAACGCTTGTTGGCCCGCTTATTGTGCTTTCTTGCCATATGTTTAGTAAAGATATGCTTTCTGTTTTCAACCTATTTGAACCTGCGTATCTTTAAAACGTTACTTGTACACTATGAAACTCTTATCCATTACCATCACTTTAGGCCTTTCTTTATCTGTTTTTGGAGGTCATGCCGTCGGCTTAAACTCCATTGAAAACGACTCTTTACCGCCCATTAAAGTCGTTGAACGTTTAGATACCAATGTCGCAGCACCGGCCGAAGAAGCCGTGAGATTTAGCGATAAACAGCAGATGGTACTCTCGTCTGTTAAGATTTCAAAAATTATTACCCAATTGGAAAACGGTGAGTTGAGCCAGGAAGAGGCACAAGGGACTATAGACTCATTGATCTCCAGTATTTATTTAGCTTCCGCGTCCTTCTTTGAAAATTATGCAGCGACAACCACAGAGAGTGTTATAGACTCTGTCAGTCGAGACGATGAGCTGTATGACTTTAGCGACTTTGATGTCCTTTCCGACGCGAAGAAAAAAACCTTCGTCTTTGAATGGCATATAGGTTCCAATAGACTGCTGAAAAACAATTTTAGTGATGCGACTGCAATGGAGCATGTAAACGGCTGGCTTTCCATTGAAAATAGGTTCCTGTTTAGTCAAAAACGCAGATTAGGTAGCAATACATCACCGTTCCAACTGCAGACAGGTCTTGGATTCGCGAACACGATTTTCAGCTTCAAAAATGAACGCACCATTTCAAAGGACATTCTTGGAGGAAGCGGAACAGGTCTGTTCCCAATTTTCAACATGAACAACGTTTGGTCAAGCAATTGGAGTTACACGCACCTCAATGTACCTGTTATGCTGCACTTCGACCTAAGTCCTAAAGGCACTTTTAACGAAGGGCTAAACCTTGGCGTTGGTGTAGAAGGACGGATGCGGCTCGCAAGTTCCGCCGCCTACAGCGGACGTGATTTAGACGGCGACTGGTATACGCGTACCGTCCAAAGTGGGTTCAACACCCGAATTTTGAATTATGCTGTACTAGCGCAAGCCGGCTATAAAAAAGTTAAGCTCACGGGCCGATTAGAACGCGTTCCCTTGTTTAGAGCAGAGGCCTTTGAGGAAGACGTTTTTCTGGGTTCAATAACGCTAGGGTTTTCGCTAAACTAAGCGCCCGAATCTTCATTGGTCTCAATTACTCAATGCCGTCGCGAATACTTTGTGCCAGTGCTAATGCTGTGTATAAATTCGCCACACCGCCTACATCCGAAAGGGTAGCGAAAGGCACTTTCTTTTTCTTCGTTCCTGGCTTAATCACTTTCTCGTCGAACTTGATGCTCGACAGCAAAATGACTTGTTTTACCTGCGCCGCGCTCAATTCAGGATACATTCCTCTGACCAAAGTCGCGATGCCACTTACCACCGGTGCTGCCATAGAAGTGCCGCTGTTGCTTTGATAACGACTTTCTGGAACGGTAGAATAAATTTCATATCCTGGCGCAAATACATCTACCTGCTCACCATAATTTGAAAACGGTGCTGCTAATTTCTCATAATCGCCGTAGCGCGATGCGCCCACCTCTATCCAGTGGTCGTACCTTGTTTGCGTCGCCTCATTCCACCCGTTCGGGTAGTTCTTAAATTTGTCTACGCTGTGTCCGTCGTTCCCTGCCGCATGTACTAAAAGCACGTCGTGATCCCCCGCATACTGAATAGCACTTTCGACATAAGCGTCCATATGACCGACGTCCTTTCCAAAGCTCATGTTGATCACCTTAGCGCCATTATCCACTGCATATCGAATGGCATTGGCTACATCCTTGTCCCGCTCATCACCGTTAGGCACCACGCGCAAGGTCATGATGCGCGCATTGTTCGCCACACCGTCCATGCCAATGCCGTTGTTCCTTTTAGCGCCAATGATTCCTGCCACATGCGTGCCGTGAGAAGCATCTGGACCATAAACGCGATTATCGCCATAATAAGGATTGTCGCTACGCTCTGGATCGTCTCCCACCATGTCGCGAGGATTAAAATCCGGATTAAGGTGGTACGCTAATTGGTCATTAAAGTGTGTAAATCCACCTGTGATTTCGTCTTTAATTTCCCATTGTTCCATCCCGTCTCCAAGCATCTTGACCACACCACCGGCCACAAGCTTTTTCATAAATCCCACATCTTCGCCGTCCTTGTATGAATTTGCGCAATCAATGGTCAATGTTCCGCCACAATGCGCCTCAATCTCCATATACGCATCGTTCAGCGTCCGCATAAACCCTATGCTTTTCTCCGCTGATTTACGATCTTTTTTTAGGCGTTTCTGGTATTTTTTTAATTGCTTTTTCTCTGGACCCGTTAGCGCTTCTTTCGCAGAAAGTCTATTCATATCGCGCACAAACTCCATCGTCTCAGGACCCACCTCACCGCCCGGACCACTCAGAAAACTCCAGCCGTATACATCGTCGACATATCCGTTGCCATCGTTGTCCGCTCCATCGTTGGGGATTTCAGCTTTATTCACCCAAAGCACGTCCTTCAAATCCTCGTGTGTAATGTCTGTTCCGCCGTCAATGACTGCGACCGTCACCGTTTGAATGATTTTATACGGGACCAGCTCCTTATAAGCGCGCTCTGAGCTAATACCGTTGATGTTGTCGTTATCTGGACATTTGTGAAACCAACTTTGTTCGACCGAAAGAGAATCTTGAGCCTGTACAAATGTTAAAGGGAAGGCTGCTGCTAAGAGCAGTGCGGTTAGGTTGCTTTTCATGTGATCTAATGTTTTGGACTTTGAATATAATTTATTTTTTAACTCCCCGCCCTTCCAAGCAAGCTTGGGGGCATCCGACTAGGATTGCGCACGTTGCTGCGCACCGTGCCCGGACCTTGGCGTCGAGAGATATTGTCCTCTCAGACAAGCCACGCGCGCTTGCAGCGCGCTGTGCTTTTTTCTTGCCCTGCCCTTCCAAGCAAGCTTGGGGGTGGGCAAGAAAAAAGCCCCGCACTTTCGTGCGAGGCTTTCTCTGAGTTATCCGACTAGGACTCGAACCTAGAATGACGGTACCAAAAACCGTAGTGTTGCCATTACACCATCGGACAATTCTCCCTTTTGGGATGGCAAATATACTCCAATTGACAAAACACGAAAAAGAGTTAGCGAAAAATTTCGCGGTTTAACAATAGGTTTGCTCTGTGGGGGCGGGGATTTTCTTATTTTCGAACCGTTTAGAACGCTAGAACACCTAACAACTAGCAAAAAGCACGTTATCAGTGGATTACAAAAAACTAAATAACATCGTTGGCTGGACGGTTTTTGCCATCGCCACCATTACTTATTTCATGACCATCGAGCCTACGACCAGTTTCTGGGATTGTGGGGAATATATTGCGACTTCCGTGAAGCTTCAGGTGGGTCACCCTCCAGGTGCACCGTTCTTTCAATTGATGGGTAACCTCTTTGGCCAATTCGCTGGTGAAGCCGAAAATCAAGCCCTCATGGTTAATGCCCTGAGTGCCTTGAGCTCTTCTTTTAGCATCCTGTTCTTGTTCTGGACAATCACTGCGCTTGGTGTAAAATTATTAGGCGGCAAGAAGAATATTGACGGTGCAGCTACCGTCGCTGTTTTAGGCGCTGGCGCCGTTGGTGCATTGGCCTACACCTTTTCCGATAGCTTTTGGTTCTCTGCCGTAGAAGGTGAGGTATATGCCATGAGTTCCTTCTTTACTGCAGCAGCGTTCTGGGCTGTATTGAAATGGGAACAGGCGGTGGACGAAGATCCACATGCCAACAAATGGCTGCTCCTTATTGCCTATTTAGTGGGACTTTCTGTAGGGGTGCACATTCTTGTATTCTTGACCATTCCAGCTATTGGAATGATCTACTACTTCAAGAAATTCCCCAATACTACGCGCAATGGATTTATCATAGCGAATGGGGCGAGCATTTTGATACTTGCGCTAGTTTTTGCTTTCATAATCCCTATGGTCTTGAAGTTGTTCGGGGCCCTCGAAATTACGTTTGTAAACAGCCTTAACATGCCGTTCCACTCTGGAACAGTCGCGGCTTCACTCATCTTAATTGCTGCAACTACCTTCGGAATCGTTTGGACTAAAAAGACCAATAAGCCGCTGGTACAACAAGCTGTGATTGCAGTTATGTTGATTGTTATGGGGTATTCAACGTTCATCATTTTGGCCGTGCGCTCTAATGCAAATACACCCATCGACGAAAACAATCCTGAAGATGCAATGTCCTTATTGGCTTATTACAATCGTGAGCAATACGGAGATTGGCCTATTCTTTATGGGAAGTCGTTCAACGCACCGTACGATAGAAACAAACCGTTTGGCGACGGCAACCCAGTATACCAGCGTGGATTTGCTGTGTTGAAAGGAAAAAAACAAGTCGCTGCGTTTAAAATGGAGAGTGAGGCACTCGCTTATGTTGAAGAAAAAGGCGGTGATCTTAAAGTCGACGGTAAGTACTTATTGACGGACGACAAGAAGGCCAGTGTACCAAACTACGACCCTAAATACCAAGGGTTCTTCCCAAGGATTTGGAACGATGACCCCCAATACAAGCAGAATTACATCAACATCATGAACATCAAAGATCCCGATGCGCCAATCACTTTTGCGCAACACGTTGGGTTCTTTTTTGAATACCAGATTGGTAAGATGTGGTGGCGTTATTTCATGTGGAATTATTCGGGTCGTCAAAACGATGAACAGCACCGCTACGAATTGACCAAAGGGAATTGGATCACTGGTATACCTTTCCTAGACAGCATTCGCCTTGGAGACCAAGGGAACCTGCCAGAGCATTGGAAAAACAACCCGTCCCGCAACACCTACTTTATGTTGCCGTTCCTCCTAGGAATCTTTGGGCTCTACTACCAATACAAGAAGAACAATAAGGATGCATGGGCCGTGACGCTCTTTTTCCTGCTTACCGGAATCGCTATTGTCGTGTATACCAATCACAAGCCGTTTGAGCCTCGCGAACGCGATTATGCTTTTGTCGGATCTTTCTACGCCTATGCCATTTGGATTGGATTAGGGGCGCTTGGTTTGTGGGATACTGTACGCACGAAATTGAGCCCTATGGTAGCCTCTTACCTCGTGGTTGGTGTTGCCTTAGTTGCCGTGCCACTCCGAATGGCTGCTGAAAACTGGGACGATCACGACCGCAGCAACCGCTACACAGCTAGAGATATCGCAAAAGCCTACCTAGATAGCTGTGATCCAAATGCCATTCTCTTTACTAATGGCGATAATGATACGTTCCCGCTTTGGTATGTACAGGAAGTTGAAGGATACAGAACGGACGTGCGCATTGTTAACCTCAGCCTTTTAAATACGGATTGGTACATCGACCAGCAACGCAGAAAAGCATATGATGGCGAAGCCGTTCCCTTTAGCTTTAAGTGGCACGAATATGTGCAAGGAACACGCGACGTGTTGTACTACCGCGACCTGGGTGTAAAAGGACGTTGGGATGTGAAGGATTTTATCCAATTCAGCAAGCGCGACGATTCTCAAGTGAAATTCAAAACCGGAGGCGGCAAGGAATTGCCTTTATTCCCGCAAAAGAACTTCCGCATCAATATTGATAAAGAAGCGGTCTATGCTAACGGTGTTGTTGATGTTGCAGACAGCGCATCTGTTTTAGATTACATTGATTGGGACTGGAAAGCAAACGTGATGACTAAGCGTGATTTGATGGTCGTAGACCTCATCGCAAACAACAATTGGGAGCGCCCCATCTACTTCTCGATCACCGTGGGCAATAGCCCTAAAGCCTACTTCTGGTTAAACGACTACTTCCGTCTCGAAGGGATGGCGTACCGTTTTGTGCCGGTAAAATATGAGAGCGGTACAGGAATTGACTACGGAAAGGTCGATACAGAAATCATGTATGAAAATCTAATGTCGAAATTCAGCTACGGGAACATGGAGCTTCCAGAAGTGTACTTGGATGAAACCAACCGTCGTTTGAGTTATAACCTACGTACTATTTTCGGTCGTCTTGCCAACGAATTTATCGTTGAAGGGGACAATGAAAAAGCGGTTGAAGTTCTTGATTTTGCAATGGAGAAAATGCCTGCTGAAAAGTTCGGGTACAACTACTTTGTGTTCGGTATCATAGATTCCTACTACAAGGCGGGCGCCACCGACAAGGCCCGTGAGCTGACCAATGCCTTTGCGGATCATTTGGATGCAGAATTGGACTACTTCAGTGCCTTCGATAGAGAAGACCGCAAACGTGCGGCGAACGAATGGCGAACGAACCTGCAGTTCTATCAAATGCTCCTACAAAACGTTCAAGTGCACGATCAAGACAGTGTACAAGAGTTCTACCAACGCTTCCAACTTGCGGCACAGCCGTTTGGTAACGGCCGCGGATAATTCTGTTACCATTAAACTTGCAGCGCCCTTCGCCTTCCCGGTGAGGGGCGTTTTTGCTTAACCAAAGTCCAATTGCATGCGCTTGATGCGCTCCGCTAAACTTTCGTTTCCCATCGTTTCTCGAAGACGGTCCACTAAAATCGGGAAGCTTAATGGAGATGGATGATTCAGGTGCTGCAAGACCGTTTCCTGTTCCGCGATTCTATCTAAAGCAGACCGCATACGCGCCTCCTCTAACTGAAACTCATGTACCTCTTCGTACGCTTGGCGCAATAATAGATTGTCAGGCTCGTAATCTCTGAACACTTCGTACATCAACTTCGTTGAGCTAATCAATTGCTTGGTGGTCATGTTTTTGCCTGGATAGCCGGTAAAAATAAGTCCCGATATCTGAGCAATATCACGGAACCTTCTTTGCATCATCTCACTTTCGTTAAGACTACTCACAAGGTCCTCTCTTAGCGCTGCTGAGGTAAAAATATCGCTGTCTAAAGCATCTTGTATGGGTATGGGTTGATCGGATAAAAGCTCAAAGCCGTAATCATTCATCGCGAGGGAAAAGGTCTGTGGTCCAAAGAGGCCTAGACGGTAGGCTAATAAAGAAGCCATTCCCTCGTGCACAAGACGTCCCTCAAAGGGATAAACAAACAAATGGTATCCTTCCTTATCTTCCAGGTATTCCATAAGAAATTGCGCTTTACTAGGCACAATGCTCCGCTCTTTTTGCAAACGAATAATGGGCTGAATCATGGCCAATTCTGGGTCCTCAAACGTCTGTCCGGTCGCAGCCTCTTCGAGCTTATCGCGTAAAAAATGCCCAAGCTCAGCACTGAGCGGCATACGGCCCCCCATGTAGCTCGGCACCGCGCCGGTGGTTGCTTTGGAAAGGCGAACAGTGGCTTCGACGCCACGGAATCGGACCAACTCCAAACAACGTCCTGCAAACCAAAAACTATCTCCTGGCATCAATTTCGAGATGAAATACTCCTCCACATGGCCCAAGAAACTTCCTTTCTGGAGCTTCACCTTGACCATCATTGAGCTGACTATTGTCCCAATATTGAACTTGTGCCGCATCGCTACCTTTCGAGAAACAACCTTGTACCTGCCCTCTTCCACCACCACTTTATGGTAGTCGTCGTAGGCTGCTAAACTCTGCCCGCCGCGAACAATGAAATCCAAACACCAGCGCCATTCTTCATCAGAAACACTGAAATAGCTTGTCGTCTTTCGCACTTCTGAGAGCAATTCTTCCGATGAAAACCCGTCGCTCACCGCTAAGGTCACCATGTACTGAATAAGCACGTCTAAACTCCTCAAGTATGGAATACGGTCCTCGTTTGTATTATGGTCAATCGCCTTGCGCAATGCAGCGCATTCCAACAGCTCTAAACTATGTGTAGGGACAAAATGAATGGTGCTCGTTGCGCCCGGTCGGTGTCCGGAACGGCCCGCACGTTGTACAAACCGACTCACGCCTTTAGGAGATCCTATCTGTACAACACAGTCTACAGGGCGAAAGTCGACGCCCAAATCCAAAGAAGATGTACAAACCACTGCCTTGAGATTGCCGTCGTACAACGCCTCCTCAACCCAGTTTCGCACCTGCTTAGAAATGGCACTATGGTGCATCGCAATAACTCCTGCTAAAGAGGGGTCAACCTCTAATATTTTCTGGTACCAAATCTCCGCTTGAGCACGAGTATTGGTAAAGATGAGCGTGCTCTGGTTTTCGTGAATGAGCGGAATAACTTTTTCGAGCAACCGTATGCCCAAATGACCGGCCCATGGTAAGGTCTCTACCTCATCTGGCAATACCGGTTCTACCACTAGTGATTTACTGAGGTTTGCTTTTATTAATTGGGCCGATTCTGCCCCGTCCACGCCCATCAACACCTCCAAGCTTTCGTCCATATTGCCTATGGTCGCGCTAATACCCCAAGTCTTCAATGCTGGTCGCAACTTTCGAAACTTCGAGAGGAACAGTTCGCATTGGACAGCACGTTTAGTTCCCATCAGCTCATGCCATTCATCAATAACAACCGTCTCTAAGTTGCGAAATAACTTTGCATAGCCCTTGTTAGAAAGCATTACATGAATGCTCTCAGGAGTCGTGATTAAAATCTGCGGGAGTTTGGTTTTCTGGGCCTGTTTAACTTTCTGCGAAGTATCTCCTGTGCGCGTGCCCACCTCCCAGTGTGAATCCATGCCTTCAATAGCTCTGCGGGCGCTCTGTTCTATCTCTCTGGCTAAGGCACGAATAGGGGTAATCCAAATAAGCTGAACCCCCTCTGCCTCACGCCCACTCCGGCCCATTCCTGCGGCAATAGCAGGAAGCAAAAGTGAATACGTTTTCCCGCTTCCGGTAGGTGCGTTTACCATACCCGAATCGCCTTTTAAGGCAGCTGACCACGCTTGTATTTGAAAAGAAAAGGGCTTCCAGCCTTGGTCTTCAAACCAATTCCGGCAAAGGTTGAGGGCCGCAGCTTGGCCCAACATTTACTTCGTTATTTTTTGAGTGAGCCAAAGAAAATCGTCAAGAAACGCCGGGTAATTGAGGTTAAAATGCTCCTCTACTGGCACGCCATGTTCGTTGAACAGGACACCGGCCTTGCTCACTAAAAGTTTTGTGGGGCTTAAAATCCCCTCCATATAATGTGCCCAATCGCGAAAATCATACAACGCATTTACTCCACCAAAAGGTCCCCCACTGACCGTAGCGATCGCCATAGGCTTCTTCTTGTATTCCCCTCGGAAATAATCTAGTGTGTTTTTAAACGCGCCAGGAACGCGACCGTTGTATTCTGGAACGACAAACAAAAGTCCATCAGCATCGACTAAGCCCGATTGAAACAACGCCAAATCCTCTTTAGACGCCTCGCCCATTCCCCAGTTAGGGAAATTGAAACTCCTGATGTCTAAAAATCGCACCGCGGAAACCGCATCTTTTTGAGCCAATTGTTCTTCGAAAAAACGGGCCACTTTAGCCGTATTTGCTTGATCGCGGGGACTGCCTTGGATAATTGTAATGCGCATGATGTCGTATTAGGTTGCCGGGTTAACATCCCCCCTGCTGTCTTTGTTTAGACCTTCTTCCCGAACTTAGATACGCGGAAATAGTCACTGTTCGCATCGGGTGCGTTTTTCAGTGCGTCTTCTTTAGAAATCATATTTGCCACTTCGTCCTGGCGCATGACGTTAACGCTCTTACTCATCTGCGTTAAAGGCTCTACACCCTCAAGGTCTAGTTTTTCCACCTGAGCAACAAAATCCAAAATCTTCGACATGTCACCCTGCATGGCGTCAATCTCTGCTTCAGATAGTTCCAAGCGGCTCAAATGCGCTAGATGTTTGATTTGCTCCTTGCTGATTTCCATAGCTATTAATTCTCTACCAAAGGTAAAACAACTTCACCGGTATGGCCCCAATTTTTGAGGTCCGTGGCTAAAATTCTATAGGAACGGTCCATTAATTCTTGCACGGGGTTTGACGCCTTGGGATCGGCCCAAAACTCGCCCAACACCTTCGTGTCTACAGGCCCGACGCTTGAAGGCTCTCCCCAATCACCCAACCTATACTTACTTTGGTAAATGCTCACTAAAACTACCGGTATACTGTTTTCAACCGCAAGCTTAAACGCCCCGGCTTTAAATCCACGCATCAAATACTTCTGCGGAGGAATGCCCCCTTCAGGAAAAATACAAACGCTATATCCCTCTTTAATTTTTTGATCGGCATCTATCATGGCTTGTTTTCTGCCGCTAAAAGAAGAGCGATCAACCGCTATACTCGTTTGCTTGAAGAAATAGCCAAATAACGGAAGCTTTAACAACTCCGCTTTCCCCATAAAAACAACGGGCGTTGGAGACGCTAAAAATGTGAGCGGAATGTCTAAATCTGAACCGTGATTTGGACTCAACACCACCGGTCCATCGTGCTTAAGTCGGTACTTTCCCGGGCGGGGCCAAACGCCCATACCCACTAAATACATCCAAGACCACACCTTTGCTACTTTGAAAAAGTGGTTGTAGTTCCCCCCCGGACGGGCGGTCCATAACAAGGCTGGCAACAGCACGACAATGGTCGTAAAAGCCACTAGATAATACCAGGTGTGATGGATGTAGCTGAAGATTTTCACGAGGCTAAAGTAACATTTATCACGAGTTGAGAGAATAGGGATGTTTAATTTCGTTCACACAATCTGATGACCATGAAGAATTTAACCTTGGCCCTTGCGCTGCTCCTTCAGCTTTCCCTTATCGGACAAAGCACCTTCCCCTTTGATGTTGTATTAGAGCCCCTAACCATTACGAACCTCCCAGGAATGCAATCCTATGCCGCTGCACAGCACAACGGCAAATGGCTCATCATTGGTGGCCGCATCGACGGACTCCACCAGCGCCAGCCTTGGCAGGCGTTCAATGCTGCGGGGCACAATACCTCTATGTACGTCATTGACCCGGTCGCTCAAACCTTTTACAGTGCGTCGCTTAGCGGGTTAGGCAATGATACCTTGGTGGCCCAATTATCGAGTACAAACGCCAACTTTACCCAAGTAGGCAATTACCTCTACCTGCTTGGAGGCTACGGTTTAGATGCTTCCGCAGCACATATTACCCACCCCATGCTCACCGTTATTGATGTCCCTTCTACCATCGACGACATCGTACAAGGCGGCACATTAGACAGCACCGCGTTCACCCATTTCAGCGACGAAGACTTTGCGGTTACGGGCGGAAAAATGCTGTATTTAGACGGTACCTTCTACCTGGTGGGCGGACATCGATTTGACGGCCAGTACAACCCTATGGGTCACAACACCTTTACTCAGGCCTATACTGAAAAAGTACTGCCTTTCACCGTATCTGGAACCTTCCCCTCGTTGAGCATTTCGAAGGGGACGCCAATGGTAGATACCGACGAACTCCACCGTCGAGATTACAATGTTACCTACATGATGGACGGGGGTCAAACCTACTTCACGGCGTGGTCAGGGGTGTTTCAAAAGACCGCCAATCTGCCGTTCCTCAATGCAGTCGAGGTGCGCGACACCGGTATCTATTCGGTACCTGGATTCTCGCAATACTTGAACCACTACCACTGCCCTACCGTTTCCTTATATGGTGAAAATCAAGCCGCGATGTATACCCTTTTCTTCGGTGGAATCGCACAATACTACTACGACAACGGAGTATTGACCCAAGACAATGATGTGCCTTTTGTAAAGACCATTGGCGTGGTTGAGAAGCGCAACGGAAGTTACAGCGAATCGTATTCCTCTACTGAAATGCCCGGGCTCCTAGGTGCCGGCGGAGAGTTTTTTCCGGACCACAACCTAGCTGCGAACGGAGAAATATTCTTGGCTGATTCTCTGGGTACAGATACGACTTGGATAGGCCACATCTTCGGGGGCATTAGCTCGCCGGGGGCCAACATCTTCTTTGGCGGGATGACCAATAACAGCATCGCTTCCCCAACATTGTTCAAAGTCGGTTTTGTGCGCAATAGCGGATTGGGAGTGTTGGAATCTAATTATGGTGATAACCTCGGGCTGCTCGTTTCCCCGAACCCAAGCAATGGCAAACTCATTGTTCAAATCCAAAGCCAGCTTCAGGGAATGACTGCCTTTGAAGTGTTTGATACTGCCGGGAAAATGATGTTGCGCACTGAGGTTCCGACCAAGGATGGGGCCAACACCATTGATCTAGGTGCCCTACAGATTGCGGCGGGTAAATACGTGTTGACCGCTACACAGGGTGGAGCGCGTCAAAGCATCAATTTTATCTGGAACTAAAACCCTAGTTTTTCGCGAACGCGTGACAGTGTGGCTTGTGCCACAGGACGTGCCTTCTCGGCACCGACCTTGAGGGCTGCTGCTACCTCTTCCGGGTGTGCCATATAGTGGTCAAATTGCTCGCGCGCCTCAGTAAACTCTTCAAGAATGAGCTCCAACAAGGCGGTCTTCGCGTGGCCGTAGCCGAAGTTTCCTCCGCGGTAATTGGCCGCTAATTCTTCTACTTGCGCTGGTGTCCCCAACAGCTTGTAAAGGGCAAATACATTACAGGTTTCTGGGTCCTTCGGATCCTCCAATGGGGTGGAATCTGTCTGTATGCCCATGATCTGTTTCTTCAACTGCTTCTTAGGTAAAAACACATCAATAACGTTGCCGTAGCTTTTGCTCATCTTACGTCCGTCTGTGCCTGGAATGGTCATGACAGACGCCGCAATGCTGGCCTCCGGGGCCACAAATGTGTCGCCGTAGCGGTGGTTAAAGCTGCTCGCTAAATCGCGTGTGATCTCAAGGTGTTGCTTTTGGTCCTTTCCAACAGGTACCAATTCCGCATCGTACAATAAAATGTCCGACGCCATTAAAACTGGATAGTCAAACAACCCGGCGTTTACATCGCTAAGATTGTCGCTTTTGTCTTTAAAGCTGTGTGCGTTGGCAAGCATTGGATACGGCGTAAAGCAGTTTAAATACCACGTTAATTCCGTACACTCCGGCAAATCACTCTGTGCGTAGAACACTACTTTCTCCGGATCTAACCCACAGGCCAACCACGCCGCAGCCGTCGCTATAAGATTGTCCTTACGCTGCGCCGCATCCTTTACAGTTGTAAGACTGTGTAGGTCTGCTATGAATAAAAACGCCTCATTTTTGGAGTCTTTACTCATCTCTATCGCCGGACGAATGGCACCTAGAATATTGCCTAAATGCTGGCGCCCTGAACTCTGAATACCGGTGAGTACTCTTGCCATTTGTTTCTTATTTAATCAACGTCAATTCTAAATCGATATCCGCCCAATAACTGCTATCCGCCGGAACTTGCATGAACGACGTTTGCCAAATTTGCTGCGTGGGCAATCCGCTGATCATCTTAAAAGCATAGCTCACGCTATCGTTATCTAAAACTAACGTGCTGTCGTTGTTTACCAAATACCACGTTCCGCCGCTGATCAAGCTAACCGGAACCTGAATCGTGTTCAGGTTGGCCACAAAATCTATGTGTAAGTTGCCCGTATCCGGCATTTCATAGATGTTGATTTTACCATACAACTGAGTGCCAATACCGCTAAACTGCATCAAGGCTGATGGATTAATTGGGTTCGGCATTTCACCGCTATAAGCAACTTGATTGACCGTCCACTCCCCAATAACATCTTCGCGTATAAACGTTTCGGTAGCTACTGGATCTTTGGTACACGAAACGACCAATAGCGTTCCAACAGTAATTAATGTAAATAGGGTTTTTTTCATGTTGTATAGTTTGAAATACTAAAGATTACAGGGATTTCCGCTTCCATTTCTACGACACGGAGTAGCGTTGATGCTACCGTTTCTGGAAGGACTAAATTTCCCGATTCAAATTCTTCGACAAAATGAACAACGTCGGGAAAATCTTCCGTTGACGTTGCTCTAATTTCAGCCTGCATAGGCGTATTTACTTTCCCTGGCATAAAGGCATGAATGCGATTGCCTGGGTGCTCTTTTGCCAATACCTCTGCGTACATGTGAACAGCTGCCTTTGACGCGCAATAAGCACTCCACCCTTCGATGGCATATGCCGCTGCACCGGAGCCTGTGAAATAGATTTGTTTCTCCCCAGTAACCTCCGATAGGAATTTAGCGCTGAGCAGCATGGCACTACTTGTGTTGAGTGTAATACAATGATCGATCTCTTCCCAACTGGCTTTATATGATGGCTTCACCGGGCCCAAAGTGCCCGCGTTGTTTACCAAAACCGTTAGATCGAAGGACTGGTCAGAAACCAATGAAAGCCCTTTTAAGGAGGCCCTATCACTTAGGTCACACCTTGTAAAAGCACCGCGAGAATGTTCGGTAAGTAACGTCGGGGCGTTTCTTCCTATACCTTCAACGTGCCATCCCAAGCGCAAGGCTTCAGCCGCAACAGCTAAGCCTATTCCAGAGCTTACCCCGGTAATGATCATGCGCTTTCGAGCAGGCATCAAGCGTTAATTTCGATGAATCTATTAATGTCTTTCGTCTTTCCAAAGACCAAAATAATGTCTCCGTTGTTTACCACACTGTCCGGTCCCGGGACGCCATTAATATGGTGTCCGTCGCCTTCTTTGCGGAGCACTGTTACGAGATTGATATTGTACTTCTTGCGCAGCCCAATATCTTCAAGGGTTCTGCCTATGATTTTAGCAGGCGCTTCTACTTCAATAATCTCGTAGTCGTCCGGCAATTGCACACACATAAGAACCCCTGGGTTGGTCAATTGCTCTACGACATTGTTGGCAACCTCTTGCTCTGGGCTTAAAATATGTTGAAGTCCCATTTTCTCCAGAATCTTACGTTGCACAGGGCCTTGAGCACGGGCGATGATTTTTTTTACGCCCATTTCTTGCAACTGAAAAACACATAAAAGCATCTCTTGGAAGCTCGAGCCAATGCTGACTACCACTGCGTCCATGTCTTGGATGTTCTGTGCTTCAAGAGCTTGTTTGTTCGTTGCGTCAAGCGCTACGGCAAAGGGAACGTCCTGCGCTATTCGCTGCACCTTCTCTTCACTTTCGTCAATGGCCATTACATCGGCACCGCGCGCGCCCAGTTTACGCGCAATCGCGGTTCCAAAAACACCAAGACCTATAACGGCAAACTTGCTATTCATACGCTATTATTTTGCGAGTGCCTGCTCTAAATCGGCAAGCAAATCTTTTTTGTTTTCAATTCCGACAGATAGGCGAATCAGATTATCTGTAACGCCCACTTTTTCGCGCTCTTCTTTCGGTATGGAAGCGTGTGTCATGGAAGCAGGATGACCTGCTAGAGACTCTACGCCGCCTAAGCTTTCTGCTAATGTGAAAACGCGAAGCGCGCTAACCACCTCAGCCGTTTTCTCAAAACCGGCGCCCTTGACGGTGAAACTTACCATTCCTCCAAACTTCTTCATCTGGCGCTTGGCCACTTCGTGTCCATTGTGGCCCTTTAATCCGGGCCAATACACTTCACCTACCGCAGGGTGCTCCTGCAGGTATTGCGCAACTGCCTCACCGTTTTCACAGTGTCGGTCCATGCGAACGTGTAGCGTTTTTATTCCACGCAGCGCAAGAAAGCTGTCCATTGGGCCGCAAACAGCGCCAGATGCGTTTTGAATGAAATATATTTTCTCCGCAATAGCCTCGTTTTTCGTGGCCAGTAATCCCAGTACAACATCACTGTGCCCTCCCAGATACTTCGTGCCGCTGTGCATCACCACATCCGCTCCTAAATCCAAGGGACGTTGTAAATATGGCGTTGCAAACGTGTTGTCAACGACTAAAATCAAGTCATTTGCTTTGGCCACTTTCGAGGCCGCTTCAATGTCAAACACGTTGAGCATTGGATTCGTGGGTGTTTCCATCCACAGCATTTTCGTCGCTTTGTTAACGTCACTATGCCAGTGGTCGTTGCTCATGTCGACAAACTTGAATTGAATGCCGTAGTTAGAAAACATTTTCGTGAATAATCGGTACGTTCCGCCGTAGAGGTCGTTACACGCAATGACCTCATCGCCTGGGCTCAAGAACTTCAACATACAATCGATGGCAGCCAATCCTGAACCAAACGCAGCTCCATGAGTACCGCCTTCAATGCTCGCGATCGCATTTTCCAAAGCGGTCCGCGTTGGGTTTCCGCTGCGGCTGTATTCATACCCCTTATGCTTGCCTGGGTACTCCTGCACATAGGTAGAGGTTTGATAAATGGGCGGCATTACGGCTCCTGTAGAAGGGTCGTGCTGCTGTCCACCGTGAATGGCTAGAGTTTCAATCTGTAAGTTCTTGTCGTCCATTAGCTTCTGTGGTGTGGGTCGATTATTTGCAGTGCTCTTCAAAGGCTGAAAGCAGGTTACCGGCGATCATTTCCGCAGTACGTCCTTCAATATGGTGGCGTTCTACCATGTGCACCAATTCACCGTTTTTAAACAATGCCATTGAGGGTGACGATGGGGGGAACGGCTGCATCATTCCGCGCGCTTCGTTCACCGCTTCAACGTCGTTTCCGGCAAAAACAGTGATCATTCTCGTTGGTTTTACTGCGGATTTTGCCGCTGCCATCGCTGCTGGCCGCGCAGATCCTGCAGCACATCCACACACAGAATTTACCACAACAAACGTTGTTCCTTCCGCGTTAATGGCTGATTTTACTTCGTCAGCGGTCTTTGTTTCAGTATATCCGCTATTTGCTAGCTCTGCGCGCATTGGCGCGATCATCTCTTCTGGGTACATATTTTAATCGTGTTTTTATCTAAACAAAGTTAGTGTTTCCTAATGGTTTGGGCGATTGTACCTTTGCGCCAATTATAACGACATAAACATGAGCTCAAAAGTTCGCGTTCGATTCGCTCCTTCACCCACGGGGCCTTTACACATAGGCGGTGTTCGTACCGCTTTGTACAACTATTTATTCGCCAAAAAGCACGGCGGTGACTTCTTGCTTCGTATCGAAGATACGGACCAAACTCGATTTGTTGCGGGTGCGGAGAAGTATATCGTAGAGGCATTGGCCTGGTGCGGCATAAGCCCAGACGAAGGCATCGGCGGCGAAGACCGCGGTAACGGGCCGTACCGTCAAAGCGAGCGCAAACCGATGTACCGCGAATACGCAGATAAATTACTCGCGGCAGACAAGGCCTACATTGCTTTTGACACCGCAGAAGAGCTCGATGCCATGCGTCAGATGGCAAAAGATGCTGGCGCAGCAAATTGGCAATACAACTACATCACACGCGGCAACATGAAAAACTCATTAACCCTTCCCAAAGAAGAGGTAGATGCTAAAGTTGCGGCCGGCGAACCTTATGTGGTACGTATCAAGCTTCCCCGCGATCATGAAGTTCGTTTTGAAGATACCATTCGTGGATGGGTAAGCGTCAACACCAACAATATGGACGACAAGGTCTTGTTTAAGGCGGACGGAATGCCGACCTACCACCTTGCCAACATCGTAGACGACCATTTAATGGAAATCACCCACGTCATCCGTGGAGAAGAATGGTTGCCTTCTGCACCGCTGCACGTCATGTTGTATGACGCTTTTGGCTGGGAGTGCCCAACCTTTGCGCACCTTCCTTTGCTTCTAAAACCTGACGGACCCGGTAAGCTCAGTAAGCGCGACGGTGACCGACTAGGGTTCCCTGTTTTCCCAATCGATTGGAAGAACGACGAAACCGGAGAAACCGCAAGCGGCTACCGTGAATTTGGTTTCTTCCCAGAAGCCTTTATCAACATGCTTGCGTTGTTGGGTTGGAATCCCGGTACTGAACAAGAAATTTTTGACCTGAAAGGACTGGTTGATGCTTTTGACTTGAGCAAGGTTTCAAAGTCTGGCGCTAAGTTTGATTTTGAGAAAGGTAAGTGGTTCAACCAATTGTATTTGCGTGATTTAAGCGAGGCAGAATTGGCACACGAGCTGAAAAATGTGCTAGATAACGAAGGCCTGTCCTACAACGAAGCGCACCTCGGTACTATCGCAACGATGATGAGTGAGCGCGCGACTTTCCCTCAGGATTTACTCGAAGAAGGTCGATTCCTTTTTGAAACGCCCGCGGATTACGACGAGAAAACGCGTGCTAAAAAGTGGAACGAAGAAAGTGCCCCGATGATGAAGGATCTCGCAGCGCGGTTTAACGCTCTACCCGACTTTACTTCCGACGCGATAGAAGCGTGCTTTAAAGGCTATTTAGCAGAAAAGGAATTGGGCTTTGGAAAAGTGGGGCCTTCCTTCCGTCTTGCGGTAACTGGAAAGGGAATGGGACCAAGCATGTTTACTATTTGTGCGGTTTTAGGCAAAGACGAAGTGCTCGCGCGTATTTCTAAGGCAATTGAAGTGTTGGGCTAATGGCTGCATTACATCAGATCGACGTTCACGGCATTCGCATATACACCAACCACGGTTGCATGCAAGAAGAGGCGGTAATTGGCTCCCATTATGAAGTCAACATCAGCGTTTGGACAGACCTTAGTACGTCGGCCGTCTCTGACGATTTGAACGATACTGTAGATTATGTTGCGCTCAACGCCATTGCAAAAGAAGAAATGGCCGTTCGCGCTAAACTTCTTGAAGTCGTCTGTCAACGCATGATTGACCGCATAATGAGCGAACACCCGTCTGTTCAAAAAGCGTGGGTAAACGTAGCAAAACTAAATCCTCCTATCAATGGAGACGTGGAGCGTGTCGCGCTGACTTTTACAGCAGAACGATAGAGATAAAATAAACTCGAGGCCGTTAAAATTTTTCTCCTATTTTTGGCCTCCCTAAGGTTCCGTGGCCGAGTGGCTAGGCACTGGTCTGCAAAACCAGCTACAGCGGTTCGAGTCCGCTCGGAACCTCAGAATAAGAAAAGCCCCGGCTCGCGATGCGAGCTGGGGTTTTTTAGTTGGTATGGCGCCAAGCTTGCTTGAGCGCCGGGGCAACTAAAAAAGACCAAGGACTTTGCGCAGCAAAGGACCGGGGCGTTCTTACTGACCTTAGGTGACCACGCGGTCCGCCGAGCGAAGCGAAGGCAATCCGCGCCAAGCCACGCTTGATAGAGTGTTGGAACAAAGAAAACCCCGAACCAAAGGCCCGGGGTTATTGATCTGTTCTGTTGCGTTGTGTTTTTACAATAAATAGTCCGTCGTCATCCAGTTGCTTTGGCCTCCTGAAATCACATTTCCGAACAACTGTTTCTGGTCCGTTCCTGTCGCTACTAATGTGCGAATAGAAAACGAGCGAAGCGCGTCATGAACACTTAAGGTAGCCACGGCGCTGTCCTTTCTTCCGGTAAACGGCAAATAATCCGGGCCGCGCTGACAAGAGGCGTTGATGTTTACGCGACAGACTTGGTTTACCATGTTGTCCACGGCATAGGCTATGGTCAATTCATTATCGCTAAACAAACTACACTGCTGTCCACAATCGGACGCTGCTATAGAGGACATGACCTCTTCAAGATCTTCGTATTCCACGATAGGCACCACTGGTCCGAACTGCTCTTCGTGGAAGATGTCCATCTCGTCGGTCACCGGATACAATACTGCCGGGAAAAAGGCGGTGTCTGAAACGCGACCGGCATTTTTATTGATCACCTGCGCACCTTTAGAAACAGCGTCGTCCACATAGGCTTCCATGTGTTCCACCTTATTTCGTTCGGGCAGCGGGGTTAAGGTGCTGTCTGTTGCCGGGTGGTCTAAAACCAGGGCGTCTACGGCTTTGGTAAACTTCGAACGGAACTCCGCTGAAACGGATTTATGAACGAAAATGAGCTTGAGCGCTGTACAGCGTTGACCGTTGTAGCTCAAAGCGCCGTTTACACATTCTTTTACGGCTTGGTCAATGTTCGCATCGTCAAAAACGATGGCTGGATTTTTAGCTTCAAGCCCTAAGACTTGGCGCAACCTGTTGGGTTTTGGGTGTTGTGCTACTAAGGCGTTGGAGCTTTTTGAATTTCCAATCAGCGCGAGCACATCCACGTCACCTGTTTTCATAATAGGACCTGCCAACGTGCGTCCGCGACCAAACACAATGTTTACCGCTCCCGGGGGGAAGGCTTCCTGAAACGCATCGATAAGCGGAGTCAATAATAAAACGCCATATTTAGCGGGTTTAAACACAATCGTATTGCCCATGATCAGGGAAGGAATGAGCAAACAAAAGGTCTCATTTAGCGGGTAGTTGTAAGGGCCTAAACACAATACAACGCCTAAAGGTCCGCGACGAATTTGGGAAATCACACCGTCCTTACTGGCTACGTGTGAACCGCGTCGCTGGAGCTCTTTGTACTCCTCGATGGTATCATTGATATAATCAACTGTTCGGTCAAATTCTTTGTAGGCAGCGCTCTTGTTCTTCGCAATCTCCCACATCAATAAGGTGCTGACCTCTTCGCGCTTTTCTTTCATTAGCGATACAAACTTCTCCATCGCTTCAATGCGCGCGGATGCACCTGCGGTAGGCCAGTATCCTCTTCCGTTGTTGTACGCTAATTTAGCTGCTTGAAGTGCCTTTAGTCCGGTTGCCTCGTCCAGTGTTGGTGACGCACCGAGGTAGACTCTTTCTGTTGTTCCGTCTTTCGCAACCTTGCCCATAGGGCTGTAAACGTCTTCAAAGGCACCCTCCCAGGTTTCTTTTTTTCCGTTAACCAGGTATTGGTTCCATTTAAACGGTTGTGGTGGTTCAAACTCTGCGATAGGTAGTTGCTTAGAGCTTGCTTTCATGTTCTTGTTCAATTAGTTAATGCTTAATACAAGGATAAATCAACCGATTTAGTTCATCATTACTAAAAGAAATTTTGTCATAGCACCTAGACGTGTTGCATGTAATCTATTACGCGACTGCTTTGTAACTTGCCAAAAATCCTATCCATTATGACCCTTCACCCAATACACACTGGGAACTTTAAACTCGACGGCGGTGCCATGTTTGGCGTCGTGCCGAAGGGGCTTTGGGAGCGTACCAATCCTGCAGACGAAAAAAATCTTTGCACCTGGGCCATGCGCTCCTTGCTTATTGAAGACGGGGACCGATTAATTTTGATCGATACCGGAATCGGCAACAAACAGAATGAGAAGTTCTTTTCGCATTATTACCTCCACGGCGACCACAGCCTTGACGCCTCACTCGCAGCAATAGGCTTTAATCGCAACCAAATCACCGATGTGTTCCTCACCCACCTTCACTTTGACCATGTGGGGGGCGCTGTGCAGTGGAACGCCGACCGCACCGGATACGAACCCGCCTTTAAAAACGCAACGTATTGGACGAACGAGCGCCATTGGAATTGGGCCACCAAGCCCAACGCTCGCGAACGCGCTAGCTTCCTATCAGAAAACATTCTGCCCCTCGAAGAAAGCGGGCAACTAAAATTTATCGACGCCCCAGAAAGCGAGCACCGCGTGAGCACACCGCTGGGCTTCGATGTCTTCGTCGTCAACGGCCATACCGACGCGCAGATGTGTCCTATCCTCCCTTATAAAGGACAAACCGTCGTCTTCATGGCAGACCTCTTGCCCTCAACCGGCCACATCCCCCTGCCCTTTGTTATGGGATACGATACACGGCCATTACTCACTCTTGATGAGCGCGCACGCATCTTTACGGAGGCGGCGGAAAAAGACTATCGATTGTTTTTAGAGCACGATGCCTACAACGAGGTCTGTACGTTACAAATGACAGAAAAAGGACCTCGTCTTGCAGACAGCGGTCGCCTTGATCACTTTTTTAAATAATCCCCGCCCTACAATGAAGAAACTCCTAATTACACTATTCGCTGGACTTGGTATAAGCGTCCAGGCACAATACTGGCAGCAATCCGTCGACTATACCATGGACATTACCATGAATGTGGAAAACCATCAATACGACGGCTACCAAAAAGTCCAATACACCAACAACAGTCCCGATACCCTTCAAAAGGCGTATTTCCACCTGTACTTCAATGCCTTTCAGCCGGAAAGTATGATGGATGTGCGTTCGAGAACTATTGTGGATCCAGACCGTCGCGTGACCGACCGTATTTACGGGCTTGGATCTGATGAAGTTGGTTTTCAAGAAATCCGTGAACTCACGCAAAACGGGATGCCGCTAGGTTGGGAAGTGAACGGAACTGTGTTGAAATGCACCCTTGCAGAGCCGCTGCTTCCGGGTGAAAGCACCACCTTTGAAATGCGTTGGAACGCTCAGGTTCCAAAACAGATTCGCCGTTCAGGTTGGAACAACAAAGAGGGCGTTGAATTCACAATGACCCAATGGTATCCTAAACTTGCAGAATACGACGAAGACGGGTGGCACCCGGACCAATACGTGGGTCGCGAATTCTATGGTGTTTGGGGAACCTTTGATGTAACTGTTCACATCGACAAAAGTTACGTGCTTGGCGGTACCGGCTACCTGCAAAACCCAGAAGACGTTGGTTTTGGCTACGGCGGAGTAAAAAAGGTTCGGTTAGGCCGCAATGAGCTTCGTACTTGGCACTTCAAGGCAGATCGTGTACACGACTTTGCCTTCGCTGCTGATCCAGATTACAAGCACGTTCAACTTCAGATCGAAAACGGGCCCTTGGTGCACCTATTGTATGATCCTAAAACGGCAAACGAAGCGAATTGGATCAAAATTCAAGACGGCTACCTGCAAGGGTACTTTGACTTTATGGCCCAACATTTTGGTAAATATCCCTACGAACAATTCTCGCTGATTCAAGGCGGAGACGGTGGTATGGAGTACCCCATGTGTACCATGATGCTTGGCGGCGGAGATGATTTCGAGGGCTTTACCGGGCTGTTTGTGCACGAAGGAACACACAATTGGTATTACGGCGTGATCGGAACCAATGAAGCGGCCTATCCGTGGATGGATGAAGGGTTCACCTCCTACGCAGAGGAGGAGTGCATGAATGTTCTTTTCAGCCGTGGCCAAAGCAACCCGCACCTCGGGGCGTACAGAGCTTATGTCTATTTAGACACCTCAGGCCTTCGCGAGCCGCTTAGCACGCCAGCAGATCATTTTAATTACAACCGTACGTACGGCATCAACAGCTACAGTGCAGGAGCGCTGTTTTTGAACCAATTAGAATATATCATCGGTGAAGAACCTTTTGCCCGTGGCATGAAGCGGTATTGGGCCCAATGGCAATTCAAACACCCAAAACCAGAAGATTTTATTCGCATCATGGAACGCGAATCCGACCTAGAGCTGGATTGGTACCTCAGCTATTACGTCGATCAGGTCAAAAGCATCGATTATGGCGTGTCGTTGACGCGCAGCGATGCCAACGGTGCTGAGATTCTACTCGAGCGAAAGGGCCTTTTTCCAATGCCTGTAGATCTGAGAATCACTTACGCCAGCGGACGAACAGAAATGCTTAATATTCCACTCGTAAGCATGTATGGTGCGAAGCGCGTCGAAGGATACGATGTTCAGTCGCCCTGGGCATGGACGCATCCTGAATATATTTTAAAGCACACGTCAACAGAGCCTATTATTTCCATCGAAATAGACCCTTCCAAGAGGCTGTTAGATATAGATAGGGCCAACAATATTTGGTCCGCCGAATAACTAAAAAGCCCCGCGATTGCGGGGCTTAATTTTACCTTTTCTTCGGGCCTTTTTTATGCTTCGCCACTTTTGACATCCGCTTTTTAGCCCCCTTGCCTAAATTATACTCTTTGGCGTTTTTGGGCTTTTTGGGGTGTTTTGATGGCCCGCGCTCTTCGAGTTCTGCTGCGGTTTTGCCGCTTCGTGGGCTAACCTTACTCATCGAAACTGATCACTAATTCATCACTCGTGGCGTGTGTCTGGCACGTTAAAACATAGCCGTCCTTTACCTCGTCGTCTACGAGCGCGTAATTCATGACCATCTCCGCTGTGCCTTTTAGCACCTTTGCGCGACACGTACAACATACCGCGCCTTTGCAGGCATATGGTACATCTGCTCCAGCATCAAGCGCGGCATCGAGAACATAGTCCTTAGGCCCCATTTCAAAATGTGTCTCTTCTCCGTCAAGCACCACGGTAACCTTTGCGTTTGCGCTGGCCTTGGAGGATGTTTTTGCTTTTACCTCGGCAGTTGCTCCGGCCGTGTTGAACAGTTCGAAATGAATGTTTGATTTCTTTGTTCCCATAGACTCTAGCGCACCACTAACTCCTTCAATCATGCCGAGCGGTCCACACAGATAGTGTCCCGTTGTGGTTGCTACATCAAAGAACTTTCCGCTGTACGCATTGGCCTTCTCCGCATCAATACGACCCGTGGTGTAATCACTGCCTTGATCCTCTCTGCTCAACACGTGGTGAAGCTCAAATCGGTCTACATAAGCATTCTTTAGGTCTTCTAATTCATCTTTGAAAATAATGCTATTGCTGTTTCTATTCCCATAAAACAGGGTGAACGTGCTCTCGCTGTCGCTATTCAAAACCGATTTAGCTATTGCCGCGATAGGCGTAATGCCCGATCCCGCTGCCCAGCCTACCACATGTGCGGCACTTCCTTCGTGCTTCCAAGCAAAGTTCCCCATTGGCGACATGCTTTCTAATACATCTCCTGCTTTAAGAGTTCTGTTGGCGTAGGTTGAAAATTTACCGCCCTCAATCTCTTTAATCGCCACGCGAAGCTCTCCTTCATGCGGCGCTGCACAAATGGAATACGAACGACGTACTTCTTCGCCGTTAATGGTGGTACGAAGTGTTAAATATTGTCCCGGCGTGTATTTAAAGACCGATTGTTGTTCAGCGCTAAGCTCAAAAGAAACGCTCACGGCATCTTCTGTCTCACGACGCACCTCTTTTACAACGAGCGGATAGAACGCGTTCGTGGACGTGCTGGTGCCGCTTGACTGCAATGATGGTTTTTCTTCTTTATTCTTTTTGAAAAATTTAAGCATGCTTTTTGTTTTGTGGTGTAAAGGTAGAGTGCAATATTAAACCATAACACACCTTACGCTGTTGTGTTTTAACTTTGTCAGCGACCTAATACACAGAATAATGGGAACAAATGTATCATTAGAAGAAAATTTTCAGACGTACGTCGATGGGGAAAACAAGGTAGAACCCAAAGATTGGATGCCTGAAAAATACAGAAGAACCCTAATCCGTCAAATATCACAACATGCTCATAGTGAGATAATTGGAATGCAACCGGAGGCCAATTGGATCACCCGCGCACCCTCACTTAGAGCGAAGCTTATCCTGCTCGCAAAAGTACAAGATGAGGCCGGCCACGGGCTCTATTTATACAGTGCTGCAGAGACGCTCGGCGAGCCTCGAGAAAAGATGATTTCCGACCTTCAAAGCGGAAAAGCGAAATACAGCTCCATTTTTAACTACCCCACTCCATCGTGGGCAGATATGGGTACCATCGGCTGGTTGGTAGACGGTGCTGCTATCCAAAACCAAGTGATGCTCACCCGTACTTCTTACGGACCCTATGCGCGAGCAATGGTTAAAATCTGTAAGGAAGAAAGCTTCCATCAACGTCAGGGCTATGAAGTGGTCATGAAATTGGCTCAGGGAACACCAGAGCAAAAAGCCATGGCACAAGAAAGCCTAAACCGCTGGTGGTGGCCTTCATTAATGATGTTTGGCCCGTCAGACGACGAAAGCCCGAACAGCGCGCAAAGCATGAAGTGGAAAATCAAACGCAAGAGTAACGACACCCTTCGCCAAGAGTTTGTGGATAAGACCGTTCCTCAGGCCGAATATCTGGGTTTAACCATTCCAGATCAAGATTTGAAATGGAACGACGCCAGAGGGCATTACGATTTTGGAGCTATTAACTGGGACGAGTTTTACAATGTTGTCCAGGGTAACGGTCCGTGTAATAAAGAGCGCATCGCCCATCATGTTGAAGCACACAATGAGGGTGCTTGGGTCCGTGAAGCAGCAAACGCTTTTGCTCAAAAACAAGCCCAACGCAAAAAAAACACAGGCGCCGCTGCCTAAACCTATTCCACATGAATAAAGACCACTGGAAACTCTGGGAAGTGTTCCTCCGTTCTAAAAACGGACTTTCCCATAAACACGTAGGAAGCCTTCATGCTGCAGATGCTGAGATGGCTCTACAAAATGCGCGCGACGTCTACACGCGCAGAAGCGAGGGGATTAGTATATGGGTCGTCCCGTCAGAGTCGATCACGGCAAGTGCTCCAGACGAAAAAGAGCCTTTGTTCGCCCCAAGCGATGATAAGGTGTACCGTCACCCAACTTTTTACGATATCCCGGACGATATCGAACACATGTAGTGATGACGGGTGGTTGGTTAACAGGGAAAAAATCCCAATACACAAAGGAAGAAGCGCTCAAGGAGTACTTTTATTTCCTTGCAGACGATGCGCTCATTTTAGGGCAACAGCTTAGTCGCTGGTGTTCAAGAGGCCCCGTTTTAGAACAAGACATTGCAATTATCAACACTTCCTTAGACCACATAGGACGAGCACGCCTCTTGTACCAAGAGCTTGCAAAGCTAGAGGGCGGAGGAGCCACAGAAGATACACTTGCTTATTTTCGTGACCATGAAGGGTTTCGCAACGCACTACTATTAGAGCAGCCTAATGGTCACTGGGGCGATAGCGTAGTACGCAGCTTTTTTATCGATACGTTTAATTTCTTCTTATACGACGCCTTGCGTCAGTGTGAGCATCCTGCATTGGCAGGGATTGCGGAAAAATCTGTGAAAGAAATAGCATACCATGCCCAATGGAGCGCTGAATGGGTTATTCGATTAGGCGACGGCACCCAAGAGTCCCATGAGAAGGTTCAAAAAAGCATCGACGATTTGTGGATGTGGACAGGTGAGTTATTCGAGGTACATCCTGTTTTCAGTCAGCTTGGATCAGGTTTTGTCGACTTTTCAACGCTCAAAACACAGTGGTTAGATAAGGTCGTGCACGTTCTAGAAACGGCAACATTAAAAATGCCGGACACAGAGGCCTGGATGCAAACAGGCGGGCGACTGGGTGTTCATACCTCTCATTTAGGTTATCTCCTTGCGGAAATGCAAAGCTTGCCGCGTACCTACCCAAACGCAAGTTGGTAAAACCTCGTTTGTACCGCGCTTTTTTAAAAAATGATTTTTCCTTAACAAAAATTTACGGCGGCTGCCAATTTACGGCACGAGGTTTGCATAGGGTTTAAAACACGATGATTATACGTGTTTTTGTGTTAAGCGAGTGAGGGCTAGAGTGGGGACTTTAGCCCTTTTTTTTGCTCCAAATGAAGGAGCCCGCGAACAAAACAAAGCTTGCCACAGCCATGGAGCCGCTTATGGAGCCGCCTACCCATTCTGAGAGAAAATATCCCAATACCGCGCTCAACAACCCTTGTAGCAAGATGTACAGCGTCATGCGCTTCAAATTGTCTGTAATTAAATACGCTGTTGCCGCCGGTACCACGAGAAAAGCAATTACTAAAATTGCCCCCACGCTCTCGAAACTTACCACTGTAGCAACACTCGTGGCGGCCATTAAGGTGTAGTGCCAAACCGCTGTCTTTATGCCTATGCTCTTTGCGTATTCTCCATTAAATGACGTAATAAGCCAGCCCTTGTAGCCAATCCAAAAAACCAATTGAACGAGCGCTAATAAACCCAATAATGTCCAGACCGGTGACGGAACACCAAGACCTAAAAAGGAGCTCGTTTGCAACGGTACAAAGGCTATTTCCCCGTGTAACACACAATCTGCATCTATATCCGCTTCACCGGCATACTTTGTTACTAAAATGACACCAACCGCGAACAAAAAGGTAAACACTGTACCCATGGCCGCATCCGCTTGCATTTTACCTTTAGAAGAAAAAAATTGGATAAGCAGGGTCGTAATTATGCCCATTATTATGGCACCAAGAAACAAAGGAACCGATGCTCGGGAACCGCTTATTAAATAAGCAATGACAATGCCTGGAAGCACCGCGTGACTCAGCGCATCACCCATCATACTCATCCTCCTTAGCAATAAAAGGTTTCCCAACATCCCCGTTGAGGACGCTACCAAAAAACCCGTTACTATAATCCAGAAGGCGTCCATATTAAACGGCGTTTATTGCATTGTCCGGTACGAGTTCGTGAATTTCTAGGAGCGGATTAAACCTGGAACAAAGTCCTAATTCACCTAATATTTCAGCTTCGATTTCGGGTGTTAAAAAGTGCTCCATCGTCTCTGCTTCGTCGTGAACTAAATTTATACTCATCTGCATGCGCCGCTGCAAATAAATCTCCCAAATCTTGTGTCGCCTGTCTATCTCTGCTCCGTACGATCTTCCCTCTGTCGAAAGCGTGAAACCTGTATGTACTTTTTTAATTAAGCCTTTTCTTCGCAATCGACGAACGGTTCTGTTCCACAAGCGCTGCTCAAAAAATTGACGTTGACTAATGCTTCTTCTGTTGAATAACTTGCCTAATCCCCGGACTTCGTTTTGTACCGCGGTCTTTAGAAGGTTTTCCTCGTTTATTCTTCGTTTCAATAATAACTTCGACCAGCGTTGATAGATTACTCCGCGTTTAGGAGCGAAAAGCATTGAAACAAAGGCAATCAAAGAAATAATTACAATCGTCCACGGGCCGGTCGGCATGGATACTTGGCTGTAGCTAACGAATGCACCCAGCCAGCCGGCTAAAGCACCAAAAAAACCACTTAATAGCAACAACTTAACAAGACCATTGGTCCAGAATCGGGCCGCGGTTGGCGGAATAATAAGCAATGCGCTCATCATGACTATACCCACCGCTTTAATACCCACCGATATACTTAAAATGGTGATGAAGCTGATTAATCCGTCGATAAACTTCACATTAATACCAATAGCGTCTGCGTATTCGAGGTTAAATACAACCGATTTTATACTGTGGTAAAAACCCAACACCAAAAGCAATACCAGACCTGATACCCAAGCAAAAGCAGTGCTGTCGTCCGGAGTCATAGCGGCGGCGTTCCCAAAGATGTAATGATCTAATCCACTTTGCTCGCCTCCATAATTTGATTGTATAACCGTCAACAAGACTATGCCAAAACCAAAGAAGCTCGAAAGCACAATGGCCAATGCACTATCGCCTTTAATTTTACTTTGTTGAGTAATAAAATCAACCAACAAAATACTCAACCAGCCACTTATTGCTGCGCCTAGGATAAGTATATAGGGGTTTTTCACACCACTTAAAAGAAAGGCAATTAGCACTCCTGGAAGCATACTATGAGCGACCGTTTCTCCAACCAGCGTTTTCTTTCTCAAGAAATTAAAACTTCCTACAGCCCCTGATACACCGCCTAATAAAAGCGTGGCTAACGCAACGTATCTCACGTTGGGGTCCTGAAGGGTTAAGTATTTGAGAAAGAGATCCACCCTAAGAAGCTAAATAGGTTTTTAACAATAACGCGTTGAATAATAACATCTCGAGGTAGGTGTCTTGATCTGCTTCAGGCCCCAAGGAATCACTTAAAAGCTCTGGACCTAAAACCACGTTAAATCCTTTGTCTTTGCAGCCTCGCTGCACACTTTCCATGGCTTGGGGACTCACAATATTCTCTAAAAAGATGGCCGGCACTTTGTTGTCGCAAATAAAATCAACCAATTCTGTTATCTCACGCAAGCCAAATTCACTGACTGTTGACGCTCCTTGTAAGGTTTGTACACGCATACCAAATTTTCGTGCAAAGTAACTTAGAGCGTCGTGCGTTGTGATCACTAAACGGTGCTCCGGTATTATCGCCTCTAAAATACTTTGTACAGAATCTGATGTGGTTGCAATCTGGCTTTGGTAGCTCGATGTATTTGAAATAATAGCTGCTTTATCAGCGGGATATGCAGCTGCTAATTGTTGAGAAATATCACCCAGAATGAATTGGACCAATTCCGTATCAAACCAATAATGCGGGTCCTTGCTTGCCGGGAAATTTGGATCACTAATAATTGCTGAATCTGGAACGTTTGCTGCCGCATCAATAATCAACTTGCCCTCTATTTTTTCTAAAACATCGATGATCTTACCTTCCAAATGAACACCATGATATACTATAATATCAGCTGCACGGATAGCGTCTAAATCACCTTTATTAGGCTTGTAGGTGTGCGGGTCAATTCCTTTATCTAGTAGTGCTGTAACTTCAAACGCTTCTCCAGAAATTGCGGCCAACCAATCTGCCATAATACTGGTAGTACACAAAACTTTTGGTTTCGTTGCACGGGCTAATCCCTCTTCTTTTTGCGGGGTTGAGCACGCTCCTAAAAACAAGATAAATACTAGAATAATAGGGGTACAGCGCATCTTATTTAAATTAATTCTAAATAACAAATATACGGCACAGGAAGACCACTTAAAAAATTGGCAAAGCAATTTTTAGAATACAACAAAAGTCATTCGTTATGTTTAATTTTATACACTCACCTAAAACAAGAACATGGGAAATTTTACAGCGACCACCATCTTAAAAAACCTAGGCGTAGAAGCTAAAAACGCAGGAACTGCTATAGGTAGACAATGGCACGAATCCAACGAATGGATAGCTTCATATTCACCTATTGACTCTGCGCACTTAGGTGATGTGAGTGTTTCAACAGAGGAACAGTATAACGCTGCGGTTACCACTGCGCAAGCTGCTTTTAAAGATTGGCGCAACGTCCCTGCCCCGAAGCGAGGTGAATATATAAGGCAGTTTGGTAATGCCCTTCGCGAACACAAAGAAATGCTAGGAGCACTAGTCTCATTAGAGATGGGCAAAAGCTACCAAGAAGGTTTAGGCGAGGTTCAAGAAATGATTGATATCTGTGATTTTGCGGTAGGTTTATCTCGCCAATTATATGGGTTAACTATTAAAAGCGAACGCCTTGACCACCAAATGATGGAACAGTGGCACCCGCTCGGAGTTGTAGGTGTTATTTCAGCTTTCAACTTTCCGGTAGCGGTGTGGTCTTGGAACTTCGCTTTAGCGCTAGTTTGTGGTAATACTGTAGTGTGGAAAGCTTCTGAAAAATCACCACTGTGCGCCGTGGCTTGTCAGCATATCTGGAATAAAATTGCTAAAGAAAATAATTTGCCAGACGGTATTTCTGCTATTGTTAGCGGTGATTACAAGGTAGGTGAATGGATGACAAATGATACGCGAATTCCTTTAGTGTCTGCCACTGGATCTACGCGTATGGGAAGAATAGTTGGAGCCGCCGTTGCACAACGCTTTGGAAAAAGTATTCTCGAATTAGGTGGTAACAACGCTATTATTATTACTCCTAGTTCTGATTTAAAAATGACCGTTACTGGAGCTGTGTTTGGAGCTGTAGGTACTTGTGGGCAGCGTTGTACATCTACACGTAGGTTAATAATACATGAATCGATCTACAATAAAGTTCGCGACGCTTTAGTCGGGGCTTACGACCAATTAAAAATCGGTAGCCCACTCGATGAATCAAACCATGTAGGCCCACTTACAGATGCAGATGCTGTAGCTGCTTTTTTAACAACAATTCAAAAAGCACAAGAAGAAGGTGGTAAAGTACTTTGCGGCGGATCTGTATTAACGGGTGGTATTTATGATAATGGATTGTATGTTAAGCCTTGTATTATAGAGGCTGAAAACCATTACAACGCTGTGCAAACAGAAACTTTCGCTCCAATTTTATACCTCATTAAATACACAGGTGATGTTCATAACGCTTTAGAGCTTCAAAACGGTGTTCAACAAGGTTTATCCTCAGCTATTATGACTAGTGATATGCGTGAAGCGCATATTTTCTTAAGCGAAAGTGGCTCTGATTGTGGTATTGCTAATGTTAATATTGGGACTTCTGGTGCTGAAATTGGTGGTGCTTTTGGCGGTGAAAAAGAAACTGGTGGTGGCCGTGAAAGTGGATCTGATGCTTGGAAAGCGTATATGAGAAGACAGACAAACACTATTAATTACGGGAGTGATTTACCTTTAGCGCAAGGCATTGAATTTAATCTTTAACCCGTGATTACAACTGTAAAACTTGGAGGACCGATTGAATCGAGTCCTCCTTTTTTATTTTTTGGTTTAGGTAGTTGTTTTGTGCAAAATCTTGCAGCGCCATTAGATAAAATAAATATTCCTTATCTATTTAATCCATTAGGAACTTCTTTTAATCCAATCAGTATAGCGCGACAACTAGAGTGGTTGTTAAATCCTAAAGCAACCTTTAATCCTGCTTATTTTCATAGCGGTGTATACCATCAGTTAGACGCTGCAAATAAATTTCAAAATATTAATGAAGCTGCTCTTAATCAAAGTATAGAAAATATTCGAAGAGCCACATTGAATCATTTAAATAGTACTGTAAATCCAACACTTATCATCTCTTTAGGTACAGCGTACAGTTGGGAAATAAATGATATGGTTGTTAATAACTGTCATAAACTACCTCAACATCTGTTTCAACGAAGAATATTAACTATTGAGGAAATAGAATCTGCATGGGATACAGTATTAAAGTTTATTCCAGTGGGTTGGAAAATTATTTTTACCGTAAGCCCTGTGAAGTACACTAAATTAGGTTTAGAAGAAAATTTTATCAGTAAATCTATCCTTAGATTGAGTATAAAATCTTTTATTGAAAACTATTCTAATAGTTATTACTTCCCTAGTTTTGAGATAATTACAGATGAACTACGTGATTATAGTTTTTATAAAGAGAATGGAACCCATCCTAATGAAGCTGCGGTTGAAGTGGTTTTTAATCGGTTTAGATCCTTCTTAAATTTCTAAAAATTCAGGTCGCATAAGTGCTAACTTCAATACAGCAGCTACACTTATACTATCTGTTATTAAACCATTAAGCACTTGTTGGTAAAGGGTACTGAAATGCAAGCGTTCTAAGCGAAGATTTTCTGTGTCTTCATGAGATGTACCAATAAAGGTTAAAGATTCAGCTAAGAAGACGATAGCACGCTCATTTGTAACGCTATTACTTAAATCCAACTGTAGAAATTCAGACCACTGTTTTGCAGTATACCCAACCTCCTCTTGTAATTCCCGTTTTGCACTTTCTAAAGGGTTTATTCCAATTGGACCGCCACCCTCTGGTATTTCCCAACTGTATTTATTTATTGGAAATCTAAATTGACCTACACGCCAGGTATACCCATCTTCGTCGATAGGAATGATTCCGATAGCTATATTCTTAAAATTAACTTCTCCATAAATCCCCTTAGTACCTCCTGGAGTAATTACGTCATGGTGACGAACAGTGATCCAAGCGTTTTCATAAGCTTCATTAGAGTTCTTAACTATCCAGTCTCCTCTATTAATATTTATATTCATTTTAAAAGATATATAGTAATATATATAGCGTGTTGATAACCGTTATAACTCATGAGATGAAATAATCTTTTAAACTATTTTATATGTTTATAAACAATTATAATTTACGTAGATCCTTGGTTAATAATCTATTACTACTATTTAAAGTTT
>UPTG01000132.1_pt1 | contig 64418 bp, 59 predicted proteins | sample 2160121 | NCBI WGS metagenome assembly UPTG01 (sample SAMN06266255, study PRJEB28933) | marine metagenome | isolation source: Columbia River Estuary | place: USA:Columbia River Estuary, USA | collected 2014-07-27 | reverse complement strand
GAATAATCGAAAAATCGCTAGCGGTTTGTGCAAGCGCAACCCCCACCAGCGCGTTTTTGTTCTTGTCACAGAGCATGCTCATGCGGCTTCTTCAGAGCGGCGCCAGATGGAATGCTCATAGATTTTATTAAAATCAGATAGGGCGGTATCTAATATGTTTTTAGCAGCAAGTTCAGACGGGTCGGTTTCCAAAATCTCAGCATCCGCATTCAGGCTGCGAATAATCTTACGCGCTGCATCCACCTGCGCTGGGCTGGCATCAGAAACCTTATTCAAGATTACAACATCTGCACATTCTATCTGATCGATCAACAAATGTACCAAGCTGCATTCATCCTCTTCACCCATCACCTCGCCGCAATCACGAAGGAAATCATGGCTGGAAAAGTCGTTTAGCGAATTGACCGCATCCACCACCGTCACCATAGTATCCAGCCGCGCCGCAACGCGGCGATCTTCACGATTATTCAACGCACGGCGTAAAAGAGTGGTTTTAGCAGCTCCTAAAAAGCCAGATAAAACCGTAACCGGAAGTCGTTTATCAATCATAAAAACACCTTATTATTTAGGATGCTAAGGCCGGCTCAGTTGCCCGCACGCGCAGCATATCAAGGCTCCGCTGCAAGTCGGGTCGGGATAAATCACGAGCAATAATCACAATGCGGGTTCTACGATCCTCTTTCGACCAGTCTTTTAACTGCACAGGTGGTGCAAAAATATGCTGCACCCCATGGATAACGAAAGGGGCCTCAATGCCTTCAAGGAACAAAATACCTTTCACACGCAATATATCAGGGCCTCTGATCGCAATAAGCGTGTCGAGCCAAAGATCAAAAGCGGCATCCGGCAGCGGATCATCCAAAATGATCGAAGCTGATCCAATCCGCGTATCATGCGCTGGCAAAGGCGCTGCTATTTGAGCGGCGGGGGCAAAACCTGACAGGTTTTCAAGCGCCTCAAATTGTGGCGTTTCACCAACTGTCCAATTCAAAGCTTGCTGCTTTGTGGCGTTGTTGTGAAGCGCGCTTAACCCCCATAGTTTTCCAAACAAACCCGTGCCTAAGATGGATCGGATGATGGTGATGCCAGGGTTCAAACCATATAAGCGGATTTCCAAACTCTCCACATCAGCAGGGCTTACGAGATCGGTTTTGCTTAGAACAATTAGATCCGCCATAGCCGCTTGAGACACGGCCTCAAATTGCGCATCAAGCGTGGCAGCCGCATGCGCGGCATCTACAACCGTTACAACGCCGTCCATGCGGGTGTTTTTTGCAAGGAAATTGTCTACCAACAACGTCTGTAAAATCGGTCCAGGATCGGCCAGTCCGGTGGTTTCGATGACAATACGTTCAAATGCAATTTCATTCTGTGTGCGGCGCTCAAACAAATCCGAAATAGTTTTCGACAAATCACCGCGTACCGAACAGCATAAGCACCCCGATCGCATTAAAATAATCTCTTCACTGCTTTCTTCGATTAGATCATGATCCAATCCTGCTTCGCCAAATTCATTTACGATAACAGCCACGCGCCCAGCAGAATTATCGGATAAAACGGCGTTGAGCAAAGTGGTTTTGCCGGCACCAAGAAATCCTGTGAGCAATGTTACTGGAACGCGTGGCTCTTTCATGAGTTAGTTCTCCAACGCGTCGAAAAGCGTCGTCGCATTATGGCGCATCATATCAAGATAGGTGGATGCAGGTCCGCTTTTTGCAGAAAGCGCATCAGAATAAAGCGTTCCACCAATCGTTGCGCCCGTCTCATTTGCAATCTGTTTCATCATACGGTTATCAGTGATCGATTCGATAAACACTGCAGAAATGCTTTCTTCGCGAATTTGTGTGATCAATGCAGCCACATCACCGGCTGAGACTTCGCTTTCAGTGCTCATCCCTTGCGGCGCAACAAAGGTCAGATCATATGCTGCCGCAAAATATCCAAACGCATCATGCGGCGTTACCACTGTTCTTTTATCTGCAGGCAAGCTTTTCATCATCGCCTCGATATCAGCACTAAGCATCTCTACCTCAGCAACGAACGCGGCACGATTAGCATAATAATCTCCGGCGTTTTCAGGGTCGGCCTGAGCAAGCCCGGCAGCGATGTTATTGGCATAGATTACAGCATTTTCGAGGCTCTGCCACGCATGCGGGTCAAATGCGCCATGATCATGTCCAGCGTGGTCATCGTGCTTCTCGTCGTCGTGATCATCGTGATCGTCATGCTCGTCGTGCTTCTCGTCGTTGTGATCGTCATGATCATCGTGATCGTCGTGCTTCTCGTCGTCATGATCATCGTGATCATCAAAGGCAATCGGAACAACACCGTTTGTTGCTACAACCATGGCACCATCAAATGATGCGGCTTCCGCTAGGCGTTCCAACCAACCCTCAAAGTCAAGACCGTTTAAGAACAACACATCAGACTCTGCCACCGAGCGCGCCGCCTTTGGTGTTGGTTGATAGACATGCGAATCGCCATCTGGTCCAACCAGCGTTGTTAATGCGATATGTTCGCCTCCAATACGTTCGACCATGTCTCCAAGAATCGAAAAGGTTGCGACAACGGGAATGGGCTCTTCGGCCCAAGAGGCCATTGGGAAAGAAAGTGTAAAAGCGGCAAGAGCCGTGGCAGATTTCAAAGTAGAACGTAGAGACGTCATAGTAGTCCTTTCAGGTTTTAAAATTTCGGCGTGGTAAGTTTTGCGCAATTGCGCCTCCGACTGGCCCAAAGATAAGCGACAGCCCATAGCCGATACCGGCAGCTAGAATGATTGCTGGCCCCGATGGCAGACTGTAATGAAATGACAAGAGTAGCCCGATCACGCTAGAGAGCATCGCAATCAACGCAGCAACGGCGATCAACCCAGCGATCGTTTCAGCCCAAAACTTGGCCGCAGCACCTGGTAAGATCATGATGCCTACCGCCATCAAGGTTCCAAGCGCATGGAACCCGGCTACCAAGTTCATCACCACAAGCGCCAAAAAAACAAAATGGGTGATCGCACTTAACTTGCTGACAGAGCGCAAAAACTGAGGATCAGCGCATTCTAGCACTAAGGGTCGAAACAATATAGCCAATACCAGAAGCGAAACGCTCGCAAAGGAACAAAGCAAAGTGAGCGCCGTATCGTCTAAAGCAAGTACCGTTCCAAACAATACATGCATCAAATCGACGTTATTACCATACGTTGAGACGATTAAAACGCCGATGGCCAATGAAATTAGGTAAAAGGCAGCCAGGCTTGCATCTTCACGCAGCGAAGTCACCCGCGCCACGAAACCAGAGGCCAGTGCAACGACCATTCCTGCTACTAAACCTCCAATCGTCATTGCACCAAGCGAAAGACCAGAGACCAGATAACCCACCGCGGCGCCCGGTAAAATAGCATGCGCCATTGCGTCACCGGTTAAGCTCATATGCCGAAGTATCAGAAACACCCCGACAGGCGTGGCGCCAACTGATACGGCGATACAACCCAATAGGGCGCGGCGCATGAAGCCAAAATCCGCAAAAGGCGCCAAGAACAAATCCCAGATCACGCTGCACTCTTTCCACAGACATGTGGTGTGCCTGCGCAGGCTTCGCACATTTGCCGCGCACGAAACTGATTTTCTGCAGTTAAAACCTGCGCGGTTGGCCCATGGGCCACAAGCTCACGCGCCAACATCATGGTGAGAGGAAAATGTGTACCAACCGTAGCGTAATCATGCAGAACTGCAAGAATGGTGCGTCCTTCGGAATGCCAGCGTTTGATCAGATCAATCAAATCTGCCATCGTTTTTGCATCGATTGCGGCGAAGGGCTCATCCAACAAGACAAGACGCGCATCTTGCAAAAGCAGTCTTGCAAACAATGCCCGCTGCATTTGCCCACCCGATAACGATCCAATGGTCCGTTTTTCCAATCCCGTCAAACCCACTGCTGCGATAGCGGCATCCACGCGCGCACGGAACTTACGGCTCAACCGTCCAAAAGCACCTATTTCATGCCAAAGCCCCATAGCAACAAGATCAATCACTGATATCGGAAAGCTTCCATCAATCTGGGATTGTTGCGGCAAATATGCAATTTCATCTCGACGAAACCCATCAATCAAAATACCGCCGTCCAGAGGAGAAAGTGCCCCAGTGACACCTTTTAATAAGGTTGATTTTCCAGCCCCATTCGGACCAACAACAGCCGTAAGACTACCCTCTTGAACCTCTGCATCTAATTCTTGCACCGCGGGCAATCGATCATATCCCAAGGTCAGATTCTGAAATTTAATCACAGCTGTCATAGAAAACTCGAAGCGTTGGTTGCCCAGAAAAATCCAAGCCAAAGCGCAGCTATCAGCAGACTGGCTACGGCCAGCCTGGGCCACATGCCAACAAGTAGAAGGCGAAAGGGAACCAGGCTTTGTCTCATGGTATCGCCTGCGAGGGTCCACAACTTGCGCAGATGCCATTTACCTCAATCATGTGACGCTGAGCTGAAAATCCAGTTTTTTCTAAAGCCCAGCTTAAATGCGAAAAAATATCAGGCTCAAAATTTTCTGCTACAAGGCCACAATCTCCGCATATTGAAATCACTGATTTTTGCTGATGCTCTTGGCTTTGGCAAGAAATGAATGCATTCAATGATTCAAGCCGACGTATCTGGCCACGCTGGGTCAAGGCAGCAAGTGCCCGATACACAGTGGGAGGTGCGATTTTTGGGTAAATATCCTTCAGGCTCTCGAGCAGTTCGTAAGCAGAATATGGGCGATCACTAGCACGCAAAATTGCAAGCACTGCCGTTTGCATTTCCTTTCCCCGCTTGCCCATACTTTGCTCCAATTCGACTCACTCTGTGAGAGTTACATTATAACATTACAAGTTGTAAATAGCGGAAAGTGATGTTGGTAAAGTAAGCCGTTAAAGCTTATTTGGTGACTCAAAAATATCAAATCAAAGGACAATCTTATTTTGTCGCTAAGCCTGTAAAGGGCTAAAAGAGGCTCTATGTTTTACTCATCGAAATTGAGAAATAAATTGTTCTTAAAAGATTTTTATTTTTCTTATCAATTAGACTCACGCATCTACACACTTACTTTTTCCGCAAAATTGTTTTTGAAAAAAGGTTCTTTTTTAAAGCAAGTCTAGATCGTAACGGCAATCTGCTCCGCATGAATTATTTATTTTACAATACCAAAAACATTTTCTACTTACCCCAAGGACAAAGGGCTTCTAACTGATCGCGGCCTAGTTTATTTAATGTTTTTATGTTTTCTATGTAAATTTTCTCAGGCTCTGCAACATGGGCCAAAGCTCTACTCAGCTGAGCTTGCCGCAGAAGATGTATGGTTGGATAAGGTGCGCGATTGGTAAATTGACTAAGATCATCCGCAGGTACCCCCTCAAATTGATATCGAGGATGAAAAGACGCCAATTGCACATGCTCTAAGAGGTCTGCCTGCTCTAATAATTGTTGGAACCAATTGAGTAAATCTAGGTAATCATCAAATATCCCAAGGCCTTGTGAAAACATAAGGAGGCTCGTGGCAATGTCATTTTCGTCAGCCTCAAGCAAGCGCTTTAATTCATTCACATAGAACTTTTTTAAATCCGCGTCGCTCGTCGCATCGCAAATGGCATAATGCACTTGATTTTGGGCTATGACGCCAGAAGAAAACGGACACAAATTTAAACCTACCACCATTTGATCAAGCCATCGGCGGGTGTTTTTGATTATGTCTTGATGCGCTGTAGAGGCGGTCTTCGGGTCAAAATTATTGATACCAAGGCTCCTTAATGTTATTAAACTACCGAACGTATTATACCTATGTCTCTAGGTCATTTTGCTGCTGAAATGATAGATTAATTTGCGGAATGATTTTCTGTCGGCCGTGCATATTTGGCTTCATTCTGAGTCAACCTTAACATTACGTCTACTCCGGACAAAAATAATAAGGTCATCGTAGCGTAAATATTCAATACTGGATGCGTTAACATGAGACAAAACTACCGCAACCTCTATTAAGTGCTAACACCTGACATTTATTATATGGGACACGTAAATCTTTTAGACAGGTTTATCACCTTTTATGGTTACCCGCCTGCCTTTGCGTTCTTCGGGCCAATAGTCCCAGATTGCGCGGTGCATGCAGCAACGGTTGTCCCAGAATGCCATGTCATTCAAATTCCAACGGAAACGGATTTGATAATTAATATGCTCTGCATGTTCGAAAAGCATATCAAGGACTGCGTCACTTTCGCAGTCAGACAGTCCAAGGATTTTACTTGTGAATGTACGGTTTACAAAAAGCGATTTACGACCCGTGTCGGGGTGAGTTCGTACAATTGGATGCACTGCTTCAGGACAATCAATATCTACGTCTCTCTTTCCACGATCACTATAGCGACCTTTATAAATATGTTCTGAGCTGTGCAGCGCCGTTAGCCCGCCAAGCATTTTTTTCATTGGATCGGACAAGTCATCGTAAGCTGCCTCCATATTGCTAAACATTGTGTCCCCACCGTATGGCGGCGCTATGTGGATTTGCAGCATTGTCCCAAGTGGTGGCGTGTCATCACACGATACATCAGAGTGCCAAAACTCACCGTTTGCAACCTTAGAATCTTTTGTAGCATGTATTTCAAAGATTTCTGGATGACCCTCCATCGTTGGTGCCGCAGGGTGGGCATGCAAAGGTCCAAAGCGCTTACCAAAAATAACATGCTGTTCTGGAGGGATCTCTTTTTGATTTTTAAAAAATAAGACTTGATATTTCAAAAATGCGTCAAGAATTTCCGCGAACTGAGCATCCGAGATAGTTTCGCTCAGATCAACACCATAAACTTCTGCACCTAAATGAGGCGAAAAGGGTTTTGCTTCGATCAATGAATATGCGTTTGTTTTTGGAGCGACCATTCTGTTTCCATTCTTTCACTTTTCATTTCTCCCACTAACTTAAAGACAAATTAAAATTGATAAAAACGAAAAATTTTTATTTATAGCGCAAAATAAATTTAATTTGTAGAGTTAAAAGGTCAGGCATGTCAACAAGAGAGCCCCTAAAATGAGCATACGCGCACTCCGAACTCTAATTTCCGTTCACAGGCATGGTAGCTTTCGTTTGTCGGCTGAGGCTGAACACCTCACGCCCGCAGCTGTAAGCCAGCAAATGCGCAATCTTGAGACATCATTGAAATTGCAGATATTTGAAAGAAGTCAGAGAACACCAAAACTAACAGAAGTAGGATTGTCATTGGTTAGCGAGGCGTCAATGGTTATTGCAGCTTATGACGGTCTTGCAGATAAAGTGAGGTCGGATAATGACATTTCCGGTAATCTAATTCTTGGTGCTGTTCCGACAACTTTGACAGGTTTGCTCCCACTTGCCCTGTCTCGACTCAAGGTCCAATACCCTGCTCTCCAAATTCGCGTTGTTCCAGGCTTGTCCAACCAGCTACTGTTACAACTAGATCGTGGCCAAATACATGCAGCTGTAATTTCTCAACCAGAAGTTCTTTCTCATTCTCTCTCATTTTCGAAAATTGCAACTGAAGCTCTTGTCCTTCTTGTGTCCGCTTCGACTAAGCAAATACCCCCAGAAGAACTATTGAGATCACAACCGTTCATCCGCTTCAATCGAGACGCCATTGTAGGCAGACAAATTGAAGCTTGGCTGCAGGGCCAAGGTATCTCAGTAAAAGATACAATGGAACTTGAAGGGCTCGAGGCAATTTCAAGTATGGTCGCAGCAAACCTTGGTATTTCAATAGTTCCCGAAAGGTGTATCACAAAAAGTGACCAGCTCCCTGTCAAGACTGTTTCTCTCGGCAAGAACGCGCCAACACGCACATTGGGACTAGTTAGCCTAAATAACACTCCAAAGATAAGAATTATTGCTGCTGCTGAAACGGCCCTTTTGAAAGCAGTAGAGCTGGGCAGTCCAAACTACACTTCACAATAATCTGCCTAGCCTTAGTCCAAGTTTCTCATAAACAGTGTGTATTATATTTAATCAATGGGTTAAATTTAATGATGATTAAACCAAAACGCTATCATCAAACAAAAGACATTTCGTCCACTGAATGAATACCGTTTCTCGAGTAGATTTATTAAGATTTCATAACATGTATTTAGCGGAGAATTTGAATTGTATGAATGAAAACTTTTTACTCAATGGAGCACATAGTATTAAATGAGCGATACCCCGAAAATAGCACCAACGCGCACTATTCGCGGGGTTGACCTGTGGGAAACATGGCTTTCTACAGAACACCAAATACAAATGTTGGCGGATATAAGACGTATTGTGTCACAAGCGCCTCTCTTTGAGCCAATCACTCCATCCGGGAAAAAAATGAGCGTCCGTATGACATCTGCTGGCCGCTATGGCTGGGTCACGGATAAAAGGGGCTACCGCTATCAACCAAATCATCCAGCCGGTACGAAATGGCCCCCAATTCCCCAATCTGTTTTAAACGTCTGGCATAATCTGTCAGGCGCAAGCCGCAGCCCAGATTGTTGCTTGGTTAATTTCTACCAAACTGGCGCCCGCATGGGGTTGCATCAAGATCGCGATGAGGCAGACTTTGAGCAACCCGTCATATCAATTTCTTTGGGAGACGAGGCCCTGTTTCGTATCGGCAGTGAAGTGAAAGGCGGCAAAACCGAAAGCCTTTGGCTGCGCTCGGGCGACGTTATTCGCTTGGGTGGCGCGGCCCGTCTGATCCATCATGGGATAGATCGTATCAAAAGCGGCAGCTCAACACTTTTAAAAAATGGTGGCAGGATTAATCTCACTTTACGGGTGGTGTCTTAAGACCCCCATTTATATAATTTGCCTTTAAAGTTCTTTCTGGGTTTGAACACAGAAAATCTCTTTAAATATAGTCGGCGTAACCTCTGTAAATCGGTTATATGCATCGCTTAAAAGGCGCATTCAGAAATGCGATCCCTCTCAAAAAAGGGTTCCAAACCCGCAGTTACACACCCCGCGCGCCAATAGCGCTCCGCTCAAAAATACCATCAAACCCACCAGTTACTGAGACAGCGCTTAAAAGCAGAAAACCCTTATTCGAAACAACCAAAATTAGTGGCACTGAAAAATTAGTGTCATCTTTAGAAGGCCTAGAAGGCGATCATACGACCAAGCAAACCTTTGCGACTGGATGGATACCTGCCGGCGCGGAAGACATTTCAAGCCGTGGCAAGATAATAGATTAGCGCCTCAAATAGACTGGCCGATTGCCTGTAAATTAATCGAAATTCGTAACGCGCGGTAAATCTGTTTATCTGTGTCTTCTTTATGCTAGATTATGGGCGTGGTTCCATCACACTGCCAACTCGATCTAGGGAGATATTCTATGGGCGATGTTAAAAGAAAGTTTGCAACTATTCTTGCAACAGATTGCGTGGGCTTCAGCAAACATATGCTGGAAGATGAACAGTCAACCTTTGAAAGCTTAAACGCCTGCCGCGAAATCATTGACTCGCTTATCGAACAACATGGTGGCCGAATTTTTCATACTGCGGGAGATTCCGTACTTGCCGATTTTGAAAGCCCAATTGAAACCGTGAACTGCGCCATCAAATTCCAAGAAGCCATCCAAGAGCGCAATGAAACAATTTCAGATGAGGATCCGCGGCGAAAGTTACTTTGGAGAATTGGAATCCACTCAGATGACGTAATCTTCGAGAAGGACAATGTATATGGCAATGGCGTCAATATCGCAGCGCGCCTCGAAGCCCAATGCGCGCCCGGTCAAATTCTTGTTTCCAGGGTGATTAATGAGCAGGTTGCCTCTCGAATCGAAGCGATTTCGCGGGCGGCCGGAACCAAAAAACTGAAAAATATCTCAAGCGAATTTGAGGTTTTTACCATTTCCACCGATAAAACAAATAATCTTGAAAGCGCAGACCTCTCTGAAGAACAAGAAGAAACAGACCGAACACAAAAGCCAACGCTGTCTATCCTGCCCTTTAAGAACCTTAATGAAAACGAAGACAGCTCTTTTTTGATCGATGGCGTCTATGAAGACATCCTGACCGAGCTTTCTATGGTAAGGCAGCTTTCCATTGTTTCGCGCCAATCAAGCGTGAACTTTGCCGATAGCGATAAGGAATTAGATGATTTCATCGCTCAGTTTAAAGTCAATTACCTCATCCAAGGCTCGATTAGATCATCCGGCTCAAAGGTACGCGTTACGGTTTCACTATTAGAGGCTGATACCAAAGAAATCGTTTGGAGCAAGCGGTTTGACCGGAAGTTGGACGATATATTCGAAGTTCAGGATGAGATCGTTCGCAGCGTAACACAGGCGATTTTAGGCGAAATTGAGCTGGCCAGCTTAAACCGAGCAAAACGTAAACCCACCCAAAATATGAGCTCTTATGAATTCCTTCTGAGGGGGAAAGAGGGGCATCATGCGATCGACAAGGATGCCAATGCGCACGCGCTTGAAATGTTCGATAAAGCCATCGAAGCAGACTCTGCTAATGCGCAAGCTTATGCATGGAAGGCCTGCACTATGGGGCAAGCATTGGGCCGTGGATGGATAGAGAAATCGCTTGAAGAGGTTATGCCTGAATTTAATAAATTGATGGATCACGCCGTCAAAGCAGATCCCAATGATTTCGAGCTTCACAGGCTTTTATGCGGCATAAGCACCATGACAGGAAAATTTAAAGCGGCCGTTGAACATGGGAAAAAAGCCTATGATATGGTGCCGAATGATCCAAGAATTTTGCAACAATACGGCGAAATTCTATTGAAAACGGGCAAAACCAAACAGGGCTGTGATTTAACATTGCTCGCGTTGGAATATGATCCGGTGGCGCAGGGTCAAACCAATAGTGATAAACGCAAAAGCGATGCTGTTTTTGGGTGCTTGATGGATGATCGGGTTGAACTGGGGTTGGAACTGGCGGAAGAAATTGAGGCTTGTTCGGAAAATATACTTCTGTTCGCCGCAGCGCTCTCAGTGGCAAAACATGGCTCTTTAGAGCAATGCCCTTGGCTGATCAAGGATCTGAAAACCTGCGATTTTGAAGGGCTGGAAGCAGCGATTGAAGAAATGGGGAGATACGACGTGGTGGTTCAAAGCACCTTACGAGAGGTGTTTCTGGATCACGTTGCAAAGCTGCAACCCAAATTGCAATTGGTAAGCTGATATCAGACCGTCTGGCGCTTAATTTGCGCCCGGTGATTTTGGGTTATGCTCACAAAGTTCCAAGCCTGATGGTTTGTTTTTAGCGCATGGTGCCCGTAGATTTAAAGATCGCGTGACACGTGCGCGCAGGCTCAGCTTACAGCCATGCAATTATCGGTGCCGCATGGATACAGCGCCTGGAAGCGCTTTCTGAGGCCAGTTTTAAGGAGCCGTTCTACCTGAACTGGCCCACAACTAGCCGTTCTTATATCCAAGAGGCTGCCGTTTCGTCAGACCCATGTCAGAGGGTTTTATTTAAGGGGTGTGGCACCTGTTTCGGTGCGCCAAAACAACCCATCTTTTTTCAGCGTCACCAACATAACGGCTTCTTTATCGCCATTTTCAAAGTCATTGAATTGGTGGATCACGCAGATATCATCATTCTCATATAGACAGCGCCTGTTTGTAACGCTCTCATTTGTCATGGCCGCAGTCATCATCTCAAGCGTCATATCAGATTTTTTCATAACCTTCCCGTTGGAATGAAATTTGAATTGATAATCCTCATGAAGCAATGCGATCCAGGCTGCAGCGTCATTCTTATTCCAAGCCTCTTCCCATTGTTCAAAAACTGCCATTTTCATTTCCTTTTCAAATTTCAAAACCACTCTAGGCATACCCGCCTGTATTTCAATCTCTGATATTCAATTGAGTAGTCTATAATTGTTAAAAAGCGCTTACTTTAAACACCATAACTGCGCGCGGCGCATTATGCGGTGGCGAGTATTTTGACACATTACAGCATAATATTAAGCGATGGGACCATAGCGTTAAGTCGCGTTTTCCATCTAAAACAACACCCACAAACCACGGGTTTTTGGGCGTGGACCAGCACGGCTCTAGCCTTCGTTTAATAACGTAAGTTCAACACGCGCGTTCCAAAGTTGCACGCAATCTTCGCAGGATATGCTGACTTTGCGCCGGGCACGATATGCGGGATGTTTGCGACATCCCTCTGATAAAATCTCTAGTAATTCAATCTTGCGCTTATCTCGCTCATTCAACATGTTCTTGACCTCGCGGTAAAAATTTTGCTTCAGCTTGGGGGTTGGGGATTATTGGCTGGGTTTGAATCTATTACGTTAATTTCTATAAGATGCAGCGTCTCGCCAAGGTTTTGTAAAGATTTTTCCACGACGCCGGCATGGGCTTTCGAATATACTTGCTCATTCCCAAGATAAAACGCGAAAGATTTGAGATGTTTGGCTTTCTTCTCAGGGTTTTCAATCGTGGCTTTGGTCCAATCATAAAGGTGATATTGCGCGATATCATTGCATTCCGCTTCTTCGCAATATTCCCGAAACGCATCAAAAGTGCAGACCAACTGCATTCCGTTCTGCTGGGCAATTTTCAGCACCGCTTGCGACAAAGCCATCGTCCGCGCACCGCGCAGATCGGCCGATAATACCTCAGAGGTTTTGATCCGGATTTGATATAACCATTCAGACATTTCGGTTCCTTTTATTTTGCGCTTAGACGCGCCGCGCTCACGCCGTATCATAAGAGGCGCGTATCAGCAGCACCAGACATTTGCGGGGCAAACGAGCGCACCCGCTTTAGATCCACAACGCGTCACCCATATTTAAATTCAACCCCAAATATATTTTATCAGACAGGGCGTTAAACGCCGACCCTGCGGTATTTTTTTGTATAAAATTTGGTAAGGCTGACTTTAATGAATAAAAATACACAGTCAAAAAAGAATAAATAAAGAACAAAAATAATTTTGTTCTTGTAATGTTCTTATATTTGATTTAAAAACGATGTGAGGCGGCTCGAGTTACGGCAGTGATGGTGTAAGACAATCAGCCAACTACGGCCGCCTTCAATATTTTTCGCACACAATCCAGCATACCCATCATCCAGCCTTGTGTTAGCGCAATGCAGGCCCAAAGAACTGATGCGTTGCGCAAACCATTTTGCAATTTCAACGCCAAACCAGCACGCCGCAAGACGGGTGGTTTTATTGCCTTACCCAATCATGGTGAACCACGCCTGACCGCGGATCTGTACGGCTGTCATCAAACCATTCTAGCAAGTGTTCAATCCCATCAAGCGCCTGCAAACGTAAAGGTTCTAAGGCAATCTTGGCTTCTATTGGATCTCTGGTAATGGCTATAAATTCGCGCTCACCTGTTTGAACAACGCTTCGTCGAATACGGTCTTCTCCCAAAGGAAAATTTTGAATGTTCTCTAAAAACGCCTCGGTACAGTTGGTTTTCACCTTAAAGCGCACAACCGACAAAACCTGCATTTCATCTTTCAGGCGGCGCGCATTCTCTTCGATATAAAGATCGAACACCACTGGCCCAGATCTTACCTCAAGCAAGCCACCATTTGGAAAACCCACCAATTTATCGCTGAAACTTTCTAAACCGCTGAAACGGACAGGCGCATTTTCGTGGTCATCATAAGCGGCGTCAAAAAATGCAATGGTCAAAATCTGATTATCGTGGGTGACCAGCATATGTTGCGAAAGCGCACCCGACAAAGGCGCATCGGTAAGGCTCTGCACAATGTCTTCCACAAACCCGTCTTTGGGAATATATCTTGAGATTACCGCAAATTTTGCAGCCGTATTATGTGAAGGTTCAATCCCTGCGCGCAACGGCACCGCTTTGCGTTGTTCCTGCATCGTTTCCGTGCGCGGCGCTTGTAGCTGCAGCTCTTGATGCACCTCAATAACGTTGCCCTCCGGGTCATGAAAAAAAATCTGGTGCCATTGCTGCGAGAACGTGGTTCCGTAATCCGCAAATGGGATCCCATGTGCATCAAGATGGGCCTTAAATGCCGTTATATCATCTGTCCGAAAAGCTATATGACCGTTTTCGACCGGGTTGATATGGCGTTTGTTTTTTGCGGCAACGTTTAAGTCTTTTTCGGCCAGATGCATTTGCATACTGCCTTCGGTGACAAATTTAATTTTGCCGTCATACCCGTCGACCTTCGTCGCCTCGGTTCTTACAAATTGCTGGGCGGGAATGGGCTGCATTTGCAAAATATCTCGATAGAAAAGATCAAGGCCTTCCACATCTTTGGAAACACAATTGATGTGATGAAACTCTATTTTCATAAAGGACCCCTCTTTTTTGGAGCACGCTCTGCGCGTGTTGCTGTGCCGTCTTACCCACTATTTGAGTTTATCCGCATAAGGATAGCGCAAGCCAACGCCCACATCCATAACCACTTGTAAAAACAGCATAACGAATGAACTTAAGGCATCATTGGCCGAGCAAGCAGCCACCGCGCGGGTGCAAATAATTGAGATCTAATCCCTTTGGGCCTGCCCATTCTTGCGCCCACAAGAAAGGCTGGCGGGCATAGAGGGCGGCTTAACGCACCCAAATATAAAGCCCAAAGCCCCACCCATCCTGGCGCCGCCCTACCACACTGTGGCTTGGCTTTAATCAGCGTGGTTTGGCGCGGAAGCGCCCGAAAATATAGTAATATTCGTCAATCACACCGCTGCGATTAGATTTGAAAGCCCATTAGAAAAAATGTGAAGCCGGGCCACTGGCTATGCCAAAACCCGACAATTGAAAGCCCTCTCTCAGCGCCCTTAAACCTGCGCCCTCAACCAAGCGCAGCGCCATCATCGCGGCGGATCGCAATAATGGAAGATCGCGGGGTTTTATCACCACCATCTGGCCAGTTCGACTCTCCCCGCTCGCCCGGATGTTGCACCCCAACAAACACGGTTCTGCGATCTGCAGCCCAAGCAACACCGGTAATTTCAGCCTGTTTTGGCCCCACCAAGAACCGACGAATTTCACCCGTTGCCGGATCGCCGATCAGCATTTGATTGTTGCCTTGACCGGCAAAATCTTTTTCGTTCGAATAATTCCCATCTGTCTGGATCCATAGCAACCCTTTCTCATCGAAAGACAGACCATCGGGTGAATTGAACATATTGCCCATATTAACATTCGCCGATCCTCCCCTTGCATCGCTGTGAAGGCTGGGATTTCCCGCCATAACAAAAAGATCCCAGGTAAATGTATCGGCCGTATGATCGGCCTCGCTGGGCCACCATCGAACGATCTGTCCATATTTATTGGCCTCGCGCGGATTGGGGCCGCCCACTGGGGTTTCATCCCCTCCGGCATTCGGTTTCACACCACGGTTTTTATTGTTGGTGAGGGCGCAATACACTTCCGCTTTTAATGGATTGGCCGTCACCCATTCGGGACGGTCCATGGTTGTTGCACCCAAAGAAGAGGCCGCCAAACGCGTATGGATACAGATCATCGCTTGCTCCATACCGGTGGTTTCCGGGGTCAAAGCAAGCCAGGTGCCCGTGCCATCGGCGTCAAATTTTGCGGCGTAAAGCGTGCCTATCTCCATCAATTCATCCGTATCGCCGCCTTCCGCGTAATAGCCATCCGACACATAGCGATACAAAAACTCACCACGCTCATCATCGCCCATATAGATCACGATCCGGCCATCGGCGTTCACAACCACTTCGGCATTCTCATGCTTAAAGCGGCCCAAAGCCGTGCGCTTTTTAGGCTTAGAGCTCGGATCATAAGGATCAACCTCGGTAATATAGCCGTGGCGGTTCGCTTCATTCTGCTCTTGAGAAACGTCAAAGCGTGGATCAACTTTCCACCATCCATAGCCACGATCTTTGCCACTGACACCATAGCGCTTTTGCGCCGCATCTTGCGTAAAACTGTCTGGATCTGCTGTGCCAAAATATCCGTTAAAGTTCTCTTCACAAGCCAGATAGGTGCCCCAAGGGGTGCGCCCATTGCCGCAATTATTAAAAGTTCCCAACACGGTGACACCTTGCGGGTCGGCATTTGTTTTCATCAAAGCATGCCCGCGAGCGGGGCCGGTAATCTCCATCGGCTCATCCGGCGTGAATCTGCGATTATAGCGCGAATCTTTGACAATTTGCCACCGGCCATCGATCTCTTTAAGCTCGACCGCCGTTAACCCATGCGCATTTTTACCCTTGTTAATATCATCATCGGTGGCATATTTGCCGTCAGGATTATTGCCCCACATGACCGATCGGTTTGTATATTCATTATTCGCAATCAATATTTGATGCCCATCTTGATCGGTGAAAATCGCCATCCCATCATTGTTATCGCCAAACGCACCGGCTTGGCTGGCCGCGGTGCCGCGGGTTGCATGGTCAAATTCTGGAATATCTGAAAACAGAGGATCCCCCCAACGCGTTGCAACATGCCAATTATACCCTTTGGGCACCACGACCGTGTCTTTCGTGCTGACGCTTACGGCTTCGAAACCAAACCGGCTTGTCGCCGCATGGGCGGAGACCGGTGTCAATGCAGTGGTGGCCGCGCTCAAGCCCGCAACGCTGCCCATTGCGATCACGCCCCCTAAAAAACCACGCCGCGAAATTGCGTCTTCAACGATCGCATCAAAATCATGCCATTTCGATCTAGGGTTGATCGCCTCATCAAATGCATCAAAAGACAGATTATGCAATTCATCCGTGGATAGATTAATTTGTGAACGTTGAGTCATGTGAAATCTCCCCTGAAAATAAAATAAGTATTAATTTATATCCAAAAGCATATCTTCAAGCGGTCTAGCGCGTCAAGCGCGTTTACCCTAGGGCACCCTTACGCTGTAAAATACACAGCAAATATAAGGTGACGCAGGCGTAGCCCCTATTGAGAAACAAAACTGAAAAATGGCACGCTTCGTTTTTGTATGGGTTTTCTTCTGCGGCGCGCCTGTCAAAAAGCGCTCATCCAAAGTGATCAAAGCCTATGCGCGCACCCTCTGAAATCGCGCGCTTACTATTTCTGCCGCGTCAAAAAAAGAGGCGCTGATCTTCCAGCGCCTCGGCAAACATTATACGTTTAAAAAATCTTAAATCCAACGGATTGGATTATTGAACTTGATGCGCCACGTATAAAATATCAGACATGTTGAACAGTAATATCGTGTTCACAACCAAAAAGAAAATTGGGGCGATGTAACCCTCTGCCGTTGCTTTCACGCCTTCGACTTCGGCCCATTCACTGTTCACCGTTGTATAGCCAAAATACGTTGCGAGCAACGCTTGCGTCCAAGCAAACGCCACAAAAGCCCATGCGCCTTGCGGACCAACGAATAATAAAACCAAAGCGATCAATGTAGATGCGCCAACGCACGTGCCTGCAAAGCGTGTCATGAAAACCGCACTATCGCCAAAGCCATATTGATCAACGAAACCCTTCGTGGCGAATAAACAGCGATAACTGTAATACCCACCCCCGACGATAATCAAAATCCACAACACCATATTCAATGAACCACCAAATGAATCTGCCATTTTTTTCTCCCATTATTGGCTTTTTTCACCATATCATAGATTTTTAAAATCTGAAAAAAACTTTGCTTTGGGCGCTGCCACAGGCGTTTGCGCTTTGCACGCACGGGTCATTGCCAGATGCAAAATTTGCCAGCGTGCCAAATAAGGCCCGCGATCGAGCACCCGTTTTCAACCGCATCTAGATAGATTGCTGCGCGCCATAAGGGTTTTTCTATGCCGCAATGCGCTTCTACCTCGCAGAGCTGGCATATCCTGGTTCGGGCTTGGCGAGCCTCTCAGGTGCCCCGCGCGTTATCATAAGGGGCCGTACCATAACCAAACGGGCAGGTCAGTCCGATCTAATCTGTTTTGCAGATTGCAGCCCCAACCGCGCAAAGGCTTACCTGCCATCAGAAAAAAAGCGCTACGGCGATAGGTTTTTATTAAAATATAAATTCATCTTGGCGCGGATCTTTTTTGGGCTTGCGGCGTGGTACAATCTGAATAATCCCTGATTTTCGGCTGCCATGCTTATCTACTATGCGTTGCGCAGCCAATGCATGCTGCCTTGGCTTTCTTAACGCATAAAGCTTCGCGCTTGCGGCCTGTCGAGCGGCTTTTTCGTCCACAATTGGCAGCGGGTATCCGTTCATTTTGTCCGGGAAATGCCAAGGTTGATGGATAAACCCAATCGGCACATCGCGCAGCTCTGGCACCCAGCGCTTGATAAAAACCCCATTTGGATCCTGATCAAGGCTTTGTTTGATCGGGTTGTAAATTCGGATCGTATTGATCCCCGTTGTGCCCGATTGCATCTGCGCTTGCGCGTAGTGAATACCCGGCTCATAATCGGTGAACTGGCGCGCCAGATGCAAGGCTGGCAAGCGCCAATGCAGCCACAGATGATAGCTGGCAAAGCTCATCAACATAGCGCGCATGCGAAAATTCAGCCAACCGGTGGCAATCAGGGATCGCATACACGCATCCACCATCGGATAGCCGGTCTGACCTTGCTGCCACGCGGTAAGATAGGCGTCATTCACCGGCTCTTGGCGCAGCTTATCATAGGCCGGATGCATGTTTTCAAATTCGATGCGGGGCTCGTCTTCAAGCTTTTGAATAAAATGGCAATGCCAATGCAAGCGGCTTGAAAAAGAACTGAACGCCTTTGGCCAATTGCCTGACATAGTTTTTGGAGAGGCGGCCAGTGCCTTGCGCCGGGCTTCTAAGGCGTGATGCACTTCGCGCATTGACAAAGTTCCAAAGGCCAAATGCGCGGAAAGGCGTGAACAGGCCTGCGCCGCGCTTAAGGGAGAGGACATCGCTTTTGAATAATCCTCTCCGCGCCTGTGTAAAAAGCTTTCCAATACCTGTAAACCCTGCCGCCGCCCCCCGCTTTGGCGCGCAGTGCACCCATCCTCCGCGAGATGAAAATCTTCCGGCCGCGGCATCGGCTCTGAGGTGAGATCGATCTTTTTTAAACCCGTTGGTGCCGGCAGGCAGGGCTGCGCCATATAGTGCTGCCAGCGCTGCGCCCAACCGGCGCGCTTATTCAAGCCTCGGGTCACGCCAATACGCCGTGGCTGATGCCACGTCACCCCGGTGGTTTGACACCAAGCCTGAACGCGCTGATCACGCGCGTAGGTCCAACCATTCCACGTTTCTTGATGCGAGCACAGCTGGGTGAAACTAAATTTTTGATGCAACTCGGTAAGGATCGAAACCGGATCCCCGATGCGAAGAACTAAGCTCTGACCCAAGGCGCAAAGATCCTCTGACAGATCAGCCAGGCTGTCTTGTAAAAAACAAAAATGCCGATGGCTCATATCCGGTTGCTGCCAAAGCCCGGGCTCAAGAATATAAACAGGAAGCACCGAACCGGCCTGCGTCGCATGGATCAAAGCCGCGTTATCAAATACCGATAAATCGCGCTTGAACCACATCAGAACCGGCGCTGTGCTGGTCTGCTTTGCTTGTGTCACGTAACTCTCCCAGCGCGTTGCTTTGATCTATCGGCGGCCTCTGATGAATATCTATTCCAGCAGAGTGAAACCGCAAGTGGCCATGACAGAGGCGCTGCATTGTGTCGCGCAAGCTGTAAGCACGGCGCGCAAAGACGCACAGAGTCAAAGGATCAAACCAAAAAGATGACTTAGGCGTTTTGTAAAAGCTCTTCCCAGCGATGGCAGGCCACGTTATGCTCTGCTGCGCTGCTTTGCAAACGCGGCTCTTCTACTTTGCAGCGATCAATCACATGCGGGCATCTTGTGTGAAATTTACAGCCCGAAGGTTGCTTCATCGGCGAAGGAATTTCGCCTTCAAGCTTTTGCGCCCTGCCGCGATCATCCGGGTCAAGCGATGGAATGGCCGAAAACAGCGCCTTTGTATAGGGATGCCGGGGCGCGGCGAAAAGCTGGCGCGTAGGGGCGGTTTCCACAAGGCGGCCCAAATACATCACCGCAACGTGATCACATGTATGTGCAACCACGGACAGGTCGTGACTGATAAACATAAAAGTAATGCCAAGATCACGCTGAAGCTCTTTCAGAAGGTTCAAAACATCTGCCTGGATCGAAACGTCAAGCGCCGCCACGCTTTCATCGGCAACTACAAGTTTGGGGCCCGACACCAACGCCCGGGCAATTGAGATCCGCTGTCTCTGACCACCCGAAAACGCATGTGGAAAGCGCCTCAAATGTTCAAGGTTAAGCCTGCATTTGGCCGCGGTTTCACGCACGCGTTCATCGGTTTCCTGCCGATTGCGCGTCAGACCCATCACTTCCAGCGGTTCTGCGATGATATCGCGAACCGTCATTCGCGGAGATAACGCGGCATAAGGATCCTGAAAAATCAATTGGGCGCGCTTGCGATAATCCTTAAGATCGGCTTTGCCAATCGTTTCAAGATCATAGGCCACTTCGCCATCTGCATAATGCGCCGATCCACCCGTGATCGGCACCGCCTTTAAGAGCGCACGCCCAAGCGTGGTTTTCCCCGAGCCAGATTCACCCACCAATCCAAAAAAACTGCCCTTATCGATATGAAGCGTTACGTCATCAACTGCCTTCAAAACAAATTTATCAAACAACCCTTTGCCAATGGGAAACCCCACAGAAAGATTTTCGGCCCGAATCAATGGTCCGTTCATTCCGCGACCTCCTTATAGATATGACAGGCAACGGTGTGATCCGCGCCAAGATCAACCTCATTTGGACCGATTGTAGTACACGCTGCCCCCACAATCTGGCTGCAGCGCGTGTTGAAAACACACCCTGGCGGGCGTTCCAGCGGCGACGGAATATCGCCCGGCACAGCAGTGAGCGACTGGTCAAGATTATCAAGCTTTGGCAAAGCTGAAATCAACCCTTGCGTATAAGGATGCTTGGGATTGCGGATCACTTCGCGCACCGGACCTTCTTCAATCAACCGGCCAAGATACATCACATTCACCCGATCACAGGTTTGAGCAACGACGCCAAGATCATGGGTAATAAAAATGATTCCCATGTGAAATTCATCCACCAAATCTTTCATCAAATCGATGACCTGCGCCTGAATCGTCACATCCAGAGCTGTGGTTGGTTCATCTGCAATTAGCAAAGCAGGCTTGGTTGAAAGCGCCATCGCGATCATCGCACGCTGGCGCATGCCGCCCGAAAGTTCAAACGCGTATTGATCAAAGCGCTGGGAAGCATCCGAAATACCAACCCGATCGAGCATTTCGACCGAAATTTCTTTCGCCCGCGCCTTAGACATATCGCCATGCAATTGCAGCTGCTCGACCATTTGTTTGCCAATGGTAATCGCAGGCGCAAAAGAAGCCATTGGCTCTTGAAAGATCATTGAGATCGCACCGCCCCGCACCACCTTTAAATCGCGCGGCGTTCGAAGCGACAGAACATCAACTTCGCCTTGCTCTGTATGCAAGGTGATGCGCGAGTCGGGGCCGTAAACTGCATTGCGCGCATTGAGATGCATCAAGGCTTTCGCGGTTACCGATTTGCCCGATCCGCTTTCCCCGACCAGCCCCATCACTTCTCCTTTGTTCAACGAGAAGGAGACGTCTTCCACCGCCGTGATCAGCCCTTCATCGGTACGAAACTGAAGGGTCAGGTTTTTGACATCAAGCAGCGCGCTCATTTGTTCACCTCGGAATAGGGATCAGCAGCATCGCGCAACCCGTCTCCCACGAAAACGAACGCCATAACCAGAACGATAAAGAACGCCACTGGAATAAAATACCATTGATAATTTAACATAACATCGGCAGATGTCGCCTTTTGCAACATTACACCAAGCGAAGAAACTGGATCTTTCAGACCAAGCCCAATAAAGGAAAGAGCGGTTTCGCTGAGTACCATATAGGGAAAGGAAATTACCAAATCGACAATAATGTAACTGGTAAAAGACGGCAGTAAATGACGTCGAATTACATGCGACGAGGACGCGCCGCAAAGTTGCGCAGCCAACACATATTCTTGATTTCGCTCTGTCAGCAGATGCGTTCGGATACGCCGTGCCAATGTAGGCCACCCGATAAAGCCCAAAATAATCGAAATATAAAAAAACCGGGCTTCAGCCGAAATTTCGGGCGGCATAAAGGCTGCTACGGCCATGAATAGCGGAATTGCCGGCACCGTTCGAAAAGCATCGGTGATCATTTGTATCACGCTGTCGATCCAGCCACCGTAATAGCCGGACACCCCCCCAATAATCAAAGCCAGCACGAAGGCAATCAAAACGCCGATTGTACCCACCTGAAGCGAGGTCCAAATCGCGTGCAATGTTCGGCTAAAGATATCTTGTCCATCCTCATCCGTTCCAAAGACGTGTAGCTTTCCCTCTTCTAAACCAAAAAGATGACGATCACTTTTAATGACACCGAAAAGCTTATAAGCATCTCCTTTAGGCAGGAACGTCAAATAGGATCGTTTATCCTCATTGATTTTAGTAACCCACCGAAAATTTGTCGCCAATGATCTTTCTCGTTCAACAGGATGAATGAACGGGCGCAAAGAACAGCCGTTTTTATCACAGAATTGCGGAATCTGGGGGGCACCGTTTGTATAATCTTTATTGCGGCCCGCCACAGTGGGATCATAAGGCGATAGAAATGGCGCAAAAAGGCCTGAAAAAATCAAAAAGACTAGAAAAAAAGCTGCAATCATTGCAGCGCGCTGTTTCTTAAACCGAGCCCAAATTAATTGGCCCTGCGACGCTGTAAAATAGGCTTCTTTCGCGTGCTGATCATTGTCACCCTCAGCCCCAAACTGTGTTGGGTTTGATATATTTATCCCAGCTAATTTTGGGTCGGTCGGATCTGGCATATTGCTCATGTCCTCACCTCACGATGCTTTTGCGGACACGCGGGTCGATGGTTGCCAGCAAGATATCCGTGAAAAAATTTAACGCCACTATGGACGCGGTTAATAGGAAAATAATCGCCCCAGCAAGCTGCTGGTCATTTGAGCGCGCAAGGGCGTCGATCAAAAGCTTACCCGCATCGGTCATCACAAGAATCAAGGCAACAATGGGCAACTCATTAAAAATACGGTTCAGGTCAAACCCGAGCGAGTTAATGATTGGTCCAAGCGCATGACGCGCCGGATATCTCCAGAGCAACTTGCGGCCATGCACGCCGCGCGCGGTTGCAGCTGTAACGTAAAGCTTCCCGATCTCATCTGACATCAAAGCCCGCACCGTTTGCAGGGCAAAAGCGGTTGCGGACCAGCCCAGAATGAATACGGGCAGCCATGCGTGTTTCAGAAGATCGACAAAACGTGCCCAAGACCAGGGTGCATCGCGGTATTGGCTAGAAAACAGTCCCGTTAGCGTTTCGCCAAAATAAACCGTGGCGAAGAGCATAATCATTAAAGCCAGCAAGAAGTTTGGCATCGCAAGACCAAGATAGCTAATGATACGCAAAGAATTATTCAGATATGGATTGTTGGATGCAGCAGCAATGATCCCCACCGGAATTGCGATTGCATAGGCCAAAGCCAGCGAGGCAAGACAGATGCCAAGCGATAGCAAAAACTTATCGCCCAAAAGATCAGCGATATTCACCCGTAGGATACAGCTATTCCCAAACTCACCCTGAAAGGCGCCAACGATCCATTTGCTCCAACGTTCAAGGAAAGGTCGGTCGAGACCAAGCCGCTGCCTTTCGGCCTCCAATTCATTGGCAATTTGGATCGAAGACCCTTGGGTATTCTTAAAGGCAAGATAGCGTTCAGCACAATCACCTGGCACCAACTCCATCAGTAAGAACACAAAGAGCGATACTATTATTAGCGTGATCAGCGCCATAACGGCCCGTGTTATCACGAAGCGCGCAAAGTTTAGCATTGTAATTTCCTGTTCGCCCTGCCCAGAAGCATATTAAAATCAATGACGGGCGGCAAGCCGCCCGTCATCAGTTCAACAAAAACCTTACTGCTTACTCGTCCAACCACCACTGGGTCGCACGGTAAGGATAAGTCCGGTAATATTCGTAGCTATGAGTCTTGGTTTCGGTAAAGTTGATCAGATTGTTGCGATGAATCATCGGCGCAGGGGCAATCACCGTACCAATGAACAACAATTCTTTGGTCATATGGTCGACCATTCTTGCACCTGCCTGATTGAAAGCATCAGAACCTGCTGCGGCGGATTGCAGAACATTGATGTCTTCCATCATCTGCTTGGCCCAAGCTGGAGGCTCTTCGCCTGCAGACCCGTTAGAATCAATCCACTCGGCCCAAAGCATCGCATTGCGGTTTCCGAAATAATTTTCATAGGGTGGTACCCATAGCTCATTATTACCCAGAACGATCGCCAAAGGCTGACCTTTGCGCCACATGCTGACATCCAGTTTATTGGAAGACTGAGCCGAACGATACTCATCCGGTGTTACTTCCTTTACATTGGAAGCAATGCCAACATCGCGCCAATATTGCGCCGCTAATTCAACGGTCTGGCCAGCAATCCCTTGAGTTGAAAAGTTAAGATTCAAGACCAGCTTATCGCCATTTGGCAATTCGCGAATGCCATCACCATCCGTGTCGGCCATGCCAAGCCCGTCAAGCAGCGCATTGGCACCAGCTGGATCATACTCAGTGGCATAGGTCTCCATTGAAGCATCAGCAAATGCGGGCAATGGTGAAAACCCAGTATAGGCACGAGGCGTACCTTGACCAAAGAAGCCAATTTCGTTCATCTCACTGCGGTTGATCGCGATTGACATCGCCCGCCGGAAATCAATATTACCAAAAACCTCGCGTTTGGCCGGATCTTCATGGGTCACGTTAAAGCCCAAAGCACCGATGGTAATTTCAGGCTTCAAATGAACCGTATAATCGCCTTTTTCTTGGTTTTCGAGCAGGATTGGTGCTGAAGCCAATTGCAAAGACTGGGCCTTATAATCGATCTCGCCATTTACAATCTTAAGTATACGCACCTCATTATCATTGATGTAAACTTCATCAAACTCATTGATATAAGGCAATTGCTGGCCGGTCGGATCCACTTGGAAGAAATAAGGGTTAGCAACAAAATGCCGCCCTTCGGGGGTGTCGGCGATTACGATATGGCTTTCAAGCGTAGGATAGGTTGCTTTAGGAAGGCCAGCAACCAGATCCGGGTTTGACAGCATTGGGGTTGGCGTATCCGTCCAATCCGAATTACCGTAATAGGCCTTGATCGCAGCATAGCCGTTTTCAAAGCCAAGCGCCTGCGCATTGGCATCCGCATTCGAGTCAACACCTGGGTGGAACTGACCCAGGAAATGCTTGGGCTGGAAAGGCTGCGAATAATGCGTCGCGAAATGCGCAATCAGGCCGGGTTTGGGCGCAGGCAAGTTGAAAATCACCGTGGTGGCGTCGGGCGCATCCACGCTCATTGCCTCACCTGCGACTGTTATATAATCTTTCGGCGTTTCAAAAATGTTTTTATCCAACATCAGATTATCGTGATAGAACACGATGTCTTCGCTCGTGAATGGCGCGCCATCCGACCACTTATGGCCTTCCCGAAGCTTGATTGTCAGCTTGGTAAAATCATCATTCCAATCGAAGGATTTCGCCACATTCGGAACGATGGTCTGAAGATCATCCGAATAACGCAAAAGGCTAACATGGCGCACGGATAAAAAGTCAGATGTTCCCGCTTCCGTCGCATTCGATAAAACGTCTAATTGCCCGCCATAACGGCCCACGGCATCATAAGGAACCATCACTAAAGGCTCTGAAGGCAACCGGTCCGCCAAAGCTGGCAGAGCGCCATTGCCTTGGATGCGCGCGTTTAATGCAGCAGCATCCGGATTTCCCGAAAGCGCCATAGTGCATCCGGCCGCAGCCTCGAACTCGGCCAAATCATATTGTTGCGGGTAAGCGCCTGCCGCGACTCCCCCCATATCGGCAACCGTGATCGCGGGGCAATTGGCAAATGCCATACCCGGCAATGCAATCGCAGCCACGCCAGAAAGCAATAAACGTTTCATGTTCTCTCCTTAGGTTAGTTGTATCATGCGCGATCTGATGACGCGCTTAGTTCTCGTGCGCGCCAAGTCAGCGACACGATAGATTAGGTCAGACATACTATATCCGGCGCGATCGTCACAATTTAAAATATTGACAGTCAACTCCGTCTGACCTTCCTTTCTTCGCCTAAAAGCACACCTGTCATGTCAACGAGAAAAGATCCAAAAACCAAAACTTACGCGACATCAATAAAGGCCTGCCTCTCGAGGGCGTTAACGTTTCATCCCCTTGATCAGAGTATTCTTCGCAAATACGCAATTAGGGATCGGGTGTGATGGAAAAGTATTTTTTTTGATAATTCAAGGTAAATGTAGCCTCCAAAAATTTCTTCACTCCCCTTTTTTGATATTTCACCGATCTTTTTTGAATAATTAATTATGAGCCTTCTGTCCCAAACTCTAGTTTTCATAGCGTTTGTCAATGAAAGCTGACAGCTGACGGTCTTTCAAAAATAATTTGAGAAATTTAGCAAAAATCTGTTCGCGCCGAACAAAAACTCAAAGATCATGACCAATCGGGCAGGCATCTCAAGAATCGCATAACAACTTATTTTTTAATTCTTAAATACTGCTAAAACAGAAATTTGAAGAAAACGATGCCTCTATTTAGATGGCTTAACCCGTCTCTGCGCAAACGCGTATTTTGCGTTTTACGGCATTTCTGCAAATCAAAAATAAATACTCCCAGCTTTTCTAAAAAATCCTTCCATCCCTCTCTCAAAGATCCAGTACCGATACGCCGCCCCTCACTTCTCTCAGAATTCATGGACAGGCATCACAGATGCGTCGCGTCAATACAGCGCAAAAAAGCACGGATCATGGGTTGATCCCGGCGGATGGATAAAAATACCAAAGATTCTTTCATGCGCAGCGTGACGCCCGAAATTGCGACAGCACGAATATCAGAAGCATTGCCCAATTCGGCGCGCGAGACAAATCCAATACCCGCCCCCGATGCCACCACCTCGCGCAGCGCCTCACGTCCGTCAACTTCAATCACCGGGCGCAAACGCAGCCCAGAGGCCTGCGCCTCTGCTTCGATACAGCGCCGCGTACTTGACCCTTTTTCACGGAATACCAAAGGCCATTTTACAAGCTGCTCAAACGCAAGCTCTTGAACCGTTTCTGGTAAAAAGTCTTGTGCCATAATTGCGACAATTGGCGCATCCCCCATCGGAATTTCTACCAAATCGGGCGCTGAAGGGCTATTGCCCACCACGCCAATCTCGGCATCATAATGGCGTAAACGCTGCAGCACATCTTCCGAATTTCCCGTTCGAACAGACACGAAGGTTTTCGGGTTCGCCGCGCGAAAAGCGCTGAGCGACGCCGTGATATGTAAAGCCGAATCTGCCACCACCCGCAACTTGCCCCGCAGCTGGTGTTGGCGCTTGCTTAAGCAGAGCTCGATTTGCTCTTCCACATCGAATAACTGCCGCGTCAGCAAAAATAATTCATCCCCAGCTTCGGTCAGCTGCACATGTTTTTTTTCACGATGGAACAAAAGCGTGTCATGCAGCTGCTCCAATTGCCGTACGTGATCGGATAAGCTGGGCTGGCTTTGGTTCAACGCGCGCGCAGCGCTGGAAAACCCTCCATGCAACGCAACAAAGTGAAAGGCGCGAAGTTGGGTATATCTCATATATAAGTTTTTCCGATCATTTGATATGATTAATGTATTTTACTTATAGCATAATGAGGCGCATTTAGGGAATGTAAATTGGGAGAGCCCATATGCCAAACACCGACCGTTTTGAAAAATTACCCAAGCCCGCGCTTGGCGAGCCGTATTTGTTAACGCCAGGGCCGCTCACCACGGCCTATGAAGTAAAACAAGAGATGCTCAAAGATTGGGGCAGTTGGGATGATGATTTTCGCACTATGACAGCGCAGATACGAACAGGTTTGCTGGCGCTGATTGGCCCAAAAGCCGATCTTTATGATTGCGTACCAATGCAAGGCCCTGGATCTTACGCGGTTGAAGCCATGTTGGGCAGTTTTGTACCCCAAGATGGCAAGGTTTTGGTTTTGGCCAATGGCGCGTATGGCATGCGTGCTGCCGCCACATTAGAGTATCTTGGCCGCGATAAAGTCGTTTTAGACAAGGGGGATTATATGCCACCTCGCGGCGCTGAAGTGGCAGAAATTTTAGCAAAGGATCCGGCAATCACCCATGTGATGGCAATTCATTGCGAAACCTCGTCCGGAATTTTAAACCCGATCGAAGAAATTGCCGAAGCAACCCGCGGCGCGGGGCGCAAATTGTTGATTGATTCGATGTCGGCCTTCGGGGCGCTTGCGCTGCACCCCGCCCAGCTTGGATGCGCAGCTTTTGTCTCCTCGGCCAATAAATGTATCGAAGGCGTGCCCGGTTTCAGCTTTGTAATCGCGCAAACCGCCGAGTTGCAGACCGCGCGCGGCAATGCGCATTCTTTAAGCCTTGATGTTGAAGCGCAATGGCGGGTCATGAATGACACCGGGCAATGGCGCTTTACGCCGCCCACGCATGTGGTGGCCGCCTTTTTAAAGGCTTTGGCCGCCCATGCTGCAGAGGGCGGTGTTGAGGCGCGCGGGGCGCGCTACACTCAAAACCGCGATATCATGGTATCGGGCATGCGCGCACTTGGATTTGAAACATTGCTGGAAGAGCGCTGGTTATCGCCAATCATCGTTACATTTTTCTGCCCTGCTGACCCGGCATTTAAATTCAGCCAGTTTTATGATGCGATGAAAGAACGGGGCTTTATTATCTATCCCGGAAAGCTGACAATTGTAGACAGCTTTAGAATCGGGTGTATTGGTCAGATAGACACCGATGTGATGCACCAACTGCTGACTGCGGTGAAAGCCGCATTGGCGCAAATGGGCGTTGCAGATGCGGCCCCGCCGCGCGCCGCGCTTAACGAACGACGCAAATTATTAGCCTAACGAATGAAGAAAGCAATCGAATGACAATGAATACGGATGTAAATGTAAACGGGCGAGTATATACAGCCCCAAAAACCTGCGCGATTGTGATCTGTCTTGATGGCTGTGAACCGGCGTATTTGGATGTGGCGATTGGCGAAGGTTTGATGCCCACATTAAAGCGTATCCGGGCCATGGGCAGCGATCATCTTGCCCATTCGGTGATCCCCTCGTTCACCAACCCCAACAATATGTCGATTGCGACAGGGCGCCCACCCGCCGTACATGGCATTTGCGGCAATTACCTGTATGAGCCGGAAACCGGCGAAGAAGTGATGATGAATGATGTGCGGTTTTTGCGCGCCCCAACCGTGTTCGGCGGCCTGTACAATGCCGGGGCAAAAGTGGCCGTGGTCACGGCCAAAGACAAATTGCGGGCGCTGTTGGGCGCGGGGTTGAAATTTGATGAAGATCGGGCGATTTGTTTTTCCTCAGAAAAGGCCGATCAAGCTACCTTGGCCGAAAACGGGATTGAAAATGCAAGCGCCTATATGGATCGCCCCGTCCCAGAAGTCTATTCTGCCGATTTATCAGAATTTGTTTTTGCCGCTGGGGTAAAGCTTCTCAAAACCTGGGCGCCAGACGTGATGTATCTGTCAACCACAGATTATATCCAACATAAATTTGCCCCTGATGAGCAAGGCGCAAAAGATTTCTATGCTATGTTTGACCGTTATCTGGCTGAATTAGACGCATTAGGCGCAGCAATTGTGGTGACCGCCGATCATGGTATGAAGCCCAAACATCAAGCCGATGGCACCCCAGCGGTGATTTATATTCAGGATGTATTAGACCAGTGGCTGGGTGAAAAAGCCGCCCGTGTTATTCTGCCCATCACCGATCCTTATGTTGTGCATCATGGCGCTTTAGGTTCGTTTGCAACGGCCTATTTGCCAGAGGGCTGCGATCATGGGGAAATTATTGCCCGCCTAACAGCTTTGCCCGAAATGCTTTCAGTGCTCAGCAAAGAAGAGGCGGTGGCCGAATTTGAACTGCCCGCAGATCGGATTGGCGATATTGTCATGGTTTCAACCGAAAATATGACCATTGGCACTTCCCAGCATCGCCATGATCTGGCCGCACTGAAAGAACCCTTGCGCAGCCATGGCGGGCTTACCGAACAAACCGTGCCGTTCATCGTAAACCGGGTTATGGATTTGCCAAATGCGCCCCAATTGCGAAATTTTGATGCGTTTTATTATGCCTTGCAAGCGGCAGCGCAGTAAATCTGCGCTCAACATGCGCCCGCCAAAGTCTTTTGGCGAGCTTAAAAACGAGGAGGGGGTTGAAAAAAACCTCACTGCCCTTCTCTTAAGAAAACCGCGGTTGTCTGAAGATGGGCGATGACCGCAAATTAAACAACGCGAAGAAGAATGAGGCTCCAAATGACAGCGACAGAAGAAATTCGACACGAAGCCATGCGCATCGGAGGCGAAAAAGTCTTTACAGACGATGTGGTCGAGGTGCGCTATCCCTATACGGATGAGCTGGTGGCCACGGTGCCGGCCGGCACCGCAGAGCATGCGGCGCAAGCCTTTGCGATTGCCGCCGCTTATAAGCCCAGCTTAACGCGGTATGAGCGCCAGAAAATTCTGTTTCGCGCGGCCGAATTGATCCGTGAACGCCGCGATAGTATCGCGCATTGGCTCACCTTGGAATTGGGCATTTGCCAACAGCATGCGCTTTATGAAACCGGGCGTTCTTATGATGTGTTTATGTTGGCCGGTCAGGCCGCCATTCAAGATGATGGTCAAATCTTCAGTTGCGATCTGACACCGCATGGAAAGCCGCGCAAAATATTCACCAAACGCGAACCCGTGCGCACGATATCAGCCATCACCCCGTTCAATCATCCCTTAAATATGGTGGCGCATAAAATCGCCCCCGCGATTGCAACCAATAACTGTGTTGTGTGCAAACCAACCGAGTTAACACCGCTGACTGCGATCACATTGGCGGATATTTTATACGAAGCCGGCCTGCCGGTTGAAATGTTCCAAATCGTCACCGGATGGCCCAAAGATATTGGCGATGAAATGGTCACCAATGAAAATATTGATATTGTCACCTTCACCGGCGGTGTGCCTGTGGGCAAAATGATTGCGCAAAAAGCCGGATATAAACGCGCCGCGCTTGAGCTTGGCGGCAATGATCCACTGATTATTCTAAATGATCTCTCTGATGCAGATCTTGAAAAAGCTGCGACGATTGCGGTGGCCGGTGCCACGGGAAATTCCGGCCAGCGCTGCACGGCAGTTAAGCGGATCTTGGTGCAAAACAGCGTGGCGGATAAATTTGTACCCCTGGTGCTGGAAAAAGCCAAAGCCATCCGCTTTGGCGATCCGATGGATCCAGACACCCAATTGGGCTGCGTGATCCATGCAAAAGCTGCAGAACTATTTGAAAAGCGGGTCTATATGGCCGAAGCAGAGGGCGCAGAAATCCTGTACCATCCGGGGCGCAACGGAGCGCTTTTGCCCCCGATCGTGATCGATAAAGTGCCCCATAGCTCAGAATTGGTAATGGAAGAAACCTTTGGCCCCATCGTGCCGATCGTGCGCGTGCCCGATGATGATGATGCCGTGATGGAAATTTCAAACTCTACCGAATTTGGATTGTCCTCCGGCGTCTGCACGAATGATTTTACCCGCATGCAAGCCTTTATCGAGGGGTTGGATGTGGGCACTGTGAACATTTGGGAACAACCGGGGTACCGTATTGAGATGTCACCCTTTGGCGGCATCAAAGATAGCGGGAATGGCGTCAAAGAAGGGGTTTTGGAAGCCATGAAATTCTTCACAAATGTCAAAACCTATTCTCTGCCATGGCCATAGACAAACAAGTGATGAGCGGCGCGGGCTTGCTGACTTTTCGTGACTAGCACGAAAAGCGTAACCGGCACCCGTACTGTATGTAAGACCCGATGATAAGCCCCGGGGTCATGCTAATCGCGTTAAGCGCGGCGCTTTTGCACGCCACATGGAATGCTATGGTCAAGGGAGCCGCTGATCGCGCATTATCGATTGGCTTGGTCTCTTTAGGGCATTTCGTACCCGCCCTGCCGTTTTTTTTAATCTTGCCCGCGCCGGATATGGCAGCTCTGCCCTATATCGTTGCGTCAACGGTAATTCATTGGGGCTATTACTTTTTCTTGATTGCAGCCTATAAAAACAGCGATCTTTCAGTGGCCTATCCGATTGCGCGGGGGGCAGCGCCGGTTTTAATCGCCTTGGGTGCCACGATCTGGCCGGGGGAAATTCTATCGCTCATGGCTTGGGGTGGGATCATCGGCGTCTCTTGCGGCGTTGCGCTCCTGGTCGTATCCCGCGCCACCGGTGCGGTTACAAAAGCCCTGTTTCCCGCCTTCATCACCGCTTTAATGGTGGCGGCTTATTCAATCGTGGATGGGATTGGGGTGCGCGTTTCAGGCGCGCCTCTCTCATATATCACATGGCTTTTTACCGCGGAAATCTGTGTCACTCTATTCGTGCTAATGCCTCGGCGCGCCTTGATCAGGCAAAATGGTGTAAAACAATTTTTGACGGGATTTTCAGGCGGGGTTCTTTCAAGCCTGTCTTATGCTTTGGCGGTTTTTGCGCAAACCTTAGCGCCTTTGGCTTTGGTCGCCGCGATCCGCGAAACATCGGTTATTTTGGCGGCGCTTATCGGGGTCATTTGGTTTAAAGAGCGGCCAGTTCTGATGCGCATCTGCGCCGCATGCGTTGTTGCCTTTGGCGTGATCCTAATTGCGCTTTCTTAGAATTTGAGTTTTACGGGAAAAACCGAGTAACCCCGCTAGACCGCCCGATAAGGATTACCTATCATCCGCTCTAGCGTGAAAGGAAACCCAATGGCCAAGCCGCGCAACGTTCTGTTTATCGTGATTGACCAGCTGCGGGCAGATTGTCTGACAGGGGCGCTTGCCACGCATGTAGATTTGCCCAACTTGCGCCAGTTTATGAGCGAAGCGGTGACCTTTACCCGCAATTTTTCAGTCACAAATCCCTGCGGACCATCGCGCGCCTCGCTTTTGACGGGGCAATATTCGATGAACCACCGCTCCGTGCGCAATGGTGCACCGCTGCGGCATGACATTCCAAGCCTTCCAGGCGAATTGCGAAAATCAGGCTATCTGCCGCTTCTTTACGGCTATACCGACACCTCGCTAGACCCGCGCGTTCACGCAGCAGATGATCCCGCGCTAACAACCTATGAATATGTGATGCCCGGGTTTCAAGAGCGGCTCGAAATGCGATCTGAGCAATCTATTCCTTGGCTGTCGCATTTAGCAGCGCAAGGCTATATTTTCAAAAATCATGATGATTTATACATCCCAGTGGCCGCGGATGGCGCCCACCCCGAAATCACTGACCCAGCGCTTTACGCCGCAAAAGACAGCGATACCGCCTTTTTAACAAATGCCTATTTGGCCGATCGCGCAACCCGGGATACCTCTAATTGGTTTTCGCATTTAACCTATTTACGCCCGCACCCGCCTTTGGTCGCGCCGGCCCCCTATAATACGCTTTATGATCCCCAAAAACTGCCCTTGCCCCACCGCCTAAACAGTCAGGCGTCAGAAGAAGCCGTGCATCCGTTTTTCGCCCCAATGTTTGACAGCGCAACCCCGGCGCATTTCGTATCTGGCATGCCCGATTTGAAACCCAACGAAGATACGGTGCAGGCTTTGCGCGCTGTATATCTTGGGCTTGCGAGCGAAGTAGACCATCATATCGGGCGGGTGATCACCGATTTGAAACAAGCGGGCCAGTATGAGGACACGTTGGTAATCATCACAGCAGATCATGGTGAGATGCTGGGGGATCGCCACGCATGGGGCAAAATGAGCGTTTATAACGCCGCCTATCACACACCCCTTATTATCCGAGCGCCGCAGCTACAGGCCCAATCTGGAATGCAAGTGCAGCTGCAAACTGAAAGCGTGGATATTGCCCCAACAATACTTGACTGGATCGGATCAGATATTCCAAACTCGATGGATGGACAGTCCCTATTGCCGCTCATCAAAGGGGAAACACCCGAAAACTGGCGTAAATTCACTTTCTCAGAGCTAAATTTTGGACATCCCCTTTTTCCGACTAAATGGCAAAAGCAGCTGGGACTATCCGTTGATGAGTGCAGTTTAAGCATTTTACGCGATGCGCAATTCACGCTGGTTGAATTTGCCGGCGATCTGCCGCCTTTACTGTTTGACCATGCAAAGAAAGGAGAGCTTGAAAACGTAGCAGAACAGGCGAACTATGCCCCCAACCTTGCCCGTCTGACGCGGCAAATGTTGAAATTTCGAATGCAAAATATGGATCGCAGTTTGGCCTTAAGCGCGCTTACTGCACAGGGGCCGCAAACCGCCTTTCGCCATAACATAACAAAACGCGCCTAAGAGTGCAGCGCAGGCCCGTTTTCGACGGGCTATGCGGTTAAACAGCGCTGAACATGCCCCTATGCGCAGGGCGCAACGGCAGCCAGGCCCTGTTCAATAATATCGAAGGCTGAAAACAACTCGGATTCTGTAATGGTTAAGGGCGGGCAGAGCGTCAGCACGCAGCCACCGCCAATTTTATAACTCAAACCATGTGACAGCGAATGGTATAAAATATCCTCGGCAGCTTTAAGCGCCGGTTGGTTATCAATCCGCAGCTCAATGCCAAAAAATAAGCCCAAGCCCCGTATATCATGAACCAGCGGATATTTAGCTTTGATCTCTAAAAGCCGCTCTAATCCACGCCGCCCCAACGCACGCGCGTTTTCAATAAGCCTATCCTCAAACAAACAGTCAATCGTGGCCAAAGCCGCCGCGCAACCAACCGAAGATTTTTCATGCGTATAATGGCCCAAAGCCCGATCCCCCGTTACGTCCAGATCTTCTCGCACGAGCAGCGCCGCCATCGGGAAAATACCTCCACCCAGCCCTTTTCCGATCACCAGCATATCAGGCACTACGTCGAAATGCTCACAGACAAACATTTCTCCGGTACGGCCAATCGCGGATGGAATTTCATCAAAAATCAAAAGAATGCCATGTTCATCGCAAATGTCACGGACGCGGCGCCAATAATTCTTGGGCGGCAATTCAACGCTCGTCCAACGCATGGGTTCGGCGATCAAAGCCCCAATATCACCTTCCATTTCTATCACATATTTTAAGTAGTTTAGGCAGCCCTCATGCTGCTCATCTTGGCAATTGAAATGGCATTTTCCGCGCGTTGGCGGTGGAATATGTTCACAGCCCGGCAAAAGCGGCCCAACATCCTTTCGGAACAGGCTTTCCCCGCCAATCGAGATGGCATCCAGTGAGGCACCGTGAAAGCTTTCCCACATCGAAATGGTTTTGTGCCGCCCGGTCGCGTAGCGCGCCAGTTTTAAGGCCATGCCGATTGCATTGGTGCCGCCAGGCGCGAATAACATTTTATTGAGCTGCCCCGGCGCCAATTCCGCTAAACGACGCGCCAAATCAATTGCCGTTTGGTTTGTGTAGCGACGCGGACAAAATGGCAACGTATCCAGCTGCTCTTTAATCGCGTCAACCACTTTGGGATGGCCATAGCCAACTTGATGCACGCTATTTCCATGAAAATCCATGATTTGACGGCCTTGGGTATCTTCCAAGTAGATCCCGTTGCTATGCGTCAAAACGTTCAAACAGGGGCTCGATAACGATTGATGCAAAAAATACTGCGCGTCTTGTGCAAGCAGGTCTTGGGTTGAGGCATCAATATGGGCTGCCGACCAAGCCGCTCTTTGAGGCGATAGGTTGACATCGCCCTCAGACACGCTGGCTTTCGGTTTTAAGGAATATTTTTGCGCCATTTTAACCGCCCAATGTTGAAAATTGATCCCGCCAGCTTAAGCCTGCCTCTGTTTTGGATTTGGGGCGGTATTCGCATCCGAATGCCCCTTCATATCCCAAAGCTTGAAACTGAGGCAGTAAAACGCCGTAGTCAAGCGCCCCTGGAAACGGTTCGGCGCGCTGCTCTGCCGCTGCAATTTGAATGTGACCAATTTTATCGACATAGCGTGAAAAATGTTCCAATAGATCACCGCTTTGGATGAACACATGGTAACAATCAAACATAATTTTTAACCGCGGATTGTTGATCGCGTCCAGAACTTGGCCCGCCTGCGCAAGGGTCCGTAAAAAATACCCGGGCAATTGTTCTTCACATACCGGTTCAATCACAATGGTTAAAGTCGAATGATCCAGCGCATATTCGAGATTTTCAACAAAGGTCTCGAATGCTTCTGGCGTCTGCTCACTGAAGCCTGACAAAATATGCAACGCCTTGGCTCCGATCTCTTGCGCAAGCCTCGCCGCCTCCCGAATGTCGTGTCGCGCGATGTGCTGACGATCTGGAATCGCAGCGCAACCAAAACTGGGGCCCATGCGTATATTCATACTGTTCACGGGCAGCCCAACCTCTTTCAACAGAGATTTCAAATCACCCAGATCTTCAAAATGCGCTTCATCGTGCAATTCAACCGAGTGGAACCCGTGTTTTTTGGCGCTCCGTATCCGGTCCAAAAACGGCAGCTCTTTCCAAAGATATCCCGTATTTGCAGAAAAGTTAAACGCCATTAAGCTTTCCCCCTAAAGCTAAGGAATCAGCACTTCGCGCACAGTTTTTGCATCGGCAAGGCGATCCATCGCTGCATTTAAATCATCAAACCCGATCAAACGCGACATCAATTTATCCACTGGCAGGCTGCCGTTTTGGAACATGTTCAAATAACGCGGAATGTCTCTTTTTGCCACGCAGCTGCCCATGTAAGAGCCTTTTATGCTGCGCTCTTCAGCGGCGATTTTCAAATGCGATAAAGTAATCTCGGCCTCCGGGCCAGGCATTCCCGCCGTCACAGTCGTGCCCCCCCGGCGGGTGATATCATAAGCCATCTGCAAAGCACGGTTTGACCCTGCCGTCTCGATGGCGATATGCACACCCCCTCCGGTTAAAGCAGCGATCTGCGCCTGAACATCCGCATCCCCCGCATTCAGCGCGTGATGCACGCCAAGTTCGCGCGCAAATGCCAACTTCTCTTCGCTGAGATCCAGCGCCAAAACCTTACCAGACCCAATCGCTAAAGCCGCCAAAACCGCGCTGAGGCCAACGCCGCCAAGCCCAACCACCGCGATAAATTGGCCCGGTTTCGCCTGCGCTGTATTAATCACCGAGCCCACACCGGTCACCACGCCGCAACCAAACAGCGCCGCATGTTCAAAGGGAACAGATTTATCAATTTTTACCAAAGCTTCTTCGGGTATAACCGAATATTCGGCAAAGCCGGCCACCCCTGAATGATGATGAATCCGGGTGCTGCCCTGCCGCAATCGCGTTGTTCCATCCTTTAAAACAGCGTTTGCATTGGCAATCGTTGCAGGTTCACATAGTGCCGGTCGGCCAACGCTGCACATCTCACAGCGCCCACAACTGGCCACGTAAGAGGGCACTACGTGATCGCCCACCGCAAAGCCTTGCACATCTTGGCCTATCTCTTCCACGATCCCCGCCGCCTCATGCCCGATCACAATTGGCATTGGTTTGGCGCGCTCTCCGGTGATCGCAACAAGATCGGAATGGCACAAACCTACGGCCTTAACCTTAATTAAGACCTCCCCGCGCTTTGGGGGATCTAACTCAACCTCTTCTATGCTAAGCGGTTTGCTGACGCTGAACGGCCTTTGTGCCGAGGTGGTTCTGAGAATGGCAGCTTTCATTTTCATGCGCATTTTCCCGTCATTTTATATGGCCTATACGCCAAGATCACGCCGTGGCTTCTTCTAAGCACGCTTCCAGGATGTCTAGGCCTTCTTCTACCAGTGAAAACTGCGCTGACAGCGGCACCAGAATACGAATGACATTGCGTGTTGGGCCCGCCGTTACCAAAATAAGACCCTTCTTTAGAGCGATTTCAGCGACTTTGGTCGCCAACGCTCCATCGGGGGTGCCACTGGCACGATCCGTCACCAGCTCAATCGCGTTCATACAGCCAAGCCCGCGCACATCGCCAATACATTGCAACGAGTTCTTAAGCTTCATTTTTTGCAAGCGAGAGTCGATTAGCTCACCCATTTTCAAGCCTTTATCCAACAGGCCTTCTTTCTCAATCACGTCAAGCACCGCCAGCGCAGCAGCGCAAGCCATCGGGTTTCCGCCAAACGTGCCCCCCAATCCGCCCGGGGGCACTGTATCGATGATAGAGGCTTTGCCCACTATGCCCGAAATCGGCAAGCCGCCGCCTATGCTTTTGCCAACACAGGTGAGATCCGCACACATTCCGAAATGCTCAAAGGCAAACATTTTGCCGGTACGCCCGATCCCTGATTGAATTTCATCTGCCACCAAAACGATGCCATGCGTATCGCAAAGCGCCCGCAGATAGGTGAGAAACTCACCCGAGGCGATATTGTAACCGCCCTCGCCCTGCACCGGCTCAACAAATATAGCGGCGATCTGATCTGGTGGACAATCGCTTCTGAACAATGTTTCAAAGGCCTGCTTTGTATCCTCAAGCGTTATGCCACGAAACGCATCCGGAAAAGGCAGGCGAAAAATTTCACCCGGGAATGGCCCGAAACCCTGCTTAAATGGGACCATTCTGGCACTCAGCGCCATGCCCATATAAGAGCGCCCGTGATACCCATTTGTAAAGGTAATCAGCGCCGGCCGTTTCGTATGATAACGCGCCACCTTTATTGCGTTTTCAACGGCTTCCCCCCCTGCAGAAAAGAACATTGATTTCTTTTCAAAATCGCCCGGATACAGCGCGTTAAGCCGCTCGGCTAGGGCGATGTAACTTTCATAAGGTGTGACTTGAAAGCAGGTATGCGTCAGGCTGTCTAACTGATGCTTAATGGCAGAAACAACCTGCGGATGGCGGTGGCCAATATTCTGACAGCCAATACCGCCACAAAAATCTATGTAGCGTTTGCCTTCAACATCCCAGATTTCGGCATTCTCTGCTTTTTCAGCGATGAAGGTAGAAGAATACGCGATTGCTCTGGCAACAGACTTGTCGCGGCGACCTTCGATTTCGGTATTTGTTGTCATGATATAAGCCCTGTAACAACCTGTTAGCCAAGATCACCGGGCTCTTGGAGGCCCGGAGATCTTATCTGTTTAAAGACTGATTATTTTGGAAGCAGGTCGTTGACCTCTTCAACCAGCTCTTCTTGAAGCTCGGCCATATCATCAGATTCCCCCGTCACGATGGATTCCATACCATCATAAAGAACCTGCGTGATGGCCAATCCGTTATCACCCGGATAGGCGATCCAATCGCGCAGCAACCCAGATTGCTCAACCGCTGTGTATTTATTCGGGTTTTGCGCATAGAAATCAGTCAAAAGATCATTTGCTGCTTTGTTGGGTGGGATATAACCCGTCGTTTCCGCAACCAATGCCGCGCCAACGCCCGATGTGGCAAATTTTACAAATTTCCAAGCCGCATCGATTTCTGCTGGATCTTCAGAGGTTGACACCATCATAACCGAGTTGCCGCCCGCAGGAAGGCCCATCGGGGTTTGGCCCATGCCAGGGTATTTACCCGTTTTAAGTTCAAAATCACCCTTCGCGCGTTCAATCGCACCAACCGCAGATGTTGACCAGAAATACATCGACACCTCGCCCGAGTTAAAGGGCACGCCCGCATCGCCAGCAGACAGGTTTGGCATATCACATTCGCGGAACAGCTTTTTCATCTGCTCAAGCGCTGCCAAGCCGGCTTCACCGTCAAAATTGACTTTGCCATCTTTCAAGATAGGCTCGCCTTGGCTCCACATCAACGCTTGGAAAAACCAGTTACCCGTGACGCTCCAGCCCCACCACATGGGTGTTTTATGACCCGCTTTCATCAATGTATGGCACGCGGCAATGACCTCATCCCAAGTGGTCGGAAGCTCTGTAATGCCAACTGCATTGAGGTTATCCATATTGTAATACCCAACCGGCAGTGACACCGAATAGGGCAGGCCATACACTTCGCCGTTGAATGTGCCCAGGTCTAACATCGCTTGATGATAGCCATCTTTTGCGAAATCCGCTTCCGCGGCAATGAACGGTTCAAGCGATTTTGCAATGCCTTTCTCAACCAATAATGCCTGACGGTTCAAACCCTGAAAGGTCACATCTGGCAAATCTCCAGCGACGGATTCGCGCAAAATTGTGTTGGTTCCATCTTCATAATTTTCATAGGTCGCCCGAAATTTCACATCAATATCTGGATGCGCTTTTTTGAACTCAGGTATGAGCCGCTCCATCGTCACATCAAACAACGAGGAATAGGCATACCCTACCTCGATTTCAACGGCTTGGACCGGTGTCGTCAGAACGCTGGTCGCCAAAGCAAGTGCAGAAAATTTAGTTAAGTTCTTCATCTTTACCTCCCAAATTATAGGAACCTTTTGCGCGTGTTACGCTTGTAGCTCCTCGTTTAAACCGGGCCGGCATGCAGCCAAACCGGTATCCCTAAAAATTCTCATTTCATTCCCGTCATCGTGATCCCTTCAATGAACCGCCTTTGGGCGAGCAGAAAGACGATCACCAAAGGCAAAACAATCACGGTGGTTGCAGCCATCATCGGGCCATATTCGTTTCCATCCATGTCTGATTTAAACATCCGCAAGCCCAAGGGCGGTGTCATCAAATCTTTATTCCCAGTGATCACAACGCGCGGCCAATAATAATCATTCCAATGCGCCACCACTGAAAAAATACCAAAGGCAAGCAGCGCGGGAATGGCCGTGGGCAGCATCACCTGCCAAACGATCGAAAATTCGCTCATCCCATCCATGCGCGCGGCATCGATCAAATCATCTGGCACGGTCATGAAAAACTGCCGCATCAAAAAGATGCCAAAAACCGAAATACTCCAAGGCACAATCAGGGCCGCATACGTATTGGTCAGCCCTACTTTTGCAAGCATAATATAAAGCGGAAGGGCAATCGCATGTACGGGGATAAGCAAACAGAAGATGACCATCCCGAACACCACATTCCGGCCCCAAAACCTCAGCTTAGAAAGCGCATAAGCACAGGGTAATGCAATGATAACCTGAATTATGAAAATGCTTACGGTGACGAAAACCCCGTTTAACATATAACGCACCAAGGGTGCCTCTTTAAACGCAGCCGTGTAATTGTAAACGATTGGCCGCATCAAACATTCTTCTTCAGGATTGCCTACTTTAAGACAGCGGTTATCGGTCATGATTTGTTGAGCCCCAAAAAACCCGCCGGTGTTGGTTTCAATCTCAGACGGGCTTTTCAGTGAGTAAGACAGCATCAGATAAAACGGCAATAAAACAACAACCGCCCCGACCAATAACAAACTATGCTTGAAAAACTCTCCCAGCCAATTTGTATGAGTAGACATTAGTAATGCACCTTCCGATTAACGAAATACACCTGCACCAATGTCAGGATCAGAACAAAGATAAGAAACACAATTGTGATTGCAGAACCCATTCCCAGCAGGTTCTGCCGTACGCCTTTTTCAAACATGGCATAGACCATGACATAGGTTGATTTTGAAGGACCGCCCTCCGTTAAGGCCTCCACTGTATCAAAAACTTGAAAGGATCTTATCGAAGAAATGGTTATCACAAATACATGCGTTGGCCCAAGCATGGGCCATGTGACAAGTTTGAACCGCTCCCAAGCGCTGTCGGCCCCATCCATTTGTGCCGCCTGATACAGTTCCCTTGGTACTGAAGTGAGCCCTGCAAGATAGAGCACCATATTGAAACCAAAGGCCTGCCATATGCCAATAAAGGCGATCGTGCCCAGCGCATATTGCCGATCACCGAGCCATAGTGGAAATTTCTTTTCGCAGGCCGAGCCATACCAACTGTCCAGCGGATCATAGCCCAACCAAGAGCCCGAGAGCAGCGCATAGATCGCGGATTTATCGCAACCAGAGCGCAAGATATCATTTACCACGCCAACGATTGGGTTGAGCGCAAATTCCCACACGATCGCCATCGCAAGCAATGTGGCCATAACGGGAAGGAAAAAGATCGCCTTGTAAAGCTCACCCCCGATGCGCAAACTTGAAATGAGAAGCGCAGATCCCAGCCCCAATGCCACAGAGATCGGCACCACGAGCAAAACATAGGTCAGCGAGGCTGTGAACATTTTGCTATAGCTGCGGCGGCTAAACAGTTTTTCGTAATTTTCCCAACCGATCCAATTAAAACCGCTATTGCCTAGGCTATAATCTGTCATCGACAATGCGGCGGCTACAAAGACGGGCGCGATCAGAAGCAAAAGCATCAAAAAAATTGCCGGACCAACGAACCAATAATGTGCTTTCGAGCGCCCCATCAGGCTAGCTTCCCAGAGCTGGCCACATGGTTAAAATCCAACCGCCGCCCATCAGCACCAAAGACCAAAGGTTTGCCCGGCACGGGGGCGCAGTGAAGCGTATCGCCGGGCTTTTGAGGCGTTGCCGCCAAAGGTTGGGCCCGTATAATGATGGCGCTTTCGCTGCCCTCTTGCGTAACGTGAAAGAACACATCCGAGCCAAGATTTTCCTTATAGGTCAATTTGCCGGACAAGCTTTGCGCGGCCCCCGCGTCGGTCAACGTTAAATGTTCGGGCCGTAATCCCACAGAAACGGGCCCCGGAGCGGGGTTGGCAAGCACCCCGTCCAAGCTCAAACCAGCGCAGGTGATATGTCCAAATTCATCGCAATGACCTGGAAGAATATTCATTTTTGGGCTGCCGATAAATTCCGCCACCCGAATATCCTGAGGGTTTTGATACACCTCTTCAGGGGATCCCAATTGCAGCAAATCTCCATCCATCATCACCGCAATGCGATCCGACATGGTTAAGGCTTCCGCTTGGTCATGCGTTACATAGATAAACGTGGTTTTGAGCTTCTTATGCAACGCCGATAATTCAGCGCGCATATGCACCCGCAAACTAGCATCCAGATTTGACAAGGGCTCATCCATCAAGAAGGCCGCCGGGTTGCGCACCATCGCACGACCAAGGGCAACGCGCTGCCTTTGCCCCCCCGAAAGCTGGCCTGGTTTGCGCGCCAAAAGCGGCTCAATCTTCAGCGTTTCTGAAACGATTTGAACTTCTTTTTCAATTTGCACCATTTTGGATCGGCGGCTGGGCAGCAAATGCCCCAATAGGGGAAACCGCTCCCAAAAGCTCAGATCTCTCAGCCGCAAGGGCGTCATAAGGTTTTGACGAACTGTGAGATGCGGGTAAAGCGCATAAGATTGGAACACCATTGCCAAATCGCGCAGGCTGGGCCGTGTTTCATTCACGCTAACGCCATCGATAGAGACATCACCGCTGGATTGCGTTTCAAGGCCCGCAATTATTCTCAGCGTTGTCGACTTACCGCAACCGGAAGGGCCCACTAAGGTGAGAAACTCCCCATCATGTATGTCTAAATCCACACCATTTATTACAGACTGACCACCATAGGATTTGGTCACGCCACTTAGCGCTATTCCGGCCACTTGTTCCCCCCTTTACTTAGCTTATGCGCCGTTTACGGCTTCTGTATTCAAGCTAGGCAGCAATCAAATTACAATCGCGAATTATTTTTTTCAGTGCCATGCATCCACAACAAGACCAACGTTGCAATTGATTCTATTATTTGTAAAATAATATATAAATTAATTTAATATAAGGATTTATTATATTGTTACCCTATAGACAACTGAGTTACGCAGTGGCCGTTGCCGATCATGGTGGGGTGCAAGCGGCTTCGGAAAAAATAGCAATTTCACAACCCGCATTGAGCAATGCGGTTCAAAAGGTAGAACAAGAATACGGATTGAAAATATTCATCCGAGACCGGCCTAATAAATTGGCGCTGACTTCGGTGGGGCGGCGGTTTATCGCGCAAGCCAAACGGCTTATCGAGAACGCCGAAGAATTTGAAGATTTGGCTAAAAACTTGGGCAAAAATTCCAGTGGTATGATTCAACTTGGATGCTTCACTCCCACCGCGGCCTTTATCATTCCAATCATTTTACAGGCCTTAGAAACTCGTGGGCTTGATATTTCTTTACAAATTCATGAAGCTGATTTGGATGAATTAAATACGTTATTGGTTCAAGGCACGATTGACGTTGCTTTGACTTATAATATGTTCCCCAATCCCTCGATTGAGTTTGAAACCTTAATCGAAGAAAAACCTTATGTAATGATCGCACGCAATGACCCCTTAGCATCGAAAAAATCAATTGCGCTTAAAGAGCTGGTTGAAAAGGATATGATATCTTTAAACTTGCCCCTGACACAGCAATATTTCTTATCGTGTTTTTCGCAGCATAATCTGCGCCCCAAAGTCAGGCATCAAACAAAATCCTACGAATTGGTACGCAGTTTGGTGGGCGCCGGTGAAGGCTACGCGATTATGATCATGCGACCTGTCACAAATAGAGCCTATAATGGCACAGGGCTGGCCTATATTCCCTTGGCGGATGACGTGCCGCCTGCGCAATATGGGCTCGCCATCACAAACCGGGCGAGTCCAACAAAGTTGATCGAAACATTTTCTGAAATATGCCGGGACACGTTATTACATGAAAAAGCCGCCGATCATTATTTCGTACGGCGTTAAAGGAACTAAAAACCGTGAAAGATATTTAGAACATATTTTCCCGCAAACGTTGCAGCCCGCCATGCGGAGTTCTAAAATAACGCGGCGAAACGCCAAAAAGCTTTTTAAAGCCTTTTGAAAAATTATTCTGGCTTTCAAAACCACAGGCCAGTGAGACCTCTGCCAAAGAAAGTTCAGATTGTTCTAACAATTGCCGCGCCCGCTCCAGCCGCAATTCTTTAAAATATCGACCGGGAGAATCAAACCCATACCGCGCAAAAATCCGTTCGAGCTGCCGCGTCGAAATGTTTAGCTCAAATGCTATCTCGTCCATGCCAATCGGGCGTTCTATATTCTCAACCATCATCGCAATCGCTTTTTGAATACGCCCATTCGCGCAGAGCATCGCGCTGCCATTCAACAATTGCAGCGCATTGCCGCTGCGCCGACTTTGCAGCAAAAAATGGCTTCCGATTTTTTGCGCGATGCTTGACCCACAATGGTTTTCTATAAACGCAATGGCGAAATCAAGCGCAGCCAATTCTCCTGCGCAGCTTGTGCCGCGTTCACAGGTTTCGAACAAAACATTCAAAAAATCGATGGCAGGAAAATTTTCACGAAGCAGCCCAACAGTTTCCCAATGTGCGACACATTTATCGGCTCTAATCAAACCCGTAGTAGCAGCATAAGCATTGGCTGCGCCCAAAGCTACAAACGGCACCGAAGTTGCTGCCAATTTTCTTAGAAAGATTTGCAGCGCTTTTTGAGAAGTTTTATCAACCTCTTGGCCGCAGGCAAGCATAACAAAATCGGGCCGGTTTTTAACATCACCATGAGCCAAAACGCAGTTTGAAGGTTTTTCACAGGCCAAACGGATGCCCGCCGTGGTCAGCGGATCCTGCTCCAATAAAGAGACCCTTTCGAGATCAAACCTATCGCGTCCAAGAATTTTATTGGCATGCATAAAAGGGTCCATGATTGACGCGACGGTGGTTAAAGAAACACCATCAACGACCAGAATCATAATCTTACATTTTTGATAAACCCGTTCTGCAACCGGCCGCATCTGCTGTGACGCATCAGCAGGGCGGCCAACTTTTTGAGTGGGGTTTTGATCAAAATTTGGAACATACATCTGAATAAACTCCGCTCAACTCATTGCTCGGGCCAGTTTAGGGCATTCGAAAACCTGACCGATGATCAACCGCACCAGATCAAATTCCGTTTCCCCGTTTAAATCCTCAAAGTACAAATGGCTCGGCCAGGGTTGATCCACAAAATTATTTTCTGGCAAATCAATGGCCTCACACACCTCCTTGATGGCCGCGACATACTCACCCGCGGCGGTTTCAAGATTTATTTTCGCAGCTTCAAGATTATCGAGACTGTTCCTATCTACTTCACAAGACCCAATCCCGGTTGTCAGAGGAATATTTCGCGCCATCGCTTGATCCCGATAAAAGGAAACATCCACTTTATCCGCTTCAAGGCGCATCATAAATTTCTGACATACGCTGAACTTTATATCTGTCAATTCGTTCAAATCAACTTTGGCCGTAGCCACCTGCTGCTTACTCTGTCGCCGCGAACTGCGCACTTTATTTTTGACATTAGCAACATAATCGCCGCGATAATTACAATCAAAAACCCGCCCACCCCAGAGATCGCCATTATCCATCCGCTGAATGGATCGGATCGACATTGTTTTGCAATTCTCAGGTCCGATAAAAAACGGCGAACCGGACGCATCAGAAAGCTCAACCCAACCATTTGGAAATACAGAAAAGTGATGCTCAATCCACGGTACCAACACTTTATCAGCCAAATGATCTAACAGCTTATTGACATGATCGGGATCGTGTAAAACATCCGCCAAAAGCGGCTCTTGACCATAAATATCCGCCGCCAGACTATAAGGCGCTGAAATCTGCAACAGCGGCTCCATCCCGGTTAGCTCTTCGGTAACGCGCAAAATATCATCAATTATTTTGGGAATCCCAGAGTTAAAATCGGGCGTTTCCAACTCAAAACAATTGTCTTTGTTGATCAAGGCATGATCCGGGTCAGATCCGGGCGGAAATTTATCCGGATACATCATTTTCTGCCCAAGAACCTCGCAGGAAAACGCGTAAAGCGCCCATGTAATATATAATTTATTAACGCCTAAAAGCCGCGAAACGGTTAAATTGGCGCGCACATAACGATAGGGATCCGTTTTGTAATACTCGTCAGCCGTGACCCCATAGATATCATGCAAAATCGCCAATGCGAGCATATGCACCGACGCGGTAGCGTGCACCTCATCCGCGGGAGCGAGGATTGAAAAATTTTGATCAAACTCCCCCGCGATTGCAGCGTCAAACACATCTTTAATTTCTGTCTTCGCCGCTGCCTCCCCAGCCTGCCAGCGCTGCAAAAGCGTTAGCCCCTGCGGATAAGAATATGCGTCTAAATCCATTACATTTCTCCGCCTGCTTAAGATCCGGTCAACCTATATTGCAAGCCGCGGCTGCGGCTTAACTTCACCTTAGTAAGCATAAGAGTGGACACATCAAATAGACCCATTATAAATAATTCAATAGATCCAATATCAAGAGATTTTTGTTATAAAACAGTAAGACCAAAAACGTTTTGAAGAAAGAAAAGACCCATGAAACAAACGAAACAAGCTAGAATGGGCGTTACGATCCAGCCAAAAACAATCTTTCCAAGAACCATCCATCGAATGGCGGATAAACCCTGCAGAATCGAAATACCAACCACCGCCCCCACCAGTGCCTGAGAGCTTGAAACAGGCACCAAGGGAATTGTTGGTAACCCCATATTGAACAGCCAAGCTTCTAGGCCGCGTGATGCAAATATAAACAGTACAACCGAATGCGAAATCACCGCGATCAGCGCGGCTGTCGCAGACAGATTGCCAAGCTGGTCTCCAACCGTCATCATAACTTTTTTAGAATAGGTAAACACGCCAAGCGCGATCGCCAATCCCCCTAAAAGCAAAAGCTGCTGCCCCGAGCTGAATACAAATGTACCAATCGTCAAAGGGGGTATCGGTTGCACGGGAATGAACACTCCAACCACATTTGCGATATTATTCGCACCCAAAGAATAGGCGCCCAATGCGCCGGCAAGGATCAAAGCAATGCGCTTATACGCATCCGCAAAAACCATATGAACTGACAGGCGTTTTGCGCAGAATTTAAACGCTTTTATGAGAATGATCGCAATTACCCCCGATAAAATCGGGCAAATGATCCAAGTGCTTAGGATTTTTGTTAAAACCACGCTATCGGTGGGATTATTCGAAAAGAAATTCCACCCTATAATGGCGCCTACAATGGCCTGGGATGTGGAAACAGGCAAACCGGCCCGGGTCATCGAAAATACCGCAAGTGCCGCTGATAACGCCGTCATGAAGGCGCCGGGCAAAGCAGAAATAGCGCCTAATTTCCCGAGCGTATGGGTTGTGCCCGCCCCGGAAATTACCGCACCAAGGACAACAAATAATGAGCAAATGATCGCCGCAGACCGCCAGCTGAGCATTTTGGTGCCAACCGCTGTGCCAAACACATTTGCTGCATCATTTGCACCAAGCGCCCAGCCCAAAAACAAACCGCTTGATAGAAACAAAAGAACAAGAGGGTCAAACAGCATCAGCTTTGTCTTTTAACCGCGTAAATCGTCAACCGGTCTGCCACATCCTCGGCCTGATCCGCGATTGCATCAATGTGATCCACAAATTCTCTTAAGTGTATTTTCTCAGCAAGCCCTGACTCTGAAGAAAAAATTTGTTTTTTCAAAGCATAACTAATTTTATCGGCTTCTTTTTCATACAGCGTAACCTTAGCATTATAGCTCGAAACCAAATGCGGTGATCGAAAGAATACCCGGCACCCGGCGGCCAACTCATCAACCGATTTCACCACCATATTCGTTAACCGTCTATACCCGGCATTTAAATCTTTATGAATCTCCGGAGTTTCCACTTCAAAAGCCCAAAGAGAACTTTTGAACAGCGAAAGGATTTCATCGGCGGTTTCGATCAACCCCAAAACGTCACCGCGCGAATCTGGTATCAGCAAGTTCGTATAAAGCGCATGTTCGATCTGCCGCCTTAAACTATCTGCCTCTGTTTCTTTCGCGCAAACATGCTCTAGACGCGCGGTAAATTCTTCTGAAACACCAGCGCGTAAATACCCGCGGACGGCCAGCCGATAGATGACAGCAGCTTCCGACAATTGATCAAAAAACTTATCTACCTGCGACTCAAGTTCTTTTGTTCGCCGAAAAAGCCTAGCACTTATCATCAGGTTAAACCTGCCTTTCTGGGGTTAACATTAATCCGCCTGCTTTGCGTGCTGGGCTTGAAAACGCGCCGGCACTTTATTTTTTCCGCCATTTATGCAGAAATTGGGACTTGCGAACAGACCCAATTTAGAGGAATTTATATACCCAATAGGAAAGAAATATGGTAAAATCAGCAAAAGGGGCGTTATTGGCAACGCTGCAAATCGACAAAGGGTCGACAACGCCGATCTATCGACAGCTCGAAAACTTTCTCAGGCGTCTGATCTTAGAGGGCAGCTTGCCTTCCAAACAAAAACTTCCATCCACCCGCGAATTGGCCGAAGAACTGGGCGTTTCGCGCATCACCGTAAAAACCGTTTACGAACAATTGATTTCGGAAGGCTATGCAGAAGCTAAAACGGGTGCCGGCACGTTTGTTTCCGAAGGCTTGATCCCTGAAAAGCCACTGTCGCAGCAGTATGAGAAAACCGGCCCAGCGCTACAAGCGCAACAGTTTTCTGAAATTGCCGAAAAGATAAATGAATCCAAAGCCAGTGCCCGGTTTGGCTCAACCCTCGCGTTTCGGCCCGGCGTGCCCGCCTTGGATAAATTTCCGATAAAGCGCTGGAACAAATATATAGCTGCGGCGCTGAGCCAAGAGGACCGGCGCAATTTAAGTTATGGCGAATTTTATGGATCTGAAAGTCTTAGGAAATCTATCGCCTCGCATCTTGCAGATTCGCGCGGTATGCAAGTGGATCATGAACAGATCATCATCACATCTGGCGCCCAACAGGCCTTTGTGTTGATTTCGCTTATCTTGTTAAAAGTAAGTGACACGGTTTGGTATGAAAACCCCGGTCATATAGCGGGACGCGATATCATGTCTTTGGTCGGGGCGACTATTGCACCGATTCCAATCGATAAAGAGGGGTTGGATTTAAGCCATGCCATTGCCCGCTACGCAAAACCTGCGCTTATTTTCACCACGCCCTCACATCAGCAACCTTTGGGTATTACGATGTCATTGCGGCGGCGTTTAGCGCTGCTGAAATACGCCGTCGACAATAATGCTTGGATCATTGAAGATGATTATGACAGCGAATTTCGCTATCGGGGCCGCCCGCTACCAGCGCTGAGCGCTTTGGATAAAAATGGCCGGGTTTTATATGTCGGCACATTTTCAAAATCACTCTGTTCAGCCGTGCGCCTGGGCTATGTGGTGATCCCCCATTGGTTGCGAGAAACCTTCGCGCACACACGAAACATTTTGGGCCAAAGTTCTTCGCCATTAACCGAACAGGCACTTTCACAATTTATAAATGAAGGCCGGTTTGCCGAACATATTCGCAAGATGCGCCGGCTCTATCGCGACCGTCGAGACATGTTACTAAATTGCCTTCTTGAAAACTGCTCGGACAGCCTGATCCCGCAGCAAAGCGATGCAGGAATGCATATTTTAGCAGATTTAAAACATGGGATCGAAGATCAAACAGCCCATAAAGCCCTGCTTGCGCATGGTATCGATTCGCTTCCATTATCGGTTTATTGCAGCGAGCCAATCCAAAGATCGGCGCTGGTGTTAGGCTTTTCAGGCGTGCCGAGAAAAGCGATGCCACGATTAACAAAGAAATTGGGGGAAAAATTACGAAGCTTGCATTAAGGCGCCCTGCTTGGCGGTGTTCGACCACGCTCATAGGGCGCTTTTCAGCCCAAGTAAGTTATAGAAATGTCCGCTGGGTTTTTACGCAGCGCGGGCAGAGGCTTTATAAGCCGCGCAGGGGGCTGGCTTGGGCATTCGCAGATAAACCGCCCCCGGCGTATTTGGCCAATCCGGTTCCTTGTTCAAGCCCTCAAGCGCTTTAAGCAAAGCAAGGCTTAGCCCAGCTGGCATTACACGGTGACATTTGCCAACACATCCTTGCGCGTGACCTCAGATTTTTTAGCCGCCATGGTCACCCGGCCACGTTTTAATGTATAAAATCGGTCTGCAAGACTGAAGGCAAAATCAAAATATTGCTCCACCAAAATAATCGCCATATCTCCCTGCTGTTTCAGCAGTTCAATCACCTCACCGATTTGGCTGATAATATTGGGCTGTATGCCTTCGGTCGGTTCATCTAAAATCAGCAATTTGGGACGGGTAATCAACGCGCGGGCAATCGCCAATTGCTGTTGCTGGCCGCCCGATAGATCGCCCCCCTTGCGCGCTTTCATTTTCTTTAAAACTGGAAACATTTCGTAAATATGATCGGGGATTTGTTGATCTTTGGGCGGCAAACAAGAATAACCGGTCTGTAGGTTTTCCTCGACGCTCAGCAATGGAAAAATATCGCGGCCCTGTGGCACATAGGCCACCCCAGATTGGGCGCGTTTAAAGGGGGTCAAACGGGTTAAATCCTGCCCATCCAATTGAATATGGCCAGCCGCCACCGCATGCGCGCCCGATATGGCCCGCATCAAACTGGTTTTGCCCACACCATTTGTACCCAAAACGCAGGTTACCTGGCCTTTTTGAGCCTCCAAATCGATATCATAAAGGATTTGCGACTTCCCATAAAACAGATTGATTTTTGAGGTCTCAAGCATCGCTTACCTTCCTAAATATACATCCAGCACGTCTTGATTGGCGGTCACGTGATCTAACCGCCCCTCCGCCAGCACCGCGCCTTCATGTAAAACCGTCACTTTGCATTCAAGCCGCCTGACAAATTCCATATCATGCTCCACAACCACCACAGCGCGGGTTTTTGCGGCATTGACCAGCATCGCCGTTGTCTTTTCGCGCTCGGTAGCAGTCATACCGGCCGCCGGTTCATCCACCAGCAACAGTTTTGGATCCTGCGCCAGTAACATGCCAATCTCGAGCCATTGTTTCTGGCCATGGCTCAGCTCGCCTGCCAAACGATGCAATGCGTTATCAAGCGAGATATCACGCGCCAAATCCTCCACTTTTTGGTGATCAGACTTACGGCGCTTATAGAACAACACGCGGAACACATTGCGGTGGTTTTTCAACGCCAATAATAGGTTTTCAAAGACTGTTTGATCTTCAAACACGGTAGGTTTCTGAAATTTACGCCCCACCCCTGCTTGCGCAATCTGTGCTTCATCCAAAGACAATAAATCAATGCTTTTATCGCCCCATTTCACAACCCCCGTATCGGGGCGCGTCTTGCCCGTGACAATATCCATAAAGGTGGTTTTGCCAGCTCCATTGGGGCCAATAATTGCCCGCAACTCTGCCGCTCCGATCTGAAAAGACAGGTTGTTAATGGCTTTGAAACCATCAAAGCTGACCGAAACGCCAGACACTTCTAAAAGCGAGCTCATCCTCAGCGCCTTTTCATAAAGTTTAAATCGAACAGGCCACCGATCCCCTTTGGCGCGAATAGCGTTACCAGCACAAAAGACACACCCAGCAAAACTTGCCACCAATCCACCCATTTGATCACACCAAACCCAAGCGATAGATCCGGGGCCTGCCCACCGGTAAACCATGTGGATAACAGGCTGACAAACGCCGCCCCGATTACCGCACCATAAATGCGCCCGCGTCCGCCAATCGCCACCCAAACGGCCAGATAAATTGAAGCAATCGGGGCCATTTCTGCCGGGTTTACGATACCGGCTTGCGGATAATACAGCGCCCCAGCAATGCCCGCGATGCAGGCCGTTACGGTGAAAATAGCAAGTTTATAATGTTCAACTTGATAACCGAGAAACCGCACGCGCGCCTCATTATCGCGAATGGCCCGAATAACCGATCCAAATTTTCCACCCACAATGAAGCTGATAAGAAGATAGCCCCCCCCAAGCGCTGCCGCCGAGCCCCAGAGAAACCACAAAGCCACCTGATCTTGGCCTGCGCTCACATAAGGCAGGTTTTGCAAACCCGATAAGCCGTTATTGCCGCGCAAGCCGCTTTCATTTTGAAACAGGTATAATGACAGCGCCAAAGTGAAAGCTTGAGTCAAAATTGACAGATAAACGCCCGTTACCCGCGACCGGAACGCCAACCATCCAAACAAAAAGGCCAAAGCGCCAGGCAGGGCCACCACCAAGATGAGCTGCAAAAAAAGGCTATCCGCAACGGCCCAAATCATCGGAAATTCGCTGCTGCCCACCACCCCAAAAATTTGCGTGCCGACCCCCTCAATCACCTCTTGCGGGGTGGGCGGAATTTCCGCTTGCGCCATCGATGTGGCCACAATGGTTTCGGTGCGCGCATACATCAGCCACATGCCAATCATATAGCCACCCAACCCAAAAAAGGCGAAATGCCCCAAGGATAATATGCCACAATACCCCCAAACCAAATCCATCGCGATAGCCGCTAGGCACAAACACAATGTTTTGCCGATGGTTTTGATGAAGGAGGTCGAAATTACGCCCCCCCCCATTCCCTCAGATAAAACGGAAACGATAATCGTAAAAATGGCCAAGCCTGATAGGAAGATCAACGCCGAAGGCGGGATTTTAAAACTGGTCATATACCTACCTCAATCTCCTGCTGCGCGCCCTTTAAGCGCGATGATACCCCGCGGACGGAACTGGATAAAAATGATAATAAATAGGATCATGTAGGTCTGCGCCGCCAATGTATTGGACGGGTTGAACCATTCAATGCCCTTTTGCAAAAAGCCCACCATCGCCGCGCCTGCAAGGCTGCCCCAAATATTCCCAACGCCGCCTACAACCACGGTCATAAAGCTTTGCACGATGTAATCATTGCCCATCTCAGAGGTGACTTTGGCGTAAAGGCCGATCGCCACACCGGCAATGCCTGCAATCCCAGAGCCTAACCCGAAGGTTAACATATTCACCCGATCTGGATTAATCCCCATCAAAGCGGCCATTTGCGAATTCTGCGTCACCGCGCGGGTTTCCAACCCTAGGCGGGTGCGTTTCATAATAAACAGGAACAACGCCAGAAAAATCAGTGCCAGAACGAAAATGGCAATGCGAATAAAGCTGATGGACACCACATCATTGATCATCCAGGCCCCCCCCAGCCAATCGGGTGAGGTCAGCGGGCGTGCTTGCGTTCCAAATATATTTTTGGCCATTTGTTGGAGGGCAATCGAAATTCCAAAGGTCGCCAAAAGCGTTTCAAGGGGGCGGTTATACAACCACCGGATAACCAAGCGCTCCATGACAACACCGGCACAAAAAGTCACTGCAAAAGCGGTTGGAACCGCCAGTAAAATTGACAAAGTTTCATCTGGCACGATTTGTTGCAATACATAGCCCGTATAAGCGCCCATCATGATAAATTCGCCATGCGCCATATTGATAACGCCCATCACACCAAAGGTGATCGCCAATCCTATCGCTGCCAAAAAATAAATCGAAGCCAGCGAGATCGCGTCTAGAAGTATATCAATCATGTTCGACAAACTCACCCGATATGAAATGGCTTTCAGCGCCGCTTGCGCCGCTGCAGTGATTTGCGGATCAGGCTCAAGATATTGATCAAAGAAGCTAAAATTTGACACGGTCGCGTCAATCGCGCTTTGACTGATTTGCGCCGGCACCAAGCCAGCTTGCGCCAAAGCCCCATAGGCCTTCATGCGGGCGGCTGGATCGTCTAATTGAGCGATTGGAACGCCGCCAATACGACCCCCGTCAATATTGTCAATCAACGCTTGCTTGATTTGCTCTAAAGAAGGCTGCGCGGCAGCCTCACCGCCCGCCACCAGCAATTGATAGGCCTTTTGGGTTGAGAAACCATTCTGACCCGGCACCAAAACTTTTGCGATATTAGCGTCATCCGGCAGCGCAGTTGCATAGGTACGCCGGGTCGCTAATAGAGGGTTAAGCGCACCGCGTACCTCAACATCCAACGAGCCGCCAATTGCCGCAATTGCCGTAAGCCGCACCTCAACAGATTGGCCGTATTTCAGCGTTAACAAATGCACCAACTGCTGCTTTTCTGCCACTAGGGCGGGATCTGTTTCTAGCTCCAGCGATTGTTCGAGCAAGGGTAAATAGGCCGGATCTTCATTTCTGCGTATAGACGCTAAGGCGGCTTTGCGCATAGCAATATCCGGCGCATTCAATTGAAACGCCACCAAAGCCCCGGAGATTAAATTGCGCACGCCGCTATTGGGTTTGATCTGCTTAAACCCGGCCTTTTCAAACGGCCCAAGATCGGATTGCGTATCAAGATCAATCATCCGTTTATCTTGAACGGCGATGATCGCATTGGTGCTTTTATCCAGCCATAAGGCTTTGGCGCGCCATTGCACCAGCATAAATTCTACATTTGGTAATTTGCTTGCGACAAGCGCATCGATCGCTGGCTGGATCGTTTTACGCGAGCTTTTTGCTATCGCTTGGCTATGGGTGCTGACAATCTCTGACAAGCTTTGGGCGCTCAACGTGGCCTCGGAGCAGATCACCCAACACGCAAAAAGCGCAGCCGCTAAAACTCTCATACTTTTCACGCCTTGTACGGGTTGAAGGGCAAGACTGCCCTCCAACAATTTCCATCAAACGGATTAATAATTTGAACCGATTTGAACGCAGGATTTGGTTTGCGTGTTGTACATTCCGCATTCTAGGCCTGGCCAGTCAGACACCAAAACAGCGGATTCAGGCAGAAAATCTGTCCAAGCATCGCCGGGAACTTCGCTGGTTTGGCTGATGATATCAAACTGACCATCCGCTTGGATTTCACCGATCAATACCGGCTTTGACAAATGATGGTTGGGCAGCATTTCAGCCATTCCGCCGGTCAAGTTGGGAAATGTTTGGCCGTACATTTTGGCGCGCACCGCATCAACCTCTGAACTGCCCGCAGCTTCAACCGCGTTCACCCACATATTAAACCCGATATAATGCGCTTCCATGGGGTCATTCGTTACCCGCTCATCGCCCATACGTGCTTTCCAAGCGGCAACCCACTCGGTATTAGCCCCTACATCCGCTGACTGGAAATAATTCCACGCAGCCAGATGACCCACAAGATTGCTTGTGTCTAATCCAGAAAGTTCTTCTTCCCCCACCGAAAATGCAACCACCGGAATGTCATCTGCCGAAATACCTGCGGCTGCTAATTCCTTGTAAAAGCCAATATTTGCATCGCCATTAATCGTGGAAATCACCCCAACTTTTTTGCCATCGGCGCCTAAAGCCACTACGTCAGCCACGATTTTGGACCAATCAGAATGGCCAAAGGGCGTATAATTTACAAAGATATCCTCTGCCGCGATATCTTTTGAGATCAGATAACTTTCCAAAATATTATTGGTTGTGCGCGGATATACATAATCAGTGCCCAACAAGGCGAATTTTTCAACGCCCAGCTCTTCGAGGAAGTAATCCGTTGCTGGTATGGCTTGTTGATTGGGCGCCGCGCCAGTGTAAAAGACGTTTTTCGAGCTTTCTTCGCCCTCATATTGAACCGGATAGAACAGCAAGCCGTTCAACTCTTCAATCACCGGCAAAACGGATTTGCGCGACACGCTTGTCCAATTGCCAAACATCACATCTACCTCATGCACAGTCAGCAATTCCCGCGCTTTTTCAGCGAATAAGGGCCAATCTGAGGCAGGATCAACCACAACTGCCTCCAATTGCTTGCCCAGTACACCACCCTTGGCATTTTGCTCCTCGATCAGCATCAACATCGTGTCTTTCAACGTTGTTTCTGAAATTGCCATCGTGCCCGATAAGGAATGTAGAACACCCACTTTAATCGTATCAGCGACCACAGCAGAGCTAAGCAGCGCGCTAAAAAGAACGCCGCCAGCCAAAGAATTTTTTAAATTTTTCATTTAAGTCTCCTCGCAGACAAAACCGCAGAGTGGCTTGTATTATGGGAGGCCACCACCTAGAGTTTCGCCTGCAACTAATGTTGCAATTTGTGTGGCGATCGTTCCGAGCTGCAATTCGATCGGTCGTCACACGCCGTTACCGTCACATGGCCGCTCTGTGCCAAGCCGGTGATAAAGTCGTGCCGAGCGCAGGTGGAAAGCTCAAGGCACGCGGGCAAAAAAAACAAAAAACAAAAGTTTTCGACTATAAATTAATCATCGCCCTCTTAAATGATTAATAAATAATCGAAAACTAACCGAATTCCTTGAAACCTTCTGCATATGTTTGGATTTTCTGCGTCAAACCCGCAAGAAAGCGCAGGTGCAAAGACATGGCGCCTGCGCAATTGAGGATCGCGATGAAAGACCTATTGGACAACTCTGTTATCAATACCCCGCGCGCAATCGGCAGCCTCGCTGTCACGGCGCAAGCGGTGGATGGGTCAAGCCGTTTGAAAGATCTGTATCAAAACGGCTGCCTGAAAGCTTTGTTTCCCAACCAACCGGAACATCTGGAAGCGGTTTTGATCAATACATCGGGCGGCATAACGGGCGGCGATCATTTATCCTTTAACGCAAAAGCCGAACCACAGGCGCATCTCACGCTGACAACCCAAGCCTGCGAGCGGATTTATAAAGCTCAACCCGATAGCATAGGGCGCGTTGAAACCACGCTTAGCATTGCCCCAGAAGCCTCATTAAACTGGGTGCCTCAAGAAACTCTTTTTTATGATAAGGGGGGGTTGAGCCGCCGCTTAACCATCCGCATGCATCACAGCGCGAAGCTGTTGATGGTTGAGCCGGTTATCTTCGGCCGTCATGCGATGGGCGAAACGCAGATTTCTGGGTTTTTGCGCGATCAGGTCGAGCTTTGGGTTGATGAAGCCTTGGTCTATCGCGATGTGGCGCTGCTATCTGGTGATATTACAGCGAAACTTGCCCGCCCCGCGGTTGCCGCCGGTCTCGGTGCCATGGCCAACATACTCTACCGTGCGCCCGATGCAGCGCGCCTTTGCCGCGCAATCCAAACCCAGCTCAACGACACTTCAGGATGCAGCCTCATCGCTCCTGATCTTTGCGCGCTGCGGGTTTTGGCGCAAGACGGCTATGCGCTGCGCCAAATCATACTGCCGATCTTGGATCGCCTAACGCAAAACACCCTGCCAAAATGTTGGAGATTATAAATGCAATTAACCCCAAGGGAAAAAGATAAGCTGCTGATCGCGATGGCGGCAGAAGTTGCGCGCAAGCGCCTGTTACGTGGGGTAAAGCTCAACCATCCCGAAGCGATAGCGCTGATTTGCGATGCCGTTGTCGAGGGCGCGCGCGACGGGCGCAGCGTTTCAGATATGATGCAATTTGGCGCCACCATCATTGCCCGCAGCGATTGTATGGAGGGCGTGCCCGATATGATCCCCGAAGTACAAGTGGAAGCAACGTTTCCAGATGGCACCAAGCTTGTGACCGTTCACAACCCAATTCGATAGGATATTAAAATGAAAACAACGCTCCGTTTACTCTGCACTTTTAGTGCGGCCCCCGCCTTCGCGCATCCGCATATTTTACCCCATGGCGCGCAGAGCGGCACATTGCCTGAACTGGCAGCCCCCGTTTTGGCGGGGATCGTTCTTATTTTCTCTAGCGTGGTGCTTATAAAGCGGACCCGAAAGGCCGACCTATGAAACCGGGCGAACTGATCTGCGCCGCGGGCGATATTATCTTGAATGAGGGCCGTGAGGCGATCGAATTGCTGGTCGCAAATACGGGCGACCGGCCCGTTCAAGTGGGCAGCCATTACCATTTTGCCGAAACCAATCCCGCACTTGAATTTGACCGCGGCGCGGCGCATGGGCAGCGTTTGAATATCGCTGCAGGAACCGCTGTGCGCTTTGAACCCGGGCAAAAACGCGCGGTCAGCCTTATCAAAATAGCGGGCGACAGGCGGGTGTTTGGATTTAACGGAAAAATCATGGGGGATCTGTAGGACATGGCAGTCAATATTAGCCGCCGAGATTATGCGGGGATGTATGGGCCAACCACGGGCGATAAGCTGCGTTTGGCCGATACGGAGATTTTCATCGAAGTTGAAAAAGACCTGACGAGCTATGGCGAAGAGGTTAAATTTGGCGGCGGCAAAGTGATCCGTGACGGTATGGGGCAGTCGCAAGCCACGCGCGCCGCCGGCGCTGCTGATACGGTGATCACCAATGCGCTGATTTTGGATTATACGGGCATTTACAAAGCCGATATCGCGCTGCGCGATGGTCGCATTGCCGCGATCGGCAAGGCCGGCAATCCCGATACGCAGCCCAATGTCGATATTATCATAGGACCGGGCACCGAGGTGATTGCCGGCGAGGGGAAGATCCTCACAGCCGGCGGGTTTGACAGCCATATTCACTTTATCTGTCCGCAACAAATCGATGATGCCTTGCATTCCGGCATCACCACCATGCTGGGCGGAGGCACCGGCCCCGCGCATGGCACCTTGGCCACCACCTGTACGCCGGGGCCTTGGCATATCGCACGGATGCTGCAAGCCGCCGACGCTCTACCGATGAATTTGGCCTTTGCGGGCAAAGGCAATGCCTCCTTGCCAGCGGCGCTTGAAGAACAAGTGCTCGCGGGCGCCTGCGCGCTGAAACTGCATGAGGATTGGGGCACCACACCAGCGGCTATTGATACCTGCCTCAGCGTGGCCGATGCAATGGATGTGCAGGTGATGATCCATACCGACACGTTAAACGAGTCAGGATTTGTCGAGCATACGCTTGCCGCCATGAAAGGGCGCACCATCCATGCCTTCCACACCGAAGGCGCTGGCGGCGGTCATGCCCCCGATATTATCCGGATTTGCGGGGAAGACTATGTGCTGCCCTCCTCCACCAACCCAACCCGCCCCTTTACCGTCAACACGGTCGAAGAACATCTTGATATGCTGATGGTCTGCCATCATTTGGATAAATCGATTCCCGAAGATATCGCTTTTGCAGAAAGCCGCATCCGCCGCGAAACCATCGCAGCGGAAGATATATTGCATGATATGGGCGCCTTTAGCATTATTGCCTCAGACAGTCAGGCGATGGGGCGCGTTGGCGAAGTGATCCTGCGCACGTGGCAAACCGCGGATAAAATGAAACGCCAGCGCGGCGCCTTGGCCGAAGAAGCGGGCGATAATGATAACCTAAGGGCCCGCCGCTACGTGGCAAAATACACCATCAACCCTGCCATTGCGCATGGGATTTCACATGAAATCGGTTCGATAGAACTTGGCAAGCGCGCCGATTTGGTGCTTTGGTCACCGGCCTTCTTCGGCGTAAAACCCGACATGGTCGTGATGGGTGGCAGCATCGTCTGCGCGCAGATGGGCGATCCAAACGCGTCGATCCCAACTCCGCAACCAGTTTACAGCCGGCAAATGTTTGGTGCCTTTGGCCGCGCCGTTGAGCACAGCGCGGTGTCCTTCGTCTCGCAAGCTGCACAGGCAGAGAATGTGCGCGAAAAATACGGGTTGGCCAAACAAACGCTGGCGGTGCAAAATACGCGGCAAATTGGCAAATCCGATTTAAAGCTCAACACAGCCACGCCGCAGGTTGAGGTAAACCCTGAAACCTATGAAGTGCGCGCTGATGGCGAGTTATTGACCTGCCAGCCGGCTGAGACCGTGCCCATGGCGCAGCGCTATTTCTTATATTGAGGCCGCTCATGTTGCCAATCGCTCAATCATTGCAAATAGATCCGCCAACCGGGGCCGCAGATTACACCTGTTCTCTGACCTATGAGGAACGGTTTTTGCGGCGCCGCAAACTCAGCACGGATTGTGGCAAAAACTTTGTGGTGGATCTGCCCAAAACCACCGATCTAAAGCAGGGCGACCACCTGCTGCTGTCGAATGAAGAAACCGTTGAAATTCTTGCCAAGCAAGAAAAGCTGATCGCCATCACCGGGCCCAATCTGCTGCATTTGGCTTGGCATATCGGGAACCGTCATACGCCCTGCCAGATCGAAGCCGAGCGGTTATTAATCTGCCATGACCATGTGATTGAGGATATGATCGCAAGGCTTGGCGGAACAACCACGGTTGTGCGAGAGGCCTTCACCCCCGCCGGCGGCGCTTATGGGATGGGGCGTACGCATAGCCATGATCACGGCAATATTGAGCATATGCATCACCATGTGCACGGGGATCATAGCCACCATCATCATGAGCATGAGCATGAGCATGAGCACTAACAAAACCTTTCTCACGGCGCTTCAATGGCTATCGCCTGCGTTTCCAATCGGTGGCTTTGCCTATTCGCATGGCTTGGAATGGGCCATCGAAAAGCGCCATGTGACGGATCAAATCAGCCTGCAAAACTGGCTGCAAGACCTGCTTGGGCTTGGATCTGCGCGCAGCGATGCCATTTTATTGGCCCTGGCCTTTAAATCGGAAAGCAAGGCAGAATTGATCTATTTGAACCAGCTTGCCTTGGCTTTATCAGCCAGTGCCGAGCGGCGCAGTGAAACGCTTTTGCAAGGGCAGGCATTTGGCAAAACGATCCGCGACGTGTGGGGGCAGGACTGCACGGATTTATGCTATCCCGTAGCGCTAGGGGCGGCGGCGCGGCGCGAAAACCTGATCAAAGAAGACATAATTGCCGCGTATTTACACGCATTCAGCGCCAATTTAATCTCAGCGGCCATACGGCTTGTGCCCTTAGGCCAAACACAAGGCCAACACATCTTATTGGCGCTCACTTCTGAAATCAATGCCTGCGCAGCAGAGGCAAGCGACGCCGATGAAGACGATCTGAGCAGCACAACCTTTCTCTCTGATGTCGCCTCAATGCGGCATGAAACGCTTCACACACGGATTTTTAAAACATGAATAAAATGAATGGACCCGTTCGCATTGGGATCGGAGGCCCCGTCGGGGCAGGTAAAACCTCGCTCACAGCCGCGTTGGCGCGGCGCCTGTCAGAGCGGTATTCGATTGGGGTGATTACCAATGATATTTATACCCGCGAGGATGCAGAAGCCTTGATGCGGTTACAGATCCTACCCGAAGATCGGGTGATCGGCGTTGAAACAGGGGGCTGCCCGCATACCGCAATTCGCGAGGATGCTTCGATCAACCTCTCTGCCATCGCCGAATTAGAAGCTCGCCATCCCGAAATTGAAATCGTGATGATCGAAAGCGGTGGAGATAATCTATCGGCAACGTTCAGCCCAGAATTGGCGGATCTAACGGTTTATGTGATTGATGTGGCCGCGGGAGAAGAAATTCCACGTAAAGGCGGCCCTGCCGTGACAAAATCGGATGTTTTGGTGATCAACAAAACCGATCTGGCGCCCTATGTTGGCGCCGATTTAGAGGTGATGCGTCGCGATGCCTCCGCGCAGCGTCAGGAGAAGCCGTTTTTCTTTGCTCAAATTAAACATGATCAAGGCGTGCAGCCGATTGAAAAACACTTGTTGGATCTGGCGGGCCTATAACCCGTAAGGCTTTAACACCATTACAAAGGCCTAAACCCGATCAGTCACAGCCGACCCATATCAACCTTGCAGAGGGCGCAAAACCGGCGCCCCTGAAGACGGCGGGCCCGGGGCGCTATTTGCCTTTGAAAACCGGGCTGCGCCGCTCGTTAAAAGCCAAAACCCCTTCGCGGCGATCCTGCGTCGGGATCGTCCGGTTATAGGCCTCAATCTCAAAAGCCAGACCATCCATCAAGCCCATTTGCAGCCCTTTATGGATCGCTTGCTTGGCTTGACGCACCGCAATAGGTGCATTTCCAGCGATGGTTTTGGCCATCTCAAGCGCTGTCTCCAACAGGCTTTGCGCGCTGCAAACCGCGTTCGCAAGACCCCAATCATAGGCCTCTTGGGCCGAAAACACCCGCCCCGATAGGATCAATTCTTTGGCGCGCCGCTCGCCAATGGCGCGCGCCAGCGTTTGCGTGCCCCCCGCACCGGGTATGATGCCGATGCGCACTTCGGTTTGCGCAAAGCGCGCGCTGTCAGAGGCATAGATAAAATCAAACGCCGCCGCCAATTCACACCCACCGCCATAGGCAGCCCCATTGATCGCGCCAATCGTTGGAAGCGGGCAGGCAATCACCGCGCGCACCATCCGCTCATAAATCAGATGCTGCGCCTGCCACGCTGCATCGGACATGCCGTTGCGCTCTTTGAGATCACCGCCGGCGCAAAAGGCTTTTTCACCCGCACCGGTTATAACCACAACGCGGGTGTCGTCAGGCTGGAGCGCCAAACCCTCAAACAGATTGATCAAATCCCACGCCATTTGCGTGTTAAACGCATTTGCCGCCTCTGGCCGGTTCAACCGAACCAGCAAGACATGCGCATCAACCGATGTAAGCTCCAAAGTTTCAAATGATGTCATAGTTAACGGCTTTCGAATATTGCCCCATATCTTAGGCGAAAATATCGCCGCCTGAACATGGTTTATTTCGAATAGATCTGGAAAAAAGGCGGCACTGGCCCGAAAAAACCATATCCTGGCCAATTCTTCTTGCAGGGCGGGGCGCAGCCAATGCGCCCTTGTTGAAAAATACTCCCTGCCCAGTGCCACGTCCAGCAGCCCCAAATTTACCCTACAAAGCCGCCACCCCAATTTCACTTCAAAATGCGGCCAGCGCCGATCAACGCCAATCCGCCGCTTACCGAAGCAATGAGCGACAAGAAACAAAAGAACGCACGAAATTTATCTACGGTTAATCGCGGTGAACGCGCAGCGCCATGCGCCTCCATACGTTATAGCGATCCTTAATCACATAACCATGATAGAGCCCCGCACCCATATGTATCAGCGATAGGGTGAGCAGCAGGACCGAAGAGGCCAAGTGAATGGATACAAAACTAGGATATAGCGCCTTGTTTTCAGCAATCAGCGCCGGTATTTTTATCATCCCGACAAGATAAACGTCAAACCCGCCCGCCCATGTCATCATTGAGCCTTGAAGGGGCAACCACAGGCAGATTAGATACAATAGCGACTGCAGAATTTTTGAAACGACCCTATGGCGTTTGGGAAGACTGTCTTCAAAGACGGGCCGGTTGTAAAATTTCCACAGAAGCCGCAGCGCAATCCCGCAAAATAAAAAGGTTCCGGTTATTTGGTGAAACCAAATGAATTGCCCCTTTTCAACCGACGGTTCCATTTGATTTAAATTGATGCCAGTGAATAATTGCCAAAGAATGACGAGGGCCAAAACCCAATGAAAGAGCTTGGCGATTAATCCGTAACTATCAGGTGACGCTTTTAACATAATGGCCCTCATGCGTTTGTTAATGAGCGCTTACGTTCAAATCTTTCTAAGCAAGTTGCCAGAGCTAGAGTTTAGCCCGCGTGGATCTATAAATACGACCCGTTTGCGCGAAATAACAGCTACAGCTTTGCAGCCCTGCCGCGGACAGGCGCGCGACGACGACGCGCAAATGCCAGCGCAAATGAATTGTGACATAATGGTTCTGAAAAACTGCAGGGGACCTTTATATTTAACTTCATCTGACCTCATGGCGATACTCAAATTCGCCAGCCAGACTGTGGTAGTAAGCTGCACGATTGGCATTTGAAAAGCGTTGAGAAAGCGCGTGGACACGACCGAACCCTAAGCGAATGGCATTGCACCAGACTTATGACGTGACATTACAAATTTCGGCTTGCCGATAATCCATTATGGCCGGTTTGATAAAAGGTATCTGCGATAAAAAATCCCCATTGCGAGGGGTTTTTTATCTTGGTTGCGGGGGCGCGCAACCGCCGTTACTTG
>UPTG01000131.1_pt1 | contig 64715 bp, 51 predicted proteins | sample 2160121 | NCBI WGS metagenome assembly UPTG01 (sample SAMN06266255, study PRJEB28933) | marine metagenome | isolation source: Columbia River Estuary | place: USA:Columbia River Estuary, USA | collected 2014-07-27 | reverse complement strand
GGCCATTAATACTTCTAGCGGCACTTCCCGAACCTAAACGGGCAAGAAAAGATGCTTTTTGTAACTGGTACTCTTTGTTTTGTATTGATGTGGTATTGGTTTTGTTTAGTTTAGCCTCTAGGGCTACAAGACACATTGCAAGTGCACTCATTCCACTTGCAGAACTAGCAATACCACTACTGTGAGGGAACGTGTTTTGTGTTTTAATTACAAAACGATATGCATCAATAAAAGGAATGTACTGCGCTACGCGTTTAAAAAATGTATGAATTTTAGGTTCAAATCCTTCCTCCCTCACTCCATCAAGATAGACCTCAAATTCAAACCCACCTTTGGTCTTTTTTTCATAGTGCAACGTAGTTTCAGTTCTACACTTACTTAGTGTGAAACTTACAGAAGCATTTTGAGGAAGTTGCTCGCCGTACTTTCCCCAGTATTTCACCAAAGCTATGTTACTTGGTGATTGATAAGACACACTTGCGTCTTGGGCAATTTCTGTGTAAGGCTGTGGAATAAAATCTTGAGTGGTCATATATGGGCCGTAAATTAGTGGGCAAAGGTTTAAACCGTAAAGATACGCAAATAGCCTTCTTTTAAAAATGAAGATATGCTAATGAGCCAAAGAATTTTAAATCTAAAAAAAATAGGAATGTTTGTCTACTGCTTTAACTCTTGAGAAATTGCCTTTGAGACGATATAAGCGCTCGTCCAAGCATTTTGGAAGTTAAAACCTCCTGTGATGGCATCAACATTAATAACCTCTCCAGCAAAATATAAATTTGGGTGTATCTTACTCTCAAATGTTTTAAAGTTAACCTCCTCTAAAGCGACACCTCCAGCTGTAACAAACTCTTCTTTAAAGGTGCTTTTACCAGATACTTCAAAATAAGATTGTGTAAGCTGCTGGGCAAGGTTTTGAAGTTTGTTTTTAGAAATATCAGCCCAAATCTCTGTGGTGGAAATACCACTTGTTTTTACAATACTTTGCCACAACCGTTTTGGAACATCAAATTGAGGATACTTTGCTATGGTTTGCTTTGGATTTTTTAATTTAAGTTGCAACAAATCTTCCAACACTTCTTGGTGGCTTTTATACATCAACCAATTAACAACAATAGTAAATCTGTAGTCTAAAGTTTCTAGAATCCTCGCGCCCCAGGCAGAAAGCTTTAAAATAGCAGGGCCACTCATCCCCCAGTGCGTTATAAGCAAAGGACCCTCGCTTTGTAAAACAACCTTACCTTTTTGACCCATTACTTTAACACTAACCTGCGTAGAAACACCTGGAAGGTCTAAAATTCTTTGATCTTTAATATTGAAGGTAAATAAAGATGCAACTGGAGCAACAATAGTATGTTTTAGGGCGCTTAAAATATTCCATATTTTTGGATTAGATCCTGTAGCAATAACAATCTTTTGGGCTAAGAATGTTTCCTTGGTTGTTGTAATACTCCAAGAGTTATCTAGTTTATGAATCTCTTTGACAGGATGCTCTTTTAAAAGAGGAATCCCAAGGGTAGAAATTTCCTTTAAAAAACAATCTATAATAGTTTGTGAGGTATTTGAGGCAGGAAACATTCTTCCATCTTCTTCCATCTTGATATTAACACCTCTGTGCTCAAACCAAGCCAAGGTATCTCCTGTCATAAAGGTATGAAAAGGGCCCAACAATTCTTTTTCTCCTCTTGGGTAATTTTTGGAAAGCTCACTGGGTATAAACTCACCATGGGTAACATTACATCTACCACCTCCAGAAATTTTAACCTTCGTAAGCACTTGGCTTCCTCTCTCTAAAATAGCAACTTTAAGCTTTGGAGCCTTTGTTTTAAGGTTAATTGCAGCAAAAAAACCTGCCGCACCACCACCAATTACTATAACATCAAATGCTTTTGTATCCACGGGTTAAAAATACGTATAAATGAGTTGATTTTTTGAACTACAGCCCATGACATTTAAAATCAAAATTTACAAAACCAAACAAAGCTAGTGGCCGGTTATAGAGAAATAAAATCTTTCAGGTAGTAGGGTTCAAAATAAGCAACATCTTGGGTCTGGTTTGCACTGAGCTTATGAGCTGCAACCTCAGCCATTTGAGAGGCAGATGGCAATGCATTTTTAATAAAAACAGCATTCGGGTGGGTACATACCGCTTTAAATTTCTCTACCCCATCACCAATAAAGGTTACCTGGCCCCTATCAAGGTAGGTTTTAAAAGAATCTTGAGTTATAATCTGGGCCTGTATCTCTCTAATTTGTTCCATCTCAGAAGAAAAAACAGCGCTGTAAACCTCCATTCTTCTTGCATCCAACATAGGCACCACCATTGAGCCGGTAACCTGTCTTGCCAATGAGCTTAGTGTAGAAATAGCAATTAAAGGAATATCTAGTGCGTAACAAAGCCCTTTTGCGGTAGAAACACCAATTCTAAGGCCCGTGTAAGATCCAGGACCCTTGCTCACGGCAATGGCGTCCAAATCACTTTTTGAAATATTGCCTTGGGTTAATACCTGAGTGATGTAAGCTTGTAATTTTTCTGCGTGAGAAAAACCCTTGTCAGGTTCATTGTAAGGATTATCTTGCTCTAAAGCAATAACATTACCGTTTACACAAAGCGCTACAGAACAATTTTTAGTGGCCGTTTCTATGCAAAGTATTGTTGCCATTAGTCCTCTTGTTCTTCCTCTTGTATGAGATCTATTAAGTCATCGCACTTTAATGATTTTGTAACGGTATTGTATGGCCCAGTAATTACTTCATCTCCAGCAATTAGTCCAGACAAAACCTCAATGTTACTATCATCTTGGATACCTGTTTTAATAACTCTAAGGGCCGCTTTTTCTCCGTTTTTTACAAAAACAACTTCAAACTTTTCTTGTTTTTCAGAGGTGATCTTCTTTTTATTTATTTTTTCTTTGGTACATGTAGTATCCGTTTTTATAACTACAGCACTAATTGGCACACCAATAATTTGAGTTCTCTTAGTAGTGATAATATCTACCGTAGCTGTCATCCCTGGACGAAATGGAGAATAACTCTCTGGCTTGCCCTGGGTTAGGTCTGAATATGACTCAGGCAAAATACGAACCTTTACCTTAAAGTTTGTGACCTGATCTGCAGATAGGGCTGTAAGGGCTGAGTTTGCAATCTCTGTAACCTCACCTCTAAATTCTCTTTTCAAATAGGCATCTACCTCCACAATGGTTTTATCTCCAACATTCACTTTTACAATGTCATTTTCATTTACATCTACCTCAACTTCCATGTTCGTTAAATCTGCAACACGTACAATTTCTGTTCCTGCCATCTGTGCGGTTCCTACCACACGCTCACCCAGCTCAACGGCCAGTCTTGAAATAGTACCAGACATAGGGGCATATATTGCAGTGCGTGATAAATTGTCACGAGATTGCTTTAAACTTGCCGCTGCGCTCTTTACACTATAAAATGCAGACTCTACATTGGCCTGTGCACCTTCATACTCTGCAATTGAGCGGTCCCAGTCTAATTTTGATATTACACCTTTATCAAATAGTGTCTTGTTTCTTTGATAGTTTGCCTTGGCATTTCTTGCTGAGGCCTCGGCTTGAGCTAATTGTGCTTTTATGTTTTGAAGTCCAGCCTGGCTTTGACTTACCGCTGCTTGTATTAAATCTGGATTGATCTTTACAAGTAATTCTCCTTTTTTAATCTCCTGTCCTTCTTTTATTGGAAGTGAGATAATTTCTCCAGAAACCTCAGAGGAAAGCGCTACTTCAACCTCTGGCTGTATTTTTCCTGTAGCAGCAACCGTTTCGATAATGTCTATAGGGGTTATTTTTGCTATTTCGACCTCTTTGCCCCTTTTGGTTTTACCAAACATTCCTGCTTTTTTACCGCCAACAAGAACAACTAAAGTCACTATAACAATACCTAAAATCCAAAAAAGTGTTTTCTTCTTCATATTAAAATTTTAACTCGGTTGCTGGAATACCGAAATATAACTCCAACACCTTGATTTTAAAAATATAATCGTACTTACTTCTATTTAACTCTACCTGTGCATTGTCATAACGGAGCTTGGATTGACTAAAATCAAAGGCATTTGTTGCCCCTGCGTCATACCTGTCTTTTGCATATTGATAAGCTAATTCTTGAGATGCTACAGATTTTTGAGCTGCCTGGTAGGCTTTTCTAGAACCATTGGCATCAACATATGCCTGATACACATTTGATTCTAAATCTAAGGCTGCTTGCTGTAATTGAAGCTTACTTCTTTCCAAAGAAATTTTACTTCGTCTTACATTCGCCCTTACAGAGAACGCGTTAAAAACAGGGATACTTAATTGAACCCCATAGCTAATACCATCATTCTCATAAGCCTGATCTATAAAAGCATCTGGCTGTACTTCTCTGTTAATAGTGTTTGGAAATTGCCCGACTACAGATTGTCCCGTTTGCTCAACAACACCAATTTCTTGGGTAATAAAAGGATTATCTGGATCTAGTTCTTGAGTAAAAGACCCTGCATTGGTATACCTTGAGTTATATCCAAAAAATGCACTTAGGGTAGGCATGCGTGCACCTTTTGCTATTTGCAAATCTTTCTCTGAAATAGTTACATTTTGCTCGGCAATTTTAACCTCAGAACGCGATTGTTTTGCACCCTCTATAATCTCATCTACGGTTTTTAATGCTACGGCATTGTTTACAACTTGATAGTCTTCATCTACAATATCGAAGTTTTCATAATCCTTTATCAGGAGTAATTGCGCCAAACCAATTAAAGAAATTCTAACTGCGTTTTCTGCCACTGCAATACGCTGCTGCTCGGAGGCGTCTGTTGCGTCAATATCTAATAAGTCACCTCTTGGTAACACGCCAGCATCTATAAGTTTTTTGGTACGCTCTATCTGCTGTTTGGTTACTTGGTTTTGGGCAACAACTGCCGCTACATTTGCTTTGTTTAGTAGCACTTGTAAGTATCCATTTGCAACAAATAAAGAAATATCATCTTTCATCTTTGCTAATCTATACTGGCTAGAGAGTTGAGATAATGCTGCACGTTGTACTCTTCTGTAATTTCTTAAACCATCAAAAAGGGTATATCCAACATTTACAGATCCATTTACAGACAAAAATGTTGTGGTTTGAGCATTGTTAGTAAGCGGGTTAAAACTCAACCCCGTATTCTCTGAGGTATTGGTGCTAAAATTTAATGAAGGTAAAAACGCACCTGTTGCAGACATTTTTTCAATATCTGTGGCTGCTAAGTCTAATTCACTTTGCTTTACCGATATGTTGTTGTCTAAGGCGTATTGTACACACTCTGATAGAGTCCATTTCTTTACCTGGGCATTTGCCGCAGTTGATATGGTTAAGACAAAAAATAAAATTCCTAACTTTTTCATACGTTGATTATAGTTGTTGTGTAAGTCTTTAGCTTGCTTAAATTGTTACACTATTTGTTAAAATAATACATTAATTTCTACCAAGATTTCCCAGCTCCAGCAGGTTTTAATTGATTCCAAACCTTAATATTGTCTTGTTGGGTTACCCCCTCAAGTACCTCTACATGTAAGCCATCACTCACACCAAGGTTAATTTCTTTGCGCTGAAATTCTTGAGCACCAGTTGCAATCTCTACAAAAGGCTTTTTTGTTTTTGGATCATATTGTACCAATGCCTCTTTAATGCTTAATACATTTTCTGCCCTTGCAAGAATAATAGATGCATTAGCACTTAGCCCTGCTCTAATAAAAGTAGCATCTTGATTGTTAAGGGTTCCTTTTATTTCAAATTGTATCGCTCCATTTTCACTTACTCCTTTTGGTGCAATAAAATCTAAAACTGCGTTAAACTTTTTATTTTCAATAGCACCTACAGTAATCTCTAAAGGTAAGTTTTCTGTTATTTTTCCAACCTCACTCTCATCTACCTTTCCTTCAAAAATCATTTTCTCTACATCGGCAATAGTGGCAATGGTAGTACCGTCATTAAAGTTGTTTGATTCTATGACCTGATTACCAACCTTTACCGGAATATCTAAAATCATACCAGAGACCGTAGCTCTTATTTCTGTATTGGCAGCAGCACCTAATCCTTTTGCTGTTCCTGTCTTTACAATATCAAAGGTTTGTTGGGCCGCGGTAAGTAATACATTTTCTTGATTGTAACGTTGCTGGGCTTGGTTATAACTTAGAAGCGCTTGATCAAATTCATTGGCAGAAACCACTGCTTTATCGAACAACTCTTTTTGACGCAAGTATATGCTTTTTTGACTCTCTAGAGCCAATCGTGCTGTTTCAACCTGAGTTTTTGCACTATTTATATTGTTTTTAGCACTGTTTAGAGAGTTTATATTAGGTACTACTTTTACCTTAGCAATTAAATCTCCGGCAAGAACAACATCTCCGGCTACAACAAATATCTCATGTATAATTCCAGAAATATTAGGCTTGATTAACACCTCTTCTTTTGGCACAATATTACCTGTAGCTACCGTCTTTTTGACAATGGTCTTTATACTTGCTGTTTCTGTTTGAAACACCACAGGGTTTGTTTTATCTTTTGAATAGATATACCAAATACCTGCAGAAAATGCTATTACTATAACCAGTAATGTGATGATTGTTCCTGTTCTTTTCATTTCTATAGCCTTAAATTAAGGTTGTTTTTTAGTTAAACGTTTTATATAATTTGTGAAATAATTCGATCTCACATTGTTTTAATCTACTCTTAGCGCATCAACGGGTTTCATTTGTGTGGCTCTTGTAGCAGGTATTAAACCCGCCAAAAGACCCGAAACAATTAAAATAAATAACGCCACTGCAATAACCTGAATATTGACAGATGGGTTGGCAAAGTTATCTACAGGACCACTGAGTGACAAGACATAATTCATTATCCAAATACCTCCGGCAGAGAATGCGACTCCTACCATTCCGGAGAGTATGGTTAGCACTAGTGATTCTTGCAACACCTGTGCTCTAATATCCCAGGGCGTTGCACCCAAAGCGCGACGCACTCCAATTTCTTTGGTGCGTTCTTTTACTACAATCAACATAATATTACTAATACCAATAACCCCAGACAACAATACCAAGGCGCCTACAAAAAAGCCTACAAATTTTAAAATATCAAACAGGCCTGTAATTTTCTCGAAAGATTCTGCTAGGTCACGATTTCCTATAGCTCTTTGATCATCTGGATGTATGGTGCGCTGCTGTCGAAAAATCTCTAACACTCTTGGTTTTAGGGTAGTTATACTCACGTTATCTTGTGCCGTAATTGCAAAATACCTCACATTATCTGCATTGTTAAACACCTGGTTAAAGGTAGTAAAAGGCACGTATACAGTGTTTGCAAGCTCTTCGTTATCTCCCCCAGTGCTTGGCGCTTTAAAAGTTCCAACTACCAAAAAGTTTACACCATTAATTTTTATGTAATCTCCAATTGGGTCTTCCCCAATGTCAAACAAACTCTCAACAACTCCTTTACCTATAACCACAGCTTTGCGCTTATCGTTGATGTCTGAATAACTTATAAATCGCCCCGCAAGTATATCCATGGGCTGCTGCAATATAAACTCAGGATAATCACCACATACTTTAAAGGCGCCTGTTTTTTCTTTTCTTGTTACATTGTTAGTGCCCTGGTAACCGCCCAATTGATTTCTTGGAGATACAATTTTTAATTCTGGTATTTTTTCTTTCAAAATCTCACCATCAATCATTTTAAATTGCACACGTCTACCCTTTGGTAATCCTTTATAGGGTTTGGAGGTTGATTGTCCCCATACAAACATAGAATTGGTGGCAAAATCTCCAAAATCTTTACTCACTCCATTTCTTAAACCTGTAACTAAAGCGAGTAATAACACCAAAATAAAAATACCCCAAAACACACCAAAGGCGGTGAGCATTGTTCTAAATCTATTGGCATTGAGTGCCTCAAGTATTTCGTTCCAGCGATCTTTATTAAACATTCTATTTTTTTCTATTTTTAATTTAAAAAACTACTCATCACGTAGGGCATCTACAGGTTTGATATTGGCAGCTCTTCTTGCAGGAAAATAGCCTGCAAGGGCACCTGAAAAAATCAAAATAAATACCGTAGTAATAGCTGTGTTAAAATCTACCTGTGGAGATTTAATAAAATCATTATCTATCATAGGGCTTATTATTTGCAATAAACCTACCCCCAAAAAAAGGCCTATAAATCCAGCAATGGAGGTTATAAAGATAGACTCTTGCAAAATAAGTCCAATAATAGAACTTGGTAAAGCGCCAATAGCCTTCCGTATTCCTATTTCTTTAGTGCGCTCTTTGACAATTATAAGCATGATATTACTAACCCCTACAACACCTGCAATAATGGTTCCAATACCTATAAACCAGAACACATTGCGTATGATATCTATAAGACTGTATATTTTTCTTGCCTCTTCTAAGGTATTATCTATTCGTACAGCGCCTCTATCATCGGGAGCTATAATATATTTTGATTGAAGGTCCTGTTTTATGTTTTGTGACAGAGCAGTACTAAGGGCTACGGCCTGATCAAAATCATCATGCATCTTTACGGTATAAGCAAGAGATCTAACCCTGTCACCCCCATTAAAAGCAATTTGAGCAGTTGGGAGGGGTACAAAAACGCGTCTTTCTTCCCAAGCACCACCCGGATCTGTATACACACCAATTACTTTAAAATTAACTCCAAATATGGAAATTATCTCACCAATGGGGTTTTTCTCTTTAAATAGATCTTGTTTAATGATATTACCAATAACAGCTACTTTACGGGTTTCATCCATATCATCTTGACTTAAAAAACGCCCAGAAACTAAACTGGCGTTTTCTATAAATTGTTGATCTGGATTGGCGCCCTCTAGCCTGTAACTTCCCGTCTCTGAACCATAGGTTACTTGACTAGACCATGTACTATAAAGGGCCGTTTTGTATTCAAGCTGGTCATCATAGGTGTTATTGATCTGAGAAAAATCATCATTATGGAGTTGAATTCTACGTCCAGGATTCAACCCTTTATATTCTTTAGTTGTTACTCGGGTACTAACAGAAACACGGTTTACAGCATCTTGCTCAAATTGGGTCTTAACCCCTTTTTGTATCCCACTACTAAATCCCAAAAGAATAACTAAAATAAAAATACCAGATGCAACAGATAGCCCCGTTAAAAAAGTACGGAGTTTATTTTTACCTATAGCCTCAAATATTTCTTGCCAACGCTCTATATCAAACATTTTGTTGTGCTTTACCAAGAGCATCAAACGCTCTAACTTGAGTTACTTGCGTATCATCTATTATTAGACCATCTTTTAGTTTGACTATACGTTTGGTCATGTGTGCAATATCATCTTCATGGGTAACCAAAAGTATGGTTTTACCCTCATCGTTTATTTGCTGGATAAGCTCCATCACCTCACAAGAGGTTTGTGTGTCTAAAGCTCCAGTTGGCTCATCTGCCAAGAGCACTTTAGGGTCACTGGCTAATGCCCTGGCAATTGCAACACGTTGCTTTTGACCTCCAGAAAGCTCGCTTGGCAAATGAGTTGCCCAATTTGCCAATCCAACTTTCTCCAGATAATGGTGCGCCTTTTCCATTCGCTGGGCACGTTTTAAGCCTTGATAATAAAGTGGCATAGCAACATTGTCTAATGCAGTTTTGTAATTTATCAAATTAAAAGACTGAAATATAAACCCTAGAAACTGATTTCTATAGGTAGCAGCAACTTTTTCATTTAAGTTTTTAATGTGTTTACCGTCTAAGGTGTAAGAACCTAAATCTGCCTCGTCTAGCATTCCTAAAATGTTCAATAAAGTAGATTTTCCAGATCCTGAAGAACCCATAATAGAAACCATCTCACCCTCTTTTACAGAAAAATCAATACCCTTTAAAACATGCAGAGAGTTACTCCCCATATGGTATGATTTATGTAAATCTTTTATTTGAATCATGCTGTATTGTATTGAACTACAAAGTAACTCCCTTTAGAGTCTTATTGTGTGAAATTCTTGTTAAGACTTTTTGAGGCATCTTTTGATTAAACATCGCATATAAGACTCTAATTGACGTTTATTGTTACTGTTTTTTTTAAGTAAAAAAACAAATAATTATCGTGCTGCTTTCTGGCGGTTTCTATACACTAAGTACCCTACGGTTCCTACTAGTAAATAAGGAAAAACCATCAAATACATAATCCCATTGTTTATACCCTTGGCAGCTGTACCGCTTTGCTCACTTTCAAGAACAGCACGGCACATAGCGCACTGAGCCTCTGCTGGAAGAACGCAAATAACAACTAACAATAAAAACAAGCCCGCTTTCATACTATAGGGGATAATAAGGAGATATCATTAAATATACAATAACGCCTGTTACTGCAACATACAACCACAATGGAAATGTAACTCTAGCTATTTTTTTATGCATTTTAAAATCTCCATTGATAGCCCTAACGTACGTAACCAAAACAAAAGGGATTACCGTTACAGACAATAAAATATGAGAAAATAAAATAAAGTAGTACACATATTTTATAGCTCCAAGAGCGCTAGACTCTGCACCAGAGAGCAGTCCATCACGATTTACGTCTCCAAACTTGGTGGAGTCTGAGGTCATGTGATAGGCTACATACATCAGTAAAAATAAAACGGAAAGACTTATGGCAAGTTTCATAAAACGTTCGTGTGCTTTTCTATTGCCTTTTTTAATTTGAAATAGTGCCATAATTAAAACTACAGCAGTAAGGGCGTTCACACTTGCATAAATGGGAGGCAGAAAACCCATGCGTTCTACCCCAGGAATTCTCACGGTAAATAATATCGCTACCACAACTGGGATGGCAATTGAAACAATCCATATCCAAAGATTGTACTTGTTTTTTGGTGCTGATGTGTTTGTATTCATTATAAAAGTTTTTTAATGTCTTGTATTAACATGTCAATACTCTCTTGTTCTAAACCATTGTAATAAAACAAAGGATTGCCATGTTTGTCTTTTCTTGAACGTACAACCCCGTTTTGATCTATCAGGGCAAACAAACCAGAATGAGAAAAACCATCTATCTCGTCTTTATCTTGTGCAGCAAATAGCTTGAAGCCCTCATTAGATAGTTTATGGATGGTATCTTTATCTCCTGTTAAAAAATTCCAATTTGGATGTGTTGCTTTATATCTACTTGCATAGGCTTTTAACACTTGGGGAGTATCAAAGGAGGGGTCTATGGATATGGAAGCAATTCCAAAATTTTCTTGACTTGCAAACTCCTGTGAAACTTGCAACATATTTCTATTCATGATAGGGCATATGGTGGTACAACTAGAAAAGAAAAACTCTACAACATAGACTTTCCCTTTATAAAAGTCATTGGTTATAGCTTGACTGTCTTGATTTATAAAATCAAAAGCCGGCACCTCTTGCAATGCTAACAATTTTTTTGAAGTATCAACAACCACATCAGCCTCTTGACTTTTTGCAGTACTCATTCTGGTGTTATCTACAATGGTATTGTTTACAATACGATCGTGTATTTTTGGAACAAAAATGATTCCAAAAATTAAAATAACAGCAAAAAGACCTATATACTTTGCTTTCATTATTCTTGTTTTACTAGAATTTGATTTCTTCTACTATTCTCTTTGGTTTCTTTTCGATACTCTGCCAATACAACTTTAACATCATCACTCATTCTGTTGTTGATATCTCCAATATCTGCAGAGTTATACCCATACACTAAACCATCTGGCATATCTTGGTCATCATTTCTACCTCGCAAGTGTGCATCCTTATCTATAATAAAGACAAAGCTGCTGGCCAATGAGCTATCTAGTGTATAACCACTGTTAAGAGAGGTAAATGCCTCTTGTATAGCCTGGGGAGTTCCAAAGGCATATTTCCAGGCGGTTGTGGGTGCAATTTCTGAAATCTTATTTGTTAAAATCTTTGCTCCATTTCTTGCACTTTGGGGTAATAGAATCAAAAACTGAAATTCTTTATATTCGTGATTCTTTTTGTAAATCTTGTGGGCAAGGTTGTAGGTATAGGCTTTGGTTTGTAGTGGCGTATCTCCAAAAAAACCAAGAATGGTAATTTTATTATCTAAGGTAACAGGGGCGCCGTTAAGATCCTTGAAATTTGAGACACTTACCACATCCTGTGATAGTACCGGTAGCTTCCCAAAATTATTAACTCCAGTGGCAAAAAACATATAGATTGCTATGGGCAATAAAAACAAGACCCCAAGGACTATTTTCTTTTTGATACTGTTTTGCGGCGTTTCCAAGTGTTTTTATTTAGTTTGCAAAAATACACTACAAAAAAATGTTTACCAAGAAGCATATAGTTAATATTCAATTAAAAATGATTCCATAAAAAAATCCTACCAAGTTGGTAGGATTTTTAGTTTATCTTAATGGCTTATTAAGTATTAAAAGTCAAACTTAACATAGTTGCTTTTATAAACTTCAAAGATATAGTCTCCTTCAACAAGAAGGATTAAAACCAAGTAACAGATCAAGAAAATAGCTGTCCAAACAACCATACGTCTCAACGCTTTTGTTTCATCACGCATGTGCATGAAATCCCAGGTGATATAATATGCCTTTACTATGGTAAGAACAATAAATATTAAATTCAGCGGTTTCATGAAGATAAATGGTGACAAAAAGATATTTGCCATTGTTGCCATAAATCCACCTTCAAAAGAAGACATAAAAGGAACCATTAAAGACTCTGGCTTTATGATACCAAAAATAACTTCAACTATAGTGATAATAGATAGGAAGATAAAAACTCCCCAAATTTTTTGTTCGATTGATTTGAACTTAAGCCGTCCTCTAAAGATTGCTAAACTGTGCTCGTGATGTCCCATTGTATACGCTAAAAATATTATTATTAAACAAGGTAAAAGAAGGTAAATACAAATACCCAAACTAGATCGACAAAGTGCCAGTACAACCCTACTTTCTCTACCATTTCATAACTCTTTCTACGCTCATAGGTACCTATAACAACATTAAAGAAAATAATGATATTAATCAGTACTCCAGAGAAAACGTGAAATCCGTGAAACCCTGTAATAAAGAAAAAGAAATCTGCAAATAAGGGGTGTCCATACTCATTGCGCTTTAGGTTTGCACCCTCAACAACTAGTTTACCGTCTTTTTTAATTTTTGCAATAGAAGCCTCTCTTGAGAGAACTGTTGGATGCCCATTTTCATCAAGGTATTGTGTGCGTATCAACAAATTATCATTCGCTAAAAACCCAGCCTTTACTTCTTCAAAATTGTAAGAGGTTTGATCGTTTCCGCTCATAAACCAAATACCATTACTTGGCTCGTGCTCGGCGGCTGTGCTATGCATAGATTCGGCAAAACTTCCAATGGCCACACGATTTCCTTCTGTGTCTAAAAACTGTAGTATTTTACCCCCTTTTGTTTCTACGGCTCCGTATTCTCCTTTTATAAAAGTTGCCCATTCCCAGGCTTGAGAACCAACAAACACCGCTCCACCAATGATGGTTAAAAACATGTACATGGCCACTTTACTTTGCTTCATTTTATGTCCTGCATCTACGGCCAATACCATGGTCACAGAAGAGAAAATAAGGATAAAGGTCATGAAGGCTACATAAAACATAGGTGCCGGCACTCCATGTAAAAACGGAAAGTGAGTAAACACCTCATCGGCGATAGGCCAAGCGTCTACAAATTTAAATCTTGAAAAGCCGTAAGCAGCTAAAAATCCAGAGAAGGTTAAAGCATCAGAGACGATGAAAAACCACATCATCATCTTACCATAACTAGCTCTTAAAGGTTGGTTTCCACCTCCCCAAACACCGCCTTGAGACGCCGTTGTTGCAACAGTTGTTTCCATAAATAGAAATCAATTTTTAATTTGGTTCAAAAATACATTATTTTTTTATCTCACGAAATATAAAAACAAAAACAGATACACCCATAGAACATCTACAAAGTGCCAAAAAGTAGTAGCAAGTTCAATTCCAAGGGTTTTTCCGTTCGTGTATTTTAATTTGTAATGATTATAAATTACTACTAAGACACAAATTAGGCCAGCAATAATATGAGCAAGGTGCAATAACACCACTAAATAAATAAATGAGGTGGTAATACTACTTTCACTACCAGTGAAAAAATAGCCATTTTCTATAATTTGAGAAAAGCCAAGAAACTGTAAATACACAAAAACAACTCCTAGAATAAACGTTGTTATTAATAACACCATTGCTTTGGAGTTCTGTTGTTTTTTTACCGCATTTTTGGCCAATATAAATGTAAAACTACTTGCTATAATAACAGCAAGACTAATAAAAAAAGCTTCTGGTATTTCAAAATCTGTTAACCAGTCTACGCGCTCTTTACTTATTATGTATGCGCTAGTAAGACCTGCAAAACTCATCCCTAAACTAATCATACCAAAAAGCAGCATGTTCTTTTTAGCACGTGCTATTTTATCATTTTCTGTACCTTTTGTGTAGTCCATATTTTAATATTTTTAATAGCTTTACTTATCTAATAAATTTATCTGCCACGTATATTATTTGTAGAAGGGTAATATAACTTACACTCACTAACATAAGTTGTTTTGCAGATGTATCTGTTTTTTGTTTGTACAATCGCAAACCGTAATACACAAACCAAATTCCTAGCCCGCCAATAATTACTGCCGAAATTGGAGTGATGTAAAACGCTCCTGTTACTCCAAAGGCAGGAATTAATGAAGACAACACCGTACACACGCTATAGAAAACAACTTGCACTGCTGTGGTGCGGTCTCTTTTTCCTGTAGGCAACATAAAAAATCCTCCTTTTTTATAATCATCAAATAAAAACCAACCTATGGCCCAAAAGTGAGGGAATTGCCAAAAAAACTGTATCATAAACAAAGTACCTGGTTCTATACCAAAATCATTGGTAGCAGCAACCCATCCTAACATAAAGGGAATAGCTCCAGGAAAAGCGCCAACAAAAACAGATAAGGGTGTTTTTGTTTTTAAAGGCGTGTATAAAAAAACGTATATAAAGATGGAAATCGCACCAAACATTGCTGTTTGTGGATTTATACTATACAAAACAGTAATACCAACAATAGTTAGAATAACAGCTATAGAAAGCGCTGCAGCAATACTCATTCTGCCAGCTGGGATAGGCCTATTTTTTGTTCTATCCATCAAAGAGTCTAAATCACGCTCCATGATTTGGTTGTAAACATTGCTGGCTCCTACCATACAATATCCTCCAATACACAAAAGCAATAAGATCATAAAATCTACCTCTGCTGCGCCAAGTAAATACCCTGCAACCGAAGAAAACACAACACTTACAGACAACCTAAGTTTGGTTATTTCTGTAAAGTTTTTAACCCATGAGGTGGGAAGCACCTGTGTTTGTGTTACTGACAATAGAATTTATTTAAATTTTACCTTGTGTTTTGAGTGTGCAAAGATACGGTACAACTCTAATTCTAACCAATTTATAACACATTATCTATGTTAAAAATAAGCCTAAAAAAACACTACAGTATAAGAGATCGTAAACCAAAAAAATCCCATTCAAAAAAACAAGTGTATGTACTTGTAATAAGAACCCAATAAAAAAAGCGCTGCAGAATTATCTACAGCGCTTTTTTTATGTATGATTATTTAAATTTATCGTACCATTCTAATTTCTGATGTTTCAAAATAATCTATGTCATCTTCTGTATATGCATCGCTAGTTGAAAGCCTTAGTTGATTGTTGTTAAACAAGGTAACATCAAAAAGAGTTTCGTCGAGAAGAAGTTGCATGGTACTATTATTGGCAGCGTAGGTTCCAATCTCATCATCGATATCTTCTATATATGTAGATTGACTCACAATTTCTCCTGCAACAGTTCTCTGTGTGTTGATAACATATTGACCATCTGCTAAATAAGTTCCGTTTTCACGAAAAGTTATAGTTAGCTGAAATGTTTCTCCCACTGTGATATCCTCTGTTATAATGTCAAGCCCATTTACATTTTGAGTTTGTGTAGCGTTGCTAGTTAGATAGGTAACATCATAAGTTCCTGCACTTAAATTTATGCTGTTTAACTCATACAAAGGGGCATCATCACTTGTACAAGCAATCAACGACACAAAAATAACTAGCGTAAATAAATGTTTGAATACTTTCATAATCAGTGTGTTTTAGTTTTCTATCTGAAATCTAATTGGAAGGGAATACAATACCCCTACCGCTTGACCACGTTGCTTTCCTGGTGTCATCTTTGGCAAAGCTTTGATGGTTTTAATTGCTTCTTGTTTTAATTTTGGGTGCGGTGCTCGTGCCTGAACATTGGTAATGTTACCCGTTCTGTCAATTTTAAATTGCACATATATTTGCTGAATTCCTTCCAAACCTAAATCACTTGCCAGATCTGTGTTGAATTTCTTTTGCACAAATTTCTGGATTTTACTAGACATGCACTTCTTCTTGGCAGCATTGTTACCTGCACTTTCACAACCAGGGTATATTGGCACATTCTCAATGACAGCGAAGGGAACATCATCAATGATTTCTCCAGCTTCTTCAATCTCTTCAATCTCTACGATTTCTTCTTCTTGACTAATCTCTGTAGATTCGATTATTGTTTCTTCCACATCTGCCTCATCTTCGATTACCTCAATAACCTCTGGGGCTGGTGGCGGTGGCGGTGGTGGTGGTGGTGGCGTTAACAGTTCTGTGATCGGAATGTCTTCATCAAGATCGTCACCAACATTTAAGGTATCTAGCGAGAGATCTCTATCATAAGATTTCCACTCTACTGCTTGCCAAGACAAAAACAACATAAATGCAAGGCCTGCTAAAAAGTAGACTCCGCTCCATTGTTTTAAATCTGCTTTTGGATTTTTTTTAGGTTCCATAATTGAATATAAATTATCGTTGATAAAAATATAGAAAATCTATTGTAATGTAAAACAATAGCACTGTAATATTAGTAAATAAATTTCTTAGTCAGTTTAACTGCAAAAAAACCGAGAATCAAGCCACATAGGTTTGCTACTACATCAAAAAAGTCTGCTCCTCTTGTGGGTATGAAACTCCCTTGTACTACTTCAATAAGTATGCCGTAAAGCAAGGTACAAACAAATAAAAGGGGTAATGTGTAGGTCTTTTTAGTCTTGGTATTGGTCTTGCCAGAGAAAACATAACTTGCCCAAACCATAAAAAGTCCTGCATTAATAATAAGATGCACCATCTTATCTGCAAAAGGAATTTCTACTTTTGGGGCGCCTGTAATAGGAGTCAATAAAGCCGCAGTAATAAGCAGCGTATAGGCAATGGCAATCCCTAGAAGGAGTTTAGGCCCCAACAAGCTCTTTATACCCTGTCTCATCTAATAAGTTTTCTATTTCTTCTGGATTGGAGATTTTAATCTTTATCATCCATCCTTCTCCATAAGGGTCATTGTTTACTTTTTCAGGATCAGACTCTAGGGTATCATTAAATGCTATAATTTCTCCAGAGAGTGGTAAAAATAAATCTGATACTGTTTTAACAGCCTCTACAGATCCAAATACCTCATCGGCATCCATAGTTTCATCAAGGGTTTCAACTTCTACATATACAATATCTCCAAGCTCGCCTTGTGCAAAATCTGTAATACCTACTGTAGCAGTATCGCCATCAATAAGAATCCATTCGTGGTCTTTAGTGTACTTTAAATTTGATGGAATGTTCATAGTTACCTACTTTTTTTATGTGTTTATATTTTAATTACCGAAGTTATATCTCAAAGTTAAACCACTACGAATAGTTGTTTGAGGAAAAGCCGTAGAAATTGCATACTCAGAAAATGTATGGTCATAATAAAATGCTGCAGTTAAGTTTTTACTTAAGGCATAGTCTACCAATAACTGGGCCCCGTAAATGGTTTGCCCTGCCGTGGTTTGATTATTCTCGATATCCAAATAGCGTATAATGGTCCTGTTGTCTCTTCTTGAAAGGTCTAACTTAAAGTTTAGATCACTTTTTAATATTTGTTTTTTACCTCCAAAATTAGTTCCAATACGAAGGTCTTTTATTCTATATCCAAGACCAATAATAATTTCATCTCCTTTTATTTCAGTTAAAAGATTATTTGCAAAACTAAGACCTAGTGCTCTGTCTTTTCTATATTCTGCACTAACCTTAATAGAGTTTTTCATTTCAAGATCAATTTTTAATAGTGGTGAAAATTGCTCCGTAAGGTTAACATTGGTTAAAAACTGCTCGCTTTTAAAATCTCCTGCTTGATCTGTAGAAGCCGTTAGAGGATTACCATCTCTAGAGCGGTTGTAGTCTAAATTAGTTTGAAATTGGTTCACGGTATACCCGGCAGTGTATCCATGCTGGAGTGAGAACCTTTTAAAGTGTTTCTTAAACCACCCCATGCGCATAAAACCAGTATATTTAATATCCCAATTTGGTAGAGGGATATCTCTTAAAATACCTTTCTTCTCACTCTGGACATCAGCACCTTTATAGGCTGCAATAAAGGATGGCAACAATACATCTTGGCTAGTGGGGCCAAATCCAACAGGATAACCTGTTTCTGGATCTACAGGGAAGGTGTCTGTACCATAAAATTCTGAGGCCAAGCTATTGGCAACAATAAGTCTATTGCTTCTAAAGGCATCAAAAGGCTCAGATAGCGCATCTGTAGTGCTTTGAAAAGCCGTTGCAATAAGCAGAGTTGAAATATTAAAGTTTCCAGAGGTAACTGGTGTTAAAGAATTATACAAGCCATCTTCAATGATATAATTCTCTGAGTAATTCTCTGAGTAGATTCTACTGGCATTAATGTCAATCTTAAGATCTCTAATTGGCTCAAGGTTGACTTGAACATCTAACTGATTGGTTTCATTCTCTGTGTATTGCTCATTGTATTCTGGATACAGGGTTAACCAACCGTTTCTTGCCGCCTGGTCTCTAACCTCAGCTTGGCTTCCAAAGGTAAAGCCTGCCGTTGGCTTTAAAGTACCTACAAAACCAATTGAGCGTTTATATCCAGGCAAGAAAATTCCGTTGGTTTCTTGGTAATTAAATTGCACTTTTTTAATCATGGTAGCCAAACCAACGAGTGTGTTTACTGCTTTATCCCCGCCACTTAAACCATTACCTAAGCCACCTCCAGAATTAGCTGCGCTACTGGAAGAATTCTTACCCCCTTTGGCTGCAAAGCCTTGGGCATCATTCTTGGAACTTGCTTTAGAGTCCTTACCGCCTTTATCTGATCCACCTTTTGGGCTAAAACCGCCTCCATTTCTGGAATTGCTATTTCTAGAATTGCCTGCGTTTCTGCTGGCTTTCTTTTTAGAAAGGCCAATATACCTGTAAAAAGCACTGAAATCGAAGGTTGAGTTAATACGATGTGTACTTGCGTTTTGAATAGAATTTCCTAAATCATAGGTTTCTATAGAGCCGTCAGATAATTCAATATCAATATTGTTAAACAAATCACTACCGTCTTGCCATTGGAAATCTCCCGTGTATGAATAGGTTGCTCGTATCCATTTCAAGAATGGAAATTTTGCAGTAGGCAGATCATAATTTAATTGCAATGATTGAAAGTGCTGGTTTGGATCTCCAATATCAAACAGACCGTCAAAGACTCCAATTTGATTATCAGCAACACCATTGTCATCTATATAATTGGTGACAATTCTATTATTAGAGGTTGTGAAATTAAAACGAAATGATTTTGTTAGGTTATAGTTAATTGCATAATCCCAGTCAAACAAATAGTTTCTTTGGTAGAGCACCGGCAAGCCTATATTGCCATCTTCTAGGTTTAATTCTCTAAACTTTTGCTCATTATGCTGGCGCAGAATATTAGAGTTTACTGCAATACTAGTGGGTAAATAATTTAGGTTAAGGTCTTTTAAAAACTGCCAATATTTTCCTGTAAAAATAGAATCATTCTTTTTAAATGGTTCAAATGTTTTGGGCGTAAAGTTATAGGCATAGGTTCCGCCCAAACGCACGTTTTGATCCAGGGCGTCTTGAATCTCAAAATCGTTGTGATCTATTTGATTGTAAGAGGCAGAAAGTGTAACATTTTCTATGTCATACACTTTTGGTTTACCCTCTGAGGTGCGTTCTTTACGAACCCCAATAAAATTAATACTCTGTCTTTTTGTGTAATCTATAGATTGTCCTAAAATCTCTTCTCTTCTTTCAGAGTTTCCTTCGTTATCTAATCTGGTTTGTAACTCTACATCTTGATACTCTGGATCAAATTGCGGCGTGATTAGTTTTTCAGACCTACCATAATTAAAAGGTAACTGAATACCCCATTTCTTTGGCAGCATCTGTCCTAAATTAAAATTGGTTACCAAATCATACTCTTCTACATCTTCTCTGCTACGATCATTTGGACCTTGCTCTAAAGAACCAAAACCTATGGTACTTACTCTACCTGTAGCACTTAGATTTGCAAAATCTGCAAAGTTTGCATCCATAGCTGCAACAGCTGCCCAACCACCCTGGTTTTGCAACTCAGATAGGCGTAATTCATTAAACCAAACCTCTCCACATAATTCTGTATTGGTCTCGTTACGAACACCAATCATTGCAACACGTACATCACCAAAACTAGGATTTCCTTTCATACCTACTCTCAGTATGTTAGATGGCAAGCCATCGATTTGGCCCTCTTCAAAGAAATGCAATTGGTTAGGGGCATAGGTGGCAGGATCTCCAAGTATCGTAGACTTTAAATCTTGTAATAAACTAAGAGGCAGGTCCAACCTGTTCTCTACCGGCCATATTTCTTCAGCGCTAGTTGTATTGAAAGCCGTTGGCTTTAAAGACACCTGTACCTCATAGAAACTTTCTGTTAAATCATTACCCATTCTAATAAATGCAACCAAATCACCATCTGCCAGAGCTGTTTGATTTACGATAGACTCTGCATGAATAAACATTTCAAGATTTTTGTACTGGCGCATATCCACGCTAAAGTTTTTATACACACCACGAGCATCATTTTGCTCTAGGCCACAAACACGCAGGGCAAGAGATTGTTCATCTTGTCTAATAATGTTATTGTTATTATTGAGCTGCTCTCTTATTACTCCTGGAGGTAATGTGTAAGGTATGGGTTGCCTGTTCTCATTATCAATTATATTAACAGCCTCCACTTCAAAAACAGTATCGTCCAACTCAGGATCTTCCTGGGTAACGTTATCTAAAGTCTGCAAGTATCTTCTATAATCTCCTCTAACTAGTTCTAGAGTTCCTAAACGAAGTGTGGTTTGCTGCTCAAATCCAGACATATACATACGCATAAAACGTATAGATCTAAAGTCTGAAATTCCATTCACTGCCCTGTCATAATCTGCAACAGGAACTTTAAACTGAACCCACCTAACATCCAAAGAACTATTGTCTTGAAGGGTGATTGTACTCTCCCGTACATCAGTCACAAAATCATTGGTAGCTGGGGTAAGAGCATCACGAGAGATAGGAATGTTATACTCATAATAACTATCTACGGTATTCATAGAGTTATCACGGTTAATATCTTCTACATCTGGCTGGGTGGTAGAACCACGATTTGTATTTGTTACCTCAACGGGAGAATTCCCTTCTGTACCATTGTATAATTTGTAACGACTTCTTATATCTCCAGAGGCCTGCAGGAAGTATTCATAGTTATCATTTGCAGGATCTGCAAGCCCACTAAAGGTTGGGAACATCTCACTTTCTTGAGCATTATTTAAACCATCATACCCTACATCTTGGTTAATGCGCTGCTGCCCTTCAGTATCAAAGGTGTATACTAAAGATTGATTAGTAGGCACCTTACCCCAAACCGTTGGTGTTGTATTTGTTGAGTCACCATCTTGAGGCAAACCATTCTCGTATTGCTTTCTCCCATCTTTTAAAACATCTTCAGAAATATTTCCTAAATTAAAACTTAGGGTTCCTCCATTATTGGTGTTGTTTTCTTCGTATATAAATGGATCCATTACCCAAAACTGGATAAATTCTACATTGCTTCTTTCAAAATCTGTAGTGGTTAACTGTCTAGAAATTCCTCCAAAATTACCTGCAGGATTTGGCAAATCATTTGTTCCTTCAGCAGCTGGATTAAAGTTATACTCTCCACGCTCGCTTGGGTAGAAAGAGAGGTCTAAAGAAAATAGCGCTTGTGTTTGCCCTTGAATTATATCTTGTGCCGGGAATATTTCGTCTCTAAAAATACGTCTTGTAAAAGGTGAGGATAAGTCCTGGTCTGTAATGCCATCTGGTCTTTGACTGCTATAAAAAATAGGATCAATGGTGTACCAGTTTAAACGGGCACGTTTGTAATTATAATCTAAAACACTGTTAGGTACTTCTCCCCCAAAACCATCTGGAGATGAAGACAAACGCCATGAGATAGGAGAACTAATATCAAACTCTGTTTGTGAAGACTCAAAATCATCAATATATACAGTGGTTCTTCCTCCAAAGTCTGAAACCTCTGGAGCACTTGGCAGTAAATAGGCAAATTCACCGCGAATAGAAAAGTTTGACTCCACATCTGTATCAATGTTAGGGAGCTTGTTTACTAGACGAGTAAAGAAAGGAACCTGCGCAGCATAATTTAAGTTAACCCCAAATATTTGATTGTTAATTGGTTCTACATCATAGGTAGATTTTTGAGTGAGTGGGCGTTCGTTTAACTTCAAATAAGTACCACCTATGATAAAGTTATCGTTAAATTTATGCTCAATATTTAATCCCGTAAATCGCTTTGTTTGTTGTCCAAACAGGGTATTGTTTTCAACTGTAATATTTACAGGAGTATTTGAGGCCAACAAAGATGGGTCTAAAATCTGAACTGTTCCTGCTTGATAATTTACCGTGTAATCCACACCCTCAGATAAGGTCCTTCCGCCGGCAGTAACTACCACAGAACCCTGAGGTATGTTAAAGGCTCCAATAGGTATTCCGTTTCCGCCACTAGATTTGTACCTTCCTGTTAACTGAAATTTATTCTTATCACTATCCTCTTGTTCTGCTTGTGTTTTGGTGGATCTGTACAAAGATCTAAAAACGTATTTGTCCTGATTGGCATTATAGGTAGCTGGCATGTTATAGGCTGCCGTACCAGTAGAGGGGTCGTCTAGTTTATTGAACAGGTATTCTCCAAAAGGCTCTACACTGGTAAATATAATGCGTCCATTTTGCTGGTCTACGGTGAGCCCTGGTATAAAGTCAAAGAAGCCATCACCGCCTTGTTGAGGGTCATTATTAAAATTTAATCTGTCTAGATTAAAAACCTTTAATAGCGTTTTATTGTCAACATCTTCTGGCAATGCAATGGCAGGATTTGTAATTGTTCCTTCAGCTGCTGTTATATAGTTTAAAGGTGCTGGATCTCTATATTGAATGTCTAACCTAAAGTCTTCTTGTTCTAATTGAAAGGCTCCAAGACCGTATATGTTTTTCATCATCAAATCCCAGATAGGCTCTGTTACATTTGTGATGTTACTTTTTAATAATTTAACAATCAGGTTTTGAGGAATACCCTCTATATCATCCGTTCCTGGATTGCCAGGCTCGCCTGGTCTTACAAGACCTCCGGTGGCATCTACACCGTCTGTAGAAAATTCACCAACTTGGTATACTTTTCCGTTTACAGTATATTGAAATGAGACGGCAATGACCTCGTCATTGTTTAAGCGTTGGTTCAAAGAAATATATCCTAATTGAGAGTTAATAGTAAATTCATTAACTCTTAATTTTCTTGCGTTCTCTAGAGTTAAAAAATCTGAACCATCTTGTACTTGCACACCACCAAATCCTTGTTGTACGGTAGCTATATCTCTTATTTGTTCATTTAAGATTCCTTGAGCACTAGCATCATCAATACCAAATGGATTGAAATCATTATTGCCATTATCTGGAAAAGAATTAGGTGGTTTGTTTAAAAATCCACCTGGAATATTATTTAAACCAATATTTGATATGTCAGACTCACCAACATCTTGCAGGGCTACAATATTTCGTACATCTTGAGTTTGATTACCTCTATTGGTTATCCAAGCTTCTACTCTAGTAATCTGAACATTGGAACGAATAAAAGGATATTGCTGCAATGCTCTATCATAGGTGTCTCTAAAATAATGTGCTAAGAAAAAGTGACGATTTTCATCATAGTCTAGGGCATATATGTCAAAATCTGTGATGGTACCACCACCTTCTGTGGTTACGTTTCTAGTTTCAGATTGCTGCTCAGAGAACACGCCAGTAATGGTAGTTTTCCCAAATTGCAGCTCTGTTTTTACACCAAATAAGCTTTGTGCACCAGGTATTAAAGTACTGTTAAGTGGCATGCTCACATTACCTACTTCTATAGATCTAATGATATCATCTTCGGTTGGCGTGAATTCTAATTTTACTTGGTTTTGAAAATCAAAGGTTGATTGGGTGTCATAATTTGCGGTTACTTGCAAACGCTCTCCAACCTTTCCAAGCAAACTCAAACTAATCCGCTGGTCAAAATCAAAAGAGAAATTACTCCTGTTTCTTGGAGAAAATGCCGGATTGTCTTGTTTGGTGTACAATAATCCAAGATCCATCTCTACAGTACCTTGAGGTATTACCTCAATGGTATTGCCTCCAAATACAGATTCAAAAAAGCTAGAATTTACGTAAAATTTTGGCAGTAAGTTTTTTTGCGCATCATCAGAACCTTCTTTTCTTCCATCTGCGGCATCAATTTTTTCTTTGAAATAATCGCGCATTTGTTCTTTTAAGATCAGATCACGATACTCCTCTGGGCTTAACACTAGTGGAAGACCAACATTAAAATCACCCAGCATTTCACTGTAATAATAGCTATCTGTTACAGGGTCATAGGTGTATAAATTCTGTATGCTAGAAGATGGAGGCAGCTCAATACGCCCCATAGAAGATCCTGTTGCGGTAGAATCCTGCGCATTTGCACTAGAGAGACTCCCCAAAATGATACTTAAAAATACGAATTGTTTAAAAAAGCTATTTTTAAACTTGGTGAAATTTGTACCCAATACTTATAATTTTTTTAAAGCCTGTTTTATAATTTCCTCAATGGTTGCCTGCGGATATTCTTTAATAACTGCATCACAAACTTTTTCAGCTTGTTTGCGTGTAAAACCTAAAGTATCCAGAGCAGATAACGCTTCATTTTTGTTGGTATTGCTTGAAACCATAGAAACATCTTCTAAGCCATACACCTTTACTATTTTATCTTTCAAATCCAACAACACGCGTTGGGCTGTTTTGGCTCCAATCCCTTTCACGGATTGAATGGTTGCCACGTCACTTGACGCAATGGCCTCGGTCACTTGCTGTGGAGATAAAGAAGACAGCATGGTTCTGGCTGTACTTGCTCCAACTCCTGAAACCGAAATTAATAACCTAAAAATTTCTCGCTCTACTATACTAGAAAAACCATACAAAATATGCGCATCTTCACGAACTTGTAAATGCGTGAATAATTTGACATTTTCTGATGTGGGCAATTGTGCAAAAGTATGCAATGAAATGTTCACAAAATACCCTACACCATGACAGTCTATAACTACATCTGTAGGTGATTTTTCAACAAGTCTTCCCTGTAATTGGGTTATCATACGTTTTTCTTATGTTATTGCTGCCAAATATAGTATATTTTATTGGCTTATCTGAAGGGTTAAAACCTAAATTTCCTACTGAAACATTACTACCTCTGGGCTGTTTCCTCTCTTTTTTCTTTTTGCTGAGCATCCACCACAGCCACCGCTGCCATGTTTACAATTTCTTCTACACTAGCACCCAGTTGAAGAATATGAACAGGCTTTCGCATTCCAAGCATAATAGGGCCTACAGAATCAACACCATTGATTTCTTTTAATAATTTATAATTACTGTTGGCAGCATCTAAATTTGGAAATATGAGTGCATTCACTTTTTTCCCTGCAAGCTTAGAGAACGGAAATTTACTTTGTAACATTTCTGGATTTAAAGCAAAGTCTGTTTGTAACTCCCCATCTATATGCATATCTGGATTGGTTCTATGCAAATAAGCTACAGCATCTCTCACCTTTGTGGCGTGCGGGTCTTTTGAAGAACCAAAATTAGCATAGCTTATCATTGCAATTACTGGCGTGAGTCCAAATAGCTTCATGGTATAATTTGTCATCTGGGCTATCTTGGCCAGTTCTTTTGCAGTAGGGTCAATATTTATGGAGGTATCACTAATAAAAATAGGTCCTCTTTTAGTGAGCATCATATTGGTTGTTGCTACTTTACTTACACCATCAAAACGTCCAATAACTTCCAAAACAGGACGCAATACAGAAGGATAGGCTCTTGAGTAGCCAGAGATCATAGCATCTGCATCACCCTGGTTAAGCATCATGGCTGCAAAATAGTTACGCTCTCGCATTAATTTTTCTGCATCAAAAAGTGTTACTCCATTTCTATGTCTATTTTCAAATAATTTCTGAGCATATTTTGCCAAGTTCTCGGCTTGATCATCAGCCTTAGGGTCCATTATTTGTATGTCTGCATCAAATTCAAGTTGCTCCATAAGCTCCTCAATCACAGCTTTTCTACCTAACAATATAGGGGTTCCTATTCCTTCTTCATAGACAATCTGAGCCGCTTTCAATACATTTAAATGATCTGCCTCTGCAAAAACAATACGCTTTGGGTTTTGTTTTGCACGACTATACAGCAAGCGTATAATCTTGTTGTCACTCCCCATGCGTTCGTTTAGTTCATCTCTATATTTCTTCCAATTTTTAATAGGTGCAGTTGCCACACCACTTTCCATAGCTGCTTTGGCAACAGCTGGAGGGATTTTATCAATTAACCTTGGGTCAAAAGGTTTAGGGATGATATAGTCTTTTCCGAAAATAAGTTTGGTTTCTCCATAGGCAACATTTACTTGTTCTGGCACCGGCTCTTTGGCTAGTTCAGCCAAGGCTTTTACAGCAGCCATCTTCATAGCCTCATTAATCTTGGTGGCACGAACATCTAGCGCTCCTCTAAAAATAAATGGAAACCCTAACACATTATTGACCTGATTGGGATGATCACTCCTACCGGTTGCCATAATAATATCATCTCGCGTTTTACAGGCTAGCTGATATTCAATCTCAGGATTTGGATTTGCCATGGCAAAAACAATAGGGTCTGCGGCCATTGACTTAAGCATACTGGGAGTTACAATATCTGCAACAGAAAGCCCAACAAAGACATCTGCATCAACCATAGCCTCATCTAAGGTATCTATCTTTCTATGGGTTGCAAATTCTGACTTCTCAGGTGATAGCTCAGAACGATCATCCCTAATCACTCCTTTACTATCCAACATCACAATATTTGTCCCTACTGCGCCAAAGGCCTTGTAGAGCCTTGTACAAGACACCGCAGCAGCACCTGCTCCGCTTATTACAATTCTTACTTGCTCAATTTTTTTATGTGTTAACTCAAGTGCATTTAAAAGTGCGGCAGCAGAAATAATTGCCGTACCATGCTGGTCATCATGCATAACAGGGATGTCCAACTCTTCCTTCAACCTTCTTTCAATCTCAAAAGCTTCTGGAGCTTTAATATCTTCTAGATTAATTCCACCAAAAGTGGGTGCAATGTTTTTTACTGTTTCTACAAAAGCATCAACATCTTGGGTGCCAATCTCAATATCAAAAACATCAATATCTGCAAATATTTTAAACAACAACCCTTTTCCTTCCATAACAGGTTTAGATGCCTCAGGACCTATATTTCCAAGCCCTAAAACTGCCGTACCATTAGTTATAACCGCCACCAAATTACCTTTAGCCGTATACTTGTATACATTTTCAACATCTTTGGCTATCTCAAGGCAAGGCTCTGCCACACCAGGAGAGTATGCTAGGGATAAATCTCTTTGAGTTGCATATTTTGTGGTAGGCACAACTTGTATCTTTCCTGGCCTTGGCTGGGAGTGATATAAAAGTGCTTCTTTACGTTTACTTTGTTTACTCATAACAACAGATTGTTTTTTTATGGTACACTACAAATGTAACAGAGTGAAGTTAAAACAGTGTCTAAATCAAAGATTAATTGTTTGCTTTAATCACCAGATAATAGCTTGATAGTTAATTATAGTATCACGGCTTTAAGAATTCTATGTTTCTGCGCAATCCTTCAAACTTAGTACGCTTTAAAGGACTCTTTTTAAAAATTTCTGAAAATACTTCTTTGGTAATTTCTTCCCAATCTTTCTTTGAATTGGACAATACATCTGGATGAGGATCAAACAAAGGCTCTTTATGGGCTTTGCTAAACCTGTTCCAAGGACACACATCTTGGCAAACATCACATCCAAACATCCAATCATCAAACTGCCCACTCACACTAGAGGGTATTTCATTTTTAAGCTCTATGGTGAAATAGCTAATGCACTTACTACCATCTACTTTATAAGGCTCTACTATAGCCTGAGTTGGGCACGCATCTATACATGCTGTGCAACTCCCACAATGGTCTGTAACGGGGGTGTCATAGTCAAGATCTAGATCTACAATGAGTTCTGCTATAAAATAAAAAGAACCTGCTTGTTTGGATAGTAAATTACTATGCTTACCAATCCAACCCAAACCACTTTTTGCGGCCCAAGCTTTATCTAACACTGGAGCGCTATCAACAAAAGCGCGTCCATGAACATCACCCACCTGCTCTTGTATGCAGTGCAGCAACTCTTTTAACTTGTCTTTAATCACAAAGTGATAATCTGTACCGTATGCGTATTTAGATATTTTATAACTATCATCTCGCTGAAGGTGTTGGGGATAATAGTTTAACAGTAAAGAAATAACACTTTTGGAACCCTCCACAAGCTTTGTTGGATCAAGGCGCTTGTCAAAATGATTTTCCATGTACTGCATCTGGCCATGCCTATTTTGGTTGAGCCAAGCCTCAAGTCTTGGAGCTTCTTGCTCCAAAAAACCTGCTTTACTTATACCACAAGACATAAACCCAAGGCGTTTGGCCTGGTCTTTAATAAAAGCAGTATGTTGGTGTTTTGAGTGTATAGCTGTGGTGTTTTACATCTTAGGCTTTCGAACTTAAAAAAACGCAAGATAGGTATGGAAATTCTTGTTGCTAGACAGCGCTATTAAAACAACCCTCCTTGGGTGGGCTCCTTAACTTTTCCTAGATGTTTATAGGCTGCCTCAGTAACCTCACGTCCTCTTGGAGTACGCATAATAAAGCCTTGCTGAATCAAAAATGGCTCATATACCTCTTCTATGGTTTCTGGACTTTCTGAAACCGCAGTTGCAATGGTGGTAATCCCAACAGGACCTCCTTTGAATTTATCGATAATAGTGTTTAGTATTTTATTATCCATTTCATCTAGACCATGGGCATCAACACTTAGAGCTTCTAAAGAAAATTTAGCGATAGCTATGTCTATAGAGCCATTCCCTTTAATTTGAGCAAAATCACGCACTCTACGCAAAAGAGCATTTGCGATACGAGGGGTACCCCTACTTCTACCTGCAATTTCTATAGCAGCTTCCATAGAAATAGGAACTTCCAAAATACTAGCACTTCGCTGCACAATGGTTGTTAAAAGTTCTGTGGTATAATATTGTAATCTAGATGTAATCCCAAAACGAGCTCTCATAGGAGCTGTTAAAAGTCCAGAACGTGTTGTAGCGCCCACAAGTGTAAATGGGGCTAAGTGTATTTGAACAGAACGAGCATTGGGCCCAGATTCTATCATAATGTCAATCTTGTAATCTTCCATAGCAGAGTATAAATACTCCTCAACTATGGGGCTTAATCTATGAATCTCATCAATAAACAACACATCACGCTCCTCAAGATTTGTGAGCAGTCCTGCTAAATCTCCAGGCTTGTCCAAAACAGGACCAGAAGTAACTTTTATCCCTACTTCTAGCTCATTTGCAAGGATATGTGCCAGGGTGGTTTTACCCAATCCTGGTGGCCCATGAAAAAGTGTGTGATCTAGGGCTTCGTCTCTTTGATTGGCAGCTTGAACAAATACCTGCAAGTTTTCTAAGGCTTTGTCTTGCCCTGTAAAGTCATCAAAACTTAGGGGTCTTAACCTCTTTTCGATTTCTGTATCTTTTGGTGTTAAGTGCTCTTGAGATGGATCCAGATGTTCGTTCATATAACAAATATACAAAGGGATTCATTACAAAGAGAAGCCTATAAAACTAAGATATAAACAAAATGATTTAAAGAAACTACAACAAGTAATTAAAGGCTATCTGTATTCGTTTTATAATGCATATTTTTACAAATCATTTTTTTAAGATTTTCAATAAAACCATAATGCCTACACAACCAAAACTTACCCGATTTAATCAAAATGTATTGTCAAAATATCAAATATACAACAGTATATTTATGACCCTGCCCTTTGATACCATTACTAAAACCGGAGCGCTTTTGCCTCTTTTTCATGAAACCTGCCAGAAAGGTTTTGAAAAAGAGCAAGACCCAACTACCATTGTTGAGACATTTTTTAAAAAATATCAAGATAGACGCTCTAAAGAGAGCCAGATTAATTTACTGTTCAGGTTTATACAATACATAGAACGGCAAGTGGTTTTGTTTGACGCCATTGAGGATGCAAGTTTTCCTATTGTAAATAATATGGATGGTATTGGCACATTGCGTTCTTTAAAGGAAAGTGCAACTGCTGAAAAGAAACTAGAAACTCTAAAAAAATATCTTGAAGAATTTAAAGTGCGTATTGTTCTTACAGCCCACCCAACTCAGTTTTACCCCGGTGCAGTATTAGGAATTATTACAGATTTAACTCAGGCCATCCGTGAAAATGATTTGCTTCGCATTAATGAACTATTAGCACAATTAGGTAAAACGCCTTTTTTCAAACATAAAAAACCTACTCCCTACGATGAAGCTGTAAGTTTAATTTGGTATTTAGAGAATGTATTTTATAAATCCTTCGGAACAATCTATGACTACATACAGCAAAACATCTTTGATGGAAAACACATAGAAAATGACATCATTAATATAGGGTTTTGGCCCGGCGGAGACAGAGACGGGAATCCATTTGTTACTCCAGAAATTACCTTAAAAGTTGCCGCTAGATTGCGTGAAACAATCATTAAAAACTACCACAGAGATATTAGAGAATTAAGAAGAAAGCTAACCTTTAGTGGTGTAGAGCAGCGTATCATTAAACTAGAAACAGAACTTTATAACAGTATCACACATCAAAAATCTTCTCTTACCCTAGATTCTTTTACCCAAGAATTAAAAGAAATAAAACAGCTTATTATTGACCAGCATCAATCGCTGTATGTCTCTCAAATAAACAGTTTGTTAAATAAAGTTCATCTTTTTGGTTTTCATTTTGCAAATCTTGATATTAGGCAAGATAGCCGTAAACATGCTCAGTTTTTCAATACCTTAGTTACCGCCTTAATAGAAAGTGGCAGCACTATATTTCCAGAGAACTATTTTGATTTAAAAGAAGACCAGCAAATACAAGTACTCTCTAAGGTGCAGGGAAAGGTTGACTTATCTTTAATTAAAGATGAAGAAACGCTAAAGGCCTTACATACAATGAAGGCAATAAAAACCATTCAATCAACAAATGGCCAGGCCGCTGCAAACAGATATATCATAAGCAATAATCAAAGCACCCTGCATGTCATGCAACTCTTTGCAATGTTAAAAATCGTTGCATTTGATGACGCTCTAACTGTTGATATTGGGCCCTTATTTGAAACCATTACAGATTTAGAAAATGCGCCAAAGGTCATGGAGGAGTTGTATACAAACCCTTACTATGCTGCACATTTAAAAACTAGAGCAAACAAACAAACCATCATGTTAGGGTTTAGCGATGGCACAAAAGATGGTGGGTATTTAATGGCAAATTGGGCCATCTATAAAGCAAAAGAAAACCTAACTAGAATATCAAGACAATACGGTATTACCGTTATTTTCTTTGATGGTCGTGGAGGACCCCCAGCGCGTGGTGGTGGAAAAACCCATAATTTTTACGCCTCTTTAGGACCAACTATTGAAGATAAGGAAGTGCAATTAACCATTCAAGGGCAAACCATTTCTTCAAATTTCGGAACCTTAGAATCATCACAATACAACTTAGAACAATTAATCACCTCAGGTATTAGCAATAGCTTGCTTGATAAAGAGTTGAACATGACCAAAGCAAATACAGTGGTCATGACAGATTTGGCCCAACGAAGCTATAAAGCATATTCAAGTTTTAAATCGCATCCTAAATTTATACCCTATTTAGAGCACATGAGTACCTTAAAATATTATGCTAAAACAAATATAGGAAGCCGCCCTTCTAAACGCGGAAAAGCAGAAGGTCTAGTCTTTGAAGATTTAAGGGCTATTCCGTTTGTAGGTTCATGGAGTCAATTAAAGCAAAATGTTCCTGGGTTCTTTGGTGTTGGAACTGCTTTGAAACATTATGAAGATAGTAATGAATTTGAAAAAGTACAGCATTTATTTAACACCTCTGAGTTCTTTAAAACACTTATAGAAAACAGTATGATGTCTTTGACAAAATCATTCTTAGGGCTCACAAAATACATGAGCGAAGATGATCAGTACGGGGAGTTTTGGAATATTATTTACACGGAATACAAGACCTCAAAACGTCTTCTTTTAAAACTCACTGGATATTCGCAACTTATGGAAGAAGAGCCTGCAGGAAAAGCCTCTATTGCCGTTAGGGAGTCTATTGTGTTGCCGCTGTTAACTATACAGCAATTTGCATTAAAGAAAATTCAGGAGCTAGAGAAAGAGCCTGTTAAAGATGTCGCTAAAATTGCTATTTACCAGAAGTTGGTGATGCGCTCTTTATTTGGAAATATTAATGCAAGTAGAAATTCTGCATAAGGCCCGTAAAGGTTTTAACCTCTTTATAGTCCAAAAAAAAGCCCTTTCTAAACAGAAAGGGCTTTTTTTTAGTCTATTATTTAATGATGCAACTCTTCTTCGTTTTCCATCATTGGTACATCTTGTGGTATAAAATCTTGACCAGGAATCATGTAATCTGTATCATCGCTATTTGGCTTACTATAATCATAAGCCCAACGATGTACCTCTGGAAGAGGTCCATCCCAGTTACCATGAATGTGTTTTACCTCAGCGGTCCATTCTAGTGTTGTAGAATTCCATGGGTTTTTAGGCCCTTTCTTTCCATAATACATAGAGTGAATGAAATTGTATAAAAACACTATTTGTGCGCCTGCGGTTATAATAGCAAAAATGGTTATCACAACATTTACATCTGCTAGATCATCAAAATATGGAAAAGCAGTGTTTGTATAGTAACGTCTTGGTAGTCCTGCCATACCTATAAAGTGCATTGGGAAGAATACTCCATATGCGCCAATAACAGTAATCCAGAAATGAACAAAGCCTAAGTTTTTATTCAGCATGCGTCCCTCAAACATTTTTGGGAACCAGTGGTATACACCAGCAAATAAACCATACAATGCAGATATACCCATCACTAAATGAAAGTGAGCTACTACAAAATACGTGTCATGAACATTAATATCTAGTGCACTATCTCCTAAGATAATACCCGTTAATCCTCCAGTGATAAATGTTGACACAAAACCAATAGAAAACAACATGGCTGGATTCATCTGCAAGTTCCCCCTCCAAAGAGTTGTAATCCAGTTAAAAGATTTTACCGCAGATGGAATAGCAATTAATAGGGTTGTAAAAGTAAATACAGATCCTAAAAATGGATTCATACCAGAGATAAACATATGGTGACCCCATACGATGGTTGACAGAAATGCAATGGCTAGAATTGAAGCAACCATGGCTCTGTAACCAAACACTGGCTTACGAGAATTTGTAGCTAATATTTCTGAAACCATACCCATGGCAGGTAGTATAACAATATACACCTCAGGGTGACCTAAGAACCAAAATAAGTGTTCAAATAATACAGGTGACCCTCCTTGGTTATGCAATACCTCTCCGGCAATAAAAATGTCTGACAAGAAGAAAGAAGTACCAAAACTTCTATCCATAATAAGCATAAGCGCTGCAGATAAAAGTACAGGGAAAGATACAATACCAATAATAGCTGTTACAAAGAACGCCCATATAGTAAGAGGAAGACGCGTCATACGCATTCCTTTTGTTCTTAAGTTTATAACCGTTACCACATAATTTAAAGACCCAAGCAAAGAAGATGCAATAAAAATTGCCATAGAGACAAGCCACAGCGTCATACCAGCACCAGAACCTGGAATTGCCTGAGGCAACGCACTAAGTGGTGGGTATATGGTCCAACCTGCAGAAGCAGGACCTGCTTCAACAAATAATGACATAACCATGATTAAACTTGATAAGAAAAACAACCAATAGGATACCATGTTTAGGAATCCTGATGCCATATCTCTTGCCCCAATTTGCAATGGAATAAGTAGGTTACTAAAAGTACCACTAAGACCGGCGGTTAATACAAAGAAGACCATGATAGTTCCGTGAATGGTAACCAGTGCAAGATATACACTAGGGTCCATAACGCCACCTTCTGCCCATTTACCCAGTAACATTTCGAATATTACAAATGGCTCTTCTGGCCAAGCAAGCTGCATTCTCATCAAAATAGACATCGCAATACCAATAATCCCCATAAACAAACCTGTTATAAGGTATTGCTTAGAAATCATTTTATGGTCTGTACTAAAAATATATTTAGTTACAAATGTCTCTTTGTGGTGATGCCCGTGATCATCTACTGCGTGTTCTTCTGCGTGTGCTGACATATCTTAGCTCGTTTTTTATTTATTTAGGGATGTAGCTATGGTTGCTTGTTGTGCAATCCAAGCGTCATACTCTTCTTGAGTTTCAACAATAATTTTCATTTGCATGTTGTAGTGATTGGTACCACAAATCTTGTTGCAAAGCAATAGGTAATCAAACTCGTAAGGCTCCAATGCTTCTTCGCCTTTAGCCATTAATTCTAAAGAATTTTTTCTTCGAATGGTATTAATTCTACTTACTTTACCCATAACCTCTTCATCCATTCTCATTTGTTCTGTAGTTACAGAGGGCGTAAAGGCAAATTGTGTAATCATACCAGGAACACAATTCATTTGCGCTCTAAAGTGCGGCATGTACGCAGAGTGCAATACATCCTGAGAACGCATTTTAAATAATATTTTTCTACCCAAAGGTAAGTGAAGTTCATTAACAACAACATCATCCTGTGCGTTAGGATCTGAGGTGTCTACACCCAATTGATTTGCTCCTTCAATTAAACGAACATTGGCCTCACCCAGTGTATTATCCTCACCACTGTAACGAGCTCTCCAATCAAACTGATAGGCATACAACTCAACAATCATTGGATCATCATCTTCACTAACATTCATAATATCTGTCCAGGTAAATAAACCATAGATAATAAGTCCTGCTAAAACAATTACAGGAATCACGGTCCAGATAAACTCTAACTTATCATTATCTGCAAAATATAAAGCACGATTGTTTTTATTTCCTCTGTATTTGAAAGCAAAATAGCTTAACAACCAAAGTGTAATAAACCCTACAAAGAAAATTAGCACCATAGAAATTAACCATAAATCGTCAATTCCTTGTCCATGCTCTGAAGCGGCTTTAGGCAATAAAACCTCTCCCCATTTCCAAAATGAAACAATTAATATAGCATAGGTAACAAACACAAACATTAGCATCAACCATCCGTTGATATTGTTGTCTTTGTCTGAAGCAATCTCTGAAGATTCACCTAACTGTTCCGGGGTTTTTGACATTCCAAAAATCTTACCCATCTGTAATACAGTGATTCCGAAGAGAATAATTACTAATACAATTAAAAATGCGGTCATCGTTATTGGTCTTCTAAATAATTAATAATGATAATTTTTACTTTCTTTCATGAAAGGGTTGTTTTTCAACACTAAAGGCGCTTTTGTTAATGCTGTGAAAACAACAAAAATGAAAAGTCCAAGGAAGAATAATACAGCCCCTATTTCTGGTATTCCTATAAACCAGCTTTTTCCAACTGTTCCAGGCATTACCATCACAAAAATATCTATATAATGTCCTACAAGTATTACAATACCTGTTAGTACCACAAACCAGTTAACACGTTTGTAATCACTGTTCATTAACAGCAGTAGCGGGAATAAAAAGTTCATTGCCAACATACCAAAGAATGGCAAATTAAAGTCTTCAATACGCGTCATGAAATAGGTAACCTCTTCAGGTATGTTTGCGTACCAAATCAACATAAATTGAGAGAACCATAAGTAGGTCCAGAAAATACTAAAGCCAAACATAAACTTAGCCAAATCATGGATGTGACTGTCATTTACTATTTCAAGATATCCTTGAGATTTTAAAAATATTGTAATTAATGCAATTGTTGTTATAGCACACACCATCATTCCAGCAAGAACATACCAACCAAATAAGGTTGAGAACCAGTGTGGGTCAAAGCTCATAATCCAATCCCAAGACATCATAGACTCGGTATATAAAAAGAATACTAAGAAACCAGCTGAAATTCTGAAGGTCTTTTTAAAGTTACTGTAGTCATTTTCTTTTGCGGTATCACCTGCACGAGAAAACTTAACTGCAAAGTGACGGTAAGTAATCCAACCACCTAAAAATATAGCAGCTCTTATAAGCATCCATGTTCCGTTGAGCCAACCAGCTTTACCTTGAAGAAGTACATCATGTGCAACAACCTCTGGATCTGCCCATACAAATAGATGGTTGATATGGAATCCTGATAAACCTAACAAAACAAACATAATGATTCCACCAGGTACTAGGTAGGCAGTAACAGCTTCCATTACTCTAAAAAGTACTGGAGACCAACCGGCCTGAGCAGCAAAATTTACTGCATAAAAAGCCAATGCTCCAAGTGCAATCATAAAGAAAAAGAAACAAGCAACATACAAGGCAGACCAAGGTCTGTTTTGTAGTTGATGTAAGGTATGCTCTAAGTGTTTCTGCTCGTCTGCAGCGTCATGAGAGGCTCCATGAGCAGCAGCATCACCATGACTGTCTTCGATTGTGTCGTGACTCTCGTTAGAGGCCTCACCGTGATCATCACCATGTGCCGCCATCATTTGTTTTACCTCTGCAGTAGATCCTGGAGCAGACAAAAATCCTGCACCAATACCAACAGCACCAAGCACCATCAATATGATAGCAAATAATTTAAGTTTATTAGGTAGCGTATAATTCATATCTAAGCTATTCTATTGTTCTTTTGTTAGTGTGTTTGTTCGTTGTGGTTTTGTTCAGCCTCAGACTCATCTACAACCTCTGGTACTAAAAGCGCAGTTCCTTCTAATGTTGCTTTTAAGTTCATCACATGCTGGGTAATTTGCCAACGTTCTAACTCATTGGTCTGAGATGCATAAGATCCCATAGAGTTTAAGCCATACATCTGTACATGATACACACCACCTGGGGTAATTAATCTTCCAGGTGCAGCATAACTAGGAATTCCTAGTATCTTTTCACGCTGCATTAAAATCCCATTTCCATCTCCTTTATCTCCGTGACAAACAGCACAGTAAATCGTGTACAAATTCTTACCAGCGTCCAAGTTTTTTTGAGTAACCTCTAATGGATTTTTCAAATCTTTCTTGGCAGCATCTGAGCCTTTTGTTGTGTCTGGATAATCATAGGGAGCGTATCCTCTTGGTACGGTTCCCAAAACTGGTAACATTGCTTCTTGCCCTCCAGGGAAAACTTCGTACTCACCATAGGTTTCATATCCTACAGGCTCATACATGTTTGGCATATATTGGTAGCTAGGCTTGGTGTCGCCTCCGCAAGAAACCAATACTATCAATGCTATTAAAGCAATACTTATATGGAGTATCTTTTTCATATTAATGATCATCATCAGATTCTACTATACTAATTTCAACAGCTCCTGTATCTTGCAAGAACTTAGACATTTTGTCTATATCATGGTGCGAAGCATCAACAGCCATTAAAAAATGGTCATCGGTTGTTCTTACATCAGGATTTTCTGCTTTTTTGAATGGCCATAATTTACTTCTCATATAAAAAGTAATTACCATTAAATGGGCTGCAAAAAAGACAGTCAATTCAAACATAATTGGCACAAAAGCGGGCATATTTTCTATGTAACTAAAACTTGGTTTACCTCCAATATCTTGAGGCCAATCTTCAATCATAATGAAATTCATCATTGTAATTGCTACGCAAAGTCCTACAATACCGTACATAAAAGCCGTAATGGCAATACGTGTAGGCTCAAGACCCATTACTTTGTCTAGCCCGTGCACCGGAAATGGTGTGTAGACTTCATCAATATGATAGTGAGCTGCGCGCGTTTGTTTAACCGCATGCATTAAAATATCATCATCATTATAAATTGCATGTATCACTTTGGAAGCCATACTAGTTGTTTTTAAGTTTAGAAGCTTGTCCTGCCCAGTCATCGCGCTTTGCTCTTCCTGGTAACTCGCCTAAAATTTCATCGAATAAATCATACTCTTGATTGGTCATTTTACTTATCTGCTGAAAAGTAAATAATCCCATAGCATTTAATTTCTTTTGTAATACTGGTCCAACACCTGTAATTTTCTTAAGATCATCAGGGCTTTGAGTAGCTGCATCAAAACTTCCTAGTGTAGCTAGCAAAGTCTTTAACTTACCTTGATCATAGCCACTTTTTGATGATTTTACTGGGGTTGCAGTAGGTGTTACAACATCATAGTGTTTTACATCATCTCCATGCTTTTCACGTAAGGATTTGAATTTTGACCCAGAACTCTTTAGGATAGATTTCACCTCTGCCTGAGCAATTACAGGGAAGGTTCTAGCGTATAGCAGGAACAACACAAAGAAAAATCCTATGGTTCCTATAAAAATACCTATATCAACAAAAGTTGGTGAGAACATTGTCCAAGAAGATGGCAAGTAATCACGATGTAATGAGGTAACAATAATTACAAAGCGCTCAAACCACATTCCTATGTTTACTACAATAGAGATAAAAAAGGAGAACATAATACTTGTACGTAATTTTTTAAACCACATAAACTGCGGAGAAAATACATTACAAGACATCATTGCCCAATAGGCCCACCAGTAAGGTCCAGTAGCTCTATTTAAAAACGCATACTGTTCGTACTCTACTCCAGAGTACCATGCAATAAACAGCTCTGTGATGTATGCAACACCAACAATAGAACCCGTAAGCATGATAACAATATTCATAAGTTCAATGTGCTGAATGGTAATGTAATCTTCTAGTTTAGACACTTTTCTCATAATGATTAAAAGTGTGTTTACCATCGCAAAACCAGAGAAAATTGCTCCAGCTACAAAATATGGAGGGAAAATAGTAGTATGCCATCCAGGTATAACAGAAGTAGCAAAATCAAAAGATACAATGGTGTGTACAGAAAGTACAAGTGGTGTAGCCAAACCTGCCAATACCAGAGATACCTCTTCAAAGCGTTGCCAGTCTTTTGCACGTCCACTCCAACCAAAAGAAAGAATACCGTAAATCTTTTTTGTAAAAGGAGTTACTGCTCTATCACGAATCATTGCAAAATCTGGTAAAAGTCCTGTCCACCAGAAAACCAGTGATACAGAAAGATATGTAGAAATTGCAAATACATCCCACAACAAAGGAGAGTTAAAGTTTACCCACAAAGACCCAAATTGATTTGGAATTGGCAGTACCCAGTAAGCAAGCCAAGGTCGTCCCATGTGTATAATTGGGAACAAACCTGCTTGTATTACAGAGAAGATAGTCATCGCCTCTGCTGAGCGGTTAATTGCCATTCTCCACTTCTGACGGAAAAGTAACAGTACTGCAGAAATCAAAGTTCCTGCATGACCAATACCTACCCACCATACAAAGTTGGTAATATCCCAAGCCCAACCTACGGTCTTGTTTAATCCCCAAACTCCAATACCGGTAGATACGGTGTAAATAATACAACCTAATCCCCATCCAAATGCAACAAGAGCAATAGTGAATACAATCCACCATGATTTGTTGGCTTTACCTTCCACAGGAGCGGCTACATCGATGGTAACATCGTGGTAGTTCTTATCTCCTATAACTAAGGGTCTTCTAATAGGTGCTTCGTAATGCGACGCCATATTTTATATACTATTTCTTAGTTAGTTACGCTTTTTTTGAATTTCTCACCTTTGTCTGATAGAATACGTTAGGTTGTGTTCCAACGGCTTCTAACAAGTGATACATTCGCTTATCTTTTTTCTCTTTATATACTTCACTATCATGATCATTGATATCTCCAAAGACCATTGCTCCTTTATCACATGCTGAAGAACAAGCTGTCTGAAATTCTGCATCTTTTACAGGACGCCCATCACGTTTTGCCTCAAGGATTGATAATTGTGTTTTTTGAATACACATAGAACATTTTTCCATAACCCCTCTAGAACGAACATTCACATCTGGGTTAAGGACCATTCTACCTAAATCATTATTCATGTGGTAGTCAAACTCATCATTCTCATTATATAAGAACCAGTTAAATCGACGTACTTTATAAGGACAGTTGTTTGCACAATATCTAGTACCTACACAACGGTTATACGCCATGTGGTTTTGACCTTGTCTACTATGAGTGGTTGCCGCTACTGGACAAACTGTCTCACACGGAGCATGATTACAGTGTTGACACATAACCGGCTGAAATGCTACCTGTGGGTTTGCAGATGGATCTTCCAATTCTGCAAATTGAGATAGTGACTCACCCAGGCCAGACATGTTTACTTTCTTAGACTCATCTCCATCAAAACTCTCTTCTGATGAGTAATATCTATCGATACGCAACCAGTGCATATCACGACTCTTACGCATTTCTTGCTTTCCAACAACTGGAACATTGTTTTCTGCATGACATGCAATTACACAAGCTCCACAACCCGTACAGGCGTTTAAGTCTATGGATAAATTAAAATGATGCCCAACAGAGCGATCAAAAGATGTCCATAAATCTGCCTCTGGAGAGGTTACTGGAATTTCTTCGTGATCTCTAGAAACCTTTAATACAGGATTCCAAGCATACTCACCATCTCTATTTGCTTTGGTGGTATTAAATATCTCTAATGTTGTTTCACGAATAATATCTCTACCCATCATCGTGTTGTGCAACTGTACACATGCAAATTCATGCATTCCAGGTGCTTTCTCTAAAGAAACACGTTGTACAGATGAGAAATCGTTATATAATGCATAGGCATTTACACCTGTTTGCATTTCTTGTTGAACAGCGGCTGTTTTTCCATAACCAAGTGCTAAACCAACAGAACCTTTTGCTTGCCCTGGCTGAATTAAAACGGGTACGTTTTGAATCACAACACCATTCATAGTAACATTTACATAGCTACCATTTAAACCACCATTGGCTACATTTTCGTTAACTAGACCCATGCTAGCTGCATCTGCCTTTGAAACAGTTATATAGTTATCCCAAGTGGCTCTTGTAATAGGATCTGGCATTTCTTGTAACCAAGGGTTGTTAGCCTGTTGCCCATCACCTAAACTTGTTTTTGTATACAATGTAAGCTCTAAATCACCTTGCTTTAAACCAGCCTCTAAACTTGCATTTGAGCTACTAGTATCAACAGATGTCTTTTCTGTAGAAAGCGATTCGTTTGAAACATTTGTAGCAGAGGTAACAATACCTGCTTCTAATGCCTTATTCCAGGAAGTTCCTGCCAACACTCCAGACCAAGTCTGTTTGATGTAATCGTTATATGCTGCATCGTTTGCTGTCCATACAAGCAAACAGTCTTGAAACTGTCTTGTATTAAACAAAGGACGAATGGTAGGTTGTGTTAAACTAAAAGAACCTTTTTTGATTTGTGCATCTCCCCAAGATTCTAGATAATGAGGGGTTGCAGCAACCATTTGTGCTAAAGATGCCGTAGCGTCTTTCTTCATTGAAAATGCCAAAGACATTTCTAATTTCTGATATCCTGCAGCAAATTGCTCATTGTTTGGCAAAGAATACACAGGATCAACTCCTACTGTAATTAATCCTTTCACACTTCCGCTGATAACACCCTGCATAACACCGGCAACTTGAGATGCGCTACCTTGTCGTGTCATTTTTGGAGAAACAGCATCCATTACAACGCTATTTGCATTTGCTACAAGTGCCATTTTTTGTGCCGCAACACTTGGTAATCCTGTAACGATAACACCTTTATTTCCTGCTGCTGCTAACTCAGCTTTTGCGCTGGCAACTGCAGTTGCAATATTCTCTGGCAAACCAGAAGTGCTACCACCAGTTAATGCCTTTAAAATTTGTAATTGTTGTGATGGAGTTGCAGGCACACGAGTATCTGCATTTGCTCCTGTTAATGACATGTTAGCTTCAAACTGAACATGACGAGACATTTTACCATTGCTTGGCACATGTCCTTTTGTGTAACTAGCGTCATAGCCACCACCTTGCCAATCTCCAAGGAAGTCTGCCCCTACAGATACAATCACTTCAGCCTTGCTAAAGTCATAATCTGCCATTGCTCTTGTTCCGTAAACAGCCTGAAATGCATCTAAAGCTTCAGAAGAAGAAACTGTATCATACACTACATGACGTACGTTTGGAAATTTGCTAGTAAATTCTTTAATTAATTTTGAAGTAGATGGACTCGCAAATGTCTGCGTTAATAAAACAACATCTTTGCCCTGCATCTGGTTTAGTTTTCCTGCAACAGCTGCATCAAAATCAGTCCAAGAAACATCTTTACCAGCAAGTTGTGGTGCTTTTAATCTATTGTTATCATACAATGACAACACAGAAGCATGTACTCTTGCATTTACACTACCACTGTTGTTTGCTAAGTCGTTTCGTTCTATTTTGATAGGACGCCCTTCACGAGTTTTAACCAGTACGTTTGCAAAATCAAAACCATCTGCTATGGTACTTGCATAATAATTTGCTACACCTGGAACGATCTCATCTGGTGCAACAACGTAAGGAATTGATTTAATTACGGGTCCTTCACAAGCTGCCAATGATGCTGCAGCAGTTGTAAAACCAACGTACTTTAAGAAATCACGACGCGTAGTTGATGAAGCTTCTAAAGTTTCTTTATCACCCAAAAACTCATCTGTTGGTATATCCGTAACAAATTCGTTTTGCTGTAATGCCTCAACAATAGTGCTGTTTTCATCTAGCTCCTCAACACTTTTCCAGTATTTCTTGTTTGATGCCATATTATATAATTTCGATGTGCGAACTCCGCTTCTTATTGATAAATACTAAACTTCAATCTAGAATCGTTTTTCGTTTTTAAAATTTTAAATTTATTATTATTGAATTAGTAGTGACACTTACCACATTCCAATCCACCCATTTGCGCAGCTGTTAACTGCTCTACGCCATATTTCTTGGATAACTCTTCATGAATTTTGTTGTAGTAATCATTGCCCTGAACCTTGACATTTGTTTCACGGTGACAATCAATACACCAACCCATTGTTAAGGGCGAGTATTGGTACATAATCTCCATCTCTTCAACAGGACCGTGACATTTCTGACAATCTACACCAGCAACAGTAACGTGTTGTGAGTGATTGAAATAAGCAAAGTCTGGCAGGTTGTGAATACGAACCCATTTCACTGGCTCTGTCTCACCTGTATACTTTTGGTTCTCTTCATCCCAACCAACAGCTTTGTATAGTTTTTGAATTTCTTTGTTGTAATCAACTCCGTATTCTGCCAAACCTTCTGCCTGAACACCTTCTGCAACTTCACCAATACTCTTGTGACAGTTCATACAAACGTTTAATGAAGGAATACCAGAATGCTTACTCTTTCTTGCAGATGAGTGACAGTAGTTACAATCAATCTCGTTAGATCCAGCGTGAATTCTATGCGAATAGTGAATTGGTTGTACTGGAGCATATCCTTGGTCTATCCCAACACTCATAAGGCCGCCATATATAAAATATGCAGATCCTAATAAAAATATAACAGCTGTCACTAAAAGTAAAAACTGGTTTTCTATAAATGATTTCCAGATAGGCTTACTATGCTCTCTAACTGGAAGAGCAACACCGTTGGCAACTGCAAATTTGTTTAGTGTTTTTGTTACCAAAAATAGTATGGTAACCAACAGCAAAAATACCAAGGTAAGTATCCCTAGTATGATGTTGTTTGAAACGCCATTTCCAGAACCTGCATCTGCGGCACCTGGCAAAGCAGCTGGAGGAACTGATACTTTTTTCTCTGTGTAGGTGTAGGCTACAATATCATCAATGTCTTTGTCGCTAAGACCCGGAAAAACATTCATTGCAGATTTGTTGTACTCTTCAAAAATAGCATTGGCACGAGAATCACCAGAGGCAATTAGCGCAGCACTGTTTTTGATCCAACTGTACAACCACTCTTTTTCATACTTATCTCCAACACCGTACAACGCAGGGCCGGTAGCCTTTTTGTACAGTTTGTGACAAGCGGCACAATTTGCCTTAAATAATTTTTCACCCAGGGCGGCATCACCACCATTGGCAGAAACTGCAGCAGCATCATCTGCGGGAGTAGCTTGAGCCAATACATTTGTAGATAACGATAACGCGAGGGCTAAGGTTACTACTGACAAAATTGAGGAAAGTCTTCTTAAATTCACCTTTTGCATACTAATGTTAATTTTCGTCAATAGTTTGGCACGTAATTGGTTAGTGATTTATCTTAAATATCAAGCCATTTACCACACCATAAATAACTGTGCAAAAGTACTACATAAAGACGAAATTTGAAATCTAATTATTTTGTATAATCTTAATTTATAATTGTTCTAAATAATAAATTTAGTCTTCAACAAGAGAAACTCTTGTACATTTGCAGTAACAACTATATTCTATGAAAAATCGCAACACATTTAACCTATTTATTCTCAGTATTTTACTCGTTTTTTTAACACAATCTTCTGTAGCCCAACCTGGCACTGTTACCATAAATGCTGATGCTCAAATTAATGAACTACTCACTATAAAAAAGAGTTTAGAAAGCGAAAACAAAATGGATGAAGGCTATACCATCCAGTTATTTTATGGGAACCTTGAGATGGCAAATACCACCTTAAAAAAATACAGAAGAACCTATGGAACATGGCCTGCTTCTATAGAGTATGAAACGCCAAACTACAAAGTATGGGCAGGAAATTTTGCCACAAGAATTCAGGCAGACAGAGCATTAATTGAAATCAAGAGAGGGTTTTCTGGGGCATTTATACTAGAAAAAAAATAAAATACTCTTCAATAAAAAAGCGCTAGATTCATGCATGAATCTAGCGCTTTTTTGTTACTCAAATTATAGTATTATTTTAGTTTTTTCTTCACGGCTACTTCGTGGAAACTTTCTATAACATCACCTTCTTTAATATCATTGTAGTTTTTAACCTGCATACCACAATCATATCCTTTTGCAACTTCTTTAGCATCGTCTTTAAATCGTTTAAGACTGTCTAATTCTCCAGTGTATATAACAACACCCTCACGAATTAAACGTATGCCTGCGTTGCGAATAATTTTTCCAGTCAATACCATACAACCTGCAATAGTACCTACCTTAGAAATCTTAAAGGTTTCACGTATTTCTGCAGTACCTGTAATCTCCTCTTTCATCTCTGGAGACAACATTCCTTCCATTGCATCTTTAAGGTCATTAATTGCTGCGTATATGATACTGTAAGTACGGATATCAATCTCTTCTTTATCAGCAATCTGTCTAGCATTACCCATTGGCCTTACATTAAATCCAATAATGATAGCATCTGATGCAGAGGCCAACAACACATCACTCTCCGTGATAGGCCCAACTGCTTTATGTATAATATTTACCTGTATCTCTTCGGTAGATAATTTCTGTAAACTATCTGTCAATGCCTCTACAGATCCATCAACATCACCTTTCAAGATAATGTTTAATTCTTTAAAGTCTCCAAGTGCGATACGACGTCCAATTTCATCAAGGGTAATGTGACGCTGTGTTCGAACAGATTGCTCACGCTGTAATTGAGTACGACGACCTGCAATATCTTTTGCTTCACGCTCGTCTTCAAATACATTAAATTTATCTCCTGCTTGAGGCGCTCCTGTTAAACCTAAAATAGAAACTGGCGTTGAAGGCCCTGCCTGATTTACTTTCTTGCCTCTCTCATCATGCATGGCTTTAACTTTACCACTGTGCTGACCTGCCAATACGTAATCTCCAATTTTTAGGGTACCTCCTTGTACTAAAATTGTTGAAACATACCCTCGACCTTTGTCTAGGAATGCTTCTACAATGGTACCATTTGCGATTTTATCTGGATTGGCTTTTAGCTCTAAAAGTTCTGCCTCTAATAATACTTTTTCAAGTAATTCTGGCACACCTTCTCCTGTTTTTGCTGAAATATCATGAGATTGTATCTTACCACCCCAATCTTCAACAAGAAGATTCATTTGTGCTAATTGTTCTTTAATTTTTTCTGGATTAGCATCTGGCTTATCTATTTTATTGATTGCAAAAACAATTGGAACTCCTGCCGCTTGGGCATGACTAATTGCTTCTTTTGTTTGTGGCATAATGGCATCGTCTGCCGCCACTACAATAATAGCTAAATCTGTTACCTGAGCACCCCTTGCACGCATGGCCGTAAAGGCCTCGTGACCTGGTGTATCAAGAAAAGCCATTTTTTGACCATCCTGCAATTCTACACCATAAGCACCAATGTGTTGGGTGATACCCCCAGACTCTCCTGCAATTACATTCTCTTCACGAATGTAATCAAGCAACGATGTTTTACCATGATCAACATGGCCCATTACCGTTACAATGGGAGCTCTTGCTTGCAAATCTTCTGGAGCATCTTCAACTTCCTGAATAGATTCTTCAATATCTGCGGTGATAAACTCTACTTCATACCCAAATTCTTCTGCAACAATAGAAATTGTTTCTGCATCCAAACGTTGGTTCATTGTTACCATCATCCCCAAAGACATACATGCAGATATAATTCCTGTAACAGGGGTATCCATCATGGTAGCTACTTCACTAGCGGTAACAAACTCGGTCACTTTTAAGACCTTGTTATCTATTGCTTGTTGTGCTAATTCATCTTCTGTTTTTTGACGATGAATATCACGTTTTTCTCTTCTATATTTAACACCTTTTCCTTTAGAAGATTTCCCTTTAAGTTTTTCTAAGGTTTCTCTTACTTGCTTTTGGATATCTTCCTCAGTAGGCTCTACTTTTGGAACATTGGCTCTTTGAACCGCTCTTCTTACTGGGCCTCTTTTTTCTCTTGCATTTGCTGGAGAACCCCCTTTTGGAGCTTCTTTAGTGATACGACGTCTACGTCCTTTTTTATCGCCTGGTGCTCCTGGAGCAGGTTTTTTCTTTTCTGGTTTTTTAAATTGAGTTAAATCAATTTTTTGTCCTGTAAAGTTAGGACCATTTAATTTTTTATACTGAGTTGTCACCGCTTCATCTGAAACAGGAGCTTCTGGCTCAGTGTCTTTAGTAACTGGAGCCTCTTTTTTTGTTTTTACAGCCTTTGCAGCTTCTTTATCTAGTGGAGTTGCAATCTTTTTGGCTGTTTCTTTTTTGGTGGCAGTCTCTGGCTGAACATCTAAGGTGTCGTTTTTGTTCTCAGAAACCTGTGCCTCAGGAGCTTGTTTTTCTTTTGGTTTTACATTACCCTTGGCGTCAAGGTCAACTTTTCCAACTTTCTTTGGGCCTTTTAGTGTTGCTTTGGCTTCAACCACTTTCTGAGCAGCATCAGCGGCAGCTTTTTCTGCAGCAGCTTTTTCTGCAGCAAGTTTTGCAGCAGCATCTGCTTCGGCTCTGCGCTTCTCTTGTTCTTCGCGTTCACGCTCGCGATCATTAAAGAGCTCTTCTTTCTCTTTACGCTTCTCCTCGCCTACTTCTTTGGACTCTACTTTTTTCTCTTTGTCCTTTGCAAATCCTTCTGATAAGAGTTTGTATTCTGTGTCAGAAATTTTTGCAGTCGGGCGCGCCTCTATTTCTATGCTTTTAGATTTTAAAAAATCTACCGCGCGATCTAGAGAGATGTTAAACTCCTTAAGTACCTTATTGAGTCGTATCGATTTTACTTCAGCCATAAAAATGCTTGTCTGTTCTTTTTAACTACTTTAAATCTTGATGATAAAAATACTAATATGTATCCTACTCGTCAAATTCTTCTTTCAATATATTGATAACCTCTTGAATCGTTTCCTCCTCAAGGTCGGTACGTTTCACTAGATCATTAAAATCATAATCTAATACACTCTTGGCTGTATCAAGGCCTATTTTGTGAAATTCTGCGATGATCCACTCATCTATTTCATCACTAAATTCTCTTAACTCTACATCTTCTTCTGCTCCTTCACGCAATACATCAATTTCATATCCTGTTAACTGGCCTGCAAGTCTAATGTTGTGTCCTCCACGACCAATAGCCTTACTTACTTCCTCAGGACGCAGAATAACCTCAGCACGCTTGGTCTCTTCATTAATTTTAATTGAAGTTACCTTTGCAGGGCTCAGAGCGCGTGTTATAAATAGGTTTAAATTAGTAGTGTAATTAATTACATCAATGTTTTCATTCCCTAATTCACGAACGATACCGTGAATTCTTGAACCTTTCATACCCACACAGGCGCCAACAGGATCGATACGATCATCATAGCTTTCTACGGCCACTTTCGCCTTTTCTCCAGGAATACGCACAACTCTTTTTACGGTAATTAAGCCGTCAAAAACTTCTGGAATTTCTTGTTCAAACAATTTCTCCAAAAATACAGGATTCGCACGTGACATAACAATGGCAGGCTTATTTCCTTTTAACTCAACACTCTCGATAATTCCGCGAACATTATCTCCTTTTCTAAAGAAGTCTGAAGGGATTTGTTTGTCTTTTGGCAAGATAAGCTCATTTCCTTCATCATCCAACAATATAACCGCTCTGTGACGTATGTGATGTACCTCTGCTGTATAGATTTCACCCTCTAGGTCTTTAAACTGCTTATAGATAATGGTGTTATCATGCTCATGTATTTTTGAAATCAAGTTCTGTCTTAATGCCAAAATAGAACGACGCCCTAATTGCATTAGCTTCACTTCCTCAGAAACATCCTCGCCAACTTCAAAATCATCTTCGATTTTTCTAGCCTCCGTCAATGATATTTCCTCGTTGGGATCCATCACGTCTTGGTCTGCAACAACTACTCTGTTTCTCCAAATCTCTAAATCTCCTTTGTCTGGATTTACAATAATATCAAAATTATCATCACTCCCGTATTTTTTCTTTAGAGCATTTCTAAAAACATCTTCAAGTATCGCCATCAGGGTTACTCTATCAATCTGTTTATCGTCTTTAAATTCTGAAAACGAATCAATTAACGCTAAATTTTCCATATCATTTTAATTAAATGTTACCATAACTTTTGCTTCTACAATATCTGTGTAAGGAAGTACCGCTTGTTTTTGAACCGTTACTTTTCCTTTTCCAACAGGCTTTGGCTCACGAGCTTTCCACTCTAGGGTTACCTCGGCATCTGTTGTTTGTGTAATCTTACCTTCTATGGTTTGGCCCTGTGTTGTTTTTACTTGCAGGTTTCTACCAAGATTTTTCTTGTACTGCCTAGGCAAACTAAGTGGGCGTGAAACACCCGCAGAAAGAACATCCAAAGAGAAATCTTCTTCTTCTCTATCTAAATTATGTTCTATAGCCCTGCTTATTGCAATACAATCTTCTACTCTTACTCCCTGATCACCGTCTATAATAACAGCAATTTTATTATCTGAAGCAATTTCCATATCAATTAAGAACAAATGGGTATGTTCTTTTAATGCTTCATTTAATAATTGGGTGACTTTATCTCTCATTAAATTTTAGTTATAAAAAGAGGGGACTAGCTGTCCCCTCCTTTTCTCGTCATAAATTCTGTGCAAATATAGTACTTTATTTGATATTAAAAAACCTTAGCGCAGCACATTATTTTTTTGTATCTTCATGTAAGAAATTTTTATTAATCCTAATATACAGCCTATGAAACGCATCCTTGTTCCCACAGATTTTTCATCACAAGCAGAAAATGCATTAAAAGTAGCTGTAGAGATTGCAACCAAGCACAATAGTGAAATTTACCTCTTACACTCCCTAGACATGCCATCTCAAATTCGAGGGGTGCAAAACAACGCAAGTATGCCAGAGTCTTTATACTTTATAAAACTGGCAGAAAAAAGCTTTGAAGCGCTTTTAAAAAAAGACTACCTAGGCCCTATTGAGATACATGAAGCGATTGGGCATGACCAAATATATAGTGATATTAATAGAACCGTTGAAGAAAAAGACATTGACCTTATTGTTATGGGATCTCATGGCGCTAACGGCTTTAAAGAACTATTCATTGGTAGCAATACAGAAAAGGTAGTACGCACTGCCAACATACCTGTCTTGGTCATTAAAAACGAGCATACAGATTTTAACATTAAAGATTTTGTTTTTGCCACAGATTTTGGAGAAGAGAGCCGTTGGAGTTTTACCCAGGCACAAAAATTTGCTAAAGCCATGGATGCAAAAATGCATTTGCTATACGTAAACACGCCTGCAGGTTTTAAAACTACAGAGCAGGCAAATAAACTCATGCAAGATTTTATTAAAGATTCAAAACAAGAAAACCACACCATCAACATACACAACGCCTACTCTGTTGAGGATGGTATTTTGCAATTTGCTAAAATGAAAGGCGCAAAACTAATAGGAACAAGCACCCATGGACGTAGGGGGCTTTCACACTTTTTTAATGGTAGTATAAGCGAGGATTTAGTAAATCATGCCAACATGCCTGTAATTACCTTTAGGATACAATAACTACATCCCTATGGTTTGCTTGAAAAAAATCCTTACAATATATAAAGGCATAAAAAAACCCAGATAGAAATTCTATCTGGGTTTTTTAAATTGTACTAAATGCTACTTAATTGTTGTGCAAAGTAACTGTACCATAGGTGCCAATATCCACTTTTGGGATAGAAGCATTATAGGTTGTGTTGATTACATCAATAATTGTATTTGCTGTAAAAGCATATCCTCTTGGAGTTGGATGTACTCCATCTAGAGAAAAAGCGCCACCAGTTACATAGGTTGATGTTAATACACCTCCATTATAGAAAGCGCCATTTGCAGCAACTTCTGATAGAGCAGATTTCATGTCTCCGTATCCAAGCTCATTTGCAGCAGCTAATCCTTCGATAATAGCATTGTATGCTGCTCCAGCTGTAGCAACACGGTCTTGCTCTGTTGATGTAAGAACGAATTGGTTTGTAAGTGGTATTGATACTCCTACAATACCTAATGGATTTGAAGGGTCTGGCACTGTACCTAATACTGAAGATGCTGTTAACACCACTAAATCATCACTTTTTACTTGACGTAACTGACCTAAAAGTGCAGCTGTTTCTGAATCTAAACCAGCTCCTATAAGGATGGCTGTTACATCAGTTAAATCTACATCTGTCATGATAGGGTAGTTAACACCTTCTACAAAATTAATTGCACGAATAGCAGCTTCTTCAGGAGAAATAAACCCACCTGCAACTAATTGTCCTAGTGCACCATTATATAATGCAAACTGTGCATTAACGGCTCCAGCTGTTGCAGCATCTAAAGGTATAGATCGCGGTGGTACTGTTGTAAAGTAAGGAATTGATGTTACATCTGGGATGTTTAATAAAACTCCTTTTGCTCCACCAGCTACAAGTGCATCTACTTGAGCGCTGTAAGCTGCTGCAAATACATTAGGATCTGTAATATCATTACCTCCATAGGTAGATGGATCTAAATTTCCTGTTTGATCAACACCAGATCCACCAGAGGTAGCATATCCTAATATATCATTGTTTCCAATCCACAAACTAAAGAAGGTTGGGTTTAATGAAGCTGCATCTGCAAGAACTGTAGAAGATTCGCTGGTTGCAAATCTTGCATACCAAGGGTTTGCAGTTCCGTTAGCAACACCAGCAACAGATCCATAACCTGGAGTTACAAGATGATAACTTTTTGCTCCCGGTACTCCCATATTATTGAAAGGTCCTGTAGCACTTGTTGTTACATCTGTAGTTGGTGTTCCAGCAAGGGGTGCAGGAAAAGGATTCCCATTCTCATCTGCAGATAAAACTAGTCTATTACCAAGGATTTGTTGACCTCCTAATAATAATCCACCTAAATTATCTGAGGTAAGTGGCTGGGTAAAATCTCCACCGCCAACAAAACCAAACTGCTCGGCCATAATATTAGGATAAGAATCTTCTTGTCCAGATCTATATAATGCACCATCTGCATAACCTGCAGTTAAAGAATTTCCTAAGGATACATAGTTTGAGAAATCTGCATCTCCTGCGTCGTAGAAACCTTCATCGGTTACTGCATTTTCAAATTCTGGCTCACAACTCACCAAACCAATGGCAAGCAAACCAATCATAAATTTTATAGTATTTTTCATATTAATTAGTTTTTTTTAGATTAAAGTTTGTAAGTGATACCCAAACCTGGTACAAATACACTTGATTTATAGGTTCCTCCAAAACTTGAGTACTGATTAATTAAACCAGCAGGTCCTCCAGATCCTTCAACGAAGTAATCATAAGAAGCATCTACTTCATCAAATTGTAAGTACAAGAAAGAAGCATCAATTTCTAGACGGTCACCAACTTTAAAGGTTAAACCAGCAGTATAACCGTTACTATCGTTACGAGGAGTCTCTGGTGCAAAATATCCAGATTGTACAGGAGATTCGTCAAAGTAGTATCCACCTCTTAGGGTGAAAGACTCTGATGCCTCGTACTGTAATCCAAATCTGTAGGTAGACGCATCTCTGTAATTTCTAAGAAGTACAGAATCTGGTGTGTCATTTCCAAAAACAACAGCTAAAGATTCATAGGCACTCCAGTAGGTCATGTTGTAATCAAAGGCAAACAAGAAATCATTGTGCTTGTAAGAAAGACCCATTGTAAGTTCTGCAGGAAGTGGTAAATCTGCACTAAAGGTTGTGTCTGAGAAAGGAGTTAGTGGAGAATTTGGAATGTTTTCAAAAGTAGCATCTCCATCTTCTGCGCTAAGAACTATCTCTGAGCGGTAATTAGCACCAACAGTTAAATTCTCAGAAGCTTTTAACATGGCACTTGCGGTCCAACCCCAGTTACTAATTCCAGTTTGCTCTAAAGTTACCTCAGATCTATTTCCGTCAAGGTCTACTAGAGTTCTGTTAAGGTTTTTGTTAAAATTAACACCACCTGTTGCGTAGATTGGTCCACCACCGACACTAAATTTGTCAGAAAGTTTGATAGATACACTTGGTTGTACAAAAATAGCCTGTAGTGCTATATTATTAACAAGGTGAGATCCAGCCCAGTCATCTTCATAGGCAACAGTACTTCCGTAAGGGGTATAAATCCCTAAACCAAATGCAAGCCAATCGTTAGCTTGGTAAGATACATATGCATAAAATGGTGTACCAACACCAGCCTCTGTCATTGCAGTTTCTCCTGTTGCAGAGTTTTGGTAAGAAACATCTGCAAGAACACCATGGGCGCCAACAGATACACTTAATTTGTTTTCTAGGTACACAAGACCAGCAGGATTAAAAAATACAAGTTCACTGCTATTAATTACAGCGACACCTGTATGACCCATAGCCAAGGCTTTGTTTCCTTGAAGACTCACCCTATACCCACCGGCATAAGTAACAGCCGTTGCAAGAAATAGCACCGTGAGGAGTAATACTTTTTTCATAATTGTTTACGTTTAGTTAAAGATTAATTTTTATAAATATAGCTTATATAACACTCAAATTTTACCAATTATGCAATTATTGGGTGTGTACAATACATTTTACTTTGCAATGTTATAAAAAATCCACAACAATTTGATGAAATTGCTGAGGATTTTCTGCGTGTAACCAATGGCCAGCTCCCAAAATGGTCTTTATTTGGCTTTTAGGGAAGTGTTTTTGTATGGAAATTTCATCTAAAGAGCTTATATATCCAGAGTTTTCTCCACGAACAAACAAGGTCTCTTTGTTAAAAACTGCAGTAGTAGCAAGCGCTTTACCCACTTGAGCAATTTCTTTGGTAACCACAGGTAAATTAACCCTAAGGGCTAATTGCTTTTTTTCAATCCAGTATACATTTTTAAGTAAAAAAAGTCGCACGCCTGGCTCCTTAATATACCTTGCCAAAACCTCGTCTGCCTTAGCCCTAGAATTAATGATAGAAAAATCTAATAAACCAAGGCCTTTTAAAATATCTTGATGGTGCTCAGCATACTGCCTAGGAGCTATATCTGCAATCACTAGTTTTGACACCCTTTCTGGGTGAGCAGTAGCAAACTCCATGGCTGTTTTACCACCCATAGAGTGCCCTAGCAAAACCACTTGATCTAGATTGTGGTGCTCACAATACGACAACAAATCTGCAGCCATGGCTTGATAGCTAAAAACAGGATCATGAAAGCTTCTGCCGTGATTTCGCTGATCAATTAGGTGCATTTGATATCCTTGATCGGCAAACTTTTTCCCAAGACTTTTCCAGTTATCACTCATACCCAAAAACCCATGAAGAATTACAAAGGGTGTGCCGGTTCCTATTATTTGTGAATGTAATATCATACGCTATACTAGTTTGGACAAATAGGCCTCAATGGTAGGCTGCAAGCCTTTATAAATTGCCTCAGAAATAAGCGCATGACCAATGCTAACCTCTGCTAGATGTGATACATTTTTAGCGAAAAATGCAATATTATCTAAAGATAAATCATGACCAGCGTTTACTCCCATCCCTAATTGATGTGAAAGTTTAGCACAGGCATCATAAGGTACTATAGCCTCAAAATCTCCCAAAGAATACTGCTTTGCAAAGGCCTCTGTATATAATTCTATCCTGTCTGCACCAACATTGGCTGCCCCTTCTACAGCTTTGAGAGATGGATCCACAAATATCGATGTGCGGATACCACTATTTTTAAATTCTGAAATTACTTCACTTAAAAAATCTTTATGTTTTAGAGTATCCCATCCTGCATTTGAGGTAATTGCATCTATACTATCTGGCACCAAGGTAACCTGAGTTGGCTTTATTTTTAAAACCATATCCATAAACTTAGCAATAGGATTTCCTTCAATGTTATACTCTGTTGTCACGGCCTGTTTTAAATCATAGGCATCTTGGTACCTTATATGACGCTCATCTGGACGCGGATGTATTGTTACGCCATGGGCGCCAAACAACTGTACATCTTTTGCCACCTGCACTACACTAGGGTAATTACCACCACGAGCGTTACGCAATGTTGCAATTTTATTAATATTTACACTTAACTTTGTCATCATTATATATTTGAAACAAAAATACAATGCTTAAGCACAGTTTTGAAACTATATTTTAAGTATTTTGCATAAAAACCTTTGCTGTGAACACACAACAATATATCATAAATGACATTACCCCTTTTGACCTTACCACCAAAGTAAGTGAGGTTCAAAACGCTTTCAACCAGCTCACCTACTCACACATCCCTGTGACCAAAGATGGAGTTTTTGAAGGTGCAATTTCAGAAAATGACATCCATTGCTATGATGCAGATAAAACCTTAGAGGCATATCAATACTCTTTAGAGTCATTTCATGTAAAACAGCAGACCAATTGGATAGACATACTTGAGGCTTTTGCCCTGAACAATAGCACTATTATGCCTGTATTGACAGACAACTACAAATACCTTGGGTATTATGAGCTGAGTGACATCATGAACATCTTTAATGACACTCCTTTTCTAGGAGAGGCGGGAGGCATTATTGTTATTGAAAAAGGTACCGCAGATTATTCTTTTTCTGAAATTTGTCAAATTGTAGAAAGTAATGATGCAAAGATTTTAGGGGTGTTTATCTCAAAAATGGAGAATGACATCACTCAAATAACTGTCAAAGTTGGGCACACAGGCATCAATGCTATCGTTCAAACTTTTAGAAGATACAATTATAATGTAGTGTCTAATCATCAAGAAGATCGATTTATTGAAGATCTAAAAAAAAGATCTCAATACCTTGAAAAATACCTAAAGATGTAGTTATGAAAATAGGGATCTACGGCCAATTTTATCACAAAAACTCTGAAACTCACATACAGGCAATTCTAAATGCATTGCAAAGTAAGGGAGTTGAAATTGTGGTCGAAAAAAACTTTTTAGCGCTTATGAGAGAGAACCAATCTTTTCATACAGACTTATCTAACCTGGAGAGTTTTACTAAATTAGATGCCAGCTATGACCTGTTTTTTAGCATTGGAGGAGATGGTACCATTTTAAAATCTATCACATTTGTGCGAGATCTTGACATCCCAATTGTTGGTGTAAATACAGGAAGACTTGGGTTTCTAGCTACCATACAAAAACAAGATGTAACCTCTAGTATAACAGAAATACTCGAGGGCAATTATTACATCTCTGAGCGCTCTTTATTGTCTGTAGAAACGAGCCCATCAAACAATGAGATTACTCCCTTGAATTTTGCATTAAACGAGGTGGCCGTTAATAGAAAAAACACGACTTCGATGATTAAGGTAGAAACGACTATTAACTCAGAATACCTAACCTCCTACTGGTCTGACGGGCTGATCATATCCACCCCTACAGGATCAACAGGCTATTCACTTAGCTGTGGTGGCCCTGTGATTGAACCTAGCAATGAAAGTATCATACTCACGCCCATTGCGCCTCACAACTTAAATGTTAGACCTCTTGTTGTTCCAGATAATAGCGTGGTAACTCTTAAAGTTTCGGGAAGAGAAGACACCCATTTACTGTCTTTAGATTCTAGAATTTTAACCCTTAAAAACGAGACGTTAATCACTATTAAAAAAGCCGCCTTCACCATTAAATTTGTGCAACCCATAGAAGAGAGTTTTATTAAAACACTTCGAAAAAAACTACTTTGGGGAGAAGACAAAAGAAATTAAGCAATAAAAAACACTAAAAATTGTTTATCAATCTAGACTATGGCTGTTATGGTGGGGTAGTGCCAAGTTTATTGTTATATTTGCGAACTTTTTAAAACTTATGAGGTATTTAACGGTAGTTTTTTTAGTGCTTTTTTGCATACAAAAAGGAGCTTCACAGACATTTGAGCTGGGTGGTTTTGTTGGCGGGGTAAATGTAATTGGAGATGTTGGTAGTACAACGTATGTCAATCCAAATACACTAGCATTTGGCGGTATTTTTAAATGGAATAGAAGCCAGAGGCATTCATTTCGTTTTTCGGCCATTATAGCTAAAGCAGAAGGAAATGATGCAGACAGTAAAGAAAGTAGAAGAAAACAAAGAGGCTACTCTTTTCAAAACAATATTAAAGAATTTTCTGCAGGGCTAGAATACACCTTTTGGGAGTTCAATTTAAACTCTGGAGCACCAGCTGCAGCGCCCTATCTATATACAGGAATCACCTATTTTATTAATCAGGCCTCTTTGAGTGATGCCCAGGGTGACACAACTCAATACAACCAAACTGGTGCATTTGCAATTCCAATGGTAATTGGATACAAAGCAACCCTAAGTACAAAATTAATTGGGGCTTTCGAGATTGGAGCTAGGTATGCATTTACAGATAATATCGATGCAAGCAATCCATCTCAAGAAGATAACCAATCACAAGATTTAAAATTTGGAAATCAAAATAATAATGATTGGTATGTCTTTACAGGCATTACTTTTTCATTTACTTTTGGTAGAGAACCCTGTTATTGTAATTTTTAAAGAAATGAGTCGTCTCTTAGAACAAATAAATAAAGATACCATTCCACAACATTTGGCTATTATCATGGATGGTAACGGACGTTGGGCGAAAGCCAAGGGTATGTTTAGGTCTATGGGTCATGAAAATGGCACAAAAGCGGTTCGTCAAATCACAGAGGCTTGTGTGGAGATTAACGTCCCCTACCTAACGCTTTATGCTTTTTCTACAGAAAATTGGAATCGTCCAAAAATGGAAGTAGAATTACTAATGAGACTGTTAGTTTCATCATTAAAAAAAGAAATCAAGTTGCTTGACAAGCACAACATAAAATTAAACGCCATTGGCAATCTTGATGCGCTACCAAGTAAAGCACAAAAAGAGCTTATGGATGTGATTGAAAAAACAAAAAACAACACAAAAATGACCTTGACACTTGCACTAAGTTACGGGTCTAGAGAAGAAATAACAAAAACAATTCAAGAGATTAGTCTTAAAGTTAAAAAAGGATTAATTTCGCCTGAAAATATTGATGAAAAACTGATTAACAATCATCTATACACTCAAGACCTGCCAGATGTAGATTTGTTAATTCGTACCAGTGGTGAACAACGTATAAGCAACTTTTTGTTGTGGCAACTAGCATATGCAGAATTGTATTTTACAGATGTGCTTTGGCCAGATTACACCAAAAACCATCTTTTTGAGGCAATATTAAATTATCAAAACAGAGAACGAAGATTTGGAAAGACAAGTGAGCAATTATAATTCGCATTATATTTTTAGTATGTACAGAAAGATCTTTTGTTTTGTAGCCATTGCACTGCTCTGGTCATCAACAATACAGGCACAGCAAAAAGAGCTAGATGCTGGTATAAAATACGAAATAAATAACATTACAGTTGCAGGAGCACAGAGCTACAATGACCAAACTGTTGTTGCCTTTACGGGTCTTAAAAAAGGAGAGCGTATATTCATTCCTGGAGAACGCCTGAGTGAAGTGACAAAAAAATTATGGGAACAAAATCTATTTAGTGACATTGCTATTTACGTTACAAAAATAGATGGAGACCTCGCAGATTTAGAAATCTATATAGTAGAGCTACCAAAGCTAGATGAAATTACAATTGTTGGTGATGGGATTCGCAAAGCGATGACCAAAGAAATTCTAAAAGAAACAGAATTAAAATCTGGGATAAAAATCACTAAAAATTTAATCACTACCACCAAAAATTTTATACGCAATAAATTTGTCGAAAAAGGATTCTATAACACAGATGTTATTATTAGTACTCCTGCAAAACTAGACTCAACAGGCGTTGAAATTGCTAAAGACATGAAAATCATTATCAACAAAAACAATAGGATTAAAATCTCTCCTCTTGAATTTGAAGGCAATGAAAATCTACAAGATGGAACCCTAAGGCGTTCCATGAAAAATATTAAAAGAAGAAACCCAATTCGTGTCTGGAAGATGTCAAAATTTACTGATGCTGGTTATAAAGAGGATAAAGCTTCTATCATTCAGACCTACAAAGAGAATGGATATAGAGATGCAAAAATTGTAAGTGACAGTGTCTACAGCACGAACGATCGCAGTGTTGGTGTTGCCATCAAAATAGAGGAGGGTAAAAAATATTACTTTGGAAACATTCGTTTTTTAGGAAATAGCGTTTACACAAATGGCCAATTAAGCCAGACACTGGGCATTAAAAAAGGAGACGTTTACAACGGAACCCTAATGGCAGAAAGAATTGAAGACAACACAGACCCAGAAGCCTTTGACCTTACAAACAAATACCAAAACAACGGGTATCTTTTCTCTACCATTAATGCAGTAGAGGTTGCCGTAAGACAAGATACTATTGATTATGAAATAAGAATTAGAGAAGGGAAGCAAGCCTATTTTGATCATATCACGGTGGTTGGAAACACCAAAACAAATGACCATGTAATTTATAGAGAATTACGTACAAGACCCGGCCAAAAATACAGTAAAAAGAATGTGGTTAGAACCATAAGAGAACTAAGTAATTTAGGCTTTTTTGATCCAGAACAAATCTCACCAAACTTTAAAAATGTGGATCCAAACAACGGGACACTAGACATGGAATACTCTGTGGTAGAAAAAGGAGCAAGCCAGATAGAACTTCAGGGTGGATATGGTGGTGGAGGTTTTGTGGGAACTCTTGGACTTTCTTTTAATAACTTTTCACTTAGAAATATATTTAATGCCGATGCCTATAAACCTTTACCTATGGGTGATGGGCAAAAACTCTCTTTAAGAGCCCAGGCAAGTACAAATTATCAAACCTATAGTTTATCTGTAACAGAACCTTGGTTGGGAGGAAAACGCCCAGTGCAGTTTAGCGGTTCTTTTTCTCATACGGTACAATACCGTTATAATTTCCAAACAAGAGAAGTAGATAAAGACCAACGATTTTTAATCACAGGTGGATCCTTGGGCCTCGCCAAAAGATTGACTTGGCCAGATGATAACTTTACATTCTCTAATGCCATAAGTTTTCAGCACTATAACTTAAAAAACTATAACACAGGGCTATTTACATTTGGTGATGGTTTTTCAAATAACCTAGCTTACACTATTGGTCTTACAAGAAGTAATGTGGGTAATAATCCAATTTACCCTAAATTTGGTGCAGAATTTAAAGTCTCTGCCAAAGTAACACTACCCTATTCATTATTTAATGGAGTAGATTATGGTAAGCTTGCTCAGGAGCGCGAAGGTTTGGTGGATTTTCTAAGAGAAAATCAAACAGATGTTGACACCCAAGAGCGTATTTCTGCTATTGATCAGGAGCGTTTTAATTGGTTAGAGTACTATAAAATTAAATTTGAGGGAACTTGGTATAACAAAATCACTGGAGATTTAGTTTTACGCTCTAAAACAGAATTTGGGTTCTTAGGATCCTATAACAACGATAGAGGTGTTGTTCCATTTGAGAGATTCTTTGTTGGAGGAGATGGCCTTGGTGCATTTAGTTTAGATGGAAGAGAAGTCGTTCAACTTCGTGGATATCCTAACCAATCTTTATCACCACAAGATGGAAATAATATTTATAATAAATTTTCGTTAGAAATGAGATATCCAATTACATTGAAGCAGTTAGCGTCTATATATGTATTGGCATTTATAGAGGCAGGAAACTCTTATGACGGCTTTAGAGAATATGATCCTTTTAATCTTAAGAGGTCTGCTGGCGCAGGATTACGTATATTTATGCCAGCATTCGGATTATTAGGTATCGATTTTGCTTATGGATTTGATTCAACATTGTCGGGAACCAACCCTAATGGCTGGGAAACCCACTTTATAATAGGACAACAATTTTAATTTGGCACGATATTTTCTTAACATTAACCATTACTATGAAAACTAAACAAATTATTTTAGTAGCGATTGCATTTATTTGCATATCATTTTCAGCAGATGCACAAAGAGGTGTACGTATTGGATACATTGACATGGAATACATACTTGAAAATGTACCTGAGTATATAGAAGCATCTACACAGTTGGACGGAAAAGTACAACGCTGGAAAGCAGACATCGACAAAAAACAACAAGAGATTGACTTAATGAAATTAACCCTCACCAATGAGCGTGTTTTATTAACCAAAGAACTTATTGAGGAAAGAGAAGAAGAAATCAAGATCAAAGAAGATGAGATGATTTCCTATCAGCAAAATCGTTTCGGGTCTGGTGGAGATTTGGTAATACAAAGAAGACAATTAGTGCAGCCCATACAAGATCAAGTATTTAATATTGTTCAAGAAGTTGCAGAGGCCAAAAAATATGATTTTATCTTTGACAAGTCTGCAGATGTAGTAATGCTTTTTGCTGCCAAAAGGAATGACATTAGCGATATTGTTTTAAGAAGTGTCAATAGAGTAGAGAAAAGAAAAGAAGCCAGCAGTAAAAGAGAGCGTAAAGAAATCGAGAAAAGAGATGATTTATCTCTTGAAGAAGATAAAGAAGTTTCCCAGCGTGAGCAAGAAAATGAAGCAAAGCAGGATGCGCGTGAGCAAATCATGAAAGATAGAAAGAGAGAGCGTGATTCTATTAGAGCTGCTAAGAAAATAGCCTATGATTTAAGAAGGGCTGAATTACTTAAAGCACGCCAAAGAACTAGAGATTCTATACAAGCAATAAGAAATGGCACCCCTTGGCCACCAATACCACCCAAAAACAACGATCAAAATCAAGAGGCAACCCCCCCTAAGCAAGGTGATACAAACGGGAAATAATTAGTATACTTAAAAATTTATATAACACTTAATTACAATTAAAATGAAAACAATGAAGAATTTAATGATAGCAGTAGCCTTATTTATCGGAGCTACAACTTTTACAAATGCACAATCAAAAACAGCACATGTTGACACACAAGCTTTGGTTGAGTCTATGCCAGAGATGAAGGCTGCACAAAGCCAGCTAGAAAAATTGCAAAAAACGTATGATACAGCTATCAAGGACATGGCAAAAGAGTTTGAAGCAAAAGTAAAGCAATACGGTGCTGAAGAAACAACAAAAACACAAGAAGAAAATGCAAAACGTGTAGAAGAAGTTCAAGGTATGGAGCGTAATATTTCTGCATACAGACAACAAGCTTTGCAAGATTTGCAAAAGAAAGAAGTTGATATTTATCAGCCAATTCTAGAAAAAGCACGTGCGGCTATCCAAAAAGTTGCCAGAGCAAAAGGATATCAATATGTTCTTGACTCTGCTACTGGAAACGGTGTAATACTTGCAGACGGGTTTGATCTTTTAATGGATGTTAAAAAAGAATTAGGAATCTAATCTTTACTTTATATCTAAAACAAAAAAGCCTGCTCATAGCAGGTTTTTTTGTTTTAGGCTTTATACAATAAAAATATAGTTGATATTAGTACCTTTATCATATGAACAATAAGGCACCTATAGGTATTTTTGATTCTGGAGTGGGCGGGACTTCTATTTGGAAGGAAATTCACAAACAACTACCTCATGAGGCTACTATTTATCTTGCAGATAGCATCAATGCACCCTACGGCAACAAAACAAAAGAGGAAATTCTCTCACTGTGTATTAAAAACACAGAACACCTTATCTCCCTTGGCTGTAAAATTATAATTATAGCTTGCAATACGGCAACTACAAATGCCATCACCTATTTAAGAAACCATTACCAGATTTCGTTTATTGGCATAGAGCCCGCCATTAAACCTGCTGCATTAATGTCTAAGACAAGCAGTATTGGCATTTTAGCAACTAAGGGGACACTTAGTAGCGAATTATTTGTTGAGACCTCTAAGGCCTTAGCATTAGATATTAAAATAATAGAAGTTGTAGGAGAGGGATTGGTAAAACTTATAGAAAATGGTGAGATTGCCTCGCCACAAACCACAGTGCTGCTTAAAAAATACCTAGAGCCTATGTTAGCGGCTAACATAGATTACCTAGTATTGGGCTGTAGCCATTATCCATACCTTATAGAGCAGCTAAAAAAACTACTGCCAGACAACATACAAATAATAGATAGTGGGCAAGCAGTGGCAAGACAAACCCAGTTTGTACTGAGCTCTAATAATCTTTTAAGCACCTCACAAACAAAACCAAAACTTGAGTTTTTTACAAACTCAAAATCAAAGACTCTTACTTTTTTATTAAACCAGTACAAAGACAGTATTGATATCTCAGAAAAGATCTTCTAAAACAATAAAAAAGCCTGCTAATTAGCAGGCTTTTTTATTAGTTAATTGCTGGGCAATTACAATCATAAGGCTCTGGTCTGTTTCCTAAGAAATCATACCCCAAAGTGATTTGATGAAACCCGCCACCATTATTAAATTGAACATCACCTAATTGAAGACCATAGGTGTATGCGAATAAAAAGTTATTATAATTAACCCCTAAAACAGGTGTGATTAATTGTTGTTGTTGTGAGTCGATAACGCCTCCCTGAAGATACTCTGCACCATCTAGAGACCTTCTGTATGATAATGCTGCCCATATCTTACCAAAATCCATGCTTCTAAATAATTTAAAATTTACATCCACAGATTTCTCTGCGGTACCCTCAGAGTATTGAAATAAAACAGATGGCTCATAGCTCCAGTCTGAGCCATAACTACCCATTGCGTATCCAGCAGAAACAAGATATCTACGCTGGTTATTAGATTCATTTCTTGGATCATAAAGATCTCTGTTTTGTAATATTAAATTCTTTACAGTAACGTGAGAAGAAAAATTTAAAAAATTATAAGACAAACTAGCATCTATATTAAAATAGGATGCAGATTGCGTGCCTCCAAAAATTGCTGGATCAAAGCTGTCATTGGTTGGGTATGAAAGTAAAAAAGTGCTTTCATTAAGATTAGATTGAGAAAATCCTGCACTAAGACCAAATGATAATTGATTTAAATCTGTGGCTGTTCTAGAAAACATTAAATGATACGCATAGGTAATATAACCTCCAGATTGAGAATGAAAACCATTTTTATCGTTATACACAATAGCACCAAAACCAGATTTCTCACCCAGCCTTGCGTTAAAACTTAGTGTCTGTAAATTTGGAGCTTCTAGCTCTCCAAACCATTGTTGACGGGCCGTTAATCTTACTTGATTGTGAGATGCTGCGCCTGCCATAGAGGGGTGCAATAAATACAAATTATCACTCAAGTAGTCGTGATAAACAGGAATACCATCCTGTGAAAATGAAAATTGGGTTACTAATAAAAGTAAAACAACGTAGGTTTTTTTAAAATTCATAATTTTAGTATCGTCTAATTTCTTATCTCTTTAGGGTAAAATGCCCTTTTATCTCTTTCTGTATTCCTTGTTCTGTGTACTCTACTCTAAACCAATAATCACTCGATGGTAACGCATTACC
>UPTG01000130.1_pt1 | contig 65187 bp, 63 predicted proteins | sample 2160121 | NCBI WGS metagenome assembly UPTG01 (sample SAMN06266255, study PRJEB28933) | marine metagenome | isolation source: Columbia River Estuary | place: USA:Columbia River Estuary, USA | collected 2014-07-27 | reverse complement strand
GCTTTTGTCATGGGCGCGTGGGGACAAGCTCAAAATGCAGAGCACATTATTATGCTCGCAGATGGCAATGGCGAACTCACGGCGGCACTGGGACTTGAGCTCGATGGTTCAGGCTTTGGACTCGGCACTCGCAGTCAGCGCTTTGCCATGATTGTCGAAGATGGCAAAGTGACCCACCTCAATGTTGAAGAAGGCCCTGGGATAGACGTCAGTTCTGCCGAAACCATGATGGCGCTTCTATAGAGGGTCTAACGGCAACACCCTCCAACTGACGCGCTTTCGCAGGGCGTCATGTTTAGACAAGAGGGATTTCAGTTCAATCGGAGCAGGACTGAAATTAGGCCGCCGGGATCACTCTTGGCGGCCTCTCTAAACACGCTTATTTCGCGCGCATCAATGATGCTATTGCAAGATCAGCGCCATGAGGCCGGCAATCACGATAGCCCCAAACAGATTGAGCACCAGTCCCTCTCGCACCATCCGCTGGATCGGCAGCTCTCCACTGCCAAACACGACTGCATTAGGCGCCGTGGCGACCGGAAGCATGAAGGCGCAGCTTGCGCTCATTGCCGCGGGCACCATGAGCCATAACGGATCAATATCGACAGCCAATGCGACCGCTGCTAACACGGGCATCAGCAGCGCCGTCGTGGCGGTGTTAGAGGTCGCCTCGGTCAAAAAGGTCACCACCAACGCCAAGAGCAGCATCATCAAGAAGACAGGCAATACTGCGACCAAGGTCAACGCATCACCAACTTGCGCACTGAGTCCCGACGCGACAAAGCCACGCGCCAAACAAATACCTCCAGCGAATAACAGCAATACGCCCCAAGGGATTTGATTCGCTTGCTGCCATTCAATGAGCGGCGCTCCCGTCTTATCACGGACGACGAATAGCGCGATGACCGCCAGCAGCGCCACTGAGGCATCGTTGGTAAAAGGTAGACCCAGCCATGCTTGCCAACCGCCAAAAGGCTCAGCGCGGGTAATCCAAGCGAGCGCAGTAAGCGCGAAAATGGTCATCACGCGTCGCTCAGCACTGCGCCACGGGCCCACTGCCGGCAGTGTAATCCCTAACTCCGTCGGCAGATTCCGCGTCACCCACCACCAGGCGGCTGGTAACAGCACCGCAATGACCGGTATGCCCCACGACATCCACTGGCCAAAACTAATCGTTTGGCCGGTGGTTTCCTCGAAAACTTGAACGAAGATGAGGTTGGGAGGGGTGCCAATGGGCGTGCCCAGGCCGCCAATACTGCAAGACCACGCCAGCCCGAGTAATAACGGCACCGCTAAGCGCTCACGATCATCGCAAGACGCCAGTACAGCCATCGCAACGGGCATTAGCATCAGTGCCGATGCCGTATTGGAAATCCACATACTGAGACCTGCGCCCGCCAGCATGAAGCCCATCACCAATTGTCGAGGACGATGCCCGCCAACGAGCCTTACCACCGACAGAGCGACCCGATGATGCGCCCCCGAGCTCTCCATACCTCGGGAGAGTAGAAACCCCCCTAACAACAGGATAATCAGCGGTGAACCCACAGCGCCAGCAACCTGCTCGACCGTTAGGACTCCCGCCATAGGCAACACGGATAAGGGAAGGAGTGAAGTCACCGGTATCGGAATAGGTTCAAAAATCCACCAGGCCATGCAAAGCCACGCAACTACGGCAGTCACGATAATCGCGTTGCTTTGCTCCACCGTCATCAAAACCACGGCGAGGCAGGCGGCTGAGATCAGGCCCGGCAAAACTGTCTGCCGTGGATCTAAATAGGTCATAATCTTCATCTGCTGTATGCTCCCCCACCCTCGTCCTTGTGTACACTCCACCGCATGGCATTAAGCAACACAACACAGTTGATCGATGGCTTTGATCGCTCGATTTCGTACCTGAGATTATCGGTTACAGATCGCTGCGACTTTCGATGTCAGTACTGCATGGCGGAAACCATGCAGTTTCTCCCCCGTGCCGAGGTATTGTCCATAGAAGAACTCCTGCGGACAGCGCGAATCTTCACTGAATTGGGCGTCAAAAAAATCCGCGTAACCGGTGGTGAACCCCTTATTCGTCGCGGCGTCGATACCCTGTTTCAAGGCATTGGACAGCTTCCAGGGGTAGAAACACTAGCACTCACTACCAATGCCAGTCACTTGGCTGAGTTTGCTCCGGTACTGCGACAAGCCGGTGTCAATTCGATCAACATTAGCTTAGACAGCCTGCAGCCGGACCGGTTCCGCGATATCACTCGGATCGGCAAGCTAGACACGGTACTGATCGGTATCGACGCTGCCGTGCAAGCTGGCTTTGACAACATCAGATTAAACGCTGTTATTTTAGAGGGACTGAATCGGGATGAAGTGTTGCCGCTGACTCAATTTGCTCTCGAAAAACAGATTGGCATCGCGTTTATTGAAGAAATGCCCTTGGGACAAGTCAACATGGGGAGCAAGTCCCTAAGCTATGTCTCCTCAGACGAACTGATCGAGGAGTTGAGTACCCACTATGCGCTTGAGCCCGTGAACAGTGATCAAACAGCCGGCCCGGCTCGCAATTTCTCAATCCCGGGTTCGCAAACTCAGGTTGGGTTTATCTCGCCACATAGCAACAACTTTTGCGGATCCTGTAATCGATTGAGAATCAGTGCTGAAGGCCGCTTACTGATGTGCCTTGGCAATGAGGAATCGATCGATCTTAGGCAACTCATGCGCGATGGCGAGAGTGATCAGAGTATCAAAACCGCTATCATTGACAGCCTGTCACTGAAACCAGAACGACATGTTTTCGACCGTCCAAATGAGCCGCAAATTATGCGGTTCATGAATGCGACCGGCGGTTAATTTAAGTCCAGCGAGAGAGAACCCGTGTCTACTAATCACTACCCTGCATTACATCAGGTTGAAGCCATTCAGAATGCGTTTGAAGCGGCCGGCTATATTTGCACAACCCGCATCGCCACTGTGATTCGCCTTGCAGCGGCACTGGAAAAACCAGTGCTGATTGAGGGGCCGCCCGGCGTTGGTAAAACAGAGCTCGCCAAGACCTGCGCCACGGTTGTCAATCGCCCACTGGTGCGGTTGCAATGTTATGAAGGACTCGACGAAAGCAAAGCACTCTACGAATGGAAATACGGCAAGCAACTCCTTTACACGCAGCTTCTTAAAGAGCAGCTGGGTGACGTCTTGGATGGCGCCAAGGGCCTCGACGAGTCCATGGCACGGTTACACGAGTTTGGTGACGTATTTTATTCGGAGGCTTTCCTCGAATCACGCCCCTTACTCAAGGCAATGGAGGCAGATCAAGGCGGAGTCTTACTGATTGATGAAATCGATAAAGCCGATTTTGAATTTGAATCGCTGCTCTTAGAAGTGCTCTCAGACTATCAGGTATCGATTCCCGAGCTCGGCACCATTCGTGCTCGCTCCAAACCATTAGTGTTCCTCACCAGTAACGATACGAGGGACCTCTCCGACGCGCTAAAACGCCGTTGTCTGCACCTTCACATCCCCTTTCCGTCTGTCGAATTAGAAGCAAAAATAGTTGCCAGTCGCGTGCCTGAGCTGGCGCAGTCAATGACAAAAAAGCTGGTTCAATTTGTTCACGCTGTGCGGTCACTGGATCTTAAAAAAGCGCCCGCCATTTCAGAGACGGTCGATTGGGCGAAAAGTCTTTTGCTACTGCACGCCAAAGACCTAGACAGCGCGCTTGTTCAGGACACGCTCAACGTCCTGCTGAAGTATGAAGACGATATCCAAATAGCTCAGGGGCAGCTCTCAAAACTCATGGTCGCTGCAGCAGAGTCTTAGCACCAATGAAGCAGAGAGAACAAGAAAAGACCACTGACGGCGCCAATCACGGCGCCGTCAGTAGCGATCAACTACTCGCTTTCATGCAGTATTTAAGAGGTCAAAAGATAGCGGTATCACCGGCCGACACGCTCGATGCCGTCGCCGTCGCCGAATTATTGGGCTATGACAATCGCTCATTGCTGCGCAACGGTCTGGCTTCGACACTGGCTAAATCTGCGCACGAACTCGCCGTATTTGAGACCGCATTCGACCAATACTTTCAACCCACCATGCGAAGACCTGGCGCGCCTACCGCAGCTAATGATGATGACGCCAGCGCAACAGAACCCTCGGAAGCAGAGGGTCCTATGCCCGCGTCGACACCGGAGCAAGGCAATGAGGACCCTCTGGACGGTCTGCGTGGCAATAGCCTATTTGATGCGCTAGAAAACAGGGATGACAGTGCCCTGTCTGTTGCCATTGAAACGGCTGCGGCAGAGGCCAAAGTCGATGATATTTCGCTGTTTACGCAGCGTGGACAGTATGTCCGAAAAATACTGGACGCCCTGGGCGATGAGGCGCTGAGGGATGCCGCCATCGAGTTTGAGCAGAGCGAGCCCGCTGCCTTCGAAGCGGTACAGGCGTTAAGGGAGCAACTGCGCGAGCGCGTCAGAGACCGTGTCGAGCGCGCCTATCTCATTCACGCTAAAGCCGAAACAGAAGATCTGTTGGATGAATCACTCTCGAAGATAAAACTGGGCAATGTTGACCACAGTCAAATGGCACGCCTGAAGCGCTTAATGGATCGCATGGCACGTAAGCTGGCTGCGAGACATGGCAGACGCCGCCGACGTTTCCGCCGAGGGAAATTGAACGTAGGGGAAACCGTACGGCGTGCGATTCCCACCGACGGCGTGCCCTTCTCACCCCGTTGGCGTAAATCTGAACGGAAGCGCCCTCAAGTCATGGCAATTTGTGATGTGAGCGGCTCAGTCGCAGCCTACGCCAGGTTTTTACTGATGTTTCTTTACGCATTGCAAGACGTGCTGCCGAGAACACGGACTTTCGCTTTTTCAGCTGCATTGGGTGAGGTGAGCGACCTGTTCGCTGATTTGCCTGTAGCCGAGGCGATTGAACGGGTCAATCTCAAATATGGCGGTGCCACAGACTACGGACGAGCGCTGCATGAGTTTTCGGAGTCCGCATTAGCAGAGGTCAATAACGCCACCACCATCATCATCCTAGGCGACGCACGCAATAATCAAGCCGACCCCAGGCTCGACCTGCTTGCAGAAATGAAAGCGCGCGCCAAACAGTTGATCTGGCTGAACCCAGAATCCATTCGACTATGGGGTACCGGTGACTCTGAAATGCTGCGCGTGAAAAGGCACTGCCATCTCGCACGAGAGTGCAATAACCTCAAACAGCTTGAGCGCATTATTGATAAGTTGCTCTCCGACAGACGCTAACGCCCTCAGCAAATCAATGGGGTCCCCCCCCCTCACTGATCTATTACGCTGATTTTCTTTGAGCATGCTGTTATCTGGGCACCCGCTCAGTATCAAACGCGGATGGGTAGGCCTTTCAATTCCGCACTGCCCTGGCCTATCTTAAGCATCTGACGCCATCGTAAAACGGGACACCTCTGATTGCGTTTGATCACCCTCAAGCTTGAGCTTTAAGCGCAAGTTATTTTCGGAATCCGCGTTGTGCAGGGCTTCTTTTTCCGAAATCAGGCCTGCCTGACACAAGTCAAATAGCGCCATATCAAAGGTCTTCATGCCGCGATCTTGTGATTTCTCCATGATCTCTTTAAGACCACTAATATCGCCTCGCAGAATCAACTCTTTCACAGTCGGTGACCCCAGCATGACCTCGATTGCCGCGGATCTACCGCCGTCATTATTAGGAATCAATCGCTGAGACACAAAAGCCTGCAAATTCAGTGATAAATCTAACAGTAACTGTTGACGCTTTTCCTCGGGGAAAAAATTAATAATGCGGTCTAAAGCCTGATTAGCACTATTAGCATGGAGCGTCGATATACAGAGATGTCCGGTTTCCGAAAAGGAGAGCGCATGTTCCATCGTCTCGCGGTCTCGAATTTCACCGATCAAAATCACATCGGGTGCCTGTCGTAAGGTGTTTTTCAAAGCGCTCTGCCAGTTGCGGGTATCGACCCCCACCTCACGTTGATTCACAATCGATTTTTTATGTTGATGGATAAATTCGACAGGGTCTTCAATCGTGACGATGTGACCACTGGCATGGCGATTGCGGTAATCAATCATTGCGGCAAGTGACGTCGATTTTCCCGAGCCCGTCGCACCCACAAATAACAACAACCCGCGCTTCGCCATAATCAAGTCGGTCAGAATTTCAGGCAATCCCAGGTCACGCCAGCAGGGAATATCCGACACAATAAAGCGAGCGACGATGCTCACCTCACTCCGTTGTCGAAAAATATTGACCCTAAAACGGCCTATTTCAGGCAGTGACACCGCCAGATTCATCTCGAGGTCGCGCTCAAATTCCTGGCGTTGCCCCTCATCCATCAACTCATTGGCAATATTTCCCACTTCTCCGGGTGCCAATGTCTCAGCGGAAATTGGGGTGAGCGCCCCATCAAACTTGGCGCAAGCCGGTGCACCGGTTGCCAAATAAAGGTCTGATCCTCGGCGGTCTGCCAGCTCTTTTAACCATCCATAGATTCGCATGACTGACACTTCTCCTTGTGTTCACGTCTGGAGCTGAGTGGCTCCCACCAACTTAATGGGATCGCCTCTGTACGAGGCCTCGCTGGCACCGTACACTCCGGTCCAATTTAACGCCGACTGTCGTATTTAGCCCAGTCCTATTGTCGTCAATTCATCACACAGGGGAGACCGTGTCGAATTACGCATCAGTCTTTCGCCAGGTACTGAATGAGCACCCGGAGCTGCTTACTCAGATTCGACGTGGTGTTGAGAAAGAGAGCCTGCGTGTCACTGAGGATCATGCGACGCTTGCCCAAACTCAACATCCACCGGCGCTGGGCTCAGCACTAACACACCCCGCTATTACGACCGATTACTCGGAAGCGTTACTCGAGTTTATTACCCCGGCAGAATCGTCTATCGAAGCAACAGAACAGTCGCTGGCAGATTTACACCGATTTACGGCTCGGCAACTCAACAAGGAGCTGCTCTGGAGTGCCAGCATGCCTTGCATTGTCAGTGGCGATGCGGAAATTCCTATCGCCCAATTTGGGCAGTCCAATGTTGGGCAGATGAAACGCGTTTACCGCAATGGTTTGAGCGTGCGATACGGTCGCAAGATGCAGGCTATTGCAGGGCTCCATTACAACTTTTCCCTACCGATCAACTTTTGGTCCACGGTACAAGAACATGTTGAGCCGGGTCGCGATTCCATGCACCTGCAAACCGATGGGTATTTGAGCCTTATTCGTAACTTTTTTTCGCGTGCTTGGGTGCTGCTCTATCTACTGGGCGCATCGCCCACTGTGTGCGCCAGCTTTGTGCAGGGCAATCGCAACCATCCCCTCAAACCGATGGGCGACGACCACCACAGTTATTATCTCCCCCATGCCACTTCACTGAGGATGGGGGACCTTGGCTATACGAGTAACGCTCAGGCAGGTTTAAATGTTTGTTACAACGATCTAGATCAGTATATTTCCACGCTACGCAATGCCATCCTGACGCCGCACGAGGCCTATCAGGGGTTTACCGTCATGGACAACGGTGAATCTGCGCAGCTCAATGACGCACTGCTTCAAATTGAAAACGAATATTACAGTCCGATCCGACCAAAACGAGTTACCCAAAGTGGTGAGGCACCGATTGCCGCCCTTGCGCGCAGCGGCATCGAGTATATCGAAGTACGATGTGTCGATATCAACCCGTTCATTCCTTATGGCATCGATGCCGATACAATGCGCTTGCTCGATCTTTTTCTCATGTCTTGCCTGATTGACGACAGCCCGCTGTGCGATGAAGCGGGCCAAAACAGAAATGAGATCAACCTACAGAGAATGATTAATCGCGGAAGAGAACCCAATTTGACGTTGCTATCAGCAAGTGGCGCTGAAACGCCTATGCAGTCGCTGGCACAACCGGTGCTCGAGCGAATGGCAGAAATTGCCGAATGGTTTACGAGTGAGGACTCAGCAGATGACTATCGCCGAGTCGCAGCCGAGGCCCAGCAAAAATTCATTGACCCAGATCAAACACTCTCTGCTCGAATGCTGCGTGAAATGGAAGAAAGCGGACTCAGTTATTCACAACTGGCGTTACGTTACTCTCGCCAATGGCACGCTCAACATCTCAGGGATCCCCTCTCGGAAGCAGCGTCTGCTCAACTGAAAATTGAGGCTGAGCAGTCCATCCAGCGGCAACACGCTATTGAGGCACAAGATAGCGAGCTTTTTGAGGATTACCTCAGCCTGTTCTACCAGCAATATCAGAGCAATGAGGCCTGAGCACGCTCATACTGGGTTAACCGCCCAACAAAAAACGCCCCTTAGGGCGCTTCAGTCATAGGGTTACAGCCTCGGAGACTGCACCTTCCCAAGCGTTACAACCAACGTTACTCGCTGTCGGCGTTAGTGACTGAGATGAGCTCGACATCAAACAGCAACGTGGCATTGGGTCCAATCATCTGCCCTGCACCACCCTCGCCGTAGCCTAACTCTGGCGGAATAATAAATTTGAATTTACCACCGGGCTTCATTAACTGCAGCCCCTCAGTCCAGCCAGGAATGACCTGTGTCACGCCAAAGGTCACCGTCTGCCCGCGCTCATAACTGCTATCAAATACCGTACCGTCGATTAGGCGACCTTCGTAATGGACTTCGACAGAATCTGCTAATACGGGGCTATCGCCCTCACCCGCTGCAACCACAATGTACTGCAGTCCCGACTCTGTCGTTTGTACTTCTTCATTACTGCTCATCTCTGCCATGTAGGCTCTACCTTCATCTAAATTGGTTTGTGACACTGCAACGCGCTCAGCTTCTACTTCAGCCTGACGTCGCTCCTGAAAAGCGGTCATTTCGGTGTTAATTTCCTCTTCTGTCAGACGTGCTTCGGCACCCTCGACAGCGTCAGCGAGTCCCGCGGCGTAGGCATTCACATCAATGGCCATCCCATCGGCTGCCATCCTCTGCCCCATCCGTAAACCAATGCCGTAGCTTAATCGCGCCTCGGTTGACTCCAAGTTAAGCGGTTGCTCCTGCGCAGTGCTATCGCACCCCATCACTGCCAGCAGTGTCGCTGCGCCGGCGATTCGACTCATTCTCGAAATTGAGATACTCATCGTATTGCTACTCCTTAGTCGTGCTGAAAAAGAAGGCCGATATTACGTGCCCTTTTCCAGCAGTGCCACCAATTGGAGGCGCTCAGGCGCACATTTACCATCAAAAAAAGTCGGCAGAAGGCTGAGATTTGATGACATTAATGTCGAAGACGTCCCCTTTTCGACTGGCGAAACGACTCCTTTTGAGGGGCTTCGGTCGTTCATCACGCCTGACCACATTAGCTCAGCGAGATGGCGCTCTGCCGTCACTTCGAGTGCGAGTAAGTGTTGCCGAGAGTCACTCAGGTCTGCATCGCCCGTCCATCGCGTTCGGGTAGCTCGGAGCGGCAAAACCACTTCATCAATCCATGTACGCGTCGAGACAGCCATCGCCCGCACGTCATCAAGCTGCCATTGCCGATCGTGACTCGCCAACCAACAGGCAAACAACGCTTCTAGAATGACGAGATCCTGCGTGTCTTGTAACAGCAGTAGGTGTTGTTGAACCCCAGCACGACGATAGCAAGCAACGGCCCAATCCCAGAAAGCGTCGACGGTCATGTCGTACCCACTCCTCTCGCAGCGGCGATCAAATCCCATTTTTGCTGACGACTCAACCGCCGTAAGGCCGCCTCTCGTTGCTGAGCATCAGATCTCGAGTCACAACTCGCCGACCACATCACCGCGACCGGTCGTCTCCCTTGGGTATACCGGGCACCGCCCACAATTTCGCCATTATGCTGACGTAAACGGCGATCCAGGTCAGTGGTGACTCCAGAATACAGTGTGTCATCGCTGCATTGCAGCAGGTACACCTGCCATTCTTTTTCACCTGAACTGCTCGAAGCGCTTGCCGGTTGGCAAGCAGTGATATATTTTCCGTCTGACATGAGCAAATTTTCCCTACGAGCCATGGTCAGATTCTGACCACACTATGGAGCCCTTATGAGCGCTGAAATCCTGCACGTTACTGACGACAACTTTGATACTGAGGTCCTCTCGAGCGACTTACCGGTGCTGGTGGACTTTTGGGCAGAGTGGTGTGGCCCTTGTAAAATGATTGCGCCTATCCTTGAAGAGATTGCCACAGAATATGCGGGAAAGGTCAAAGTCTGTAAGGTCGATGTCGATGCGAATCCTGACATGCCAGGAAAATTCAACATCCGAGGCATCCCCACATTGATTGTCTTCAAAGGCGGTAATGCGGTTGACACTAAAGTCGGGGCTTTATCAAAAACCCAGATGGGGGAGTTTGTCGACTCCGTCCTCTAACCGTCAACACGCGCCCGAAAAACCCTACAATATTTTGCTGGACGCGCTCATCTTCGGGTGCTACTTTTGCGCAATCGAGGTCTCGCGAGAGGCCTACCACGCCCAGCAGCATCCCCTTATAACGACTCCCACAGGGTAGAAAAGTAATCTGTGGCAACGTCAGTGTAGCGAGACTGCGAGGGCACAACCCCTAGACCGATTCGCGTCAGCACAAAACGCCTAGCAAAACTTCGGTCCCATTTTTCTCCTTTTTGACTGTAACCCGGAAGTGATTCGTGGAAGAGCAAAACAGCGCCAACGCCGAAGAATCGGCAACCCCTACTAATGAGCTCGCCGCCCTCCCAGGCGAAGCCGACAGTGCAGAGTCCACTAAAAGCAATGGACGAACACTGAAACTCAAGGCCTCAGAAGAGCAATCTGACCCAAGCCAGTCACCTGAGATGGATGTCAGCGACAGCCCCTCAACGCCAGATGCGCCGGCAGACGAAAAGCCGGCGTCGAGCGCAGAGCCGCCCTCCGAGGCAAAATCGTCGGAGCCGCGAGCCAATAGTGAAGAGGACGGTCAACCAGGGCGTTCGCGTCGCGGTCGGCAGCGGCGGCCCAAACGAGACCCCAATACGCCTAGCGCTAACCCCATGAGCCTGACTGACCTTAAAAGTAAGTCAACGCAGGAGCTCATTGACATGGCTCGCGAGATGGGCCTAGAAAATATGGCGCGCTCGCGCAAGCAAGATATTATTTTTGCGCTCCTAAAGCGGCACGCTAAAAGCGGAGAAGATATTTGGGGCGACGGCGTTCTCGAGATTCTCCAAGATGGTTTTGGATTCTTAAGATCGGCTGATAGTTCCTTTTTGGCCGGCCCTGACGATATCTATGTCAGTCCGAGTCAAATCCGTCGATTCAACCTTCGGACTGGCGACACCGTCACCGGTATGATTCGTCCACCCAAGGATTCCGAGCGATATTTTGCGCTCTTGAAGGTCAAGGACGTTAATTTTGAGTCGCCTGAAAGCGCGAAGAGCAAGGTGCTTTTTGAAAACCTGACTCCCCTCTTTCCGAATGAGCGACTGACCCTAGAAAAAGGCAATGGATCATCCGAGGATCTGACCGGAAGGATCATTGATTTGGTTGCACCGATTGGCAAGGGGCAACGAGGACTGCTAGTTGCGCCGCCCAAAGCGGGCAAAACCATCATGATGCAGAGTATTGCTCAAGCCATTATCTCTAATAACCCAGAGTGCTATGTGCTGGTCTTATTAATCGATGAGCGTCCTGAAGAAGTGACCGAGATGCAGCGATCAGTGGGAGCTCGCGGTGCTGAGGTTGTCGCATCCACTTTTGATGAGCCACCATCGCGACACGTTCAGGTCGCCGACATGGTCATCGAGAAGGCTAAGCGGCTTGTTGAACACAAGCGTGATGTCGTCATTCTGCTCGACTCAATCACTCGTTTAGCGCGGGCTTACAACACCGTCATCCCGAGTTCAGGAAAAGTGCTCACTGGGGGAGTCGATGCACACGCGCTCGAGCGACCCAAGCGATTCTTCGGTGCCGCACGTAACATTGAGGAAGGCGGCAGTCTGTCGATCATCGCCACTGCACTGATCGATACCGGGTCGAAGATGGACGAAGTAATTTACGAGGAATTCAAAGGCACCGGTAATATGGAACTGCATTTGGATCGAAAAATTGCTGAGAAACGCGTCTACCCGGCGATCAATATTCGTCGATCAGGTACTCGTCGAGAGGAGTTATTGACGGGTGATGAAGAGCTTCACCGAATGTGGATCTTACGCAAGCTCCTCCATGGCATGGAAGACCTACCAGCGGTTGAGTTCCTGCTCGATAAGCTCAAGGGCACCAAGTCTAACGAGGAATTCTTCAAGTCTATGAAGCGTAAGTAGCCACCTGCTATGCCGAGCTTTATGGATCTTCGTGAGTTCATAGCCGAGTTAGAGCGGCGCGGAGACTTGGTCCGCATTGCGGTAGAAGTGGACCCCAATCTTGAAATGACTGAGATCGCCGACAGGACGCTGCGTGGTGGCGGCCCGGCACTGCTTTTTGAGAACCCTAAAGGCTTTGACGTACCGGTACTGGCCAATCTATTTGGCACACCCAATCGAGTGGCTTTGGGTATGGGAGAGGAGTCGGTAGCCGCCTTGCGAGAGGTGGGAGAACTACTTGCGTATCTGCGCCAACCTGATCCTCCTAAGGGATTTAAAGATCTGGTCGACAAGGCGCCCTTGCTGAAAAAGTTGCTCACCATGGGCCCGAATGTGGTGAAAAACGCCCCTTGCCAACAAACCATCACCACCGGCGACAACGTCGACCTACACCAGCTCCCCATTCAAACCTGTTGGCCCGAAGATGTAGGCCCACTGGTCACTTGGCCACTGGTGGTAACCCGTGGCCCCGAAAAAGAGCGGATGAACTTAGGCATCTACCGCATGCAGTTGCTAGGCCGCAACAAACTGATCATGCGCTGGCTCTCGCATCGCGGCGGCGCCCTCGACTTTAGAGACTGGCAATTAAAGCGCCCCGGTGAGCCTTACCCAGTGGCTATCGCGCTAGGTGCCGATCCGGCCACAACACTAGGTGCCGTAACCCCTGTGCCCGACAGCCTGTCAGAGTACGCGTTTGCGGGACTATTACGGGGCAAGAAAACAGACCTCGCCAAGTGCGTCACTGATCTGTGCCGTGACAATAATCTAATGATCCCAGCGCACAGTGAGATTATTTTAGAGGGCCATATTGACCCTGACGAGCTCGCTGATGAAGGTCCTTTCGGTGATCATACTGGCTACTACAACGAAGTAGAGTCTTTCCCCGTTTTCACCGTCACCGCGATCACAACGCGAGAAAAACCGATCTACCACAGTACCTATACGGGGCGCCCACCTGATGAGCCGGCTATTCTAGGTGTTGCATTGAATGAGGTGTTTGTCCCCTTACTGAAGAAACAGTACCCAGAGATCAGCGACTTCTATCTACCCCCCGAAGGGTGCTCTTACCGCATGGCGGTGGTGACGATACGCAAAGAATATCCCGGACATGCCAAAAGGGTGATGTTTGGTGTGTGGTCTTTCTTGCGTCAGTTCATGTACACAAAATTTATTATCGTGACCGACGATGATATTAACGCCCGGTCCTGGGAAGACGTGATGTGGGCCATAACGACTCGCATGGACCCTGCCCGAGATACCACCTTGGTCGAAAACACCCCGATCGACTATCTCGATTTCGCCTCTCCCGTTGCGGGGCTGGGCTCAAAGATGGGGATGGATGCCACGCACAAATGGGAAGGTGAAACCGATAGAGAGTGGGGTCGAACCATTCAAATGGATGCGGCAACACGGTCTCGTATTGATCTCTTGTGGGACTCCCTCAACATTCACCTGCCAGGTCAGTCAAAAGAGTGACGCAACACGGTCGGTGCTGCTCCCATTATTGTTTCAACAAGGCGACCGCATCCACTTCTAGCAACGCTGCTTGATCGTTATTGCCGTGATCGCGACACCACTTTGCCCATCCCAACATCGATTCCACTGAAGGCCTGCATTCGCAAGCCTTCCGCCACATCGCCTCTGACTCTCCCGGGTCATTGTCGTGGTGTGCAATCATCGCCAGTGCCGCGTAACCGCCACTCTGCAGATCCTCACTCACCCATCGCTTAACCGATTTTTTTAGCTTCTTGGCATGATCACGCGGCAATACTGCGATCACGGCCAAGGAAGCTGGCTCACAATACTGATCGAATCGTCCTTGCAAGGCCTTAGTCAAGGCGCCCCACTCTGACTGCAGCCGCAACTGTTCAATCAGGCTCGTCCACAGCCCGCTATCACACGATTTTTGTGCCTCCGGCGCTTGCTTCCAGAGCGACGCCAGCGCTGATGCGGAGAGATCATCTTGTGTCATGGCCCCCACCCAAGCAGCTTGCTCCCACGCGGCTAAAACCGCTTCCGGAAGCAGATAAGCGGCTCTCAAGGCGGGCAGTAGCTCAATCACTGTGGGCCAATCACCCCGGACATAAGCCAGCTCCGCGCGCAGCTTTTTTACCCGAGGAGTGGCGGTCGCCGCAGGGCTCAACGCGTCGAGTGATCTCGCGGCTAATGACCACTCATTTGCCTCAATATGGCACTCAGCCCGCACGATCGACACCAAATGCTGAGGCAGCTTGCTATCACCTTCCAATTGATCCAACAACGCTAATGCGCGTTGTCGCTGCCCGTGCCGATGTGTTGCGAGCACCGCAAAAAGAGATTGTAATAAACCACGTTGATCCGCCGCTAAACTCTTTCGCAACGACTTCTCAGCGACCTCCCACCGACCTTCAAAAAAAGCCACCAGTCCTTTTTCAGCGTACTGCTGAGCACCCCGTTCAAAGCGGCCTCCCAGCCAACGAGTCAGAGCCGCCGGCATGTGCAATGTCGAGCTCAGTGCGCGCTGCAGTAGCCACACCAAACCCATACTGATGCAAAGCGTTCCCAGCGCAAGCCATACCGATGTCTCAACCTGCCAGCTCCCCCACGCCACTAATACATAACCGGCATCGCTCGCCACACCGTTGACTAATGCAGCACCTGATACCAATAACAGCACTAAATACACGCTAAAACGTGCCATCACTGAGATCCCGTTGGTCCGGCGAGACGCGCTATCGCTGTCTCCAGCCGACTACGAGTGGGCGCAAGGTCAGGCAGCTTAGGCGCGATGTTTTCGCCCGCCATCGCCTCAATATCAAGCATCATGCTAGCGACACGATCCGGATCTTGATCGGTAAATAACTCAACAAAACGCGTTGCACGCTGCAAAGCACTTTCAAATAAAGACTGGTTCGCGGACAACATCGCGATTTGCGCCTGCTCGAGCAGCATCCGCATATTTTGTCGAGCCAATGAGGCCCATTCTGGCGTCATCAGCTGCGCAATGTCGTCACTGCGTCGACGTATCACAAGATGATCTGATAACGTTGTTAAGGCGGCTCGCCACCCCGCTGCAGCACGATCCCACAAGCCCGATGGAAGCGGTTCAGCCTCTTCGCTAACAATGGGTATGTCATAAGCAAGCTGCAACTGATCAGCTTGATCAATCAAACCCGACAACCGCGCATACAATCCCACTTGATCTACCTTGGGTAGTGCCGCCAGCGCGGCGCGATCTCGCGCAATATCGGCGCGAACGCCCTCTAGTGTTGGCTCACCGGTATCGCGCAATAATGCATCGGCCTGTGTGAGTAAATTGATGGCTGCCGCCACATCCCGTGCAATCAGCAGCCGTTGGGCTGCCAAGCGGATGAGGAAAATTGCCTCCTGACCCAACCACGCCCGCCTATCGACCTCCAGTAAACGGTCGACCTGGCCCTCTAAGCGGCCCATTCGATCTGCAAACTGACGCTCGGAGGCAGCGTGCTCGACGCGCTGCCGCGTTTCGCTGGTGGTGAGTTTGCGCTCCCACTCCTGCCTTCCCACCGCAATAGCGGTTTGCACATCGTTCTCGACCCTCTCAAGCAGCTGGCCCTGCCTGTCAACGGCCTGCTGCTCCTGCAACGAGATGTCTGCGACCTGCTGTTCGATCTGCGCCAAACGCTGCCATTGATCGTTGAGCCAAGGCCAGCCAAACGCATACATCACAGCGCCCAGTGCGGCCAACAGCATTGTGGTCATCAACAAAGTCACCAGGCCCCCACGAGCGCCTGACGCAGACTTCGCCACCGGCTGGGGGGTTAGCGCGGGTGAATCAACTGTCTTTTCCGTCATGGGCTCGTCTCGTGCGTCAGTTGTTGATGCAAACTCGCTATCACGGCCTCATCGCTGGCATTATCGGAGCACAAAACGGTATGCCAACCCAACTCCGTGGCCAATACTGCAATGCGTTTGGAGGGCACGATCACAGGATGTTGCAAGAGATCCAATCGAGACGCCTCGTTGATTAACACCACTAAACGCGACAAAACCTCTCCGCTACTGGCCTGAAATACCCAAGGTCGCCCAGCCGCTGATAGCGGGCTTAAGTCAACTGAGGGCCAGCAACGGCGGTAGCAGGACCATTCATTGACGGCGACACCCCGCCTTCTCAACTCACTCGCCAATAACGCCCGTCCGCCCTCCCCTTTCACGATAAGGGCCTGTTCCAGCGCGCCTGCCGACAGTGCTGGCAAAGCCAATAGTCCCTCGGTGTCGGCTTGGTCGGGGGCAATCGCTTCGAAACCGGCTGCTTGCAATGCCAATTGTGTCTGCTGCCCGACGGCGATCAACACCGAGCTTTCTCGCTGCGATAAATCACTCGCAATGTGAGGGAGCCCGTACTGGACCGCGTTAGCGCTGATGAAAATACACACGGCCCCTTCGGTCAAATCGGGTACCGGCGAGCGCTCACTGTCTGCGATGGGCTGCACGGTCATGAGTGGCATGACCAACGACTCAAAACCTTGCCGTGACAGTGCCCGCGCTAGCCTTTGGCTGTGCGCCTCGGGCCGAGTCAGTACGACTGTCCTCATCCCCTCGCGGCGCGAATAAGATCCTCAGCACCCTGAGCCAAGAGCATGTCGGCGACGCCCTGTCCCAGCGCTTCCGGATCATCACCCCGCGCCTCTGCCTCCAGTAGTGTCGTACCATCGGTTGCGCCCACTCGAGCGCGCAACCACAAGGTATCGCCCTCTAATTCTGCGTAGGCAGCGATGGGCACATCACACCCTCCATCCAGTCTGCGGACAACCGCTCGCTCGGCCAACACTCGGGTTGCCGTGGGCGCATGGTGTAACGGCGCCAGCAAGTTTCTGATGCGTTCATCCGAGGCTCTAAATTCTATGCCGACAGCGCCTTGCCCCGCAGCGGGGAGAGAAAGTTCAGGTTCAATCGAGCAACCAATACGCGCCTCGAATCCGAGTCTAATCAGGCCGGCACAAGCAAGCATGATGGCATCGAACTCACCGGCCTCTAACTTGGCCAGCCGCGTATTCACGTTGCCGCGCAAGAACCCGATTTCCAAATCAGGTCGATGGCGATTAATTTGGCAACTACGGCGAAGACTTGAGGTTCCCAGCCGGCCCCCTTTGGGTAGATCTTCAAAACAGGAGACACCGACAAGCGCATCGCGAGGATCCTCTCGCTCGCAAATCACGCCGAGTGTGAGTTCATCTGGCATTACCATGGGCACATCTTTCATTGAATGCACAGCAATATCAGCACGACCGTCGAGCAGCGCCGTTTCGAGTTCTTTGACAAACAACCCCTTGCCACCCACTTTAAATAACGGTTGGTCTAACAATTGATCTCCGCGGGAGGTCATTCCCAACAATTGAACCTCAAGGCCCGAGTGCACCGCCTCGAGGCGAGATTTAACATACTCCGCCTGCCACAACGCCAGGGGGCTCTCTCGGGTAGCAATCACGATACGTTCTGACACGTTACCTCCTCTTTTTCTCGCCATCAGTTTAGCACGAGGCGACATTTCACCGCTCTGAAACCGGGCGGAAGTGGTGGATCCACTGGTAGACTTTCATTTCGACACCAACTGAAATGACGATGCATCATGAGTGACGAAAAATCAAAAGTCGGACAGGAGCTATGGGGCGGCAGATTTAGCGAGCCGACCGACCGTTTTGTTCAGCGATTTACTGCCTCAGAGGCCTTCGATCGAGAGCTGGCCAGCTATGACATTGCCGGGTCGCGTGCGCACGCCAGCATGTTAGAAGCCGTTGGTGTGCTGACAGCCGCTGAAAATACCGCGATCCAAGAAGGGTTAGCGCGCGTGCTCGCCGAAATCGAAGCGGGTGCGTTTCAGTGGTCCGTCGAGCGAGAAGACGTTCATATGAACATTGAGGCACGCCTGACCGAATTAATTGGCGATGTCGGCAAAAAATTGCACACCGGGCGCTCCCGCAACGATCAAGTGGCGACCGATATGAGGCTCTATCTGCGCACTGAAATCGATATCATTTGCGGGCAGCTCACCCGTCTCCAATCCGGCATTGTCGGACTGGCTGCGCAACATACCGAGACCGTCATGCCAGGCTTCACCCACCTTCAGGTGGCGCAACCTGTCACTTTTGGCCACCACCTCATGGCGTGGTACGAAATGCTGGATCGTGATCACGGCCGACTACTGGATTGTCGACAGCGACTAAATCAATCACCGCTGGGTGCCGCTGCATTAGCAGGCACAACCTTTCCGATTGACAGGGAGCAGACAGCCATCGCATTAGGTTTTACAGGGCCGACCAACAACTCACTCGACAGCGTCGCCGATCGAGACTTTGCGATCGAGTTCTGCGCCGCTGCGGCGCTGATACTCAGTCACCTTTCGCGGATGTCTGAAGAGCTCATTTTGTGGGCATCTGCGCAGTTCGGCTTTATCAGTCTGCCCGACCGTTTCTGTACCGGGTCATCCATCATGCCGCAGAAAAAAAATCCCGATGTACCTGAGCTGGTGCGCGGTAAATCGGGACGAACCACCGGTAATCTTGTCGCCTTACTGACACTGATGAAGGCGCAGCCGCTGGCATACAACAAAGATAACCAGGAAGACAAAGAAGCGCTATTTGACAGCGTCAACACGCTCAACGACTGTCTCAAAGCATTCGCAGACATGGTGCCTGCGATCGAAGCGCACCCTGCGGCGATGCGCAATGCGGCGCTGAAGGGCTTTGCGACTGCGACTGATTTGGCCGATTACCTGGTGCGTGCCGGCGTGGCCTTTCGCGATGCCCATGAAGTGGTCGGTAAAGCAGTTGCTCACTGCATTGATGCGGAGTGCGATCTGGCAGACTGTTCGCTGGAGACCCTGAAAATATTTCATGCTGGTATCGAACAGGATGTCTATCAGGTCCTCACACTGGAAGGCTCGATAGCGGCCCGAGATCATATTGGGGGAACTGCACCGAACCAAGTGCGGGCAGCGATCGCATTGGCGCAAACAAAACTGAATCGCTAAGGGCTCGCGACATAACGCGCTGTCAGCATAAACGTAATATCGGGCGCTGACTCGACCACCAGGTCTTCGCTAAACCCCAAGTCCCACGTCCATTTTGGTGAGACATGCCAACGCAGCGCCATACTCAATATCCCTGCGGGCCGGGTCAGGGCATTCAAATTGCCATCGCCCAATGCACTATGCGCATCAATTTGCGCCAATAGTGACCACTTGTCTCGAAACGGCCACGCTAGCGATACGCCGCCAAACCACAGTGAACGCTTTTGATTTAGGTCCATCAGGTCACTGACGCCAGCGCGAGTCATCCCGATTTGCCCATGCCAGACAAGCGGCACGCGGCCTGAATAATCTCCCGATACCCGCGCTAGCGCCCAGTAATCCGTGGCCCCGCTACCCAGCCAATCGGCTTCTTCTCCGGTAGCTGTTTTCATGCCGACGCTCAGTGCCACCTGAGGCCCTTCTTTCAGACTCATGTTGCGACTCAGTGCCACTTGCACGTCGCCCAAACCCGACACCCTGTTGTTGAGTGCCGCTTCATGGCGGGGTTGATGTAAACGATACTGAAGCTCGTTGACGGGATAGTCTTCCCGATTTCCATTTGGCAGACCCAGAAAGGCATGCCAGTCGGAAATAAGTGGATCCATGAAGCCGCGCGAGTGTTGCACCCAAGGAAGGGTCACCTCGATATCCCAATGGGGATTAAAGCCGTAACGCAGTGACGCAGACAATACATCGGTCTGCCCATCCAGCATCAATGACTCATCGCCAGATTCCTCAACGGTAAAATGATTCGAAAGCGATTGCGACACCGTGACAATTGAACCCAGTTGCACATCGGCATGACGCTGGGTGGGTAACCCTCTTAACGCCGCCAGCGGCGAGAGATTGCTGATCATAATCGGGGCATCGTTAGCTGCCACAGTCACTACTGGCGCCATCAGTAAAGCGCCACTGAGCAAGCTAATGATCCGAATGATCATGCGCCTACCAGTCGAGCGTGAGACCAACATGTTGCGCCAACTCTGACACCAATACCTGATGAAACGACTCGTCGGTTTTCGTATCGCGCCACATTTCCTGAACGTCGTCCCACTGATAGTGGAACCCCCCCCCTGGCGTTGCAAGCCAGAGCTGTTCAGTAGGTGGCTGCCGACTGAAGACAAACACCACGCCATTGCCAAAAGTGACGTTAATCACACCCTCGGCGGTGCGGATATCGAGATCATCGGGCAGTTCCTCTAGTCCGGTTTCTACCTGCTCAAAAATAGCTTCGATCCGTTCAAAGTACGTATTACCTGCCATGTGTCGATTCCTTATGCCGTCATTGCGCGACTATTACCCTTCGGCATTATCGCCATTGGTCGGTGAGCACTTTCACTCACTGTTATACTGTGAGTTTTATCGAGGTCAAACTGTGAAGGCCACTATTATCGCACTGATCTTAATCTGTGCTGCCGGCTGTGGACAGCAGGGACCGCTGCGTCCTGCTGACGCAGAAACCGCTGAAGCGACGGCGACCTAATGGCTCCCTTTTCACGACATGATGGCACCCTGTACTGCGAAGATGCCTCGCTCGAGGCGATTGCCGCAACCTATGGCACCCCCACTTACCTTTACTCTCGCTCAGCAATCGAAACCGCCTTCCTAGACTATCAATCGGCGCTATCCGATATCCCCCATCTCATTTGCTACGCGGTAAAGGCCAATTCTAACCTTGCCATCCTCAATGTGTTGGCGCAGTTAGGCGCAGGATTTGATGTGGTGAGTCTGGGTGAACTAGAGAGAGTTGTCGTAGCAGGCGGTGACCCCAGTAAGGTCGTTTTCTCTGGCGTGGGCAAGACAACCACCGAGATGCAGCGCGCGCTCGATCTAAACATCAGATGCTTCAATATCGAATCTGAGGCAGAACTCTTATCCTTAGCCGAACTCGCCAATGGCGCCGGCTGCGTTGCACCCATTTCGATCCGGGTGAATCCTGACGTCGATGCAGGCACTCATCCTTACATTTCCACCGGCCTGCGGGAAAATAAATTCGGTGTAGATGTTGCGCTCGCGCGCCAGCTCTATCAAATAGCCGACGAGCATACGGCGCTGAATCCGGTGGGCGTGGATTGCCATATCGGGAGTCAAATAGAGGAGACAGCCCCTTTTGTTGAATCGCTAGAGTGTTTGCTGGATCTCGTTCATGATCTACGTACCATCGGCATCCGGCTCCAACATATTGATCTTGGGGGAGGATTAGGAGTCAATTACCAGGCAGAAACGCCCCCCTCTATCCATGACTATGTCGCTGTGTTGAAAGAACGATTACAGGATCAAGCGCTAGAACTGGTGTTGGAGCCGGGTCGTTCCATCGTGGCTGAGGCCGGCGCGCTAATTACTGAAGTGCTCTACCTTAAACCCACTGCCGACAAGCACTTTGCGATCGTTGACGCTGCGATGAACGATTTACTGCGCCCCGCTTTGTACAGCGCCTGGCAGGACATACAGCCAGTGACACTTCAGGACGGTGAATCCCATGTTTGGGACGTGGTAGGACCCATTTGTGAGACCGGCGACTTTTTAGGAAAAAATAGGGCCATGGTGCTATCGCAAGGTGATCTCCTCTCCATCATGGGTGCAGGCGCCTATGGGTTTGGTATGGCCTCTAACTACAATAGCCGGCCGCGTGTTGCCGAGGTGATGGTGCAAGGGGAGACCACACACCTGATTGGCAAAAGAGAAAACCTATCTGAATTGTGGCAGCGAGAGGTGATTCCCTCGGGTGAAACGTCGTGATGCTGGCCTTTACAAAAATGCAGGGTGCTGGGAATGACTTTGTCGTCATTGACGGTGTGACACAGGCTGTTGATCTCACTGCTGCGCAGCTAAGACGCATTGCCGATCGTCATCGGGGCATTGGTTGCGATCAGATTCTGATTATTACGCCTCCCGATGAGCCCGACGCAGACTTTCGGTATACCATTTTTAATGCAGATGGCTCGCGTGCTGGGCAATGTGGAAACGGGGCTCGCTGTGTCGGCCGCTTCCTGAGAGAGCAGCGGCTCACGCGCAAGCGAGAGGTCAGACTGATCACTGACGGTGAACCGATCTTACTCTCCATCAGCGAAGACAACCGCGTCACCGCCGGACTCGCCCCTCCCCGTTTTCTCCCCTCCGAGATCCCTTTCTCTGCCGCCGCCGTAGCTCAGCAATACGTGATTGATGTTCAAGGACAACAGCTGTCTGTTGGCGCCGTCTCAATGGGCAACCCGCATGTTGTCTTAGTCGTCGATGACTGCCGCGGCGCGCCAGTCAGTACTTTAGGACCGCTGCTGGAGAGTCACGCTGACTTCCCTGATAAGGCCAATGTTGGCTTTATGCAGATCGTCTCGCGTGAAGAGATACAGCTGCGCGTCTTTGAGCGGGGTGTGGGCGAAACAGAAGCTTGTGGGTCGGGGGCTTGCGCCGCAGTCGCGCATGGCGCGCAACTGGGCCTTTTAGACCCCGACGTTACGGTTCACCTACCGGGTGGCAAACTCACCGTGTCTTGGCAAGGCGCTCAAGAGCGGGTCTGGCTAGGGGGCCCCGCAACGACGGTCTTCAATGGCACGATATCCCTGCGAAACTAACGACACTGCAATGCAGCATCCCACAGTGTTCTACCTGAGATAAAAGTGATGACTGAGACAATGAATCCAGATGATGTCGAAACCTTCTTACGAGCCCACCCCGATTTTTTACAAAATAGACCTGCCCTATTGGCCGCGTTGAACTTGCCCCACGGCGGCCAAGGTGCAGTTTCGCTGGTAGAACGGCAGGTAGCGGTCTTACGAGAGCGCTCTATCACATCGCGGCAAAAACTCGCAGAGCTCTCGGATATCGGGAAGGAAAATGAGCGGCTACTCAAAGCAACTCGGGATACTATTTTGGCGCTACTGTCGGCCGAGACAAAAGCCGATGTTGAGACAATTTGGCAGCAGCAGGTCGTCAATGCGTTTGCTGCAGAGCTTGGCTCCCTCGTTTGGTTTGACCCTGACAAGCAGGACGATCCAAGGCAATCGGTCGCTCAAAAGTTATTAGCGGGAGGAGATACTGTTTCGGGGGTTTTGCGGCCCGAGGAAATGGCTGTGCTGTTTCCGTCGGTGACTTGCGAGGGATCGGTTGCCATGTCCTGTATTCGTCGGCAACAAGGGATCGTGGGCATCATTGCCGTTGGCGCGACGAATACCCAGCGGTATCAGGCAGAGGATGGAACGCTGTTCCTTGATTACCTTGCTGAGGTAATCGGACAGCTCCCTGTATGGTCGTAACAAGCTCATTGCAGCGCGCCCGCACGGCCAACGCCTCACCCCAGGCCGACAAATGACCGCGTCCGTCCGCCTCATCACCTTCGACCTTGACGACACGCTGTGGGACGTCAAACCCGCTTTAGTGGCAGCTGATGCAGCGCAGTGGCGCTACCTGACTGCGCGATTTCCCAAGGAACCCCTGCGCGAGCTGGCAGATCAACAAGCGGGCACGCTACGAGCCGAAATACTGGCCGAGCAACCGATGCTCGCCCACCATATCAGCCAATTCCGTGAAACTTTTATCTATCGACTATTGGTACGCAGTGGCCAGTCAAAGACAACCGCTGCTGAAGCGGCATCTGAAGCGTTCGCGGCCTTTTATGCCGAACGGCATAAAGTGGCGCTATTCGAGGATGCCGCCACTGCGCTCAGCACGCTAAGCCAAGACTACCTACTCGGCGCGCTAACCAATGGCAATGCTGACGTCCGTAAAACCCCGATCGCCAGCTACTTCAGGTACGCTTGGCGTGCAGAGGAATTTGGGATCAGCAAACCCGATACCCTGCTCTTTCACCGCGTTTTCGAGCAGGCGGGTGTTGCAGCCAACGAGGTCATTCATGTGGGGGACTGCCACAACAATGATGTAGCAGGCGCGGTAGCCGCTGGGGCAAAGGCCGTCTGGTTCAGCCCTGACGGTGGCACCAGTGACATAGCGGATGCAATCGTGACGCGCCTAGCGGATTTGCCAAGTGCTATTGAGGCGCTGGCACGCACGAACCCACTCTAAGACAAGTCTGTTAGATCGCCTCGACGCCGGTTTCACCGGTCCGAATCCGGACTACCTGCTCGAGTGGCGCGACAAAAATCTTGCCGTCACCAATTTTTCCGGTGCTAGATGAGGCAATAATCGCTTCTACAATAGCTTCCACCTGATCATCTGGCGAAGCAATTTCAAGCTTCAGCTTCGGCAAGAAATCAACCACATATTCAGCGCCTCGATACAGTTCAGTGTGCCCGCGTTGGCGTCCGAATCCTTTCACCTCTGTCACCGTCACACCCTGCACACCAATATCGGCTAAGGCGGCACGCACATCATCCATCTTGAATGGCTTGATAATGGCTGTCACTAATTTCATGGCGATGCCTCAGTTAGAAGAAGCGATATTATGAAGCCCCTAGCAGTTTTCGCAATGCCTAAGGACTGGAATAAAATGCTGAGCTCAGGAGAGGCTAGCGACAAGAGCTAAAAAAGGTGCTTAAAAACAGTCTAAAAAGCGGCAAAAAAAAGGGCTCCGAAGAGCCCAAGCTGTCATAAGAAGACGGGGTAGTCATCGTTTGCCAGCAAACTCTGGATAGGCCTCCATACCACATTCACTCAAATCGGAACCTTCGTACTCCTCCTCCTCAGAGACACGCAGCCCCATCACTAACTTAATGACAGAGAAGGTGGCCAAGGACGCCACGAACACCCAACCGAAAATAGTCAGGGCGCCAATGATCTGACCCGAGAAGCTGGCACCGTCATTGGTCAATGGAACAAGCAAGAGACCAAGCATACCGACGACGCCGTGTACCGAAATCGCCCCAACCGGATCATCAATCTTCAGCTTATCCAGCGTAGTGATTGAGAAGACCACCAATGCACCACCCACGGCGCCGAAAATACTCGCCTGCAATGCAGAGGGGGTATCAGGACCGGCAGTAATCGCCACTAAACCCGCTAGGCATCCGTTAAGTGCCATCGTTAAATCGGCTTTGCCGAAAAGCGTTTTCGCCACCAACAGCGCTGCTATACACCCGCCTGCTGCGGCAAGGTTAGTGTTCATGAAGACCACGGCAACCGCATTAGCGCTGTCGACCGAGGCGGTAGCCAGCACCGAACCGCCGTTGAAACCAAACCAGCCTAACCAGAGGATGAATGTGCCCAACGTCGCCAAGGGTAAGTTGGCGCCCGGAATCGCGTTGACTTCCCCGTTTGCCCCATACTTACCCTTCCGAGCACCCACTAGAATGACCCCTGCTAAAGCAGCTGCTGCACCCGCCATATGAACAATGCCGCTGCCTGCGAAGTCGAGGAACCCTAGGTCACCCAGCGTGTACAAGCCAAAAACAGCATTACCGCCCCAGGTCCAACTCCCTTCCATGGGGTAAATGAAACCCGTCATCACGACGGCAAAAGCCAAAAAGGCGAACAGCTTCATCCGCTCGGCGACGGCGCCGGACACAATAGACATCGCGGTGGCGACAAAGACGACCTGAAAAAAGAAGTCCGCAGAGGGGGCATAGGTAGCGGAGCCCTCTCCTTCAGTGACACCTGAACCCGTGATCGTACTCAGTAGCACATCGCCGCCGTACATGATGCTGTAGCCGCACACCATGTACATGAGGCACGCGACCGCAAACAATGCGACGTTTTTGGTTAAAATTTCGACCGTGTTTTTACTTCTGACTAATCCTGCCTCAAGCATGGCAAAGCCGGCAGCCATCCACATGACCAGGGCGCCACACACGAGAAAGTAGAACGTGTCCAGCGCGTACTGCAACTGAAAAATTTCGTTTTCCATGACAATGTTCTCCAAAACTCAGATTTACAGTGCTTCTTCGCCGGTCTCGCCGGTTCGAATGCGGGTGACTTGTTCGAGGCTCGAGACAAAGATCTTGCCGTCCCCAATTTTGCCGGTCTGCGCGGCTTTCAAAATCGTATCGATCGCCTGGTCGACCATGCCATCGGCAATGGCAAGATCGATTTTCACTTTGGGTAAAAAATCGACCACGTACTCTGCTCCTCGATACAACTCGGTGTGCCCCTTCTGGCGACCGAAGCCTTTGACTTCACTCACTGTCACTCCCTGGACGCCAATCCCAGACAGTGCTTCACGCACATCATCCAACTTAAAAGGCTTAATCACTGCAGTAACCAATTTCATGGCAATCTCCAAAAAAGCCGCGCTGCACGCGCGGCACTTGAGTTATAGGCTCTTAGCCATTCCAAAAATGAGCGCCGCATCGCACCAGTCGTAGCCGTAGCACTCGTTGTCATCAATATCGGTATCCTCATACGTCAGGCTCCAGTCGATGCCCTGCCAAGACTTGCTCAGACCCACTAACCAATGGACATGCTTGTCAGTCTCCACGTAGCTGGCCACGTCGTAATCGACCTGACCCACCAAGAAGCTCAGCCCCCAATCACCGGGCAGGGTCATGTCGTAACCCGCTTTGGTGTAAACAATTTCGCCCGTTTCAAACCAATACTCATCCGAAAAAGCAACGCCGGCTGAGAAGCCTCCGAAACTCACGTTTAAGTAGACTTCCTCGTAGTCACCGAGGACGCCCTCATCCTGGGGGTAGTCGTAGTAGATGTAGCCCACATCAACCCCAAAACCGCCATCGAAGCTATGCGAGAAGCCACCGTAGTAATCGAGTTCGAGGCCACCATTTGCCCCGCCGCAGGTATCGATTGCGCAGTCAAAGTCGACCGCCGCGCCCCATGTCCCGAGGTAGAAGCCAGAGTCAAAAGCAATATCGAATCCGCCCTGAACGGACGGCTTGCTGTCTGACTGAGAAATACCGCGGAATTTATAGTCCGTCACCAACGCCACATTGCCACTCACTTCAGCGGCCTGTGCCAAGGGGGCGGTGAAACTCAAACTACCGGCAAGTGCCAGTGCGGGAACTGCATACTTAGCTAATTTCATCTCGTATCTCCTGAGTGGGTAAAGGCGTTGCCTGTCGATCTGTTAATAGCCCGTGGACCAAAGCGGTTGGAACCGGTGCCCCCGATTAGGAGATAGCGACAATCGAGCCAATTTATTTTTATTGAGTATTTTCAATTATTTAATGTGATTTAGGCGTGCTGGCGTGAAGGCAGACAACCCCTTCGGCATAGGCTGTGCGCACCAAGTTAGTGCGAGGCTTGCACCAGTTTTGGCGGCTTCTGGTCTGTCAGTGCAGAAAATTGTGCGCTACATTTGAAGCATCTCAGCGGGTGCTGCGAGACATATAAGTACCACTCACCCCCGCCGCACCCAGCAAAAGACCAGCACTGTTGGTCAGAACCGAGACTGTTAGAAAGAACACGCACTGTTTAAAAAAACACACACTATTAGCTACACACAGGGACACATCATGAGTCACGAGGACGCTAGTTCGGGTCGTACCCAATCACTTTTCGAGCGATTGATTCAAAGCAACGATCCCTTACTGGGACAGATCGATCGTAATGCCAAATCATTACTGCAATCGGCCCTTGGTAAGTTAGATGTTGTCAGCAGAGAGGAGTTCGATGCGCAAACTGCCGTGCTACAGCGAACACGCCAGCGCCTAGAAACACTGGAACAGCAAATTGAAGCGCTGAGCAACGCTCTAGAACGACCAATAGAGCCTTAGGGCGAATAAACGGTTGTCAAATACGCTGACAACCCAGCTGATGTGACCGCCTCCCCTAATGAGATCAAGGACGATCTATGCACCTCGCATTTATCAGAACGCGTGGCCAAGCGGGCCTCGACGCACCCTGCGTTACCGCCGAAATTCACCTGAGCACAGGCCTACCTGGATTCCAAGTCGTTGGTCTGTCCGATACGGCATGTCGCGCCATGCGAGGTCGTATTCGCAGTGCCATTATCAGCTCACACCTCAAATGGCCCGACTATCACATTACCGTGAACCTAGCCCCCGCAGAGTCGCTCCGGCAGAGCGCTCGTTACGACTTACCAGTGGCATTGGGGCTACTGATCGCGTCACAGCAGCTACCCAAAGCGATAGCTCATAATCGAGAATTTTTCGGTGAATTGGGCTTGGACGGCAGTATCCGACAGTGCCGTGGTGTGTTGAGCGCAGTAGTAGCGGCCACGCAGGCCGGCTGCGCCTGTGGCGTTGCGATCGACGGCGCTTCAGAACTGGCCTCTGTTGCTCATAGTCGCATCATTGCGGCGCCCGACCTGCTGTCACTCTGTGGACAGCTTCAGCAACCCAACCCAACGCTCACAGTAACGAGTCAGTCCCAAGGTAGTGCACCCATCACCTACCCAGACTTATCGGCCATACGTGGACAACCCCTGCTGTGCCGTGCACTTGAGTTAGCCGCTACCGGCGGCCACCATTTGTTGATCTCGGGACCACCGGGGATCGGCAAAACACTGGCTGCCTCGGTACTCCCGGGGCTCTTACCACCCGTCACCCCCGCGCAGCGGCGAGAAGTTGGTTTGCTTCGTGATCTGGCAGGACTGCCCCATTGCGAAGGACCGCCCTTCAGAGCGCCGCATCACTCGAGCAGTATCGCCGCGCTAATGGGTGGCACATCGCGAGCGATTCCCGGTGAAATCTCGATGGCCCATGCTGGCGTCTTGTTTTTGGACGAACTCGCCGAGTTTCCGCGGGCTGTGCTGAACCAACTCCGCCAACCACTAGAAACAGGTGAAATCACTGTCTCTCGTGCGGCTCATCAGCATACCTACCCCGCGCAGTTTCAGCTCGTTGCGGCAATGAACCCATGCCCTTGTGGTTTGACAGGCAGACAAGAAAGCACCTGCCGTTGCACACCTGCTGCCATTCAACGTTACTGGCATGGGGTGTCTGGCCCGTTACTAGATCGCATCGACCTTCACATCACGATCGACCGACCGCCGCCCGACGCATTGCTGAGCAAACGTCCCACGAAGAACCACTCTCAGACCGTGAGGGAAAATGTGACTCAACTTCGTGAGAAACAGCTCGACCGTCAAGATTGCTTAAACAGCGCGTTAGAGGGTGATCAATTAATCAGCGTTTGCGGACTCGCGCCCAAAACACACACTTGGTTCGTCGCGGCAATCACGGCACTGTCATTATCGGCTCGGAGCGCTCACCGCCGGCTACGGGTTGCTCGCACGCTCGCTGACTTGGGAGGTGATGACGCCGTCTCGATCACTCATCTCGAGACCGCGTTATCTTTCAGGGAAATCGACAGCCGGTCCGCTGCTGAGCGCGCTTAGCGGCTGCCTTCGACCATAAAGTCGACGGCCAATCTAATCTCATCATCGGAGCAATCGGCACAACCTCCTCGCGCGATCATGCCAGTGCCCGCGACGCCATTGATACCGCTGTCGTACAAGGCATCCATACCTTTTGCGATACGACTGGCCCACGCCACCTGCTCACCGACTTTCGGCGCACCCGCAATACCAGCGGAATGACACGCCATGCAAGCCGCGTTGTAGACATCCTCTCCCGACCGCGCGGCGCCTTCAGTCATAGCAACACCGCCTCCACAAGCTTCTCCCTGCACGCAGACTGCGGAAAAGGGCTGTATCCGTGCTTCGATGTCGGCTCGTTGTCGATCCGTTAAATCAAGTGCCAGCACCGTCATTGGGGCCAGTAACAGAATAATAAGTAGTCCGCGCATGATGGATTCTCCGTCTCAGGGATCGGGAGTATAGCGGTTGCGGAAAAGATCTAAAACTGGCGTAACACACTCTCCCAGTGGCCGCCCGGTTATAATGGCGTCACCGAAGCCAAGATGACGTCGCGATGAAGCTTTACACCTTTGATGCTGCCCCAAATCCCGCTCGATTAAAGCTCTTTATGGATTTCAAGCAGATTGAGTTAGACACCATTCAAATCGATTTAGGGGCTGACGAACAACTCAGCGATGCGTATCAAGCCATCGTGCCAGAGGCGACCGTTCCCGCGTTGGTGCTTGATGATGGCACGGTATTGAGTGCTGTCATTGCCATCGTGCATTACCTGGAGGAGCGCTTTCCCGACAAACCCTTACTGGGCCGCACACCGGAGGCGCGAGCCAATACGCTTAACTGGAACCACCGACTGTTCACTGAGATTTTCAGTCCCATCGCGGACGCCTTTAGAAATGCGCATCCAAAATATAAAGATCGAGCACTGCCCGGCGTCGCGCCAGTCATACAGCTACCAGCATTGGCTGAGAGAGGACAGCTCCGGCTCGCTGAGGGGTTCGACATGCTGAACCGAGAATTAGCGCAACGCCGGTACCTTGCAGGACCAGACTTTTCCTTCGCTGATATCGATTTATTAGTGGCGCTCGATTTCGCTAAATGGGCTGCACGCGCTACGCCTGACGCGGCCTTACAACACCTCAGCCGCTGGCGTGATGAGGCCCGTCATGCACTGAGTGGCTAAGTATGGCTCGTGTCATTCTCCTATCCCTGCTGCTGTTAACCGGCTGTGATCAGTCTGACTCAGGACTCGCGCATCTGACTGAGTACCTGAGTCGGTTATCCACCGTCACCGGCACCGCGCTCGAGTCACAGGCGCTACCGCGGTTCGATCTAGCACCACCGCTGCCCGATAAAGCAGGGTACGCGACCAATCAGCAGATCGATCTGATCGACTTCCTGTCCTTGACCGGCTGTTCACTGCAGGTCAATCTCGGACGGCGTAATACCCAGCTGGGGAGAACCGCCTCTCCTTCACAGCGACTGCTGTTGGATCTCGAATTTCTCGACCTCGCTCCGGCGTGTATCGAACTATTGGAAACCCGTGGCGATACCGAACTGGCAGCCACCATTAGGGTTGCCAGTGACGACCGCGAGCAGGCACTGCCAAGCGCTGTTTTTGACGCGGTATTGCTTGGTGCCGAGTGGCGCGCGTTTTGGCATGCCGACTCGACCTTGGGGGATTACCCGCAACAAACGAGTAGTCTCGTTGAACAAACCGTCACCTCATTGTCGGCCATGACTGCCCCTTGGCTAAACGGAAATTGGTCCGCTGACAATCGTGCATTTGAGCTGTTACTGAGTGATGTGCGAGCGGGTGACGGGGGCGAGTTACTTCTCGCAACGTCTCAGCTAGTCTGGGCACTCGAGAGGGCCAATGCCCTACTGACGAAAACTCAATCAGAGCGTCCGCTCTGTCCCTTCGGACAATCCACCGAACGATCTAGAGCCTTGCAACGGGTCGTGCAACAGTTTTTCGTGGGCAATGTTCAGCCTTGGGTGGTCAGCCTTCGTCGGCGAGCGGAGCTCATCCATGAGCCAACTCAGCGCCTTGAAATAGTTCTCACCAATTCAATAACGCAGCCCTACCAAGATTGGGTGATGGCGCGTGACGCACTGCTATTGCAACTGACTCGAATGACGCGGCAACATGTTCAAGCCGTTCAAGCCACGCTCACAAGCTGCCAACAGGATTAAATGACCGGCAACTAAAAGGCCTCTTATTGCGACAATGTGTCAGATGGCACTTTGATCGTGATCCACGGGCTGTGATAATCCAAGGTAAGGGGCCGCCCAGTAGCTGAGCGATATCCTCGGGCCTGCTAGGGGCTCGGCAGCTCAATGTCGTTGCGTGACTGTCGAAGACGACAGCTGCACCGCCGGAACGGGATGATCAGCACACTTTGGTACATTGGTTTTTTATTTTTGATGATTTGTGGAGAGATTCGATGCACATAATCCGTTTAGCCTGCGCTGGAATTGTCATTGCGACACTGGCGGCCTGCGCCACTAAGCCACCCGAGCCGGTGGTTGATTTCGCACCTGACTATGATTTTAACCAACCCAAAACCATCGCCTTCTATGCGTTGAGTGGCTCTGTTACCGGCAATAACCCCTCTGAACTTACTGACTTTCAAAGAGATCGTATCGACAGCGCACTGCGAGGCTCACTGGAAGCGAAGGGTCTGGTGTTTGTCGAGAATACGAGCGATGCCGATTTACTGTTGAGCTGGCATTTGAACCTCATGGAAAAGACGGACGTCAAAAGCTACAACAATCCCTCCTACGGTGCCTCTATGGGCTATAGCCGTTACAACCGCTACTCGATGTACAACTGCTATAACTGCATGGGACAGACAGACGTTCGCGTGACTGAGTATACCCAGGGCACTTTCATTATCGATATGATCGACCCCGAGGAAAAAGCCTCAGTATGGCGGAGCGTGACGCAGTCTAAACTGAAAGAAGAAACCATTCGTGATCAGGCGGCCCTCGACAGTGCGGCCGACCGGGTGCTGCGGGAGTTTCCGCCCACAGAAAGTGCACCCCCCGCTCCCTGATTTAAGTCGCTTACTGCAGGTCAATTGAAAGAAAACTGTTTAAAAAGCGGGGTTATGCCTGGGAGTGCACACCCTGCCTGACCCCACCGTATGAAGGCGCTCATCGTCTCACTCACGCGGGTCAGCGCCGCGCGCTTCGGGAAAGATGATCCGCTATCAGCGATCAGCTACGCCAGGGACCCTGAAGCGATTTATACTATCCGCTGAGCGACGCGCTGATTGACGCGCCCAGAGGCGAACGTAGGAACCGATATGTTTACTTATATCAACCCGGAGATTCGTGAGCGTCTGATTCGTGACGGAACGCTACGCCGTATCAATAGCGACGGTGAACCAGTCGAGACAGACAGCACAGCGAGTCCCGGACAACACCTTAATCTTCTGGGCCCCATCCCCATGCCGCTCGCTAGAGGCACGCAGCATCCCACAGTGAGATGGTATGCCTGTGTCAGAAGCACCGAGCTGAGTGAGGTTGAGCATTTGGCCAGCACCCTGCGCGAGCAAGGCGGCCAGCACTTGTTCTCTCATTTGGCCTCCAGCATGGCAGTGAACAGCATATTGGTCATCGGCAAGCCTGAAGAGAGCGATAATCCTCTAGTCAGAGTGCATTCAAACTGCCTGACGGGCGATATTTTTGGCTCTCGGCGATGTGAATGTGGACCACAATTAGAATCAGCGATTGACCGCATTGCAGAGGATCCCCATGGCGGCTATTTGATTTATATGGCGGGTCACGAAGGCCGAGGGATCGGGCTCTGGGCGAAAGCGGCGACCTATCTGCTGCAAGATGCAGGCGAGGATACCTATCAGGCCAACCAGTCATTAGGTTTGCCCGATGATTCCAGAGATTTTTCCGATGCGGCCATTTTGCTCAAACATTTTTGCCAAGGTCGCAGCATCCGGCTGCTCACCAACAATCCGAAAAAGCTGGATGATCTAGCCGCGATGGGCGTTCAAGGGATTGAGCAGGTAAAGCACGTTGTCGGCGTCGACGATTTCAACTTGCGGTATCTCAAGGCCAAACGCGACTGGGGACACAAGCTAGCAGACGACGACTTGGATACTCCGACTTAGTGTCGTCAGGTTAATTTAACCACTCCGGCAGCGGCTCTCGGCCCAGCGGCAACTCCATCACGTTATCCGCGGCCTGGTAGCTATGGCCCACCATTTCATCGTAGGCGCTACGTTGTCGCAAGAAAAGCTCGCAAGTGACTGCTTTGCGGATGGTGCGCTGCATCTCTAAAAGATTACGGGTCTTGAGCACCTTGCCGTTGCGATCGGCAATCAGCCGCTCCTCTTCACCGAGCCGAGCGTGTGCGATATACAGGCTCAAATCCACTGATTCGATGACAACATCCGTGAGTTCAACACTACCGAGCTCGCTTAAGGCTATTTTCATTACACTGTCCCTCCTGCATGACCTACGACCCAGCGGCTCGTTCGGTTTGCTCATCGCCCTACAAGGCTGGCCGCACCCTGAGGTAGGCGGTACAGCCGACCGTCTACCCACGCACCAAACGAGGACAAGCCCGACACAGTGTGTCCAGCAAAGAATGAAAACGACAGCATGGCCATAGCAATTGAGCCCTTCATGATTACTCGAGCTGGTAAGCCCGCGGAGACGCTGCCACGGTGCAGTGGTGTCTATCGATTTTTCGATGCGGCCGGCGCGCTCTTGTACATCGGCAAAAGTGTCGATATCCGCAGCCGGGTGACTCAGCACATCAATGAAGGTCGTAAGCCCGGTCGTCATCAGCGTCTGATGTCACAAGTCCGCCAAGTGGATTGTCAGATGACCGCTGGGGAGGTCGGTGCCTTGTTAATCGAGAATGAGGCGATCAAACGGGAGGTGCCCCTGTTTAATCGTCGCCAAAGGCGGCTACGGCGCTTGTGGACGATTACGCTGACGCCCTCGGCGGAGGGGTTTTTGCAGCCCACCGCCATCGATTTTCTACCCGTAGCCACGAGGAACATCGATACATTTGGACTCTATGCCAATAAAAGCCGAGTGATCAGCTCATTGCAAAACCTGGCCAGAGATCACGCTCTATGTCTTCGCATGATGGGGCTAGACCGAGGCCATGGCCCTTGTTTTCAGCACCAACTAGGTCGATGCGATGGTGCTTGCGCCGGAGAGGAATCTACGATGGCACACAATGCGCGCTTGCTTGATCAACTCGCGCGACAACGCATTGCAGCATGGCCATTCGACGGCCCTTTACTATTGGCAGAGCACACGATTAAACCCATCGAAAAGCAACCCGAGCAACAATTTCACCTCATTGATCAGTGGGCATGGTACGGCTGCTTCGACACGCTCACAGCGGCACACGACGCCTTACTAACCGAACAAACGCCCGCCTTCGATCGCGATGCTTACCGCCTGATTTATAGCGCGATGTTCCGCGGTCGAGTGAACTTACAAGACGTGACAACAGGGCAACCGGTCGTGAACGTCCTGTTATCAAAAAACCCTCACACCTCATGAATATTGTCTGGTTCAAGCGTGATCTTCGGCTCATCGATCACGGGCCACTCGCAGCAGCCATCGATCAAGGAGAGCCGCTGCTACTGCTCTATGTCATTGAACCGATGCTCATCCACGACGCTCACTACCGAGGCCGTCATTGGCATTTCATCGCTCAATCGCTCAATGAACTCAATAGGCAACTGCAGCCATACGGCACCACTATTCAGGCGCTCGAAGGGGAGGCAGAAACGGTGCTGAAAACGCTCCACCAGCAGCTGCCCATTAAACAGCTTTTCAGCCATGCAGAGACGGGACTGGGCCTCACTTTTGATCGCGATCAGCGCATCATGCGCTTTTGCACTACCGAGGGGATTCGCTGGCAGGAATTCCAGAGTAATGGTGTGCAGCGTGGTCGTACTGATCGTCGAGGCTGGAACCGGGCCTGGCATCAGATGATGGGGCAACCCCTCATTTCGGCCAACCTGAATCGCCTATCGACACTGCATCAGCCACTACCCGAAGCCTTATTGGGAGCACAAACACGCCGATTGGCGCGTTGGGAAACACAAAAACCCGACTTTCAACGCGGTGGTACCCAAGCGGCATCGTCAGTCTTAACAAGCTTTCTCGACGTACGCGCTCAACGCTATCAAATGAGTATCTCTAAACCTGAGGCCGCTCGACATCATTGCTCTCGACTGTCGCCTCATTTGGCGTGGGGCAATCTGAGCCTGCGCCAGACTTACCACGCACTGAAACACCGGCAAAACGACGGCGAATGGGGACGCGCACTCGGCGCGTTTGAGTCCCGACTGCACTGGCACTGCCATTTTATTCAAAAGTTTGAAATGGAATGCCGGATGGAGTGTGAGGACTTAAATCGGGGGTATCTAGATTTTCCGCGTCGCTGCGACCCAGAGCGGCTCGATGCCTGGCGAGAGGGTCGGACCGGCTACCCGTTAATTGATGCGTCGATGCGATGCTTGCTGCAAACGGGTTACATCAATTTCAGATCACGGGCCATGCTAGTGTCCTTTCTCACGCATCATTTGTGGCAAGACTGGCGCACCGGCGCCGCTTGGTTAGGGTCGCTCTTCCTCGATTTTGAGCCGGGCATTCATTACCCGCAAATGCAGATGCAGGCAGGGGTCACGGGCATCAATACCATCCGGATTTATAACCCCGTCAAGCAATCACTGGATCACGACCCAGAGGGGACTTTTATCTTGCGGTGGGTACCTGAGCTAGCTGGCCTACCCATCCCGCTGTTGCATCAACCATGGCTGCGATCACCACTCGAGCGCCAGATGCACCCCATCGACTACCCTGACCCCATCGTCGATCTCAAAACGTCTTATCAGCATGCCAAAGAGCAGTTGTGGCGTCTCAAATCCAGCGAGGGCGTCAAACGCGAGCGGGAGCGTATCCTCAGTCGTCATATCGAACGGCGCGTCAGCCAGGCGAAGAGCGCTTCCTCCGCCTAAATCCTTTGTTATGCTGGATGCCATTAGAAACCGTAGAGAGACAATTATGCTGATCATCCTCTGGATTCTTGGAGCGCTACTCGCACTGGTCGTATTGGCCGCGGTGCTCCTCCCCATCTTTATTGACGAGCAAGCGCTGACTGAATTAGCAGCCGAGCAAGTGCGCACCAACACAGGTGGTGAGTTGGTCATCAATGGGGAAACCGATATCAGTTTCTTTCCGCGCTTTGGGTTGCGATTAGAAGGCGTGGAATTGGATCTACCGGCGCAAACTGAGTATGACGTCGCGATAGCAGCGTCGGTGGATGAGGTAGAGGTGGGCCTTTCTCTATTGCCGCTATTGAGTGGCAATGTCGATGTCGGCACCATAATCATTGCGGGTATCACCGCGGACATCACCGAACCACAGGCACTCCCGCCAGCTCCCGAACCAATGCCAAGCATGAGTGACAGGGAATGGGAACAGCGAGGCAAACTCATTCGGCGTACCAAAGCGCAAGAACGTCAGCGCCAGTTGGACGAGGGCGGCCGTTTCTCGGGAATCGGCATACTCGCTGAGGCCATTCGAATAGACGATGTCACCGTGAGGATCCGATCTTGGGAGGGTGATCTCACCAACCACATCGTGGTGAAAACCCTGTCTCTCGCAGACGTGAATACCCAAGATAAACCGATGCGCCTCGATGGCGCAGTCACCGTGCTGGGTGATGGCAGCGCCGTGCCGTTGGAGATCACCCTCGACGGTAGTATCCGACTCGCTTCTGATCTGAGCAGGCTCCAGCTGGACCAATTACAAACAACAGTGGAGGGGGCGCTCACTGAACCCGTAACCAATACACTCAGTGGCAACTTCACGATGACCCCCGCTAAGGCCGACTTCGCCATTGATGCAAGACTCCCAGGCGGCGATGTCAGCGGTCAGCTGGTGTGGTCGCCGCTCGAGAGCCCAGAGATCAAACTCGACATCACAACTGAGCGACTCGATGTGGATCAAATTCACCCGGCAACATCGGCTCAAACAAGTGCAATAGCAAGTGATGCCGCGTCAAACGAGACAGCAACGGCGCCCAAGCCCGTCGCTGGGTCAACAAGCGTGCCGGCACCGCTGCCCGTGGGGCCACTGCGCGATCTGGACTTAGCACTGCGAGTGGCGGCTGACCACCTGATTGTTAGCGGACAATCCATCAAGACCGCTCAAGTCTCTATGGTAGTGCGTGATGGCGTCACGGATATTGACTACGTCCGAGGGGTTCTCCACGAGGGGCAGCTCGACACCCGCATCACATTGAATGCACGCAGACCGATCGTAGAGGCCGACATAAAGGGCGGACTAAAAGGGGTCAATATGGATTCGTTACTGGCGAGTATGGGCAACACTGATGCAGCCACAGGGCGTATCGAACTCGCGTGGGATCTCGATACCGAGGGCGCAAGCAGCAACGACCTCCTTACCGGGCTTAACGGTGATCTCAGTGCCGAGGGTCAGGACCTTGTGTTCAATAAAATTGCCGTGCAAGGATTAATCTGCACGGCCGTTGCAACGGTAAATAAAATCCCGCCGATTGCAGGCCTTCCCACCAACACACCGATTAGTGAGCTCAGATTGGGACTCGATTTTGATGATGGCGCAGGCGACATTGAGACACTGCGCTTTGCGACACCCGGCGTGGTCATGAAGGGCTCGGGTGATATTGCGTTAGATACCCTCGAATACCGCTTTCGGCTGGAGGGCCAAGTGAATAATGACATCATGCAGGTCAGTCCACTGTGCGTCATTGACCAACGATACGCAGGCGTCGACTGGCCTGTCGAATGCCAAGGCAATTTATCATCGGAATCGGGCGCCGCCTGTCAGATTGATATTGCGTCGGTGGCTGAACAGATCCTAAAGAATGAAGCACAACAGCAGCTTCAAGATGTGATCGAGGAAAAAGCCGGCGCCTTTATGAAGAAACTGTTCGGTGATTAAACTATTTCCCATTGCGGTAGCGAAACGATGACAGCAGGATTTGATCATTCCTATGCGCGCCTGGGTCGCACTTTCAGTTCAGTACAGCAACTCGATCCTGTCTCGGCGCCCAGGCTGTTGCTGTGGAATTCGACGCTCGCGGCCGCGCTCGAGTGGCCGAGTGACCCGCTGTCCGACCCGGCGCAACTGAGCGCTCTGGCAGGGAATGAGATTCTTCAGGGCACACAACCCATCGCCACTGCTTATGCCGGGCATCAATTCGGACAATATAATCCGCAACTTGGTGATGGCCGTGCCACCTTGCTCGGCGAATGGGTCACCTCTGTTGGCGATCGTTTTGACATTCAGTTAAAAGGTGCGGGCCCGACGCCCTATTCTCGTGGTGGTGACGGCCGCTCTCCTGTAGGACCCGTGATCAGAGAGTATTTGTTGTCCGAAGCGATGAACGCCCTCGGTGTGCCCACGACGCGGGCGCTGGCAGCCATTGGCAGCGGTGACCCGGTCTATCGCAATCGCCTCGAACCCGGCGCCATCCTGACAAGAGTGGCGAGTAGCCACCTCCGCGTCGGCACCGTGCAGTACTTCGCCATGACGCGCGGCGGTGAGGGTTTGGCAGAATTGGTCGACTATGTTGTACAGCGCCATTTTCCCAACTACTCAGGAGAAAAGAACGCAGCTTTAGTGCTGCTCGATGGCGTTTGTGCTCATTTCGCTAATTTGGTGGCGCGCTGGCAAGTACTTGGCTTCGTGCACGGCGTACTCAACACCGATAATGCCTTACTGTGCGGTGAAACCATCGATTATGGCCCTTGCGCCTTTATGGACCATTTTGACCCGACCGCTTCCTTCAGCTCCATTGATCGCCAAGGTCGCTACGCCTGGCCCAATCAGCCAGGCATCATGCATTGGAATCTCGCCGTATTAGCGGAGTGTTTGCTGCCGCTCATCGACACGGATCCCACGGTGGCACAACAGCAAGCGCAGGCCGTCGTTGACCGTTACCCGCAGCGCTTCCATCACCTGCATCAAGCCCGCTTAGCAACGAAACTAGGGCTCGATAGCATGAAAGAGACCGACGGCCCACTACTGCAGGCTTTCCACGATATCTTGGCGGCTGAGCGTCTAGATTTTACCCTGGCTTTTCGATGGCTAACGGAATGCGCCAACGACACACTGGCACATTCCCCCCTACCCGAGCTATTTGCAGCTCCCGCAGCGTTGACGGAGTGGGCGCAGCAATGGGCAGCGCGGCGCAGAGACAATGCGGGCGATACCGAGATGCTGAATACCAACATGCAATCAGCCAACCCCGTCGTGATTCCGAGAAATCACTTGGTGCAGCGCGCCATTGAACTGGCGGAGAAAGATGAGATCGACTGGATACACGCATGGGCTGCACGCGCCCAAACCCCATTTACTTGGGATAGCGGTGATCTCGAATGGGCGCGCCCCCCGAGCGAAGAAGAACGGGTCACGCAAACCTTTTGTGGCACCTAATATCGCCCGTGCTGGCGGGTCGGCACCAGTCTTTGAATGACGCCCTGCGGACGGGCAACGTATAATCGCCGCTTCAACATGGAGATATGACTTTGACCACCGAGTTTCTCGGAAAGCAGCTATCGGGCCCCTTTACGATCCCATCGGGGATTGTTACCACCGCGCCTTCCATTATCCAGCGCGTGATCGATACGATCCCTGAGATTGGGGTGATCACGACAAAAAGTATTGGGTTTGAGCCTCGGTTGGGATATCGAGAACCCGTTTACAGTCAGTATGCTCCGGGTTGTTTCGTCAATGCTATTGGCTTGACCAACCCAGGTGTCGAAGATGCCCTCGAAGGTCTTCGCACACTTATCGTGCCAGAAGATCGATTTTTACTCGTCTCTATTTTTGGGGGATCCATTGAAGAATTTGTTGCTGTGGCCCGGCAGCTGGCCCCGGTAGCAGACGGTTTGGAACTCAATCTGTCCTGTCCCCATGCCAAAGGCTACGGCATGGCAATGGGACAAGATCCGGATATGGTGCGGGATATCGTTGCCGCGGTCTGTGACGCAGTAGAGATACCGGTTATCGCCAAACTCACGCCCAACGTGGATGATATCGCCTTGATTGGAAAAGCCGCACTAGCGGGCGGCGCTGCGGGGCTGTGCGCGATCAACACCACAGGACCCGGCTACACAGAGAGTCATGGTCACTCCATACTCAGTAACGGGCTGGGCGGGATGTCGGGGAAAGGCATTTTACCCGTCACCCTGAAGGCCTTAGCGGCACTGCGCGCCGTAACCGACGCGCCCCTCATCGGTTGCGGTGGTCTCTCTTCTGCCGCGGACTGCCGCGCAATAGCGCATTGTGGCGCCACTATTTTCGGCATTGGATCAGGGCTTACCGGGCTTGATACACAGGCATTGGGCCAATACTTTGCCGACCTCGGGCACGATATGAACCACCAAACAGATCGAGCCGCCGAGCAGGTTCGCTTCGACCTTGATATGAGCTTTAGGCCTTATCAGGTGACTGACAATAAGCCCGTCTGTGACGACATCAGTGTCGTGACCCTTGATGGCAGCCTCGATATCCGCGCAGGAGAATATGTTTTTGTCTGGATACCAGGGGTAGGTGAAAAGCCATTCTCTTGCCTCACCGCAAACCCAGTCAGATTAGCCGTGATCAATGTCGGGCCGTTTACCGATGCCTGTTACCAAGTCTCACCAGGAGAGACGATTTACTTGAGAGGGCCCCATGGAGTTGCCGTCTCCCCTCCCGATGATGCGCATATCGTCTGTGTTGCGGGCGGCACGGGTCTGGCTGCGGTACTGCAAATTGCTGAAGATTTTGGCTCAGCAGAACAACCCGCTGATATCTTTGTCGGTGCGCGCACTGCTAACCGACTGTACTTCCGTGAGGAGTGCGAAAGTGCGGCTCGGGTCACTATTGCGACAGACGATGGCAGCGCAGGATTCGAAGGTCGCGTCAGCGACGCATTGGCCGCCTTTTTAGCCGAGCAATCAGCCGCCGCCCTGGAGAAGATGATTTTCTATAACTGTGGGCCGGCACCCATGATTCATGCGAGCGAAGCGGTACAACAACAATTTGTGCCGGCAGATCGCATTTTCAGCGCAATCGATTATTTGACGAAGTGTGGTGTGGGGATTTGTGGCGCCTGTGCATCGCCAGATGGTCGCCGAATTTGCGTCGATGGACCCTTTATTACCGCTGAGTAACCCACCTGTCATCGGCTCACTGTCTCAGCTAAAAACCGCTCTATTAGTGACAGCTTTCGTCTTGCCAGTTGACTGGGCTAGAAATGTTGCCATTATCGAAGGTCATTCTTCGACAATAAGTGGCACCAAGACGTGAACGGTAATTTGCTCGATCAAGGGGCGTTGCATTGGACTCACTACAGTGATGACAGCACTGCCGATATGCCCATCAGCTACTGGGGTACGATTCTGGATATCGATACCTCAGGACATATCAGCGTGCTCTATCGCTGGGACCCTCATTGCTATTGCCACTTTCACCGACACCTCTGCTCGACCACATCAATAGTCCTCTCCGGAGAGCTCCATGTCAGTACGTACGAAGGTCATGAGCTGACTGCGACAACTGTTAGAACCACCGGTGACTATGCCAAAAAACCGCCCGGCGATATTCATATGGAGCAAGGCGGTGCCGATGGTGCCCTCGTCTTATTTGAGCTCTATGCACCCGATGGTCAACTGACTGATCAGCTCGACCAAGAGGGCAATATTCTGCGCACACTCACAACCGATCATTTACGTCACGCATTGCTAAAACAAAACACCCCGGCCGCTGCCTGATAAACTTGAGTCATCATCACTTCTGAGAGGTCGACACCATGTCTGCAGAGCTCCATCCGCTAGCACCTCATACACTGCCCAGCTTTATCGGTGCCGCCGATGGCAGCGATCCGCTTTTTTCCGCCATCACTGTCATTTTAGTACTGGCAGTACTGGGTATCGGCATTGGCTATCTGTCGCTTCATGCCATTCCAGAGCGATTGGCTCACAAACACGGCAATACACAGTCTCAACTGATTATGGTGCTCGCACTGCTGGCATTGTTTACCCACAATAATATCTTCTGGGTGGTCGCATTGATCCTTGCTGTGATGAAACTGCCCGACTTTCTCACCCCGATTAACAGCATCTCAGACTCATTAAAAAAAATGACGACAGCAGATACGGATGCCACGCCGCCGCAACTCGATCACCACGAAGAGGCGCGTTAAGTCATGCTAGAACTTATTTTGTGTTCACTGTTCACGGTCCTACCTGACTACCTTTACCGCCGCTACCGTCACGGTAAACGTTGGGGTAAAGAGATCACCTTCTTTACGGTCTGGTACGAGCTTCGTATCGGGATCACCGCCTGCTTTATCTTAACGATCAGCTTCATCACGGTGGTTTTCTATTTTCACCCCTCAACGACTAACGCGGGCCCCTACTTCCGAACCATACCCTTGCTCCCACAAGGCGGCGGCTTGGTCGAGGAAGTGTTTGTCAAAAATGGCGAGGCGGTTGAAGCGGGAGCGCCATTATTCAGCTTACTCGACAGCTCTCAGGCTGCCAGTGTCAATATCGCTGAGAGTCAGCTCGGTCAAATCGCTTCTGCTTTTGTGCAAGCACAAGCACAATTAGACGGCGCGCGGGCACAACAGGTCCAAGCCGAGAGTGCACTCGCGCAAACAGAAAATGAACTCGCTAAAAAGCAGGCGTTGGCTTCACGAGGCCAGCAATTGGTGAGTCAGATCGAACTCGACCGCCTAGAGATATCGCTCGCCCAGAAAAAAGGCGGCGTGCAAGCCGCGAAAGCCAATGTTTTAGCAGTGGAAACGCAGATCAGCGAAGTGCTCCCCGCGCAGCAAAAAAGCGCCCAGAAGCAGCTGGAACAGGCTCAAGTAGAGCTCGATAAGACCGTCATCTATGCCGGTGTGGATGGCAAAGTGGCGCAGTTTTTTCTTCAGCGCGGCGACTACGTCAATCCGATTCTACGACCAGCCGGCGTATTGATCCCCACGGCAGGACCAGAATCGGGGCAGACCTCCATCGCCGCTGGCTTTAACCAACTCTCAGCGCAAGTCATTAAAACAGGTACGCTGGCTGAAGTGGTCTGCCTATCGAATCCCTTTACGGTGATTCCCATGATCGTCACGCGAGTGCAGCCGGTCGTCGCCGCTGGACAATTAAAGCCGGCAGACGTGCTCATTGATGCGCAGCAACGCGCGCGGCCGGGCACATTAACCGTTGTCATGGAGCCCCTCTATGCAGGAGGCCTGGCCGACGTGATTCCCGGTAGCAAGTGCATTGCGAATGCCTACACCAGTAATCACGAGCAATTGGAACGGGGCGATTTGGGCTTGGGAGAGACCGTGTTTTTGCACATGGTCGATGCCGTTGGCCTGATCCATGCCATTATTCTCAGAATGCAGGCATTGTTGCTGCCGGTGCAGATGCTGGTCTTTGGTGGGCACTAACCGAAAGCGCTGTTCATAAAGCACTCGCCCCCTATTGAGCACGCGAGTCAAAATGGGGGGCGGTCGCCGCTCCTCAGGGGGCGATAACACCTCGCCCGCGATGACATCATTCGTTTTGATGCGCTGTCTGCATTGACGCTAGCCCACCCCCAGCGCTGCTGAGGCGCATTGCTCTCTGGCCCATTTCTCTTAAAAGCAGCGCGTCACCCAGAGCTGGATGACGCTCAGCAGATCCGAGCGCTCTGGGCGCCCGTATCGCTTAATACAGATACTGAGGCCACTTCCATGTTCACGACTTCCCCTCCAAGCGACCCTCGTCACAGCGATGGTCGATTTGCCAATACTATGAGAAGCCTGCTGGGAATTGGGGTGTTATCCGGCCTTATCGGGACATTGAGCGCCTGCGGTACTGCCTCTATCGATGATCATCAGATGGCGGAGCCCTCATTTTCCCCCGAAGATTTTTTTAACGGGGTACTAACAGCACACGGGGTCGTTCGAGACTATTCTGGCGCTGCAACACGCCACTTTAATGCGGATATCACTGCCTGCTGGCAAGAGGGTGTGGGTACACTAGATGAGGCGTTCGTGTTCGATGACGGCGAGCAACAAGTCCGCATTTGGACACTGACGCCTGACGGAGCACAACGCTATATTGGCACTGCGGGAGACGTTGTGGGCGAGGGCAACGCCCGTTGGCAGGGTAATGCCATGTTTCTGGATTACACGTTACGCATTGAACTCGAGGACGGCCCTATCGACGTGAACATCGACGATCGCATGTATCGCGTCAGCGAGAACGTCGTCATTAACGAATCGAAGATGCGCAAGTTCGGCGTCGGCGTCGGCGAAATACTCCTGACATTGGTGAGGCACCCTGAGCGCGAGGCGACCTGCCCCAGCAACTAGGCAGTGCCTCCCTGCCCTGCCGCCGCTATGCTAACAAGCAACCTGCCATGCCTTGTGCGAAGGCAGCGTTACACCGCCCCATCAGTGCCCCGCTCCCTGGTCCCACTCTCACCCTGCTGCCGCAGGCTCTAAGCTTTGCGCAATCATGAACAGCAAATGCTGCGTGTGTGCCCGAGTCATCGTATCAGGCGCTGACCGCTGTTTGAGCTGATCTTGTAGTGCTAACAACTCATAGTAAGCCATCGCCTGCGCCGAACTGTCATAACTCGATTTTGCGGCACCGGTTGCCATCGCACCCAATCGCGTCACATAGTCAGACTGAAGATGGCGGCGGAAGCCATTGACAGTGCCATCCATATCCGCGGCAAAAATAGCCGCAGTGAGATCCTGCATCACGTCACTCAATACATACTGATTACCATACAGCTCGGTATCAACAATACGCTTCAGCACCACCGGATGCAGTAAATGATCCAGCACCCGTTGCTGCCCCTTGAGTACCGCACTATGAATTTTGGCATCCTCGGTACTACCAAAGTGCGAGAAGCCGCGACGTTGCGGAGCAGTATGCCGCCACAGTGCACCATCAACCTCAAAGGCATTTGGCGCAAAGAGATGGTCTGCCAATGCGGCCATCGCACGTTTTTGCTGGTCACGCTCGACGGGTACGAAGGGCTCAGTCGCGTCAGCCTGCCCCGCCACCGACCGGTCTACATAGACCCCCCCTACCCAGCGAGAAATCACGCCAGCGCTGGTACCCCATAAGCGGATGATTAACGCAGCGCCCTCAACGGCCTCTTGATACGACGCCCCATCATTCGGTGACCACACTGCCATTTTATTCAGAGTCGTTTGCATTAACGCCATGTGCTCAGCGGCATAGCCAATAGAATCTGAGCTGAGATCATAAATATTGACCCGCGGATCCAATCCCGAGCCGGGATACCGCATATCGTCGGCGTCGTTGCCAAACACTAACTGAGGCTCCGAGGAACGCGCCGCAATCTTGGCGAGACGCGCCGCTTCCGCCGGGGCGTCAGCTAAGGCTGTGGAATACGCATACTCGATGTACCAGTCGTCATAAGGTCCCGGTGCAATGGTATAAAACAGCGTTTGCTCCGCCTCTGTTTCGGCAAAGTTAACCGCAGGATAGTCCATCACCGAACCCGCCAGAATGCCAGTTGCTTTCACGCTCGGATCACTGATTTGATCACGACTGAGTAACTGCGTGGCCTTCATATTATGGTTCATGCCCAAGGTGTGCCCAATCTCATGCAAGATGAGGTAATACAAGCGATCGCGCGTGAGTTGCTCCTCTATCTGGGCAGAGCCGCCCGCTGCTTTGACCGCCAGCTCGGCAAAAGCGCCTCCCAGACCGAGCACATGACTCACACCGCAGTGATGATCAGAAGGCCAGAGTGTGGACGTCGTGCTTACCGACTCACCTTGAATCAGTTCGCGGGCCAGCGTCGATCGATTCAAAAAGGAAAACTCAAGCATGATGTCGGCGCCCAACAGCTGGCCCGTTCGTGGGTTCGCGAAACTAGGGCCATAACCGCCAAAGGGTGGGTTAGGTGACGACGTCCATCTGAGAACGTTGTAACGGAGATCACCTGCCTCCCAATCCGCATCATCGGGTTGGATTTTCACTTCGACGGCATTGCGAAAGCCGGCTTTTTCAAACGCCTTATTCCACTCTAACGCCGCTGACCGAATCATCGGACGCCACGCCAACGGTGTCGTATTTTCGATCCAATAGGTAATGGGCTTCACGGGCTCAGATAGCGCCGCTGAGGGATCTTTCTTGATGAGGTGCCAGCGATTGATGACGTCGCGATACGGCGCCACCTCGGTTGAGGTCAGATCCGTGATTTGTTGATTGAAAGATCCCAGACGAGCATCGGCATAACGAGGTTGATAGTCATTTTTAGGCATTTCGATCAAGCTATGCATCGCTCTAATCGCAATGTGGCGCGAGTCCGTGACCGCATCCGACCCCGGTACCAGTGGCGCGGCATTAAAAAACGCGTACTCAACCTCAATATCGGTATTTTGAGGGTAGCTCCGCAGCGCTACGATCTGGCTTTTGTCTTTATCCAGCCCCCCTAGCGTAAATTGTGTCTTGGGGTCGGCATCGGGATTCGGTGTTGGCGTGAGCTGACTAAACGATTCGCTCAGAAATAGACTGTCGGTTTCGATGAGTAGCTCGCCCGTTTCTTCATCTTCGGCAAGAATGGGTTGCACTGCTAATACCGCTCGCGCGATATTGGCCTCCGCAGCGCCCGAGATGGCGTTCTCGGGGTCAAAATAAAAGGCCGTGTTTTGCCGAACAATGGCAACTTCATCGAACCGCCGCTCTATCGTAAAAACAAACCGGGGCCCATAAGCACCCCGAAAACTCCCAGCGTCAACGACGCCATTGGCGATATGAATAAAGTAAATGAATTCTTGATTCAACTGCTCCGGTTTCAACAGCAGTGTGGTATCACCGGTCTCAGTATCGCGATAAAACGAGAACAACCCAGGGTAATGCTGGTCGCCTTCAATGAGTTCGGCCACCGTCTCCTTGGCGTCGGCGTCAGCGTTAGCTTCGTCCGGATTCGCGGCGACCTCTCCCGCCGCCCACGTCTGCGACATACTTAGCATCATCCATAACAGCCAGCTCAGTGTCCATTTCATCGAAGTAGTCCTCTTTAAATTAGCGCGGAGCGTACTATAGCGTTCTACAGCATCTTAAAAAGCAGGGGGTTTTTGGCATTATGAAGCCGTATTTAGAGATAACAGATAGCAGCCTCGCGTCCATGGAGGCATTTGCGGAGCAAAATGTTGGTCCGATTGTCATGGTGAATCTCATGCAAGTAAGACCCAAAGCTGTGTATGCAGCGTCTCTGGTAGACAACTGCTCGGGTTATGAAGCGCTTGCCCGATATACGAATGACTCTGCAACAGTCAGGCAAGCCGCAGGGGCCGAGCTGGTCTGGTCTGGCCAGGCTCTTCAAATGCCTATTGGCCCCAGCGAGAAAGTCTGGGACTTAGTGGCCTTAGTAAGATACCCGAGCGCTAGCGCGTATCTGGCGATGATAGCAACCGAAGCGTACGAGGCGGCTCGTCGACACAGAACTGCCGCTCTTTGCGACTCTAGATTGATCATGACGGCAGAACATGTGTCACGAGAGGAGTGATGGTTCTATCTTCTTTAAGATCGACTCAACGTTCTTCCAATCCACTAAGAACGCTACGCTAGCCTAAAAACAAAAACCCAGCGCGTGCTGGGCTTTTTAGTTTTAACAGGGGCATTACTGATTCAGCTTGTAACAGCCAAAGAGACCCAAAAGATTGGCAAGGACGGCTGAACAACTTCGAGCAGTTTTCTAGGAGCGTGCCTTCAGGTTATCAAGCAGAAGCTGCAAGGCATCAATGCTTCTCTTATCTCGCGTTGTTTGAAGGGCATCCTGAAGGACCTCTTGAATGTCCTCAGCATCTACCAGTTCCATATCCCAAGTGGGAAAAACACGCTCGCGGATTTCCTCATCGGTGCTGAGTGTCACCATCATTTCATGACGAACATCCGTTTCAATCATTTTTACCAGACTCATTACCTCAGCCTTAGGGCCTTCAATCCACTGAAAGAAAACGCCACTCCCAAAAACTAAAACGCCAGTAATTCTCTGAATTCGATTTCGGCGCCGTGAGGTCGCAATGATGCTATCGACGTCGGCGCTCCCTACCCCCTCTCTCACCTGACTGCAGTAGACAAAGTTAAAGAGCGGGGCGCCTCCTAAAGAGGCTCCCGGCTCATCGTACTGAATGGGTATCGAGTGATTGCTCATGCCTCTACAGTAAACTGCGACGCTGAATAAGGATAGAGAAGATCTTCTCGACAGCTATTAATACGGTAATTTGTTCTGTACCTACAAAGCATGCTCTACCGAGGGCAATACGGGTCTGACAGCGTGTTTGATGGGGCTTATTTGCTGGCGGCACTCTTGTTTCATTATCACCACTAGCCCCAAAAAATCTAGCACGTGGCGGGGCTTCAAAGGTGAGTCGCAGCTATTACGTCCTCAGTTTAAGCACGCCAAAGAGTCCCAAAAGACCGACGAGGATACCGAAGTCAAACAGCGACAACCTGAGACTGCAGTTGGCGCAGGGAACACGCCGGAGGCGTGTCAATACGGTGAGGGCACCCATTTGTTAGGGCAATTTCTTGTGTTAACTATCTGAACGCGTCTTATCAAAAACCGTTAGTCGTAGTCCTGATAAAAGCATAAAAAAAGGGATGGTGCCGGAGAGAGGAGTCGAACCTCCGACCTTCGCATTACGAATGCGCTGCTCTACCAACTGAGCTACACCGGCTTGGGCCGACGCATGGTAAGTAAAACAGGCAATTAGCTCAATAGCTGTGCTCAATTGATCGTTAGCAAGCATGGGGCGACTCGGCGTTAGCGCATCGCTGACCCCAGTGATCGTGGTTTAATAGCAAGATGAAACCCCGCGCCACATCATAAAAGAAGAGCTATGAGACGTTATCTTGTCACGGGCGTCGCCGGCTTTATCGGCGCCAACGTTGCTGCCGCGCTCCTGCGTGCGGGCCATGAAGTTGTCGGCGTCGATAATGTCAACGACTACTACGACCCCCTGCTCAAGCATTATCGCTTGAGACCTTTGCTGGCAGAGTCGAATTTTTCATTTGTCGAAACGGATCTGGCTGATGCGCATGCCGCCCAAACAATATTTTCGGACCGACCCTTTCATGTCGTGATCCATCTTGCTGCTCAGGCAGGCGTCCGCTACTCACTTCAAAACCCAGGTGCTTACGTGCAAAGCAATCTGGTTGGCTTTCAGCATGTGATCGACGGTTGCTGCGCCCATCCGCCCGAGCACCTGGTCTTTGCCTCTTCAAGCTCGGTCTATGGCAACAGTGACCGTGAATGGCTCTCTGAATCCGATGCAACCGATCAGCCGCTTAGCCTCTACGCCGCGACGAAGAAATCAAATGAAGTCGTGGCACATACTGTCGCCCACCTCCATCAATTACCCACCACCGGGCTGCGGTTTTTTACGGTCTACGGCCCCGCGGGTCGACCTGATATGGCGTATTTCAGTTTTACCCAAGCCATACTGGCGGGGACCCCTATTCGCGTTTTTAATCACGGCCATCTTGAGCGTGACTTCACCTATATCGACGATATCGTCGCAGGCGTACTGGCCGTGGCAGCGGCGCCGCCGACCGAGTTATCAACCCCCTTTCGTCTGTTGAACTTGGGCAATCATGAGCCCGTTTCACTGGGCGATTTTATCGCCACACTTGAGCGCCTGCTCGGAAAAGAGGCCAATAAGCAATTTGTTGAGATGCAGCCAGGAGATGTCCACCGCACCGCTGCTAATATTGAGGCGGCAAGATCGTTGGTTGGTTTCAGCCCCTCGACATCACTTGCCGCTGGGCTTGAGCAGTTCGTCACCTGGTACCGCGAGTACTATCGGGGTTAGCCCGCTGACTCGTTAGTGGCAGTACCGATCTGATACAGCAACAGTGCATGGCCACCCGGGCTCGTCACCATTGCCTCAGCAAAGGTTGCACCTTCAGGGGTCACATCGGTGACCATCTCGGTAATCGGCACGCCGAATCGCTCGGCACGCGCCATCGTCTCTGATAAGTCATCCACCTGTATCACCGTCACGACCGCCGTCGGTAATGCTGCATTGGGAGAGGGGGCATTAGGGTGCTCAATCAAGAATAGCCCTCTCGGCTCTTGCGAAGTCGACAACAACGCTCGCCGGAGAGACACTGACGCATCGATATTGAATACCGCACCCAGAAATGGTTCGCCGTTGGGAGGCAGCGTTCCCTCAAAATCGAGGCTAAAGCCAATAACCTCGGTAAAAAATTGAATCGATCGGTCGATATCGGGTGTCATTAGGGAGATGCGTTTAATACGCGGAGTCTCGTCAGCCATAACCTCCTCAGACACGAGCCCTGCAAGAAAAAGGGCGGCAACAAGACCTCCGGTGAGCGCATGCAGTGTGAGCATTCGTGGGGCTTGACTCACTGAGCAGCGGGATCGCTGAAGAATTGCATAATCGCGCCGTCAGGTGTCTTGAGTGAGAACAGCTCGACCGTACCCACTCCACCCAGTGAGGCGGTGGCGATATCGCGGGTAATGGCGCCGCCTCGCGCTAGCACCTGGCTTTTAGCGCGCTCAATATCCGCTACCGGATAGCGCACCGCGAGAATACCCAGATTCGGCGCGTCGCATTGATCAGCGTAATCGAACCCATCGATTCCCATCACTTCGATCATTTCCATACGTCCAAACTCCCCCTCAACCGGATAGACAATACCCGCGCGGTAAGGGATGGAGGTGGTGAGACTCAGTGGAATACCAATGGGCGTTGGCGTGGGGGTCTTAGCCGTGTATGGCTTGCCTTTATAGAAGGTGTCGAATCCCAGTACTTGGGTGAAAAAATCATAGGCGACGTCGCGGTCTGCCACCATTTGCATCATATTAAACGGGGCGGTCATGCGCTCGAAGTCGGGAATCGTCTCGGGCAACGGCGGACTTAAGCGGTCATAAGTCTGCACCTGCACGCCATCAGGACCCCGGTAAATCACTACCCGAAGATCAGATTCGCCAAATTTCAGTGCGGTAATCGGTGTCTCGGTCCACCAACCCAGACGAATGGCATCATCGTAGATCGACTGCATATTCTTCACCCGGATCATCATGCTGAAATAGCAACCTGTATCCCAAGCCCGAGACCCTGGCCGCATCGGCTCGCGCCGACCCGCCGCCTCAAAGGTCACCAACCGAATCTGCCCAAAGTCACCCCCCATAGGCGCGCGGAGTAACCGATAGTGCCCGCTCGCTGAGGCAGGCAACCCCCAGGCGGCAATCGCTGAAGCTGACAAGGCCCCTCGATCAAGCGTTTCATACCCTCCAATCTCGGTGAAAAACCGGGCGGTGACATCCAAATCAGTCACGCTCAACACCGCTTCGCGCCAAGGCTTCTCTGTGATCGGCTCCACCGCAACCGCCGGTGCGATTGCTGTGGCAGCAATGACCACACAGCCGTTGAGAAAAGTGCATACAGATCGAAATAAAGTAACGTGTCGTGTCATAGTTGATGGCTACCTTTTTTTATTTTGCGATGAGTCGTTAGCATGCTATTGCTCTTATATTTGGGCCTTTAATCGTTCACCAAGATGACTTTTCCAAAATGTTTTCGCTCGTCCACCATTTGATGGGCACGCTGTAATTCAGACATCGGCAATACTGTATCCACCCACGGCGTGAGCTCACCACTGGCAAACAACGGCAACGCGTGTTGGCGAAAAGCAGGCATCGTTTGCGTCATAAAGGTGGGGCTGGTTGAGATACTCATCGACAACAGCTGAATGTTCAGAATGCCAATTCTCAAATTAAAGGTAATGTCGCGGCCCCCCGTGCTGCCAAACATGACCACACGTCCGTCCATACCCATTGCGTCGATTAGTTGGTCGGCGGTTGCATCGCCGATCGTCATGAGACCAATATCCATCCCCTCACCATTGGTAAGATCGGCCACGCGCTCCGACACGGACGCTTGGGTGTAATTGACCACCGCATCGCAGCCGCTTGACGTGGCCTGAGCCAACTTGTCGTCACGGCTTGCTGTGCCCAGCGTCCAACACCCCGCCTGCTTGGCCAATGCGAGCGCGGCACTCCCCACGCTGCCTCCCACTGCCTCTATCAAGACGCGATCACCCGCTTTCATGCCCCCCACGGTATAGAGCGCATGCCACGCCGTCAGCCAGCCGACCGGAATCGCCGCCCCTTGCTCAAAGCTGAGGTTGTCGGGCAATGGCATGAGATGATCTGGATCGCAATCCACCACCTCCGCATGCGCACCGCGCACGCGACCAAAAACCCGGTCGCCCTCCTGGAAATCGACCACCTCACTACCTACCTGCTCAATGGTACCGGCGACTTCCATTCCCATGATGAAGGGCAGTTCTTGGCCACTGTAATCACCCGCACGCATGCGAACCTCAGCAAAATTGATGCCACTGGCGCCAACGCGAACGCGCACCGCTTGAGGGGCAAGATCGCCCAGCCCTAAGGCCTCCCAGACCATGACCTCTGGCCCGCCAAAGCGGTTGACTCTATATCCATTTGCCATCTTAGGTCGTTGCCTCCTGACTCATTCGTCGTTCAATTTCTTCCACCTCAAGCCCAGAAGGTAAAGAATCTAAGGTGAGATACAGCAAGCCGGCTAGCGTCAAGGGCACACCCACTAAGAGGGCGTAACCCAGATGCCAGCCCCACGCCTCAATCGCCAATGACACGCTATAAGGCCCCGCTGCCGAGCCCAACACCACGGCTAAGGAACCACAGCAGGTCATCGCCAAAGCGCGTATTCTGGTGGGAAAGACTTCCGCCAAATAGGCAAACTTCACCGCGGCTGAGCCGTAAAAAAACATGCTCATCAGCGCATACACCAGCAAAATATCGCCGAAGGTCTCAGGCACCCACACCAACACTTGAAAGAGGATGGAACCGAGCAGCGTCCACAGCACAACAGTATTACGTCGTGTCCAGACATGCTCTCCGATCCATGCCGCCAGAACGTAGCCCAGCACACCAATGCCATTTCCGGCACCAATTAACAGCGAAAAATTAAAGGCATCTAACCCTCTTACGTCGCGCAGAAAACTGGGGAATAAAAAAATCGACGCCGCATAAGCCCAAACAAATAAAAACTGCGCTGAAAATAACGTGGCCGCCCGTCCGCGAATCTCCGCGGCCCATAAGTCAGCCAAAGCGGCCGGTGCCTGCACAGATTTAGCTGCCATCGCGCGCGGGGGCTCGCGCAAATAATGACGCACCACCCATACCAAGGGCAGGCTGATCAGACCGACCAAAAACAAGTGTCTCCAGCCATAATTGGTGAGCAACCACATTGACCAGAGCGAGGCGAGCGCCCAACCGAGGGGATACCCTATTTGCAGCAATCCCATAAACAAACCGCGCAAACGCGCGGGCATCTCCTCGGTAATAATGGCACCGGTAATGGGATAACTCAGGCCACCGACCGCAATACTCGCCCCTCTTAATAGGGTCAGCACTATCACGCCGGGGGCCACACTGATTAAGGTCACGAGTACCGATGAACCCAGCAAGGAAAATTGGAACATCGGCAACCGCCCTACCCGATCTCCCATCCAGCCGAGACCAAGGAGTAAGGCGCCACCAATCAAAAAGGCAATCGACACAATGGCCATGACCTCACTTAAAGTCAGCTCAAATTCTGCTCGAATAGCCGGGACTGCATAGCCGAATAACGCTAAATCCATTTGCGCCGTGGTGTAAGCCACCATGCAAATGAGGAAGGCGCGCAGCGGATAGCCCTGCACTGTCTGAGGCACTGTCTGAGGCACTGTTTCAGACACTGACCCACATCCAGCGGTAACCATCGGGCGCCGTAAAAGTGCAGGAGGACTCGCCAAACTCATTGGTCGCCGCGCGATAGTCAGTGACACCGGGTAAAGCCGCTTCCTCGACAGAGCTGGCGCGATAACTGTATCCCGATAGACCTCGCTGACCAGCTTGACTCAGCGCCCGGTGATCCGGCGTCGCGAAGTAAGGCGAATAGACTTGTAATAAGCCGGTAGGGCAATCCGGAGCACGCAGCCGTTCGACCCGAAATAGCTGCCCCGCCTCTAGCCTGAGAGCACGCTGTGTGGGGGGTTCGTCACCCGAATCATGCGCTTCGCCATAAGGCGCCGTCTCTAGACCAAAGACGGTTTTATAGAACGCCGTATCAAAAGCGCCGGTAGGCTGAACCACGTTGGCATGGCTTCCTTCGCTATTTTTATACGGCAGGGTGAGATCAATCGTGCCGAAACCGGGTCGGTCAAACCCGCCACGTTGGATAAAAGCCACGCGGCCATCAGGATCAAAATAAAGTGTTTCTCTGAGACCCACAAAGGGCGTTTGTAACGTCACCGGCGGGGGTGGATGTGCCAATGGCGCAGAGACTAAGTCTGATAGCCAACGATCCGTCACCTCACTGCGGTAGCCCTGCAAGCTGTCACGGAGTTCCAGAATATCTGCGGTGTACAGGCCCATCCACCGACTGCCTGTCACCAATGGCCGCTGCGCGCCTAAACCCTCTCCGGCTAGTTCTGACCAACACTGTAGCCTCACCAGTCCTGTTTGGTGGGCGGCACAACCCGCATGCCGCAGGCGAATTGATTGCAACTCGGCGTGATGTCCATATAGCGTGCTGGCCTCACCGGCACTCAAAGCGCCTTCGTTTATTGGCTCAAACCCCAGCGCGTGCCAAAACGCTAACAGCCGCTCCCGTTCCGACGTGCGGGTAGCAAACACAAATTCGTAAAGGCCGTTAACAACGCTCATTGTGCGTCACACACTGTCACCACCTACCCGGATCACAGCACGGCCGAGTAGTGCCCGCGCCTCCCAAGCACGATGCGCCTCTGCAATATCGGACAGATCAAACGTTTGCTCTATGGGGATACGCCAAGTGTGATCTGCCAGGGCTTGATGTGTCGCAGAGACTTCGGCGCCACCGCTAACCGCCTGGTGAAAATACTGCACAAAACCGGACACCGAGCAGCTCTTACCGATCAATAGGGACGGCGAGACGGGTGGCGCCTGCCCCGCACTGGCACCTAGGTAAATGATGTTGCCCAGTGGGGCCACTGCATCGAGATTCATCGGCGCTCGGGGACCGGCATTGCCATCGAAGATGACGTCGGCGCCGCGGCCATCGGTTAATGCCTTGACACCCTCGGGCCAGTCATCTCGCAAATAATCAATCACCGCATCCGGTCCAAACTGCTCAGCAAAAGCGAATTTGTGTTCGCCGCCGACTAAACCAATCACCTGAGCACCCGCTGACTTAGCGATCTGCATCACCAAAGCGCCCACCGCGCCCGCCGCCGAGTGCACCACCACCCACTGGTCAGGCCGCACCTTGGCGGCACTGTGCACTAACAGCCAGCTGGTATAGGCGCAGGTCGAAAAACAGCACGCCAAGGACCAATCAAAGTCATCAGGCACCGCCACCAACGCCTGCGCTGGCACGATGGCATAGTCAGCGTTGCCCCCCCAGTGCCCGTTGGTCGCCACGCGTTGATCCAATAACGTCGGATCGACACCCTCGCCCACCGAATCGACACGACCAGCAAATTCAAAACCGGGAGTAAAAGGGTAGCCAGGGTGGTTCCATTTGATGCGATCCGCACGCGCATGATTATCAAGTGGGTTGAGTGAGGCATAGGCGACTTTAATGCGCACTTGACCCGCTCCGGGATCAGGCCGTTCAGCCTCCTTCAGCGTCAGCACCTCTGGCCCACCTGGTTCTATCACCACCACTTGTCTCATAACACTGCCTCAACACCTATTGGGTTCAGAGTAAATTTGATCGGTTGTTATATCAATAAGTCATTTTTGGCGATTCGTACCTCGAGCCCTATTTTGACGCTGCAAAATTCGCGATTTGGAATCACTGCTTGGCGCTTGCGTATTTAAGTCTATTGGTATATCAATAGGCCATTGATAGGTGGAAATGGGGCTGACTCCGTTTACCCAAGGTGAGCGCCTCCGCACCCCGTCTCATTGAGAGGGCAATATCAATAAGCCAACGATAACTAAAAAGAGAAGAGAGGCAGCGCCATGAAACGAAACACCCGTTTAACCCTGTCAACAGCCGTGGTCTTGGCAATCGCTGGAGTACTGCACGGTCCACCCACTTTTGGGCAAGAATCGATGGCGCTGGAAGAAGTTGTTGTGACGGCCAGAAAGCGCAACGAATCACTGCAGGAGATCCCCGTAGCGGTCTCGGTATTTGGCGCTGACGATATTTTAATGACCGATATGCGCGACCTCGAAGACGTAGCGTTGCATACGCCAGGCTTTCAGTTCATGAATCAAGGCAATCAACAGCCGGGGCGATACAATACACAGCTTCAGTTTCGTGGACTCACAACCGCCCAGTTTTCGCCCAGCTTTGCCACCGGCGCACTCTTTATCGATGGCGCCTATGTACTCAATGGCGGTACCTCACTCAGTCTGATGGATCTCGAACGTGTCGAGGTAATTAAAGGACCCCAATCAGCCTACTACGCCCGCAACACCTTTGGCGGGGCGGTCAACCTAATCACTCGAGACCCCAACGCTGAATCGTTTGGTGGTGAGCTAAACGCCAGCATGTCTGATCGCAGTCGAACAGAGATTAGCGGCATTATCGAGGGACCCATTGTCAAAGACGTTTTAGCGTTCAGTCTATCTGGTCGGTTTTTTGACAAAGAGGGGCACTACACTGCTTCCGATGGCGGCCGCACAGGTGACGAAGAAACGTCAACTTTCAACGGGGTGATCAATTGGACGCCCTCAGATAACCTAAAAATCAAAATGCGCTATAGCACCTCAGAAGATGATGATGGTGCGCCAAGCCAAGGCTTTATTTCGGGCATCATGAACGACACTTGTACCGGCACCACTGTTAACTCTGCAGACGGTCCCGCAAACCCGATCAACTATATCTGTGGCACCGTGCCCTACGGCAACAGTGTTGTCACTGACCCCGGTGCTAGAGTCATTTCCGCCAATACCATTTTACCCGAGGACATGTCGGGCCTTACTGATCCTGACACGAATATCGATGGCGTTCCCGATGTGGGTGCTATTGGTATGAAACGCGAGAGCGAGCGCTTTCATATTGCAGCGGGATATGAATTTGACTCGGGTTACAGCGTTGATGTCAGCTATGGAAAAAATGAACAAGAGACCAACTGGATCCGAGATTTTGATTTGTCTGACCGGCTTGGCTGGTGGTCACGAGACCCCCAGAACATGGAGGATGAGAGCTGGGAGATTCGCATCGCGAGCCCGCAAGATCAGCGCCTTAGGTGGCTTGTAGGCTACAGCTATTATGAGCAAGAGTTCATTTCTTCCGGTGGTGGCGGCGACGCAGCAACCTCTTGCTACGCATTCGACTCATTCGGTTATTCAGATGCTTACCCCGATATTTGTGTCTACAGTTTTTTTGATCCCGCTATCGGCGGGCTGGGTATTGGACGACCTGGCCGAGCATTAGGAATCTTCACCAATAGCCTGACAAACGCCGATCAGGCTGAGGTCTCGGGGGTATTTGGATCGATCGATTTTGATCTGACCGACAACTTGACCGTGATACTTGAAGGCCGTTTCGTTGAGGATCAAATTACCAAAGGCAATGCCGTTGCCGGAACCGGAGACACCAAACTAGAAGAAACTTTTGATGATTTCTTGCCTCGCGCCATAATCCGCTGGACTCCCTCGGATAATACGACGCTTTATGCGAGCTACTCTGAGGGACAAATCGCTGGGGATTTTAATACCTTTTTCGCGCAAGCAGATGAACGCGAGAAGGCACAATATCTGGCTGCTGATTCGACCGTCGCCGAGATGTTAGATGCCGAGACCCTCGAAGCCATTGAATTTGGTTGGAAACAACGCTTCTTTGACGGCAGAGGTCAAATGAACTTGGCGGTCTATATGCAAACATGGGAGAACATCAAAGGCCGTTCTTCTTTTCAAATCAATGAAACTTGCCGTGCGGGTGACATTGGCACTGATCAATGTCCAGCAGGGACACCGGTCGGGACACCCAAGGCGACCTATCCGCCGGGCGGGGGGGACCCCATCCCATTCTTTAATTCCCGCAATATCCTCATCCCAGGCGATGCTGATATTTGGGGCATCGAATTTGAAGGCAAGATGGCGATAACTGATCGTACTGAGGTGGGCCTTAACATCAGTTACATCGATTCAGAATATGATGATTACACCTTCAATTTCGTAGCGCCGATTGCAGGCTTCTCGCAGATGTCGGGCAACCAAACTCCCCGGCAACCACAGAGCACCATGAGCGCCTACCTATCACAAGAATTTTCAGTGTTTGATCAGGGCGGCTATTGGCGCTTAGATTGGTTTCATCAAGGCAAATCTTATGTCGATGAGTCCAACCTAGCCGAACTCGACTCCTACAATTTATTGAACCTCCGTGTTGGTATGCAGTGGGATTCACTGATGGCAGAGCTCTTTGTCACAAACCTCACAGATGAAGAGGCGTGGCAGACGGGCGCGCGTTGGACCGACTTCTCTAGCCCCTCGCAGTTCGCTTTTCTCACGGCCAAGCAAGGTGTCGCCGTATCGCCACTGGATAAGCGTGAAGTGGGTTTGAGAATAAACTGGAAGTTCTGATAGTAAACGTTGTGACTTACCGGCCGGGGTAACCCGGCCTTTTTTATGCCCGTCAGAAAAGCAGTAGCGCGTTAGTGGTAATGCCGACGCTTTGACATCTTTCCCACTCCCGCATTAAAGGTATTGGTCGGATCGAGGGCCCGGTAAAAAGCGGCGTGGTCATGCTCTGCACAATAAAGGTGCCCCACGTTATGTTCCGCCGGATATTTAGCGCCAATGTCGTCGAGCAACTCCATCATGCGACGCTTCACGTCCTCAGGATCCACACCCGCCTTCACGACAAAGTCCCAGTGAAAAACGTGGCACATAAAATGTCCTAAACGAAACGGTGCATCCAATTGATCGAGAAGATCTTCTGGTAAAAACGCATACCATTTGGAGTAGTTACGCGGCAAGGCCACATCGAAGGTGACGAGACCACCGGTTTCTTTAGCGTGGATTAAGCTATATCGCGCGGGAGCCCCACCCGCAACATAGCGGTGTAATAAAGCGGCCTCTCCTTCCTTAGGCGAGCATTCGAAAAAACTACCGGCGTCTCCGTCGCGGGTCACCGATTGCAGCACCTCTCGAATCTCTGGAATGGCCGCATCGGCACCCACCACGACCAAATGATGCTCATAGGTCTCGCGATAAGCACGCATTCGCTTGGGGAGGTGATCGGGCCATAACTTTGCAAGCCAATGTAATAATCGATCTGCAGGTAGATCCGGTAAGCCCGGCACACGCTCTAAGAGCCGATCCACCGCCGCCTTCACGCTATATAGTCGAGGTAAAAAATCGGTACCAAGGTATTTCAGAATAAGGAACATATCCTTGCAGTAATGATCCGCGCCGTCGAACCAACCCCGATGCATATACTCACCCATCTCCGGGAGTTCTTGGCACTCAGAGAGAAGCCTCGTGCGAATAACATTGAGCTGTTCGGGGTCGTTTGTTCCGACATAAAACACTTGCTCAGATTGCGGCTTGGCAAAGGTATCCACTCTGACCGCAAACACCGCGAGCTTGCCGGCACTACCACTGGCTTCATGGAGTCGACGCTGATCAGCGTTAAAACGCGATGGCGTATCGGCCTCCACATCCCGCACGCGCTGGTGGTACTCGGGGTCCGAGGCCAGACCACTGGATAACGTCGCCGAGGCGGCATCGAAACGTTGGGCATCCAAATTGCCCAGTATCTCCTCTGGTGTGCTGCCCAACTCGATCCCCAAATGATTTACCAGTTCTAGTTCACCTTGCGCCGTGAGCTGGGCAAACACCGACAGCTCTGTATAAGCCGGCCCCCGCTTAACGAGGCTGCCCCCTGAGTTATTACAAATGCCACCCACCACCGACGCACCGATACAGGAGGACCCAATCACCGAATGGGGATTTCTGCCGTACTCATCGAGCATTTCTTCGAGCCGGAACAGCGTGCCACCAGCAAATACCAGGGCCTGCTTGGCGTCACATAATGGCATGCAGGTATCGAGCTTCAGCGTACTGATGATCACTACATCACGATCATAGTCATCACCATCGGGAGTTGAACCACCAGTGATACCGGTGTTAGCCGCTTGGCAAATGATCACGCAGTCCGCTGCCACGCAGGCTTTGAGCACGTGCCAGAATCCCACCAAAGAGGTAGGCTCGAACACGGCAATGGCAGACCCCGTGCCAAATCGCATGCCGGTGGTAAACCGACGGATCGTCTGCGCATCAATAATGATCCGCGTCTCCACCTTGGCGTCAGCTAAGTCTGTTATCCAGCGTTGTGTCATAGCCTTTCCGGTGTCGGGTTCATAATTGACGAGTAGACTCGATCAAGGTAGCCCTCGGGCTCAGAGTTTAGCGCGAAAAAACGAAGACTGATGTCAAAAAACGCTGTCTGCTCAGTGCAAACAGCGTTCATCATACCTTTGGGGCTTTTCAGACTGCGCGCCAGTCTTTAGGCCTGAAGCCCCCAAGTAATCCCTCTACGCAGCAACTCATAGAAGACCGGCAACTCCCAGCTGCCCCGCTCGAGCTCGGGATACTCTTCGACCAATGGCTGCATGTCATACACCGAACGGCAATGGCCCAACGTAAAGTACAACACGGTGCCCTTATCATAGTTGCGCAAGTACATGACGGGACGCTCTAGATCTTCCTCCCAATCACCATCTTGGAAAGCCTCCGTTTTGCCGGCCCACCTCGTATGGAGCAGCACTTCTTGCTCGCCGTGAAATTCAGACAGATATAACTCATCACCGCTGACTTCAAACGCATCAATGCCGGCGACCAGCGGATGCTGTGGCGCGGTCACTTCTACCTTGTATGGCTCAATGGGAGGATGAGAGAGAAACTGACTGCCCAGCACTTCCATAAAATCGGTGTGCTCGCGCGGCGCACGCAATAGAGGGGGATCGTGGCTCAACCACTCCAGTACCGAGTTGGTAGCATGTAAAGCAAACCACTTGCCACCCTGTTCAACGTAAGATTTGAGCTTCGCTTGACCCGCCGCATCAGGCACTTCATCACACGTGTAACTGATCAGCAGATCCGCCGCACACATCGCCTCGACGTCACTGTAATCGTTGGCCACCTTGACCCGCACAACATCTTGCTCGGCCAGCAGCTTTAATAGCTCAAGTCGCGCGAAATCAAAGTCGTGGTACTTGCCACCTACTACCAAATACACATCTTTTCGTTTACCCGCCATCTGTTTCCCTCTCATTTTTTATGTCGAGGGCGGCATTAGCACACCACCCACTTACCGCGTTTCCCACCAGCTACTCGCTGCCGGTGACAGGCCCCCTTTACCCCGCCTGTTGGGCGGCCATCGCCGCCATGACCGATTCTTCAATCTCCGAAGGCATTGGGTTACGACGCAGCGTTAAGCCCCCGTTCACTTGCAGATTTTGGCCCGTCATAAAGCACTCATCGCTGCCCAAAAAGACCGCGGCAGCAGCAATGTCTTCAGACGTGTTGAGCCTGCCGAGGGGATAATTTTTCAGGAAGGCCTCGGTGAGCCCTGGCGTCTCGAGGTGAGGCGCTGCCATTGGCGAAGCCGTCAGGCCCGGTGAAATGGAATTCACGCGGATCCCTTTTGCGCCGTACTCATCGGCAACGCCTCGTACCACATGATCTATGCCCGCCTTCGTGCCAATGTAGGCATGGTGATTGCCGACCAAGATGGTGGCAGTGGCGGAAGAAATTTGGATGATGGACGACGGATCCGGCATGACTCCTACTAGCACCTGCATGAACTGGTAAGGACCCTTAAACTGCAAATCCATCATCATGTTGAGATCTTCTTCGCTGGTTTCCTCGAACTGCGCGAGAAGGCCAACGCCAGTGGCATTGACGGCAATATCGATCTTGCCATGCGCATCCATAATGGCCTGCACCGACGACTTAATGTCTTCCATCTTCGTGATATCGCAGGTGACCGCCATGCCCCCTATCTCGCCGGCTAGGCGCGCGAGCTCGTCGGGATGCCGCCCGCCGACCGCCACGATGGCACCCTCTGCCGCGAAACGTTGCGCTATGACCTGGCCCATATTGCCCTGACCTGCTGCGCCGAGCACGTAGGCCACCTTGCCTGCTAATCTACCCATGACTTATCCCCATTTTTTTATCCAAATTAAGACAGTCGATAGTACTAAAAATCGCACTGTGAGCGGTAATCTTCTATTCATTGACCTAGCACCATGATTTTAAAAACACTCAGCATAGTGACCGTGGCTGGCGCGGCTCGACACGCCGAGCTATCGTAGTGCCATGCAGATCAGGCCCATTTTGTACTCTTTTCGACGTTGCCCTTACGCCATTCGCAGTCGTATGGCCCTCGCTGCGGCCAATAGTGTGGTCGAGCTCAGGGAAGTGCTGCTCAAAGACAAACCCGCTGACTTAACCGCGGTATCACCCAAGGCCACGGTCCCGGTGCTGGTCCTCCCAGACGGACAAATACTGGAAGAGAGCCTCGATATTATCGATTGGGCGCTTAATCAAAGCGATCCCCTCCACTGGGCCCGCGGTCGGGCGGGCGCAACCGATTGGGTTCAGCGCTGCGATGGCGAACTGAAAATGTGGCTCGATCGCTATAAATATGCGGATCGATTCCCTGAGGCCTCGGCAGAGCACTATCGTCAGAAAGCGGAGCAAACCCTGCAACACATGGAAAACGCCTTTGAGGCGCACCGCTGGCTGGGAGGCGTGAGCGCTAGCGTGGCAGACGTCGCGGTGTTTCCCTTCGTGCGACAGTTTGCGGCGGTGGAGCCCCAGTGGTGGACACAAGCGCCCTACCCCAAGGTCCGTGCTTGGCTCGCATATTGGCTGGACAGCACGCTTTTTGCCTCAGTCATGGAAAAATATCCGCGCTGGGAACCAGAGCAGCCCATCACGCTGTTTCCCGCCGCGCAAAGCGTCACTGACTGAGGTGCTAAGCTCTCGTTGCTACGCTCTATAATAAGAAGCCGGAGATCCCGTCATGACCGCCGTCACGCGCACTGCACTGCTCTTCTCTTTAGCGCTACTCCTATCGTGTGGGGATAGCGCACCACGATCTGTCGACATCGCCATTGAGCACGTCACGCTGATTGACGCGATCAACCCCATCCGAGAGAACCAAACAGTCCTCATCGACGACGGGCGGATTGTGGCCATTGTTAATAGCGACACAAAAGGGCGTGTCAGCGCACAAACCACCGTCGATGGCAGCGGTCAGATCCTCATTCCAGGGCTGTGGGATTTTCATGTGCACTTTACCTTTGACACACGCTTTACCGACGCGATGGCTGGTTTGTTCCTCTACCACGGGGTGACCAACGTGCGCGACACAGGCGGTCTTCTGGAAGATTTGCTCCCAGTTGTCGATACCTTACAGCGCTCGGGCGCTAACGCCCCCAGCATCTGGTATTCCGGTCCCTTGCTCGATGGCGCCGATGTCGTCTACGACGGCGTCAACTTTCCGGGCCTCGGCATTGCCAACCCAACGCCGGAGGCCGCGCGCGCCAACATCGCGGAGATCCACGCCGCCGGAGCGAGCTTTTTGAAGATCTACGAAATGGTGTCTCCCGAGGTCTTTGCGGCAATTGTCGATGAGGCACGCCTCAGGAATTTACCCATTGATGGTCACGTGCCGCTCTCCATGCGAGCCCGCGATGTCGCCCCGCAGGTGCAATCGCTGGAGCACCTGCGTAACTACGAAATGGATTGCGTCAGCGAACCCGAGATCTGGCTGGCCGCCCGACAACAACAACTTGCCAATACCGCAAACGAACCGGGCAATGTGTTGCGAACCCGACTGCATGAACTGCAGCGTTTAACCGCCATCAGCAACGAAGATCCGGAGGTTTGTGCCGAGATGACCGAGGCGCTCAAAGCCACCGTCTCCGTTCCCACCCTGCGCATGAATTCGATGGATTTGCATATCCCTTTTATGCGAGAGGATTTTGATCAAGCTATGCAAATGATACCGCACAGCGTGCAACAAGAATGGGGGGCGGCTCGCACAGCACTGCTGGCCTCAGAGGAGCCTGTCGATACCACTTTTGCCGAATGGAGCTTGCGCCGCACAGGAGAACTCCATGCCGCCGGGGTTCCGATTGCGGCGGGCACCGACACGCCGATCGGTTGGAGCATTCCGGGTTATAGCTTGCACACTGAGCTCGAGCAGTATGTTCAGGTGGGTATGACGCCCCTAGAAGCCCTGCACTCGGCAACGGTCGCTCCTGCCGAATACTTTGGGCTCGAAGACGAGATGGGCCAGTTGCAAGTGGGTTTTATCGCTGATGCGGTGTTACTAACAGGCAACCCTCTCGAGAACATCATCGACACCCGCAGCATTCAGGCAGTCATTAACCGAGGTGCACTACTGACGCGCGCGCAGCTCGATAGCTTGATCACCGAACGCTAGATTGGCGGCACCCCCGCTGAATCGCCTCCACCGCTAGTGCTTGAGGGAGCACCTTGAATGGGCTATCCTCGCGTCCCTCTTAGGACCATAGCTCAGTTGGTTAGAGCGCTACCTTGACATGGTAGAGGTCGGCGGTTCGAATCCGCCTGGTCCTACC